>ULZY01027238.1_pt1 | contig 11727 bp, 9 predicted proteins | sample 1963571 | NCBI WGS metagenome assembly ULZY01 (sample SAMEA4835902, study PRJEB28245) | human gut metagenome | biome: gut microbiome; material: fecal sample | place: Denmark | collected 2008
TTTATCATCAATGTAGATGAATATATCTGGGAGAAGGTGTTTGCTTATCTGGGAAAATTGCACCGGGAAGACCGGATGCTTGTCCCCGTTTCCATCAATGTATCGCGATTACACGCATATGATGAAAAAATGGCAGAGACACTGATCCGTCTCAGGGAGGAATATGATGTTCCGCCGGAGTATGTTCCGTTGGAACTGACAGAGAGCGCCTTCCTGGAGGACGAGGCAGGTATGTATCGCCGCATGGAAAGCCTGCGGGAGCGGGGCTTCCTGGTGTCCATGGATGATTTCGGAACCGGTTATTCGACTATGAATATGCTGAAGAACCAGACACTGGATGAGATCAAGATCGACAGAGAGTTTATCCGGGATCTGGAAAAGGATAAGAGCCGGATCATTATCCGCAATACCATTGCCATGCTGCAGCAGCTGGGAGTACATATCGTGATTGAGGGAGTGGAAACAGAGGAACAGAAGAGCTTCCTTTTGGGATGCGGTTGTACAGATGCACAAGGCTTTCTGTTTCACCGTCCTATGCCGGTGGAGGCGTTTGATGCATTGCTGTTGCAACAGGAATGTGAGTATGATAGGACAAAATAGACAAAGACAAAATATACAAGGTGCGAGACCGCAGTCTGACTGGATTTTTAGTGAAAAATCCCCGGACTGCGGTTTTTGTTTGGGCACTATTCCGAAAATCAGGAAATAGTTTTGAAAGCGTTGACATATCATGGCAGAAGGAGTAATCTGCATATTACCCGACGGGACAGTCAGAGCGTCGGCATCTTTTATCCGGTCATGTTCGACCACACATCACATTACAGAAGAAGTAATAACAGGGAACGGCTACAACAAAATATGCGATTGGAGGAAAAATGGAAGAGGATTTACAGCGATTAGTAGAGGATTTCCTTACGCAAAAGCAGATTCTTTTGGTGCAGGTGAAAAAAGGAATTCTGAGTAAGGAACAATTTTTACGGGAAGTTTTGAAACACATAGAGCAGAATTATCATTTACCGGTGGAAAAACAGGCGGATCTTTTAAAAGAATTCGAGCAATATGTGTTCGGCTATTCCAGATTGTCACCGCTCATGGATGATGGGAGTATTTCGGATATCCGTGTAGTCAGCCATGACTGCATTCGGATCAAGAGAGAGGGGAAACGTATGGATGCAGGCATTGCCTTTGCTTCCGAGAAGGAATATCGGCAGTTTATTGATTATATAGCGACCAGAAATCAGGTGAATATTTCGAATCTGAATGCGATTCAGCGATTTACGGATACGGAAAGTCATCCGGATTTTATATTTCGTTTTACACTGTCCATGCCGATCGTGAATACATACAGCGAACCTTATCTCTGTATTCGTAAAGTTCCGAAGAATTTTCCGATGATGGCGCAACTGGTGGAGAAGAATATGATGGACAGGGCAACGGCGGAACTGCTGGTGCAAAGGTTCCGGCAGGGGTCCACACTGATCTGCGGAGGCAATTCCTCCGGGAAAACGACACTGCTGAATGCACTTAAAGAGACTTTGCCGGATGATATGGCGATACTGGTGGCCCAACAGGCGGATGAACTGACGACACTTTTCCATCCGGATATGATGTTTCTACATTCCCTGCCGGGTGCTTCGGAGAGTTCAGTGAATTATGATCTGAAGCATATCAGCATTGCCGGTCTTACCATGGATGTGGATTTTTTCATTATCGGAGAAGTGAAGGGCGGAGAGGCACTGTATCTTCTGAATGCAGCTTATACGGGACAGATCTGTGCCGCTACAGTGCATGCGCCGTCCGCTGACAGAGCTCCGGAGAAAATAGTGGATTATGCAATGTATGACAGTAGATACTCACGCAATGAGTTGATGAAAATGATGGACTGCTTTCAGACACTGATCTTCATGGAACATTACAGGGTCAAGGAAATATTTGCCTGCCTGGGCTGGAACGCAGAGAAAGAGAATCTGGAATATGAGAGGTTGTTTTGATCATTACACAGGAGGAACTTATGATCATATACGTATGGATTGTCTGTTTATTATTTATGGGCTTTTTGCTTCTGTTTGGCCGGATGAGGTGGCTGGAGAAGCTATGGGAGCTGTTGCACCGGACCAGGGAAGGAATGGATCGTGCGTCACAACTGAGAGCAGTAGAGAACCGGCACCGTCTGATGGAATTTCAACAAAAAAATAATGTCTGGTACAGGATAGAAGAGGTTTTACGGTACAGCGGATTGCGCAGAAGAATGCCCCATTTTACAGCAGAAAAATGGGTTGCCGGAAATGTACTGCTGATTGCGGCTGTCTTCGGAGGGACACAGGTGCTTGGGTGCAAAATGATAACTTCACTTATGTATCTGATGATCACAATGGCTGTCGAGATGATTCTCCTGAACACCTTTCGTTTCTTGGAATACCGGTCGGTAAATGACAATATTTTAAAGTGCCTGAATTTCCTGGGAAATTACAGCCTGACTGCCGGGGAGATCACCGGTGTCCTGGGGCAGGTGAGTAAATATATGGAAGAGCCACTGAAAGGAGTGATGGAGGAATGCGCCTATGAGGCACAGATGACGGGAAATTCCTCCACGGCACTGCTGGCAATGGCGGAAAAGGTGGAACATCCGAAGTTCAAAGAACTTGCCAGAAATCTGGAGATCAGTATACGTTACATGGCAGATCTGACAACACTGGTAGACAGTAGCAGACGTTCTGTGCGGGAATATCTTAGGACAGAGGAGGAACGAAAAGGAATGCTGAGGGAAGCAGCGATCAATATGGGACTGCTGGCGGCAATGTCAGTATTCGCTCTGATGACAGTGGATCGTCTGATCGATGTATCTGTCTGGAAGATCGTAACAGATACGTTACCCGGACACCTGGCATTGGGAATCTATGGGATCATATTTGGATTGTTCCTGCGCAAGGTATATGGGTTTCGAAGATAAACACAAATGTTGTGTAGATACCAAAATGTGAGGAGAATGAGAGAATGTACTGGAAAACTATTTGGATACCGCAGATATTGGGAGCTGTCTTCGGCGGAGTGTTTGTTTTTCGTCTGGGAAGGAGCAAAACACCGGAAATCCTGCTGCACACCATGGAAGAATTTACGGGAATGATACGGGAAAGCAAAGGCTATACCGGCTGGGCGGAAAAGACAGAGAGAAAATTGATCCGTAACGGAGCAAAATATCATTTTGGAAAAACGATTACTCCCATGAAGTACTTAACAGGTAGAATCGTACTGGCTTTTTTGGGGGCGATCAGTCTGTTGAAAATCGGATGCGGATACGCTGTTTTGGCAGCAACGGTGCTGTATTTTCTGCCGGAACTGCTGTTGATATATATGAATGAGAGGGATAATCGCAATATGTTGACGGAGATCAAGCTGATCTATCAGGCATTGGAGGTACAGATCCGTGCCGGTATTTATGTCGCGGATGCTCTGACGGAATGTTGTCAGAGTGTGAAAGGACGGCGCCTGCAACAGGCCCTGATAGAGCTGGCGGGGGATCTTGTAATGCAGTCTGATCTTATGACGGCTTTGTCAGCTTTTCAGGGAAAGTTTGATAACCGGCAAATTGATGCATTGTGCATCACACTGATCCAGGCGGGGGAATCCGGACAAGCTGTGGAACTCCTGGGAGATATGGGAGAACAGCTGAAGGATATGGAGATAACAGTCCTAAATCATCAGAAAAATGCACTGGACCGCAGCATTACATTTTACCAGTTGGGGATGCTGGGCGCGACTTTGGGAGTGATCTTGTATGCCTGTGTGGGATATATGTTCCGTGCGGCAGTGAAATTCTAAACAGCCGGCCAATGAAAAAACAAAAATACAAAATATAAAAATATTAAAATACGAAAGGAACGAAATAAAATGAAAGAGAAAAAGCACGGAAATTGGGAAAAGATTGTGAGCGGAATTAAAAAACATGCCTTAAGCAGTGAACCGGGAATCGATGGGATTCTGGTGACAGTCGGACTATGCATTATTGCATTGTTGCTGTGCGTGGTCATGAAAGACAGTCTGACAACGTTTATACAGACGATCGTGACGGCAATGCAGACAAAAGCGGCAGATATTCTCACCGGTGTATAAGGCAGGAGAGTGTATGACAGGACGAAAAAAAGAAGCCGGAAACGTAGGAGAAATACTGACAATAGGACTGTGCATCCTGGCACTCACCGCATTAATGATAAGTTATATGGAAAATGTACAGCTGATTGCCAAAAAGGCGGAAGTGGGTCAGCTGGCACGATGTTATCTGCTCAAGATGGAAACGGTCGGCTATCTGGCGGCTCAGGATCAGATGCAGTTGACCGCAGAACTGGAGAATCTGGGGATGACAGGGATTGATTATGAGGGAAGTACATTAAATCCGGCGGGATACGGAAATGACGTTGTATTGCAGATTCATGGCCGGCTGGGGGAAACTTATGAAATTTATGAAAAAAGAGTATCTACAGCGAAAAACTAGAGAACGGGGGCAGGCTTCCTGGGTGCTTGGACTGTTCCTGATATTGTTTTTGGCAATACTGTTATGTATGCAGCTGCAGGTTGCTTTGTACAGAGAATCTGCCATGTATATGGAAGATGCCCTGGCATTGTCGAATCTGGCCTCGGCTGTCATCGATATAGAAGAATACGGCATTACGCAAAAAGTACTCATAACAGATCCCGAACAGGCATATGAGAGATACTGCCATGCACTGAGAGAAAATCTCGGACTGGATAATCATTTTATGGCACAGAACCGGAGAATGATCTCTGGACAGGTGGAAATACAGAATTACACAATCTACAATGTCACGTTCGATCTGGTAGAAATCTGGCAGAGAGATCGGGATGGAACGGTATCTATATGGAGTGGAAATGTCGGAAATGTTCATGCACCGAATGGTCAGATGATTGAAGAAACCGGTGTGTACAGTGAGATCGCTTATCCTGTGGAAGGATTTCTGGGGACACGCGTGATGGCTCATAAGGGAAAACTGGTAGATGTTATAAGAAACGACAACAGGGAGAAGGAAAATGAAATTACAGAAAATAAAGTTACGGGAAATGAGTAAAAACACAAAAAATAAAATATGGAATGGGAGTATTCTGGCGGCATTCATAGCGGCGGCAGCAGTATTTATCATAATGCTTCAGGCAGAAAAAAAGGTTCTGGCAGAGTATGAGAAAATCACAGTCTGTGTAACGATCGACGATCTCCCGAAGGGAGAAAGCATCACGGAAGACAACATCCTGAATTATGTACAGACGGTGGAGATCGACCGAAAGATCGTACCGGACACGGCAATAAAGAATATGGATGAAATCACAGGCAGAATAGCGGTACACCGGATTGAAAAAGGCAGTGTTGTGACCCGGGGAATGCTGGAAAGTGAAGAACAGATTACCGGAGAGATGGAAGAAGCTGTAATTGCCGGATTTTGTGCGGAAGATCTGTATCAGGCAGTGGGAGGAGTCCTGCGAGCGGGGGACAGGATTCATATTTATTGTATTGATAAAGAAGAAACAGCCAAAGAAAAGCCGGTTTGGAAGAATTTGTTCGTGCAGCAGGTTTTCGACCAAAACGGAAATGCGATAGACAGTGGAGATACAACGACTCCTGCGCAGAGGATCAATGTTTACATGGACAACGGTAAAGTAGATGATTTTTACAGAAATCTGGCAAAAGGATCGCTCAGAGTCGTTAAGGTCTGCGATTGACAGTGCCCCGGGATACACCAGGAAGGAGAAGCGGCATGACGGAGAAAATACGCTGTGCATTGTACAGCATCATGGGAATTGCACTGGGAATTGTGCTGTTGCTTCCGGGCGGGCATGTACAGGCCTCCGAAAAAAAGACGATTTACAACAGCAGTTATGTATCATTCAGCCCGGACGGGAAAGCATGGACAACCTGTGCTGGGGACCGGAACTATAAATGGTATGACGAAAACGAAACAACGACAGTGTATACCGGAATCAAATCTTCCCTGGAGGCATTACAGGAGGGAGAACATTATTACAGATCCAGCCGGAGAGGGGAAGTACCCATAGGGGCATGGCAGGTTGTTTTGCGCGGTGCACAATGTATTCATAATGCATATGGAGCACCCCCCGGATGGCATGGTATTTCGTTCGGCATGAAAAAATGTCATAGGTATTATTATTCCGGCTGGAAGCCGTTGTGTGCGGATTGCGGAGAACCGATAGAATGGTGGAATATTTATATGAGCAGGGAAGCGGCGGAGACGATACAGTATATGGATCTGGGCAGCGAAGAAAACCCTGTGACCTATTATTATTTGTGTCCGTTTTGTAGTAATCTGGAACAGGGAGTTACATTTTCACCACACCGATGTAAGACAATCTCAAACAATCAGTATAGGATTACCTATGATGCAAATGCTGAGTCCTGCCATGGCTTTATGGAAGAAAGCTATCATATGTATGATAATGCTGTACTTTATGAGGGAAAAGAAGTAACGCCGGTCACACATCTTGTGGTAAATAATTATTCCCGGATCGGATATGTGTTTACCGGATGGAATACCAGGCCGGACGGAAACGGCATTTCTTATGAGGACCGTGCAGAAATATATAATCTGTCAACGGCTGATTACAGAGACAGGACCACATGGACGGGGGAAGACAACGGCACGGTGATTCTCTACGCACAATGGCGTCCCTGTAAAAGTACTTTGAAGATAGATGCAGCAGGAGGAAGCTATAACGGAGAAAGTGTTTTTTCGGTTACCGGGGAATATCAAAAAAAATATGCATTGCAGGAAGCACATATAGAACCACCGGAAGGCTGTCTTATAAAGTTTGAGACCAACGGAGGTACGCCGGTGGCACCGGTCAGGGGGACTAATCATTTCGAAGAATGGATGAGGATCCTGCCATTCCAGGGACAGATAGACGGGGGGAGTTATATATTTCCCGCAGCAGACGGACATACGGATACGGTAAAAGCAGTATATCAGCCGGATCCGATCACATTGCCGTTCACATCCAGAGAGGGCTGGTCGTTCGGCGGATGGTATTATGATACAAGTTTTACGAAGCCGGCGGGCGCTCCGGGGGACAGGATCATCCCCTCCGCCTCACTGACATTGTATGCTCATTGGGTGACATTGCAGTTGCAATCGACGGACAATTACAGAGCCAACAAGGGAAAAGGAGCCGTAGATCTGACATGGTCGCAGGCGGATCAAAAAGACAAATCGTATCTTCTGTTTCAGAAACGGGAGAATGGTGCCTGGATCAGAGTGAATACGGCAGACGATATCAGTAATGCAGCGAAGGTGAACAAAAAGGAGGAATATGCAGGAAAAGAAAAAACATTCCTTATTCCGTATACAGGTCTCTATACGATAACGGCGAAGGGGGCCCAGGGACAAAATTATGAGTCAAACAGTGGAGGATACGGAGGGAGCGTTACGGGTACGTTCTGGCTGCAACAGGGAGAGAAGCTTACCTATTTTGTGGGCGGTCAGAATGGCGTGAACGGAGGTGGCAGCGCCACGGATTACGGAAACGGAGGCGGGAAGACAAGCGTTGTGTCGGACCGCAAAGGGATTCTGCTGATCGCCGGGGGAGGCGGTGGTGCATCTCCTGCGGGAAACGGTGGTGCCGGAGGAAGTATGGCGGGAGTGACAGAAAACAGTGACGGACAGGATGGAATGGCCGGTGGCGGTGCCGGATACCTGGGAGGAAGTGCCGGGGAGAAAATCGTCCATCATCATACGAACGGATGCTATCGGGATGCTTCTTATACGCCGGCTTTCGGAAATTGGCAGCATTTTGTGTATGCTAACGCTTCACACAGCAGTACATATACCGCCACCAGTGTCGGAGGGCATACGAAGGATGATGACAACACTTACCATGTTATCAGAGCAGGCTGGTCCCGGCCTCATTGGGCCGCAGATGGATGGAATACCAGCGGATATCAGGGGATTGATACCAGAGGAAATACAAAATTAAATGTATCTGTATATGCTGACAGTTGGGGGAATGGGTGCAGATTTTCGCTGAACAGATCAGAATATTGTATTTTGAATCAGGCGGGAAGAATCATTCTATCCGGAAGCTTCCGGGATGCAGTGTATGCTTTGGGTGAGACACCAAACTCTTCGTGGCAGAATGAGGATGGCTCCTGGGGTGGAGCTCCGGGCACAAGTAAATTTTCAGGAACATTTCACTTTAACTTGCCGGAGGGAACTACAAAAGTATATTTGCACTTTAAATTTTATCACGATTGCAGCAATGCCTGGTTTTCATCATCTCTTACCGGTTTGAATTTCACCGGCGGAATGACATCGATTTGTGGATATACGGAAGGTCAGGTGCTGTCGTCTAAACCGGCCTATGGAGGAAGCAACTATGTGAATGAGGATTGTGTACAAATATTTGAAAGCCTGAGTGGTAATAACAGAGGTGACGGAAGCGTGGAGATTCAATCCCAAATGGTAGGATATCAGGAAACATCACATTTAAAAGGTATTGTGGCAACAGATTTTGCACTGCCGGATAAAATACCGACAGAAGCGATTTATGAGGCAATAGATGAAAAACGCGTACGTGTTACCTGGCAGGAGCCGAAGGACAACGGAACGGTATATTATCACAAGGCAGAATCATATCTGACCGGAAGTACAGTACGGCTTTGTGAATCGAATATTACACAAAACAGATTGACCAGTGGGATTGCAGGATATTATCTGGTTGCAGATGACGCAAAAGATACGAATGTAACGAAAGTTAACGGACATTTCAACACAGAACCGCATACAAATGTGACAGCTGACAAAATCACGAAGTATCTCCATGTGGCAGCAGTAGATGTTGCCGGAAATATAGGAGCTACAACACATTTCACCATCAAAGAAACAGAGGTGCCATGGAAGATTTATACCGGCCAGCTGATTCCGGAAGGAGAAGACGGAAATGTAGCTCCGTCATCGGAAGAAAGGTGCTGGTATGTACGCGCTGACGGAAGAACTCCGATCACATTAAAGCATCAGGCATATCTGAAAGGGGTGGCCTCTTTGCAATATCAGCTGAATGAGACAATTTATGAGACAAGGACACAAGAAGGAACAATAGCCCGGAATATTATCCGTACGCCTTCGTCAGATACAGCTGTGGAAACTGTCCGCACAGATGCTGAAGGTTTAATTTATACTACGGAAGGAACCACAGTATTACAGCAATATCCGTATTCATTTACTGTTCGCTCAGATTCAGGTAAAAGTCTTACCGGTGTACAAAAATTTACGATCACAGGGGACCGGTCCGGACAGAGGATACAAGTAATTCCCATTTCAGAGGCCGATTCCGTTGCAGGTAAAATCTATTCGCTTCATGAACTGGATGAAAAAAATAAGATTACTCTGATCGCGGATGGAGAGCCGCCGGTGATCTATGGAATGGAAATGCTGGAGAACAGGGAACTGATCGACAGGCGGGACGGAAAGGTGAATGTAACAATAACGGCTAGTGATGCTGTCAGTGGAGTGAAGGAGTTTTATGTGAATATACAAAATACAGACAATACTGTAAGTAAAACATATCATCCGGATGCAGATGGCAGTATACGGATGGAAATCACAGAAGATGATGCTCTGTTCAGCGGAGACTTTACTGTGTTTGCATATGCATGCGATCAGGTGGGAAATGAAACGGAAATATCCGAAGGAACGACGGAATTCGGATTGGAGGCTGACATTATCAGAATACGGGAGCCACAGGATGCAGCCTTCCGTTGCGGTGAGAGCGGTATCTTGACTTTTACAGTCTGGGGATATGCGGATCGTGTGGAAGTGATCTTCCCCAAAGAAATGACAGATCTGTGCCCGGAGCTGAATCGTATTTTTGACTATAGGGACAAGCCGGGATATCGTATTACGGAACAGTTACAGTTTATGGTGCCTTTGTATACTCCTGAAAACGAGAATTTTGAAGTTACGGTGAAGGCATATAAGGGAGATAAAAAGCTTGAGGACCATCCCGGAATCAGCGTGATCGGAGTAAAAGGCAGTGTATTGGAGGACCTGCGGACCAGACTGAGGTGATGACATGGGGAAAATAGTACTTGCGACGATCATCATTTCAGGCAGTGCAAAGTGGCTGTTGAAAGTTGGCGGGAATAAAGAAAAATGGTACGGAAGTGACAGGATTTTCATGTATGTCATGACTGTGTTCGGTGCGATGACCGTAAACTATTCGGAGCAATGCACAGAATACGGGTGGGTCGTGAGTAATCTCAGACTGCTGGCCGGCTGTCTGCTGGCCGGAGGTCTTCTGAGTGCGGCATACATGGATCGTAGAAATTGCTGGGTGTATAATTATGTATGGTGGTGGTGCCTCCCGTGGGCCGGAATCCTGGGAATGACGGCGGGCGGAGAATTTTCTGGTATCGTCGCTGTACTGGTGTTTGTCATGCTGCAGCAGCTTCTATTCAGCAGAATGTACGGAAAAGCGGATTGTCATGCATTTTCGGTCTGTGCTTTGGCGGAGTGCGGAAATGCAGTCGGAATGGTGGGGTTTCTGTTGCAGATGTTCCTCTCAGTCGTGTTATTGACAATCGTGCAGCTGTTTCGGGGAAATGTCACTCCAAGAGGCAGACTGCGCGAACCACAGCCGTTTATTCCTTATATTATCACAGCATTTTTTTCCGTAACGTTCCTCGAAAGTGTTTTTAGAACAACGTATATTTATGCATAAACAGTTGCGTATCTTTTTAAAAAGTGCTATAGTAACTAAAGTTTAGAAACCATAGTGGTTTCCAAAACACAGACAGGAGGAAAATATTATGAAAAAAGCAATCGCAATGTTACTTGCAACTGTAATGTGCACAGCAATGCTGACAGGCTGTGGTTCTGATTCCGCAACCAATGAGAGTTCTCAGGCTGCTGAAAGCAGTGTGGCAGAGACTGCTGTCGCAACAACGGAAGCTGCTGCAACAACGGAAGCTGCTGCAACAACGGAAGCAGCCGATAAGACAGAGGGCGGCGTACTGGTATTCGGTACAAATGCTGAGTTCCCTCCCTTTGAGTATGTTGGTGATGACGGAGAACCCGATGGATTTGATGTCGCTCTGATCAAGGCAGTAGGTGAGAAGCTGGGCATGGAAGTCCAGGTAGAGAACATGGAGTTCGATTCTCTGGTAAGCTCTATTGGCAACAGAATTGATGGTGCTATCGCAGGCATGACCGTTACCGACGACCGTAAGGAACAGGTGGATTTCTCTGATCCTTATTACGAGGCTGTACAGTTCGTCATCGTACCGGCAGATTCCGATATTGCAACCGCTGATGATCTGAAGAACAAGACGATCGGCAGCCAGCTGGGTACTACCGGAATGCTCCTTTCCGAGGACATTGAAGGTGTTACTGCACAGACCTATAACAGAGCCATCGATGCTGTCAACGATCTGGTAAACGGCAGAGTAGATGCGGTTATCATCGACAAGAACCCTGCAGAAGTATTCAACACGAAGTTCGAAGGCAAGGTTAAGATTATCGATGGTGCAGAGTTCGGTTTCGAGACCGAAGAATATGCAATTGCACTTCCTAAGGGAAGTGAACTGGTAGAGCAGGTAAATCAGGCACTGGCAGACCTTAAGGCAGATGGTACCTTTGATGCTCTGGTAGCTCAGTACATCGGAGAGTAATTTTTATACAAAATATACACGAAAAAAGAAGAGAATGGCTTGTG
>ULZY01053991.1_pt1 | contig 11483 bp, 10 predicted proteins | sample 1963571 | NCBI WGS metagenome assembly ULZY01 (sample SAMEA4835902, study PRJEB28245) | human gut metagenome | biome: gut microbiome; material: fecal sample | place: Denmark | collected 2008
GTATTTATTCTGATGTCAGACATTCATGCTGCTAACAAGCCTTGATGTCTCTTTAATTTTAGCGTTCATTTTTATCCCTATATTTAATTAAAAAAGAAGAAAGTCCTTTCATCATCATGAGGCATATTGCATCAAAGATGCACATTGGAACTTTGCTTCGCAAAACAAGGAGGCAATCCTCTCCTCGCCTGAGGAGCTCGGATTTTGCTTCGCAAAACAAGGAGGATATTATGAATTCTAAGGGAAACACAAAATTTTTAGTCGAGCTTGCGTTAATGGTCGCAATTATTATCGTTATGGCTCTCACACCACTCGGTTATATTAAAACACCGGGACTTTCTGTAACACTTTTAACTATTCCGGTAACTATCGGTGCCGTAATGTTAGGTCCTGCCGGAGGTGCGGTATGCGGTGCGGCTTTTGGTCTCACAAGCTTCTACCAGACTTTCGGCATAAGTGCATTCGGTTCTGTACTTCTTACAATCAATCCGGTGGGAACATTTATCACAACAGTTGTAATGCGTGTACTTGAAGGCTGGCTTACAGGTCTTATATTCAAAGCACTCCGTCAATCAAAGCACCTTGCAAAGGCATCATTTTACATTGCAAGTCTTGCATGCCCTCTTCTTAACACTCTGCTTTTCATGAGTTCACTTGTAATATTCTTTTACAACACTGAGTATATACAGGGCTTTGCTCAAGCATTTGGTGCCACAAATCCATTTATGTTCGTAATCGCATTTGTCGGAGTTCAGGGTGCTATTGAAGCCGTAATCTGTTTTGTTGTAGGAAGCATTTTAACACGCACGCTTTACAAGGTTTTAAAAGCAGGAGGCGTTAAAAATGAATCAGCAAAATCAGTTCTTTAATGAAATTGATGTAAACACTGCAACCAATGGCACACTTGGATTTAAACTCGGTCATGCAGCAGACAATAAAGCCAAAACCGGCGTATCGGTAATATACTTTCCTGACGGTGCAAAGGTTGGCTGCGATATAAGCGGCGGAGGTCCCGCCTCAAGAGAGACCCCTCTTACAATGCCGCTCACAGCTGACAATCCAGTAAATGCAATCGTTTTTTCAGGCGGCTCAGCATATGGACTTGCCGCATCAGATGGTGTAATGAAATGTCTTGAAGATAATGGTATCGGATATGATACCGGCGTCGCTAAAGTTCCGCTTGTATGCCAGTCATGCATATTCGACCTTGGTTATGGTAATTCGCATGTCCGCCCTGACTACAAAATGGGTTACGAAGCATGCACAAACGCACTTAACCGCTCATCTGCTGATTTTACAGCCGGTGATTCCGTTGAAGCAAAAAATCATGAAACATCAGAGATTATCGGCAATGTCGGTGCCGGTACAGGTGCAACCGTCGGTAAAATCGGAGGCATGAATTACGCACAGAAATCAGGTCTTGGAATACATTCTGTGAGAGTCGGAAAACTCACACTCACAGCCATTGTTGTCGTCAATGCACTCGGTGACATTTTCAATCCCAAAACAGGAGAAAAAATCGCCGGATTCCATAAACCTGACCGTTCAGGCTTTGCCGACAGCATAACAGCAGCACTCCACAATATGCTGCCAAAAGACCCATTTACAGGAAATACAACAATCGGTGCAATTATAACAAATGCTGAATTTTCAAAAGCCGAGATGGGTAAAATCGCTTCAATGACACGAAATGCCTACGCAAGATGCATCAATCCTGTAGGCACAATGGCAGACGGCGATACAATATATGCTGCAAGTATTCCATCCGGTAATGAGCCTGTGAAAGCAGACATTAATATTGTAGGAACTCTCGCAGCCGAAGTTATGTCAGCAGCCATTTTAAAAGCAGTTAAATACTCACATATTCCTGATGAAGAATATTTAAAAAACATTTAAATAATCACACAAAAAAATCATGCCGGCTTTCAAAAACTCCCGGCATGATTTTCTTGTTGTAAATTATCTGAATACAGACTATAATTATTTTATACAATTTCGTAAACCAATTTAATATCTATGTTAATTACACAGAAATGGAGATTTTATGAAAGAACAGACAAATAAAATAATTAATAAAAATTTTAAAAAAGTAGAAAAGAAAATCGAAAATCATGCTTCCGAGCTGGAACGCAACAACAAAATTGCAATGTATTCACACCTTGTTGAAGTTATTATTATAACTTTATTCTGCATCCTTGAAGCCACAACAAGAGGAAAATCATGGCTTTTTGTAATAATTCTTACAACAATCGGCTTTGCACCTGTCATATGCGAATTTATAGCATGGGGAAAAAGCCATGAATCACAGGCAATACGCCATTTTGTAGCAATTGGTTATGCCATATTTTATACATGCACAATATTTACAACTTCATGCAGTACAATATATGTCATGGCTCTTCCCATGATATTCATCGTATCTGTTTACAATGATTTCAAATACATGCTTATGGTAAACGCAGGTGTTATAATCGAAAGTTTTATAGCCGTATTTGTTGGTGCGTCAACCGGAAAGTTTGGTTATATTGGACTTGATGCTGCTGCAATCCAGATTGTAACAGTAATAATAACAGGTGTGCTCGCATGTCTGCTCGCACTTACAACAAAAGCAAATGCACAGCAGAAAATTGATGTCGTTAAAGAATCACAGCAAAAGACACAGGAAGTTCTTGACGATATTTCCCAGATGTCTGCACATATGCAGAATGGTATTGCAGAAATATATACACAGCTTGAAAAGTTAAATGATTCAGCAAAACTTACACAGTCAACAATGGTTCAGGTTTCTACCGGTGCTGCCGATACAGCAGACGCAGTACAGAACCAGCTCTCACAAACTGAAGAAATCCAGAAAAAAGTCAGCCTTGTTGACACTGCTGCAAATGAAATATCTGACAGCATGATGGAAACATTAAACATACTTACAAGCGGCAGCAAAGATGTTGAACAGCTTGTTGCAAATGTAGATATTTCAGTTAAAAACGGTCAGCATGTGGCAGACAAGCTCTCTAACCTCAGTGTACGTATTAAAGAAATGCATTCAATCATAGCAATGATTGAAGAAATTGCTTCACAGACAGAATTACTTGCCCTCAATGCAAGCATTGAAGCCGCACGAGCCGGAGAAGCCGGTAAGGGCTTCGTTGTAGTTGCAACTGAAATTTCAAAAATGGCAACTCAGACAGGTGATGCTACAGAAAATATAACAAAACTTATTGAAAATATTTCAACTGCTATTGAAGAAGTTGTAACTGTAATCTACGAAATGATTGACGGAATCAATGCAGAAAAGTCTTCAACCGAAAGTACAGCAAAGAGCTTTGACAATATTCAGAATAATACATATGCAATACGCGATAATGTTGAACAGCTCACACAGAGCATAGTAGAACTTAAAAATGCCAATAATGTAATTGTCGATTCTATCCAGACAATATCAGCTGTTTCAGAACAGCTTTCAGCACATGCTTCTGAAACTACTAATAATGAAGAAGATAATGTCAAAATTCTTGAAAATATTGCTGATAAAATGCATGGTCTCATTGATACCGTCAAGGAAAACAACTCTGTATCTTTATAACATTCAACATAAAAAACATCTGGCAGTGCTAAAACCTGTCAGATGTTTTTTTATTTAATCTTCATTTATCTTACTTCAGTTTCTCATTCAATTCATCAATCATTGCCAAAGCCCTGTCTTTATCCTTTTCGCCTATATACTTTGCAACTGAAAAAAGCCAGTTTCATTGTTATTATAAGTGTAGCCTGCAAAATAAGTGATATAATTACACTTTGCATGCCGCTGTCGTCATTGACATAGAAAAACTTATATGTGGCTTCGAAAAAAAATGACATAAACATAATAATAAATGCCGATAATTTTGATTTTTTAGGTGTCAGCATAAATGTAATAGCTACCAGTTCAATACTAGAGCCAAAAAAATACAAAAAGAAATTAATCGCAGTTATCATATGCCTTTCTCCTGATCATTCGTATATACAAGAGAAACCATAGTACTGTATATGCCATCTTTAAAACCGTATTCAAGCCTTCCGTTGTACTGCTGTGCTATGTCATCAAGAATTTTCATTCCCCATCCGTGTTCTGAGCTTCTGATTCTCTTTTTCTAATTCTTATCTGCCGAATTTTTAACAAGATGGTTGCTGCCCTCTATATATATTATTGATTCATATGCTACCGTCTGAATCTGTCCACGCTGTTTTATTACAAGCTTTTGTAAATTCATGTTTCTTTTTGAATTTTCAATCTTATATTGAATCATCACAAACCGCAATATCCATATTTATACGCTCCCGTTTATACATATTAATAAAATATGCCTTTTACTTATAAAATAATATTAACATTATTTTTGACATTTTTCTATATTTTTCTTGAATTTTTTTAACATTTTTACTTGCAATTTAAAAATATTGTGTTATATTATCAATATACATTTTATAAATTTGGTGGTTATATATGGATTTGCAGTCTCTTACAAAACAACTTATATATGATGAACACAATATCGAAACTCCCGATATCTATCAGAAGTTCGGCATTGTCTGTCCTGAATATTCATCCCGTGATATAGAAGTAAAGGAATATCCCATGCCCGACAAGGAGCATTTATTTACTCTGCTATGGGATATACCTGATAACAGCAGCCTTTATGCAACTATTCTTCCATGTGATACACCATTTACATACAGCTGTCATTTTAAACATGGCATGAGAACCCAGATGCACTCACATGAATATCTTGAATTATTTTATATTATTGACGGAGAATACCGTCAGAAGATTCTAGGCAGCGAATTCACATTCCATAAAGGCGAACTGTGCCTTATAGATAAGAACTGCCAGCATCAGGAGATTCTTGACAGCAGCAATGCAACTATTCTGTTTCTTGGCATAACTAACTTCATGTTTGACGATATTGTAAAGCATCATGTTACGACAGAACGTATTTCTTCTTTTTTAAGCACTGCATTACTTGAACAGAAAACTTTACAACAATATCTTCACTTCCGTCCACATTCCGATGGAGAAGTTTTAATGGAGCAGACACTTACAAGCCTTATTGAAGAACTAAAGCGTCATGATGAAGCCTCTCCTTTTATATGTCAGGGACTTCTCATAAGAATTTTTCACATTCTTAGTACCAAATATGAATTTTCTCTGTCAAAGCAGCTCCGCAAACGTATGAATTGGATTCTTTTTGAAGAAATCACTAATTATATCAATAATAATCTTAATAATATTTCAATTATGCAGCTTTCCAATGAATTTCATTTTCAGGAAGATTACTTTAACCGGCTGCTCAAGAGCCAGACTGGTCTTACATATACGGAATATCTTCAGTCACTGCGTCTCAAAAAAGCTGAAGACATGCTGATTAACACTGACCACACAATTGACACGATTTCCCATGAAGTCGGATACCAGAACAAAGGATATTTTTATAAAATTTTCACTGACAAATATAAGATTACGCCGGCACAGTTCCGTAAGAAAAATAAGTCATAAAAAACTTTGTTGATTTAATTTTATATAAAAATGAAAATGCAGAGCCAACCATTTAGTATGCTCTGCATTTTCTATAGAATTATGTAAGAAAAGGTATCTATTATGGCAAATTTATTTAATCATATAGTTACATATCCCATTTCCAATCCCTGATTTCCGGCATATCAATACCATATTCATGGATATACTGTTTATGTTCAACAAGCTTGTCATTCATTTCCTGAACAAGATATGAACCCCTGTTGCCAAGCTGTGGAAGATACTTAACAGCATTCTTTACAAGATGGAAACGGTCAATTTCATTCTGGACACGCATATCGAATGGAGTTGTGATAGTTCCTTCTTCCTGATATCCATATACATGAATGTTTCTGTTAGTTCTTCTGTATGTAAGTTCGTGAATAAGTGTATGGTAACCATGGAATGCAAATATGATTGGTTTATCTTTTGTAAACAATGCATCATATTCTGCATCACTTAATCCATGTGGATGCTTTGACTTAGGCTCGAGCTTCATAAGGTCTACTACGTTGATAACACGAATTTTAATCTCCGGAAGTGCCTTTCTTAAAATTGTAACTGCTGCAAGAGTCTCAAGTGTAGGTGTATCACCGCAGCATGCCATAACAATATCAGGTTCCTGACCCTGGTCGTTACTTGCCCATTCCCAGATACCGATACCCTGTGTACAATGCTTTACAGCCTGCTCCATTGTAAGCCACTGCTGTCTTGGATGCTTAGATGTAACAAGTACGTTTACATAGTTACGGCTTCTGATACAATGGTCAAAACATGAAAGAAGACAGTTAGTATCCGGTGGAAGATAAAGTCTTACAACATCTGCTTTCTTATTGGCAATATGGTCAAGGAATCCCGGATCCTGATGTGTAAATCCGTTATGATCCTGCTGCCATACATTTGAACTTAATATAAGATTTAATGATGCAATAGATGCTCTCCATGGAAGCTGGTTACATACCTTCAGCCATTTTGCATGCTGTGCACACATTGAATCTACAACTCTGATAAATGCTTCATAACTTGCAAAGAATCCATGACGTCCTGTAAGAAGATAACCTTCAAGCCAGCCTTCACACATATGCTCACTGAGCATTGAATCCATTACACGTCCGTCCTGTGCAAGGAATTCATCTGTATCATATTTTTCATTATTCCAATCACGGTTAGTAACTTCAAATACTTTTCCAAGTCTGTTTGACATAGTCTCATCAGGTCCGAATATACGGAAATTCTTGGCATCATCATTCAACTTAAATATATCTCTTACAAATCCGCCAAGTTCAATCATATCCTGTGCTTCAACGGCACCCGGCTTAGGAACGTCAATTCCATACTCACGGAAATCTGGAAGTCTCAAATCTCTTAAAAGCTTACCACCGTTAGCATGTGGATTAGAACCTATTCTTCTGTCACCTACAGGTGCAAGTTCTTTAAGTTCAGGTATAAGCTTTCCGTTCTCATCAAAAAGTTCTTCAGGATGATAACTTTCAAGCCAGTTCTTAAGCATATCAAGATGTTCAGGCTTATCCATCATGATAGGTACCTGATGTGCCCTGAATGAGCCTTCAATCTGATTGCCATCTACTTCCTTTGGACCTGTCCAGCCCTTTGGTGTACGAAGTACAATCATAGGCCACTTAGGTCTTTCTGTATTATTATTTTCTCTTGCGTCTTTCTGGATTGCTTTAATCTCATCCATTACAGTATCAAGAGCTTCTGCCATCTTTCTATGCATTTCCATAGGATCACTACCCTCAACAAAATATGGCTTCCAGCCACATCCGTCAAAGAAATGCTCAAGTTCTTCATGTGAAATACGTGCAAGAACTGTAGGATTGCTTATCTTATATCCATTAAGATGAAGAATAGGAAGAACTGCACCATCTGTCTTAGGATTTAAGAACTTATTACACTGCCATGATGTTGCAAGAGGACCTGTCTCTGCCTCACCATCACCAACTATACAGGCTGCAATAAGATCAGGGTTATCAAATACTGCACCAAATGAATGTGCAAGTGAATAACCAAGCTCACCACCTTCATTGATTGAACCAGGTGTCTCAGGTGCAACGTGACTTGAAATACCGCCCGGAAACGAGAACTGCTTGCAGAGCTTTTTAAGTCCATCCATATCCTCACCGATGTTTGGATATACTTCACTGTAAGTTCCTTCAAGATATGTATTGGCTACGAAGAAATTTCCGCCATGGCCCGGACCTGAAATAAGAATCATATCCTGATCATATTTTTTAATTACTCTGTTCAAATGAACATATACAAAATTCTGTCCCGGAACTGTTCCCCAGTGACCAACAATCTTCTTTTTTACATGTTCCATAGTAAGCGGCTCACGTAAAAGTGGATTATCAAGTAAATAAAGCTGTGCTGCTCCGAGATAGTTTGCTGCACGCCAGTAAGCATCCATCTTTTTAAGGTATTCATCTGTAACAGGCTGTTTTTCAACAACATTTGTTTCTGCCATGTCGCTTTCCTCCTAAACTCATTCTTCTATAAATCTTTTTGTTTGATTTTGTTATATTTTAGACAATGATTTTATTCTTTACAATTCCCAAATCCTATTACTTTTTTCAAAAGTTACCTATTCCGACTTGTATTAATGTGTATAAAGCAAGTCAAAACTACAGCTTTACACAGACTTAATAATCATAATCAATTTATTACATATTTTTATCAGAAAACTTAATACAAATCCACCAAATTATTTTGACATTTTGGTACTAATTTGTTAAAATAATAGCAAAGGTATTTACATCTTGATTTTTTAAATAAAACATGGAGGAACTATTATTATGGTAAACAGAATTGTATTAAACGAAACATCTTATCATGGTGCAGGAGCTATCAACTCAATTCCTGATGAAGTAAATGTACGTGGATTTAAAAAGGCATTTGTATGTTCAGACCCTGACCTCATCAAGTTTAATGTAACAAAGAAGGTTACTGACGTTCTTGACAAAGCAGGGCTTGCCTATGAGATTTATTCAAATATCAAACCAAATCCTACAATTGAAAATGTACAGACCGGTGTTGCAGCATTCAAAGCTTCAGGTGCTGACTACATAATTGCAATCGGCGGCGGTTCATCAATGGATACAGCAAAGGCTGTCGGCATTATTATCAATAATCCTGAGTTTGCTGATGTCAGAAGCCTCGAAGGCGTTGCTCCTACTAAGAAACCATGTATTCCTATTATAGCAGTTCCTACTACCGCAGGTACGGCAGCAGAAGTTACTATTAACTACGTTATCACAGATGTCGAAAAGAAACGTAAATTCGTATGTGTTGATACACATGATATTCCTGTAATCGCAGTTATTGACTCAGACATGATGTCAAGCATGCCAAAGGGTCTTACAGCCGCAACAGGCATGGATGCACTTACACATGCCATCGAAGGTTATACTACAAAAGCCGCATGGGAAATGACAGACATGTTCCACTTAAAAGCTATTGAGATTATATCTAACTCATTAAGAGGTGCTGTTGACAATACTCCAGAAGGACGTGAAGGCATGGCTCTCGGTCAGTATATCGCAGGTATGGGTTTCTCTAATGTAGGTCTTGGTATCGTTCATTCAATGGCTCATGCACTTGGTGCTGTATATGATACACCTCATGGCGTTGCCAATGCTATTCTTCTTCCAACAGTAATGGAATACAATGCTCCATTCACAGGCGACAAATACAAATACATCGCAAAAGCAATGGGCGTTGAAGGCGTTGAAAATATGACTCAGGAAGAATATCGTAAAGCTGCTGTTGATGCAGTTAAGAAACTTTCTTCAGATGTTGGTATTCCTGCAAATCTCAAGGAAATTGCAAAAGAAGATGATGTTCAGTTCTTATCTGAATCAGCTTATGCTGATGCATGCCGTCCTGGTAACCCAAGAGACACATCAGTTGAAGAAATTGCAGCATTATATCGCTCACTTATGTAATTTCACTAAATTATGTTATTGCAACAGATGAAAGATTCCTATGTAATTACGGATTTTACCTCTCTGTACGCAATAAAATCCCACCGGACAACATTTAACTGCTGCCCGGTGGGATTTTTCTATTCTTGTATATTACAGAGGACCCACATTTTTTGATGTGGTTTTATTTTTTTATGTAATTTTATTTTTTTTGCATTTATCACTTTTTAAATTTCTCACAGAAAACTAAATAAGCTTTCTGCCCATAAGGACACCCATCACAGATGCCATCATAAGACCTCTTGTCCATCCGCTTGAATCGCCAAGACAGTATAGATGTTCTACATTTGTATTCAGATTTTCATCCATTTTAACCTTATTACTGTAAAATTTCAATTCCGGAGAATACAAAAGAGTCTCTGTACTTGCAAAACCCGGAACAACATGGTCTACTGCCTGTATGAAATTAATAATATTAACCATTGCACGATATGGCATTGCTGCTGTAATATCGCCAGCAACCGCATCAGGCAGTGTCGGCTTTACATTGGACTGTGCAAGTTCCTTCTGCCATGTTCTCTTTCCGTCAAGAATATCACCATAACGCTGTACCATAATCTGACCGGCTCCAAGCATATTTGTAAGTTCTCCGACTTTTTTAGCATATTCAATCGGCTGGTTAAATGGCTCAGTAAAATTATGCGAACATAAGATTGCAAGATTTGTATTGTTAGATTTTAAATCTTTATATGAATGTCCATTTACAACTGCAAGATTGTCATCATAATTTTCCTGGCTTACAAATCCTCCCGGATTCTGACAGAATGTTCTCACTTTATTCTTAAATGGTCTTGGATATCCTATAAGTTTTGATTCATACAAAACATTGTTGACATCCTCCATAATTTCATTGCGTACTTCAACACGCACACCTATATCAACAGTTCCCGGCTTATGCATGATATCATACTTTGCACACAATTTTTCAAGCCACTCGGCACCTCTTCTTCCTGTTGCAATAATAACATCATCGCCATAAATTTCTGTTTCATCACTGACACCAACAGTCTTTTTAATACGTATGCCGACACACTTATTTTCCTCTAAAATAATATCTTCACATGTATAGCCAAACAGTATCTCAACACCATGCTCAACAAGGAAATCTTCTATGCTTGCATATATTTCCTGTGCTTTTTCTGTTCCAAGATGTCTTATCGGACAATCTACAAGTTTAAGCCCTGACTGAATTGCACGTTTACGGATTTCCTTTACCTTTTCATCCTGATTAATACCCTCAACATGAGTATCAGCTCCAAATTCCAGATAAATTTTGTCTGTATAATCAATAAGGCTCTGTGCAAAATCTTCCCCTATAAGTGATGGCAGATCTCCACCAACTTCATATGACAAAGACAGTTTTCCATCCGAAAATGCCCCGGCTCCTGAAAAACCCGCTGTAATATTGCAAGGTTCACATCCAACACATTTTTTGGTTTTACTCTTAGGACAGTTTCTCTTATGAATACTGCTGCCTTTTTCAACCATTATTATCTTTTTCTTACTTCCGTTCTTTATAAGTTCAAGTGCCGTAAAAATACCGGCTGGTCCACTTCCTACAATAACAACATCTGCTTTCATAATCTGACCCTCCATCAATAACCATATTTGTGCATTATCAGTTCATTACATACTATTTTATTTTACTATATATTAGCAAAAAAGTATACGTTTCTTTTTATATTATATATCGTGCTGTAACTACACATGTATAATATTATAGTTTATTGTTTCATAAAAGCAGCCTTTAAATTATATATGGTTTTTCCTATTTTTTTAATGTTTTATGTGGGATTTTCCTTATTTTCCCTTGTTATATGCCGATTAAGCTTATAAATTTCACTTTTTAATTATCAATATTGACATTATAATATCCATTGCATAAAATTATACATGTATTATATTTAGAAACAAGGCGGTCAAATCCTCTCCCC
>ULZY01040963.1_pt1 | contig 11153 bp, 9 predicted proteins | sample 1963571 | NCBI WGS metagenome assembly ULZY01 (sample SAMEA4835902, study PRJEB28245) | human gut metagenome | biome: gut microbiome; material: fecal sample | place: Denmark | collected 2008
TCTCTATTTCTGAAGTTTTTCTTCAGAAGAAAAATTATAATGTGGTATCTGCAAAAAAGCAGATACCACATTTTTTTTTGTTGTTCTGTGGTTTGATGTTAAAGGAGTATTTAAAAATCTTTAGACCTATCAATCTCCTAATTGGATATTACGACAATCGCGCCAGAAGCCAGGGGGATATCGGTATAAATCCACTACATCGTGTAAGCGACATGGCAACACCTAATGAAACATGGTGCAACGTCCCCAATAAATCAATTTCTATATTTGTTAGCGAACGCCGTCCCAGATGCGACCGTATCTCGCCCCAGACGCGTTCGTATCTCCTCCCAGATGCGTTCGTCTCTCGTCCCAGATGCGGTTGTGTCTCCTCCCAGATGCGGTTGTGTCTCCTCCCAGATGCAGTCGAGTCTCCTCCCAGATGCGCTAAAAAGCATAAGCCTTGAATTACGAAGAATAATGCGGCCATCATCAACTGTCGTAGCAAGGAAACGCTGACAAAGAAAACTTCTGAGGAATGCCGTTTCAAAATCGACAAGACTTTATTTGAGGATGAAGATTCACGCTCCTTCTAAATTTCAAAATAAAACAAATCCATCTTATTAATTAAACCACATAAAATTTCACAACAATGGCTGAATTTAACAACAAGAAAGCAAACGAGATTATGAACGGAGTTATCGATTTCAACACAAACGATTTCGCCCAGTGTCTTAACCAAATGGCTCTCGTAAGAGAAAACGTTTATCAGATTCTCAGTAAGACTTACCCAGAAGAGGAGGTTGAACGCATGATGGATAATTTCAATTTTGATTTCCATTTCGGCAAGTTGGTAGAATCGCTTGGCTCGCTTCAATGGGAGCAAGTTAAGCACAAGACGTTAGTCGGCTAAGCAAAGAGAATGCGGCACGCTGGCGGATTGGCTGGCGTGTCGCATTTCTCTTAAAAAATCAACAGGAAATAGTGGAGACTACAGCATAATTTACTACATTTGCGATTAAATCATTAAGGATAACAATTAAATATTTATGTTATGGAAACGATTTTTGACCATGGAATTACAGAAGAAGAGAAAACTAAACTTATTTGGAAAAAAGTTGACAAGGATTTTATAGAACGGTTAAGTGCAGATGGCTCGAATCTTTTAATAGCAGAATTGTATTTAATTCGTAATGATAAAGATATGATGATGAAATATGTGAACAAGTTATCTCCTAATATGAAGAGAGATTTTATGTATAGATTTTCTAATTTAGACTAACTTTAGAAATTCTGCAAACTCTTTATGCGGCATGTTTATATATGAACATAAAAAAGAGAAATCTTCTTTGCTTAGCTTATTCCTAAAAATCCGCTCAAATGAAACATCTAAGAAATCATCATAGTAAGTGTCATCTAACATCTTGCCTATCTTCTTTGCTGCAACGCCCTGGCCAATGCCAAAATGTTTGAGCAAAGTTTGGAAATTGACGGAATTGCTGTAATAGCCAATTCCGTTTTTTCTTATCTCCTTATGATGCGTAGCCCTTCCTCCAAATTTTGCAACAAACTGAGGGTAGGTCTGTCGTGCATAAAACTCATTTAATGTCTCCATCAACGGAACAGCACTACTAACCCTACCATTTTCCCATGCCTTTGAATGACAATGCAAAAATTCATGCCAAACGGTCTCCATTGCGGTTTCCTGCATTAAAGTCATTTCTTTGTTATTCGCAATAGAGTGAAATGCTCCCTTCAACTCCTTCATCATATTAAAACCGTTTATTTCCTTATTTGAGAAATAGAACTTAAAGCCATTGCGCAATCTCTCAGTTCCAGCCACCTTATCGCAGCTAAAGACAATGTCCCTTATCGGTTTTGGAAAGAAAGTACTATTATTGTCAATGAACGAATACAAGACTTTTTTGACTTGCTCGTCCGTCATCATTCCTTTTGGCAGCCCGCTGGCATCAATCTTAACGAGATTGCTTGAAAGGCTATAATCTATTTGTTGAGCAAAATTGTCACCAAGCCGCACGCCCGAAAACCTTTCAACTTGCACCCTGTTTTCACGAACAAAATAAGGCAGCTTATTACGTTTGGCTGCATCAAAAAGTTTTTCTTGATTAGACTTGCACCAATTCTTGAATGCTTTCGGATAATCTTTCACGCGGTTTGGTGAAACATCTCTATTGTATTCAGCATCCGACATCGCGCGTAGCTTTTTCCACTCTTCACTATTTCTGTCGGCACCGTACTATCATGTCACTTTTCGACCTATCAAAAGACCAATTTTAATTTGGGTGGCGCATTGACGAAGTACGGAGTTTAACTCGTACGTCTTTTGGTTGATAAATGTGACCTGAATGGGATGCTTATAGAACGCCTACTTATTTTGTCGTTATTGTCGTAGGGCAAAAAAAAAATGTGTATCGCTAAAGATAGGATACACATCTTTTTTTGTTGTTTAAAGGAGCATTCCTTAAAAACGGAATGAGTTTTAGGAATACTCTCAATGGTTTTTTGAGAGGCTTGTTGCTCTTATTTCACGGTCAAGGCACGTTTTATGATGTCGGTCAGCGCTGCATAGTGGTCGCGTGTTGCTTGATCGGCGGCGCGTGCAACTTTCAGACGTGAGGAGAGCGTCCGTAACGCGCTCAGCATGTTGGCGTGTGTTGGACTTGTGACGTCCCCGCCTTTGTAATATCCAACGAGCGTTGTCACGTATGTCGTTTGCAAAGCTCTTCTGTATTCAGTGGTCTTAGCACCGCTTGCTGTTTCCTTGAACAACATGTTGGTCAGGTCTTTCAGATAGTCGTTCAGCGGGTATTCGGGTGTCATTTTCTCAAGTCGTGACGATTTGAGGAGATTTCCCATCACGTTGCGTCCGACACCGATGGTCAGGACTTGCGGATTTGCCATCAGGCGGTTCATGTAAGGCACATCAATGAGCCATGTCGGTTCGGTGAATATGTGTCGGTTGATGTAATCGAGCGCGTATTTCTGTTTCTCGCGTGAGAGGTTGGTGAATACAGCTCCCGGTTCGTCCACCGTTTTATAGTCTTTGTAGACGCCTGCAATGTTTCCTGCCACGTGGTTGGCGTAGCGGTTGAACTGTGACAAGACTTGGTCGTACATTGACGAGAGGTTTTTGCCGTAGATGTCATTGCTTTCATAAGTCCATTCTGGGAGCTGCTTGATGATGCGTTTCAGGTTTAAGATACCATATTCGCTTGCTTTCACAGCATCGTCTCCCAAGTCTTCTCTTTGACAGCGTGAGTCGTTTGTCGTGTTGGTTTCCCCGTCGCCAAACCAGAGACGGCGGTTACCCCGCAGCGTTTCGCTGGTCATCTTTTCCAGTTCCCAGTGGTCGCTTTCAGCGTCGTAGGCATTCCACATCGGCGTGTATCCCCATTTGATGGCCCAGCAGTCGTAGTCACCGATGCGGGGGAACATTCCGGCGTGCGTGATGCTGTCTTCCGGTTGTGCCACGTAGTTGAATCGGGCATAGTCCATGATAGACGGCGTGTGTCCGTTGGCTTCCAGCCAGGCTCTGTTTCTCAGACTGTCGACGGGCACTGTGCTTGACGAACCGAAATTGTGGCGAAGTCCCAATGTGTGTCCAACTTCGTGTGACGACACGAAGCGGATGAGCTGTCCCATGAGTTCGTCGCTGAGTTTCATTTTGCGGGCTTCGGGGTCAACACATCCAGCCTGAATCATATACCAGTCGTGGCAGAGTCGCATCACGTTGTGATACCATCCGATGTGTGATTCAATAATTTCGCCCGTTCGTGGATCGTGAATTTGCGGTCCGTAGGCATTTTCAATGGGCGATGCATAATAGCGGATGACAGAGAAGCGGGCGTCTTCCATTGACATGCTGTCGCAGCCGACAGGCCATTCTTTAGCCATGATTGCGTTTTTGAATCCAGCGTGTTCAAATGCCTTTTGCCAGTCGTTGACACCTTGGATGAGGTAGGGGCGCCACTTCTTCGGCGTTGCGGGGTCGATGTAGTAGACAATTGGTTTTTTGGGCTCCACCAGTTCGCCGCGTTTCATCTTTTCCATGTCGGTGCTGTCTTTCGGCTCCAGACGCCAGCGGGTGATGAAACGCATTGTTTCAGAGCGCTGCTGATTGTCGGCAAAGACATAGTATCTGTCAGAGAAGTAGCCAACGCGTGGATCGAAGAGGCGTGGAATCATGGGGTCTTTGGGGAGGAGAACAAAGGAGATGTTGAGTCCCAGGGTGACACGTCCCGTGTTTGAGCCAGCGATGGTGCTGGTGGTTGAAGTCATCCATGTCTTCACCGTTCTGATTTCCGTGTTTAAGGGGAATGTCTTGATGCTTTCAATGTATGATGCTTGCGGCATGTATCCTTGCAGGCCAAATTCTTTTTTGATGTCCCGACTGACACCCAGGGCAGGGTTGTCTTCATTGAAGAATGACGTGACTTTGACCAGATAGTGTCCGTTTCTGTGTCCTTCAATCTTGAAGGTGCCGATGATGGGGTTGTTGTTGCTCGTTTTGACGGCGCGGTCGATGGCATCCATCGAATTTCCCATGTTGACCATGAGGTCAGACCTCAGCAGCATGACATTTCCTGGCGCTGGTTCCCAATAAACGGTTTGCTGGTTTACGGATTCGCCGCCATATTTTCCCGTCCCTGCCGGTGTAGAGGTGAAACGCACCGTGGCCAGGAAGCGTCGGGAGAGTAGGGAATCGGGGATGTCGAAAAAGTAGTCGGCATCACGTCTCAACACGCCAAAAAGTCCCTCTTGTCCGCTTGTGAAGGCAGATTGCGACTTCGTGGTGGTTGCAGCAGGTTTTTTTGACGGTTTCTTGTCCGCCATTGCTGTGCAACACATGGTGGCTCCGAGAAGCACCAATAAAAATGACTTCTTCATTTTTTTGAGATTAGGTTTTGTGTAGTGTTATTGGTTAAGTGTTTTTGTAAATGTTTCGTAGGATATTTCCAAACGGCTCAATTCATAATTCTGGAGTTTCAGTGAAAATTGTCCAGGTAGGTCTTGCAGGTCAAAATAATGACGCATGATGCTTGCCATGTTGTATGCCCGTTTGTTGTCTTTCTTCAGCAGGACGATGTAGTGGTGTCGTATCAAATCCTTGTTTTCTTCTTCTTGCCGCAGGTTTTGAAACAGGAGAAAGTAGCAGAGATCGGTTTCTGCACGCTGAAGAGCGTTGAGCCGGAATTCTGTGTCTTTGGCAAATTCGTCAAGCAGGATGTCGGCATCTTCGCGGCGACTTGTGACCGGGAGCAGGCTGTCTAATATTTTCCGGCAGTCAATGTCAGAACACCCTGCAGAGAATTGGTGGAGACGTTCGTCTTTCAGGTTGAGCAACGCTTTGGCATGCAGTTTGGCTGCGGCTTTCAGAAATGTGCCTAAATAGGCTTTGGGCTTTTGTGGCACGATGTCGAAGAAAAGTGTCATGAAAGACGACGGGTTCGTCATGGCAGGCAATAACTCTTCTGCAAGCATGTAGCTCGCCGTTCTGAATTCGCTGTGGCTCAACTGGTTCAGCAGACAGGATAACGCTGAAGAGTCGGCCTCTGCAACCAATGGCTGCAGGCGTGCAGACAAGCGGCTGTTGTGTCGGTGGACGTTGGTCATTGGGATGTTGGCTTTTGGAAGGTTGACTCTGCTATCGGTTTACTTTTTTTATTCCGCCTTGTTTCTCCTTTCGAGCAACACGACATTCTCAACGTGGTGCGTCTGAGGAAACATGTCGACAGGTTGTACTTTTACGACACGGTATGCTTCGTCAAGGAGCGTCAGATCACGTGCTTGCGTGGCAGGGTTGCAGCTCACATATACGATGCGTTTTGGCTCTGCAAAGAGAATTGTTGAGATGACGTCGGCGTGCATGCCAGCACGTGGAGGGTCGGTGATGATGACATCGGGGCGACCATGCTCGTTGATGAAATCCTGTGTGAGGATGTCCTTCATGTCGCCAGCGTAGAACAGAGTGTTGTTCAGGTGGTTTAATTCTGCATTCACCTTGGCATCTTCAATGGCTTCCGGGACATATTCAATGCCGATGACTTTTTGGGCCTGATGAGCCACAAAGTTGGCGATGGTTCCTGTTCCAGTGTATAAGTCGTAAACGAGTTCGTTGCCCGTCAAGCTCGCAAATTCTCTGGCCACTTTATACAATTCGTATGCCTGCAAGGAGTTTGTCTGGTAAAAACTTTTCGGACCGACCTTAAAGCGAAGATTTTCCATTTCTTCGTAGATGTGGTCTGTTCCAAAGTATGTGCAGACGTCCAAATCGCCAATTGTGTCATTGCATTTCGTGTTGTTTACATAAAGCAGAGAGGTCACCTCTGGGAATGTTTTGTGGATGAATGCAAGCGTGTATTTGGCCTGGGCCTCTTCTTCAGGTGTGTGTATGCAGAATTGCATCAGCAACATCAATTCGCCTGTTGTTGATGTGCGAATCATCATGTTGCGCAGCAGTCCCTGTTGGGCGCGGTAGTCAAAGAAGGAGAGATTGTTTTCAAAAGCATATTCGCGGATGGCGTTGCGCAGACGGTTGTTGATGTCTGTCATCAGATGGCATTCTTCAATGTCCAGAATTTTGTCGAAGGCTCCCGTGATGTGAAACCCAACGGCGTTCATATTGTCAAACACCTCGCCTGAGGCCACCTGCTCGTTTGTCAGCCATTTTTTGTTGCAGAATCCAAATTCCAGTTTGTTTCGGTATTCTTGTGTTTTCCGGCTTCCGAGAATAGCGTTGATTTCCGGCAGTTCCACCTTGCCAATTCTCCGCAAGGTTTCTTCAACCTGTTTCTGCTTGTGGTGTAGTTGCAGTTCGTATGGCAGAATCTGCCATTTGCAACCGCCGCATACTCCAAAGTGCGGGCAGAATGGTTTTGCGCGGTCGGGGGAATACTGGTGGAAGTTGACGGCTTCAGCTTCTGCAAAACTGTGTTTTTTGCGGCGGATTTGAAGATCGACAACATCTCCAGGTATGACAAACGGAACGAAAACGGCCAGGCCGTCAACTTTTGCGATGGCTTTTCCTTCTGCTGCGATGTCAGTGATAGTTATGTTCTCGAGTAGTGGTAACGGCTTTTTCTTTCTTGCCATGTTGGTAGAATTTATTTGTTATGTAAGTTGGTTGGCAAAACTGTTTGGCAGGATTCCTTCCGTGCTCTTTTGTAAATCCAAAGCAGGAAGTGCTTCTGTCTTATGAATCATAAAAAAACAATTTCGCGTTCCATTACTTTTGCTTGGTGCGACTTTAAAACAGTGTTTTTGGGGCTAAATGACAGGTGTGGCAGCAGAGTTTTTAGTTTCTGACCACGTGATTCATCAGAATCCCCCCTTGAGAATGGCGTATGCCTTATACAAACCCAGTTCTCCCGCTTTGCTGAGGTCTTGACGTGCTTTGTCTTTTTCGCCTTGTTCGAGCAAGAGCAGTCCGCGGTTATAGTAGGCTTCTGCAAACATTTTGTCGGCCTTTATGGCTTCTGAAAAATGTTTGATGGCCTGTTTCGTGTCTCCCGTCTTGGCTTCGATACATCCTAAATTATATAGAGCATATTGGTTGGGCAGTTCCGTGCTGCTTGCCAACTTCTTCAATATTGTTGCGGCCGCGTTGAGTGTTGCCTTGTTGCCAGCAACCAGTCGGTCATCAGACAAATGACCTCCCCTTTGGTTTGCGTTGGGGGCGATGGCCGGTGTGGCAGATGGTTGTGAAGCCAGAAACTCGAAATATAAAATTGTGGCTTTTTGGATGTCAAGCACAAATTTCATTTTGGCATTGCTGTTGGCGTTAGACGCTTTCTGCAGCAGTTTGTTGGCCAAAGGGTAATCATATCTGTCTGAGGCAATCACCGACTGTGCAAACAGGCTGTCGGATTCAGATTTGAAACGCTTGCAATTAGTTATCCTGTCGGCCTTTTGGCTTTCATCGGAACTGCTGTGTGCGTATTCCGCAGAGAATTCAAGTGGTGCAACACCTGCCATCTTTTGCGAAATCTCAGCCGCTTGTTCAACGAAGGCAACAGACCGGTATCTTTTGTTGGCAGCCGGAGCATTGAAGGTGAACAAGAATGGGCGGATCAGCGTCTTGTCGGTCGCTTTGTTTTGCACACGTCCAAACAAATCAGCAGAGAGCATCCTTCCGTAGGCCGACCCTGTGGAGTCGTTGTCGGCATCCTCAACGAGTTCTTGGTATTTGTCGAGGCTGTGGTCGTTGTTTTGTCGCCAACGCTTGACGGGATAGCGACGTGATGATTTGCCGAAGAACATGTCTAAGTTGGCGCGTGCCACGACACTCTCATCGTTGAGCGCACCGCGCACGTCTCCGTATTTCCTGCGGCATTCGGCACGGGCATAGTAGCCATAGGTGAAATTGGGAAACTGCCGTATGATTTTAGTGAAATCAGCCGCAGCTCCGCGATAGTCTCCCGTTTCTTTTCTCAGCAGGGCGCGGTTGTAGATGGCCATGACATTATCGGGTTCCTTGTTGATGACAAACGAGAAATCGTCGATGGCCTTGTTGTTGCTCCCGACCAAGGCCAGAAGAAGACCGCGGTTGTAGTGTGCCACGAAATGCTGCGGAACGAGGCTAATAGTTTTGTCGTAGTCTGCAATGGCATCTCCAAACAGGTTCATCCCGTGGCGGGCCAGGGCACGCGCCAGATAGCATTCGTAGTTGTTTGGCTGTAGTTTTATGGCGATGGAAAGACACGAATCGGCTTCCTCATAGCGTTTTTTTTCAAGAGCATATCTTCCCTTAAACGACCATCCATCGGCATTCTCAGGATTCAATTTCAAGAGCTTGTCAATGTAATTGATGCCCTGTACGGTGTCTTTTTGCGCCAAAGAAATTTGTGCTTTTATAGCGTAGGCTCTGTAGAAATTCGGTTTGAATTTGAGCAGTGTGTCAATATCTTTCAGCGCTTTATCGTATTCTTTGAGTTGCAGATGGCATAGTCCGCGGTTGTATAATGCCCCCTCGTCTTGTGGTTTTTCTGCAATGGTTTTGGTGTAGTCTTCTGCCGCCTTATCGTATTGTTCGAGGCGGATGCGGCAAAGACCACGCAACTGGTACACTCCAATTTGAAACGGGTTTGCATTGATGGATTTCGTGCAGTCTTCCTCCGCTCCCGTGTAGTCATCAAGGATAAATTTGGTGTATGCACGGAAGTAATAAGGCTCCCACAGAAAAGGCTTGGCCTCAATGACCTGGTTGAAATAGTGGATGGCGGTCAGATAATCGCTTGAAGCCAGAGCACTCCTTCCCATGAAAATCACTTGGTCGGTGTTTATTTGCGATAAAAGCGGGCATACGGAGAAAAGCGCCGACGCAATGGTGGCAGTCAGACGTTTGCGCCACGTTGCCATTATCTGTTTGTTGGCCTTTGTCATGGAGGTTTTTCTGGAAGGATGAAACACAGGAATCGTTTTTGTTCCCTACTTGCATAAAGGCAATGGCTGAGTGCCACTGCCTTCGCAATATTGGTCGGGGGTTAGGGAAGTTGAACAAACCGTACAGGATTTCAAATATTTTCTGTCGACTGACTTGCATTCGCCCAACGGCGATGCTGGAACTAAGATTCCAGGGTGCGTCAGTCTGATGCGGGTGCCGGCCTGTTTATTTTGCGCCCTTCGTCTTGTAGCTGCAACGCACCTTTCCTTTCAGCAGGGCAGAAATTTTGCTTTTGATCATTTGCTTGCGCAGGGCAGACAAGTGGTCGACAAAAACGTGTCCGTCAAGATGGTCAAACTCATGCTGCATAACGCGTGCTAAGAATCCTTCAACCCATTCATCGTGAGGATTTCCCTGTTCGTCAATATATTTGACATGAACGCGCGTTGGGCGGCGCACTGGTTCGTGAATGCCTGGCAGGCTCAAGCAGCCTTCTTCCATTGATTCCGTTTTGCTGTTGTCCGTTTCAATGATATAGGGGTTGATATAGGCGTGGCGGAAGTCTTTGTATTCAGGAAAATCATCTTTCATGACATCGAGGGAAATTACCACCAGGCGGATGGCTTTGCCAATCTGTGGGGCGGCGAGTCCAACGCCGTCGGCGTGGTCCATCGTTTCAAACATGTCTTGGATGAGTTGTTGCAGTTCAGGATAATCCATGGTAATATCCTCAGCCGTTTTTCGCAACACGGGCTGTCCGTATGTGTAAATTGGTAAAATCATATTTCTTTGTTATACATATTTTCTTGGAAATAAACTGGCTGGCAAAACCGATGTTTGGGACACGTCACAGTTTGATTTACATCATTGAACTTCCCATGTATGATTGCAGAATCAGCGTCGCACTGATTTCGTCCACCAGCGCCTTGTTTTGCCTGCGTTTTTTCCCGAGTCCGGCATCAAGCATTACTTGGTGGGCAATGGTCGATGTGAAGCGCTCATCATAGCGAACGATGGGGAGGCTGGGGATTTCGCGTTCAAACGCTTTGATGAAATTGGCAATGCGCGCTGCGTTTTCAGACGGACAGCCGTTTAGCTGTGTCGGCCATCCAATCACGATTTTCTCAACATCTTCGCGCGCAATGTAGTCCTTCAGAAATTTCATGAGGTCTTTGGTGTCGATTGTTGTCAGACCGCCTGGAATTATTTTAAGGGGGTCTGTTACAGCCAACCCTGTGCGCTTTTTACCATAATCAATTGCAAGAATTCTACCCATAGCATGCAAAGTTATTCAAAACAAATCAGATAATGTGCTTTGGCGGTAGCGATTTTTCAGTATCCCCTTATTCTCTTGTCAAAAAATCGCATTTGCCAGCGTTGTTTTGGGTGCCAGCGAGGAATGTTGCCGCCCTTTTTCTTAGTAATGGTGGAAGAATAAGTTGAACAATATTGACCTGTATTTTTGTTGGTTTTGGTATTTTCAAAAACGGCAAAAAAACAAGGTATAAGAAATAATTCCTTACTCCATAAAATTGGTCAAGTTATTTTTTTACCATTACTTAGTACACCTTCAGTTGCTTCAAAACGCTTCCATCAAGGAGTCTCAGCGACAGGACGCCGTCTTCGAGCGTGGCGAATGTTGACGGGTTGCCACCCTTGGGGAATGTGGGCGACCCTGTGTTGCATATAGCGGGGCCTCCGTTTTCAGAAGGATTGATGCCACACAAATGTGTGTGGCCGTAGAAAAACACCTCGCAACAGCCCTTTGGGG
>ULZY01063929.1_pt1 | contig 11140 bp, 9 predicted proteins | sample 1963571 | NCBI WGS metagenome assembly ULZY01 (sample SAMEA4835902, study PRJEB28245) | human gut metagenome | biome: gut microbiome; material: fecal sample | place: Denmark | collected 2008
TCCAGACATACTGTTGATGACTAACTGACAATCTTCTTTTGTGAAGGTTATACCGGATTTTTTAGCTTTATCATTAATAGCGAAAAGAAGAGGAATGATTTCATCATTTTTCTTTCCCTGGGATAAAGTCTTGAATTCGTTGAGAAGAAGCTGCTTTCTAAAATCTAATTCTGACATAAAGTCCTCCAAATATTAAAGATTAAGATTGTTTAACTGTTCTGTATAAGCTTCATACATTTTTTGCTGGGCAGGATTAAGAAAACTATTACTGCCATTCTGATCACGATTTAAAATGTTGAACAAATCGGACATTTTGTTATAGTTCTTAAAATTACTCAGAATATTCCGTAGATTGTCTGGACAGTAAGTAAGAATAACATTCATGATATTTTCATCTGAAAGTATATCCTGTATTGGACTGTTTAATGAAAGGTGGGGCTTTGCAGAACATGCCGCAATACGAAGGCTTTCAGGGCGGCTGTAATAGTTCATTGTACATGAAAATTCATATGCACGGAGCAGAGGACTAAGTGTCTGCTGGGTATTAAATTCCATAAAAGGAAGAATTGCTTTGGCAAGCTGTATGAATTGTGGCAGTGTCTGCATATCAAATTTTGTTATGGGAAGTTCTTTCATGTGAACTCTCGGCGGAATATTTTATTCTATATATATTAGGTTATATGTCTTAATTATGCCTGTAAGTCTTAGCAATTAATAAATAAGCCCATATAATATATAAAAAAGGAATTATGATATGGTAATTAATATGGATGTTCAGGACAATGGCAATATACTTGTTGAAGAAGAGAATACCATATATGAAATAGATGGAAAATGTATGATGGAACATAATAATAATTAATATATAAGGGCTGCCGTTTAAGGCAGCCCCATATTAAATAATTACTGGCATCCGCATCCACTGTTGCATCCGCATCCGTTGTTGCATCCGCAACCAAAGCCATTGAGGAAGTTAGTTCCATTGCCACATCCACAGCAGAAGAAGAGGAGAATTATAATCCAGAAGGAATTGCAACCATTTCCACAACCATTGTTGCATCCATATCCGTTATTTCCGTCAAAGAGGAGAAGGAGAATGATAATCCATACAATAGAATTGCAGTTATCTCCACATCCGCCGCATCCTCCGCAGTTTGTTGCTGCTAAATCACTCATGTAAAAGTCCTCCAAAATTAATCTACAATACAATATTATGGCTTACAGCATGACCCTGTTACACAGTATATGAAATTTTTATTGCAATCTTTAGGAAATTATTATATTCTAAATACGGTGCGTTTAAATGGAAAAGCACTATAAATATTAGCAAAGAGTGGGATGAATATTATGAAAGTATCGGTTATTATACCGTCACTGAATCCTGATAATAAGCTTGTAGCTGTAGTTGATGCTTTACTTGAAGAAGGCTTTAAGGACATCATTATTGTTAATGATGGAAGTGATGAGGAACATATGGCTCCTTTTAAAGAAGTAGCAGCACATAGTGAATGTACAATTCTTACACATGAAGTTAACAAGGGAAAAGGAAGAGGCTTGAAGACTGCATTTGAATTCTGCCTTGAGAATAGAAAAGATATTGATGGAGTTGTGACAGTAGATGGTGATAATCAGCATCGTGCCAAAGATATTAAGAAATGCAGTGAAACAATGGTCAGTACAGGCAATGTCGTTTTAGGCGTAAGGGATTTTACTGGTGATGATGTACCGGCAAGAAGTAAATTTGGTAATAATATGACTAGTGGAGTGTTTAAGGTGCTTTGCAGATTGAATATTTCGGACACCCAGACCGGCTTAAGAGCAATACCTTACAAGTACCTTGAGACATTTGACAAGGTAGAAGGCGAACGATTTGAGTATGAGACTAATATGCTGCTTGCTTTCAAAAAGTATAATATTGGATTTCAGGAAGAATCGATAGAAACTGTGTACATAGAAGATAATTCATCATCACATTTTAATCCTGTCAAAGATTCAATTAAGATATACAAAGTGATATTTAAATATTTATTTAAAAGCACAGGTATGAAATATGTAGGAAGCTCTATTGCTTCGTGGGCTATAGATAATATAATATTTAATGTGCTTGAATTTGTGCTTATAGGGCTTACAGTCAGCTTAAGAATATTCATAAGTACAGCAGCGGCAAGAGTGCTTTCATCAGTTTTCAATTTCTCGCTTAACAGAAATGCAGTATTTAAATCACAGTCCGGGCTTAAACAGACGGTGGTAAGATATTACATTTTATGGTTCTGTCAGCTTGCTTGTTCTTATGCTTTGGTGTATATTGCTACAAAGCTACTGGCATTAAGCATTGTGCTTTCAGGAATTGCCAAGATAATAATTGATCTTGCATTGTTCTTTGTAAGTTATCAGATTCAGAAAAGATGGGTTTTTAAGTAACGGTTTAGGAGGAAGTTATAGTGGCAAAAAGAAAGAATAATATTGACGATATAGATATCGTTGATGATTTTGAACTTGAAGATATTGATGATTTTGATCCGTTTGATGTTTTAGATGACAGCTATGAAGATGAAAAGTCGTATGCTAACGATAAGCCACAGGGTGGCAATACATCTAATAGAAGAAATAAAAATAAAAAGAAGAATCCAGTTCTTGTATGGGCAGGAAGAGTCGGTGCGACACTTTTGTCAACTATTCTTATTCTGGTGATATTTCTGTATGCTGTTATGGCAATGCTTGTGTATGGACCATCTAAGACAGCAAAGATTCAGTTTGTACTTTCTGTACAGGAGACAAGTGCAATAGGATTTCTTGCTAACTGGTTCTGCTCTCAGGATGAGATAGACCAGATTAAGGCCAATAACGCAATTAAAGATACAGATGAGATAACAGATGCGGGACTTGTAAATATTGATACAGCAGCCCAGGATCCGGAAACTCCTGATATTGAGATTGTGGACGTAAAGGGTGCTACATATTCTGGAAAACTCATGATTGTAAAAGATCCAAGCAGATTATTTGTGGGAACAGTTCCTGAATTTACCAATGGAAATGGAATGGTTGTTGCAGATATTGCAAAGAGATATGATGCAATCGGAGGAGTTAATGGCGGAGAATTTGTTGATGGAGAAACAACTTATACAGCAATGCCGATTGGTCTTGTAATGAAAGACGGAGAGATTCTTAATGATAATGGCGGAACATCTCATGTTACCGGAATTACATTTGATAATAAGCTTGTTCTTGGTAATATGAATGCTGCAAAGGCAAAGGAACTTAATATAAGAGACTGCGTAAGCATAAGCAATCATATTGGTCCATTTCTTATTGTTAATGGAGAGGCTCAGGATATTGTTGGTATTGCAGGGGGAACTAATCCGAGAACTGCCATAGGACAGACAGCAGATGGAAAGATTCTTCTTCTTGCAGTAGATGGAAGACAGCCTAACAGTATAGGTGCTACATTTTCAGACCTACAGGATATTATGGCACAGTATGGAGCTGTAAATGCATCTACAATGGATGGTGGAACATCAACACAGATGTATTATGATGGTGAAGTAATAAATGTACCATATTCACCAACAGGTCCAAGAAGCTGTCCGACAGCATTTTTAATTAAGTAAGGAGGAGAAAAGTAGTATGCCACGAAATAATAAAAGAAAAAAGAAGCTTTCAAATTTTAAAAAATTCTTATGTATATACTGCGGGATTCTTCTTCTGGCAGGTGTGATTACATTAATTATGCTTCATAGTCTTTTAAAAGATTATGAAGAGGGAATGCCATCAGGAACAATGGATAAGATTGTGAATCAGTTTACTCCTGATGGGATTGGAAAGCTTTTATCAGATAATGACGTGAAAGTAAATGAGTTTGAAACGAATGATACGATAGCAGCATATTTTACAGACAGGTTAAATGACGGTACAGTATCATATAAGAAAAAGGCTGGTGAATATTCTGAAAAAACTCCTGTGTATGTAGTATATGCAGGTGATACGCCGATAGCAAAGGTTGAACTTGAATCGGCAGGAAAGAATGCACATAAATTTAATAAATGGACTCTTGGAACTATTTCTTTTGGAGATTTTACAAAGAACCTTGCAGAAGTTAAAATAACAGCTCCAACAGGTGCTGATGTTTATATTAATGGAGTACAGGTTACTGATACATACAAGACAGAGTCAGAAGTTAAGTTTGCACCTTGTCTGCATGTATCAGATTATGTTACGGTACCAACTAATGATGTGTATGATGTAGGACAGCTTATAGCAAAGCCTGATATAACAGCAAAGCTTAATGGTAAAGATCTGACAGTTGATTATGACAAGAAGACAGGATATACAATTTACTATCCATCGGATGATGAATTGTATAAAAGTATGGAATCAAGGATATATACAATAGCGGAACAGTATGGAGCTTATATTATCAACAGGGGAAGTCTTTCTAAGCTTTCAAGCTATATGGTTGGTACTGCAGCTGAATATGTAAGTGACATTCCAGCTATATGGGCATATCTGTGGGGTAAGTCATATACTTATCAGTTCAACAATGAATCTATTACTAATTTCAGAAAGTATTCAGACAAATGTTTCTCATGTGATGTATATTATGACCTTTATGTTGATTACAAGACAGGTAATACAACATATAAGACATCGCTTACATATACATTTGTAAAACAGAATGGTACATGGATGCTTGCTGATTTCTTAATTAATTAATATAAAAATATAAGTCGTTCTAATCGTATGCGGTTGGAACGGCTTTTTTTAACAAAAAATTAATGGATTTTATTGTATATAAGATGTAAAATCTAATTCGAAAACAATTATTACATAAGAGTTGGAGATGAATATGTCGGAGTCTAATAAACGTAATTTTATAGTTCATGGAAGTATTCTTGCAATCGCAGGCATTCTTGTCAGGATAATAGGCATGCTTTACAGAATTCCTGTAGTTAATATTATAGGAAGTGAAGGTAATGGTATATATGGAGCTGCTTTCAACATATATAATATAATGCTTGTGTTGTCTTCGTACGGACTGCCAATGGCTGTATCAAAGCTTGTGTCAGCAAGATTTACAAAGAGAAGATATAAAAGTGCAGCTAAGGTATTAAGATGTTCTTTAATGGTTGCAGTGTGTACAGGAGGAATTGCAGCACTTCTTGTATTTTTTGGCGCTTCATTTATAGAGAATGTTATATATGGAGGAGGACTTCCGGGACTTGCGATTCCATTAAGAATTCTTGCACCGACAATATTCCTTGTTGCAATTCTTGGAGTTATAAGAGGCTTCTTTCAGGGACAGAGCACAATGATTCCAACTGCGGTATCGCAGATACTTGAACAGATTGTTAATGCGATTGTTAGTATTGCAGCAGGATATGGAATGATGAAAGCATTTGCTTCATCACCTGATGTGGCTGCATATGGAGCGGCAGGAAGTACGCTTGGTACTGCGATGGGAGCACTTACGGCTGTTTTATTCATGGGATTTTTGTATGCGGTATATACACCGACATTTAACAGACTGAAAAGAAAAGACAGACATACAGAGAACCAGAGCACAGGGCAGATTTGTAAGATAATCATATATACAATGATACCAATTATACTTGGACAGACATTTTATCAGATAAGTGCTTTGATAGACGATGTAATGTTTAGCAATATAATGGTTGGAAGAGATATTACTAAGAGCATATCTATGGATCTTGGTAATTTCAGTTCAAGCTACAGCCTGCTTATAGGAATTCCACAGGGGGTTGCATCTGCAATGTCTGCTTCGATGCTGCCTAGCGTTGTTGCATCATTTACAGACAGGGATTATGATTCTATATATGATAAGATTACTAAGACATTAAAGACTAACATGTTTATTGCTGTTCCATCATTTGTAGGGCTGTTTGTTATAGGTCAGCCTATAATAAAGCTGTTATTTTCCCGCTATAACAGCGCTCAGGGTGGAATGATGTTAAAAATAGGTGCGATTGCGGTAGTATTCTATACACTCTCTACAGTTACAAGTACAGCACTGCAGGGAATTGACCGTGTAAATGTACCAATGATTCATTCATCTATATCACTTGCTGTTCATATTGTGCTGGTATTCGTGCTTCTTAAGTTCTCGGCACTAGGAATATATGCAGTGGTTATAGGTAATGCAACATTTCCAATATTAATATTTATACTTAATCTAAGAACCTTATATCAGGAGATTGATTATACGATGCCGTATATAAGTGTATTTGCAAAACCAGGTATATCGGCACTTATAATGGGCGTGTTCACATGGCTTTCATATAAGGGAATGTATACACTTACATCATCTAATGTTCTGGCACTGGTAATAGCCTTTATGGTTGCATTAATAACATATTTTGGACCTTACTATGCTTTAACTAAGATGAGAGTATTTGAATAAAGCAGGAATGTGATTCCTGACTGGAAAGGAATAATATGCTTTGTGAGAATTGTCATCAGAATGAAGCTTCAATTCATTATACAGAAATAATTAACGGAGTTAAGAAGGAACACCATATATGCATGGATTGTGCAAGAAGGCTTAATTTTGCAGGAATGTCAGACAGTTCAGATGCGGAGTTTCCATTTGTAAGGCTTCTGACGGGTCTGCTGGCTGGTAATTCAGCCCAGGTGGAAGACGGACCTATGATGCATATCAGATGCCCAGGCTGTGGAATGACATTTGATGAATTTACTATGGTTGGTAAATTTGGTTGTGCTGAGTGCTATGGGGTATTCGGACCTCTTATTGAGGATAATATGAAAAGACTGCATGGAGATTCAGTTCATAGGGGAAAGATATATAAGAAATACTCAGGGCTGTCTGATGAAAATAATGAGACAGATACTCTGCCAGTCATGCAGGATGAAAATGATGATTATGAAAGTCGTATCAGGGAACTGGGGATAAAGTTAAGAGAGGCTGTTGAGATAGAGAATTATGAAGAGGCAGCCAGATTAAGGGACATGATTCACCAGTTAAAGAAAATGGATAATACGGATGATTCAACACAGGGAGGCGGTCACGATGCTTAGATGGTTTGAAGAGGGCGGCAATAACTCTGATGTTGTTATATCAAGCAGAGTAAGGCTTGCCCGTAATATTAATGGATATAATTTTTCTTACAAGATGTCAGACACAGATGCTAAAAAGCTGGTAAAAAATGTTACTGACCAGTTAAAGACAGTGTCGCCAATAAGCGGTTATAATTCATATAATTTTGACTATCTTGATGCTTATCAGAAGATGGGCATGAGGGAGAGACATGTTATAAGTCCGTATCTTGAAAAGCAGGATTACGCAGCAGGATTTGTTGCACCTGATGAAGATGTGTCAATAATGATTAATGAAGAGGATCATATAAGAATACAGGCATTTGCTGCTGGAATGAATATGCAGAAAGCGTATACACTGGCTGATAAGATGGATGATGTTATCGGAGATGTACTTGACTATTCGTATGATCAGAAGTTTGGCTATCTTACAACCCTTCCATCTAATGCAGGTACAGGAATGAGAGCAAGTTATATGCTACATTTGCCAGCACTTGCAGGAAATGATAAAATATCAGGGCTGATTCCTGAGGTTGGAAGATTCGGACTTGTGCTAAAAGCAATGGAGGGTGACAATAACAGAGCTTTAGGTGATATATACCAGCTTACTAATCTGGTAACACTTGGAAAGAGTGAGAAAGATATAATTGACAATCTGGATAATATAGCAGAACAGATTATTGCACAGGAAAGAAATTACAGGAAGCAGTATATTACAAAAAGAAAAATGACAGCACTTGATATGGTGTACAGGTCATATGGTGTGTTAAAATATGCCAGAAAGGTTACACTTAATGATGGAGAGCTGCTGCTTTCCCAGATAAGATTCGGACTTGCATCAGGGCTTATTAAGGCTGACGGATTTGATGAGAGTAATATATATCAGCTTATGATTGGAATTCATCCGGCAAATCTTCTTATGATTTCTAACAAGGATATGGATGAAGAGGAACTGGAAGTGTCACGAGCTGATTTTATAAGAGAACATCTTCCAACAATACATTAACAGATATTTACGAAATCAATCATAGAAAGGGTTATAGATATGCAGAGCAGATTTACCAGCAAAGCGCAGGAGGCACTTAATTATGCGGCAGATACAGCGGCTATGTTAGGTCATGGTTATATAGGTTCAGAGCATCTTCTTATAGGACTTATCAAAGCGGAGGGCGGACTTGCATCTTCAGTTCTTCTTAGCAATGATATTACGGATGAGAAGATAATTAATCTTGTGTGCCAGCTTATAGCACCAGATAGTGTAGTTAATGTCAAAGAACCATCAGGATATACTCCAAGGGTCAGACATATACTCGATAATGCAGCAAGAGAGGCAGCAAGATTTAAGTCAGAGCTTATAGGAACAGAACACATTTTAATAGCAATAATAAAAGAAACAGACAGCGTAGCTTCAAGGCTTCTTAATACTATAGGGGTTCCTGTCAAGAAGATGTATGTTGATCTTCTTATGGCTATGGGAGAAGATGCCGGCAGGGTTAAAGAAGATTTCCAGAATGGAAGACCAAGAGGAAATGATAAAAAAAGCACAGCAACTCTCGACCAGTACAGCAGGGATCTTACACAGATGGCAAGAGAAGGCAGATTGGACCCTGTTATTGGCAGGGAAGAAGAGATTCAGAGGGTTATTCAGATATTGAGCAGAAGAACTAAGAATAATCCTTGCCTTATAGGTGAACCGGGAGTTGGTAAGACTGCCATAGCAGAAGGACTTGCAGCCAGAATAGTTGAAGGAAATGTGCCTGAGACAATTAAGGACAAGCGTCTTCTGACATTAGATTTGTCAGGTATGGTTGCCGGTTCTAAGTACAGGGGTGAATTTGAGGAAAGAATCAAGAAGGTAATAGCAGAGGTTAAAAATGCTGGAAATGTATTACTTTTTCTGGATGAGATTCACACAATAATAGGTGCTGGAGGAGCAGAGGGAGCAATAGATGCGTCTAATATATTAAAACCATCTCTTGCAAGAGGAGAAATCCAGCTTATTGGTGCTACAACTCTTGAGGAGTATAGAAAACATATTGAGAAGGATGCTGCTCTTGAGAGAAGATTCCAGCCTGTTAAGGTTGAAGAACCTACGGCAGAAGAGGCAATTCAGATATTAAGAGGCCTTAAGGGCAGGTATGAAGAGCATCATCATGTTACAATTACAGATGAGGCAGTAGTTGCAGCTGTTAAGTTATCTAAGAGATATATCAATGACAGATTCCTTCCTGATAAGGCTATTGATCTTATTGATGAAGCATCTTCTAAGACAAGGCTTGATGCATATGTAATGCCTGATGAGATTAAGACATTAGAGGCACAGATAGAGCAGCTTACCAAGGATAAGGAAGAAGCAATAAAGTCAGAAGCTTATGAGCAGGCTGGTGAAATTAAGAAGAAACAGTTAAAGAAAAAAGAACAGCTTGAAAAAATGACAAAGCAATGGCAGGACAGCATTAATGAGAATAATCTTATTGTTGATGAGGATGAGATTGCTTCTGTTGTATCAACATGGACAAAGATTCCTGTACAGAGAATTGCACAGGCAGAATCAGAACGTCTTATGAAGCTTGAGGAAACTCTGCACAACAGAGTTATTGGACAGGACGAGGCTGTTACAGCAGTTGCTAAAGCAATCCGAAGAGGAAGGGTAGGACTTAAAGATCCTAACAGACCAATTGGCTCATTCCTGTTTTTAGGACCTACGGGTGTAGGTAAGACAGAACTTTCAAAGGCACTGGCAGATGCTATGTTTGGTACAGAGAATTCTCTTATAAGAGTTGATATGTCGGAATTTATGGAGAAGCATACGGTGTCAAAGCTTATAGGTTCACCTCCGGGATATGTTGGATATGATGAGGGAGGACAGCTTAGTGAGAAGGTAAGAAGAAATCCATACTCTGTAATTCTTTTTGATGAAGTTGAGAAAGCCCACCCGGATGTATTTAATATACTTTTACAGGTGCTTGACGACGGGCATATCACTGATTCAACAGGCAGGGTTATAGATTTCAAGAATACTATAATTATAATGACTAGCAATGCTGGAGCTGAAAATATTGTATCACCTAAATCACTGGGATTCTCGTCAGGAATGACTGAGCAGCAGAATCATGAGGAGATGAAGGGCAAGGTTATGGACGAGGTTAAGAGAATATTAAAGCCAGAATTCATTAACCGAATAGATGATATAGTTGTATTCCATGTTCTTGGAAAAGAGCAGATAGCACAGATTGTCGATATAATGATTGCCAATGTCAATAAGCGTATTATGGAACAGATGAAATTATCAATAGAGCTTGATGATGCAGCTAGACAGTGGCTTGTTGATAAGGGGTATGATTCTAAATATGGTGCAAGACCATTACGCCGTACAATCCAGAATGAGGTTGAAGATGTTCTTGCAGAGCGGATTCTTATGGGAAAAGTCCACGCTGGCAATAAAGTGAAGATAACTGTAAAGGACAATAAGCTTAACTTTACTCTCAAGAGAGGAATGAATAAATAAATTAATAAATAAACAATAAACAACTGACAAATTGCTGGCGCTTTTTGTCAGTTTATTGTATAATCAGTACATACATATCGTAACATATAGGAGGATAATAATATGCCAGTAGTAAATGAATTGATTCGTTCAGAAGCGGATGGAGCAATCAGTTTTGGTAATTATAAGTTGGATACCAAGTCAAAGCTGCCAGATTTCGAACATTGTGGGGATACATACAAAGTTAAGACATTTAACGAAATCACAAAGCTTGAGAAGAACGGCTCTTTTGTATATGAATCTGTTCCGGGTACAGCTGTTAATGATTTTAAGGCAACAGATACAAGTGTATCATTTATGGTAGAAGGTAATGAGGATGCACAGATTACATTAGGCCTTGAAGAAGGTACATCATATGATATCAGAATTAACGATAAAGATGCAGGAACAATGGCTACTAATATGGGTGGTAAGCTTGTTCTTTCAGTTGAATTTGATGGTGAGAAGCCTGTTAAAGTAGATATTAAGAAGGCTTGATTATAATTAAAAGTATTTTGATTTTACAGGGCTGCTACACATTTATAT
>ULZY01009295.1_pt1 | contig 11085 bp, 16 predicted proteins | sample 1963571 | NCBI WGS metagenome assembly ULZY01 (sample SAMEA4835902, study PRJEB28245) | human gut metagenome | biome: gut microbiome; material: fecal sample | place: Denmark | collected 2008
AGATTTTTATAAAATATAATTTAGAAATATTGCTTCATATCTAAAATCTTTGCTCCTTTCTGGCTATAGCCAAAACATATTACATTTTTTACATATTGTATTATAACATCTTTTGTTTCTTTTTGCAAATTATGTAAAGATTATTTACTATATTCTGCTATTTGCTTTTTTTCTTATTCTTTGTATTGCATTATCTATAGATTTTACTGGTGTGTCAAATCTTTTGGCTATTGTTTCGTAACTTTCCCCTAATACTAATCTGTCTAATACTTGTTTTTCAAATTTGCTTAATGATGATGTTATAGTTTGTTTGATTTCTTTATAATATTCTTTTTTCATCATTGTTTCTAGTGGGTCTTCTATTGTTTTATTATTATAAGTTTCTAATAATTCTATACTATCATCTTCATTTGAATATGCTGATGTGTTTAATGAAATACATGTATTTAATGGCATGTGCTTTTGCCTTGTAGATGTTTTTATTGCTGTAATTAATTGCCTTTCTATACATATATTAGCAAATGTTTTAAATGTATTTTGCTTTTCCATGTCAAAACTTTTTATAGCTTTGTATAGACCTATCATTCCTTCTTGTATAATGTCTTCTTTTTCTGCGCCTATTATAAAATATTTATTTACCTTGTTATTTACTAATGGCTTGTACTTATTTTATAAATAAGTTAATGCTTGTTCGTTTCCATTTTTTATTTTTACTATAATTTCTTCATCTTTTATATTATTGTATTTGTCTGTTGTATAGTATATATTTTGATTCTGCATATGCCTTAAATACCTCCAAATGTATCTTTCATCATCATTATAGCTTTCGACATTCTGAATGTCAAGCTATATGGCTATTTTAAAGCATCTTTAAATAGATTCCAAACATCATCTGTTTCCATGCCTTTTTCCCATGATGCTAGTCCTCCTAATTGATACTCAGATATTAAGCCTAATTTTTCCTTTAATGACTTTATGTCTTCTATCCACATTTTATTTGTGTTATTGCCATCTTTGTATTCTACGTAATATTGTTTTAATTTATCATCCCATTTTCTTTCTACATCTGATGGAATTGTATTTTCAATGTCTTTCATTGAAATTACTGATTTTTTTAATACTTTTCCTGAACTATCTTCAGTCCATAACCTAGTATACAATGGTACTCCTAGTATTATTTTTCCTGGTTCTATTTCTTCTGTTTCTATAAACTTCTTTAATCCTAATTCTACCCAATCGTATCCTGCTGTTGTTCCTGATTTTGTGCTTGACTCTCCATATTCGTCATATGCCATAAATATAATATAATCTGCAACATCACCTATTACATGTCTGTCAAAGCATAAAGACCATGTATCACTTCCATCTGGTGCAGTTACATCTACTGATACTACTAAGCCTAGCTCTTTCATTCTTGGTTCTAGTTCTATTATAAATCTTGAATATAGATCCTTGTCTTCTTTTCTCATATTTTCAAAGTCTATATTTATTCCATCTAATTTGTATTTTATACATACATTAATTATTGATTCTATTAGTTCTTTTCTTTTTGTATAACTATTCATTATTTTAGAAGTTGTATCTATCATTGTGCTATCACCTGAATTTTGTACCATTGGCCAAATTTTACGATTATTTTGTCGTGCCCATTCTAAATATGCTTGTCCTCTGCTCCCAATATTTTCTGTTAATTTTCCATTTTTATCAATATTAAAGAATGATGGTGATACTACATTTACTCCATCAATTTGAGTGTCTGTTCTATCTGGTGCACTTGCTACTTGTGAATAATAATCCCATACTAGATTTACTTTATCTGTTATTTGTTTTTCTTGTTCCATATTTTGTCTTGCTGTAACTTCATTATCTATTTTCTTAGATTTTATATAGCCTATTTTGCCATCCTCTGTACGAATTTTTGCATACCCATTTTCGTTAGATATAATTATTACACATTCGCCTTTTTTTACTCTTGCTACAGTTTTTGCTATGAATTTTTTAGTGGATTTTATTGATGAATTAGCACTTACAACTGCTTTTTTTTGCTCTTTATTTAATGAATCTATTACTAAATTTTTTGTGCTTTCTATATAATTAATCTCTATGTTATAAACGTCTTTTAGCTCATTTATCGGTATATATATTGTGTCATCTTGATTTATTGCGTGTGAATATGTACTTTTTTCTGAACCATTTATTGTTATAATATTTTTTTCAAATCCTATTTCTGCAATTTTTTTATTGTATGTTGTAATTATTTGTTCTGTCTCTTTATCTTCATAAATATATTTATCGAAAAAATTTCCTAAATCTTGTTTAGATAAATATATTTCTCCATTTTGTATTAAAATATTTTTCTTTAAGTTTTCTGTTACATTTCTATTATTTATTATTAAGTTGGTTGTTTTATTTTTCCCTAATATTATAAACTCATTTGCAATATATGCAAGTATTAAAATTGCAATTATTGCTACAATTATTAAAAATGCCATCCTTCTTCTTTTTATTACATTACTTTTTAATGTTTTTGTTTCTTTTGCATGCTTCATATTTTTCCCTCCACTTTAGTTTCTTGTTTGTTAGTATATCACATATTTTTTAATTTTACTATGTTTTTTTGAAATTTTTTAGTTTTACTTTTGTGTCGCATTTTTTTGTTTATTTGCATATAATGTAATTAAAAGGAGGAATTTTTAAATGTTTAGAAGATCTAGAAATTGTTGTTGTATGAACAATAATATGAATAATGATTGTGATACATCTGAAGATATTTTGGAAACTAAATGTGATAATGTTGTTTCTTATTCAGATGACATGTATGATAGCTGTAATTGTGGCTTTGATGAAGAACTTAATCTTTTTCCTGAAGATCCTATGTTAGCTCAATGTTATGTTCCTATTCAATATATGGATAAAACTTTTAAACCTTGTGTTGGTTTAAAAATGGGTACTATTTTTCCTGAATTAGTTAGTCCCTACTTTCCTGGTCAATCTATGGAAGAAATTAATTTTATTGAAAGAAGCAATCAAATTGGAAAGGGGTGCAATAAATGTTGTTAGATGAAAATAGAAATTGCAATTGTGGTATGAATAATACAAATTCTTTTGCTCCTTCTGCTGTTGCTGATTCTTCTACTTGTGGCGTTGATGAGGGTACTATTCTTGCTGTTGATTCTCAAAAAGTTTCTTCTGAGCCAACTAGAAGAGTTAATTGTGAAGCTAGACGTGATATGATGGAGCAAATTCGTTGCTTGGAATTTGCTATTACTGAACTTGCACTTTATTTGGATACTCATCCTACTGATGAAAAAGCTCTTTGCTTACACAGAAAATATTGCAAAGATTTAAAAGATTGTAAAGATAAATATCAAAAGGTTTTTGGTCCTTTGACTATTCAATATCCTTGTAATAAATGGAGATGGCTTGAGGAACCTTGGCCTTGGGAAAGGGGGAATTTTTAATGTGGACTTATAATAAAACTTTGCAATATCCTATTAATATAAAATGTCCGGATCCTCGTCTTGCTAAAGTTATTATTTCTCAATATGGTGGTCCTGATGGTGAGCTTGCTGCCTCTTTACGTTATCTTTCTCAACGTTTTGGAATGCCAGATCAAAAGGCAAAAGCCATTTTAAATGATATTGGTACAGAAGAACTTGCTCACCTTGAAATGGTTGGTACTATTGTTCATCAATTAACAAAGAGTGCTTCTATAGAAGAAATTGAAAAAGCTGGCTTAGGACCATATTATACAGATCATGGTGTTGATGTGTATCCTCAATCCGCTGCTGGTTTTCCTTTTGATGCTAATTGTTTAGCTTGTAAAGGTGATCCTATTGCCAACTTACAAGAAAATTTGGCAGCAGATAAGAAAGGTTATTGGTGCAACCTTTTTCTCATAAATCACTAAAAATGCCTAATAATTCAATAATTGCAACACTTTTAGTCATTTTTTTAATTTTGGTTGCACTTAAAATCTTTTTTATCTCAAAAAGGTATTAAAGTGCAACGATTTTAACTATAAATTAAAAAGGATAAAATCCTTATATTTTAAACATTATGTTAATTGTATTATTTTTATTAATCTCAATTTTCTCAACTAATTTTTTTAAAATAGCATTGTCAAAATGCTTACAGCTTTCAAACTCTATAATTAGCTTTTCAACATCATTTCGTACATCATAAGATTGTTTTGAGTTCTCATACCTATCTACTTTATCTTTAAGTTTAGTAACCTTTTCATTATAAGCATTATATTTTTCTCTAAATTCTTTTTCTGTAATAATTCCTTCTACTTTTTTTGAATATAATACTTTAAAATTAGATTCTAATCTTGATATTTCATTTTTTATCTTTTTTATTCCAGATAATTCAGTATTTTGTCTATCTTTTAAAGCTTTAACATCTTTAGCATATTGATGTAATTGTAAATATCTTAATCTTTGAGATAATTTTTGCAAAACAATTTCATTTAAGTCTTTTTCTTTTATTTTATTATAAACATTGCAAACTTCCTTATTTCTGTTGTGCTGTTCACAAATAAAATATGCCTTTTCATCTGGCTTACCTTTTATATTTCCTGCTTTATCAATAATCATTGGATGATAGCTTTTATATGTCATTTTTCTTCCACAGTGCATACAAACTGGCAAATCCTTTAGTAAATAATAATAAGTTCTTTTTTCATTTTTTATTCTGCCACTTTTTATTTTTTGTACTTGATCAAAATCCTCTTGTGAAATTATCGCTGGGTGTGTATCTTTTAATATTTCATAATCTCCAACTTTTGTTTTTTCCATCTTTTTTAATTTAAGATTTGATACATATTTATTTAGTACCATATTACCTGCATATATTGGAGATTTTAATATTCTATTTATCATTGAAGAAGTCCACTCTTTGCCTATATTTTTATGTCCTAAATAATTAGATGGTGTAATAATCTTATCATTATTTAATTCTTGTGCAATTTGTTTAGGCATCTTTCCATCTAAATAAGATTTATAAATAAATTTTATGATATTCTCTACTTCTTCATCAATAACAAGTTTATAAGGATCATTTATATCTTTTTTATAGCCATAGGCTACACTTCCTTCAATAAACTTACCCTGCTCTTTAAAATTGCGTTTGACAGCCTTTATTTTTTTAGATATATCTTCAACATAGCATTGATTTACAATACCTCTTAATGCAACGACATCATCTATTTCATATCTTTCTCCAGTATCAATATATTCTGTAACAGAAATAAATCTAATATCATTATCTGGAAACAAAATATCAGTATAATATGAAGTTAAATTTTTATCTCTAGTCAATCGACTTGTATCTTTAACAATTACCATATTTATTTTATTTCTAACAATATCCATTATCATTTTATCAAGTTCAGGTCTTGAACTTAAAATGCCTGAATAACCATTATCAACATATTCTTTAACAATAGTATAATTATGTTCTTTCGCATATTTAGTTGTAATCTCTCTTTGAAAATCTATACTATTGTTTACTTCACTATCTTCTTTAGAAAGCCTTAAATATATTCCTGCTTTATAATCTTTCATTATACATACTCCATTACATCATATTTGTAATTTATATAGATATTATCTTCATTGTCTATTTCAACACTTTCTATTACATCTGATAATTGTTCTTTGGTCCATTTCTTCACATCTGAAATATTTTTTGCTATCTTTTTAAATTCTAAATTAGAAATTTGAGATTTATTACTTATCTTATATTTTAAATCATTAATTTTTTCTATTAACTTTTCTCTAGTTGCAGTTTCATTTTCATACATAGTTTTAAAATCGTATTCTTGAATAATTCCACTTTTAAAGTCTTGGTATAATGATGATATAATTCTATTTGTTTTGTCTAATTGTTTTTCAGTAGTCTTTAACTCTTTTTCATATAAATTAGTATCTCTTTTTTTATAGCTACTTTTCATTATTTCTGATAAGTCATCACAATTTACAATTTTACTTATTTTTTTATTTAAGTTACTAACAACTATTTGAGTAACGGACTGTAATTCAATACCTTTATACTTTCTTGCACAATATCCTTTCTTGTGTAAACTACTAGAACAATATAATCTCATAAAAGAAACTGTAGATCCATCTTTTCTATATTTAACTTTTAATTGCATTGGCTCCCCACATTCTTTGCAATAAACAATTCCATTTAATATCCATTTATGAGTATGAGATTTTGCTCTTTGATTTAATACTATTCTTTTTTGTGCTGTATCAAATACATCTTGTTCTATAATTGCCTTATGTGTATTATGTGCAATTTTCCATTCAGATCTTGGAACTTGTTTTACTTTTTTTGATTTGTAACTCAAATTCATCACTTTGCCATATTCAGTATGACCTAAATAAACTTTGTTCTTTAAAATTTTAGAAATCGTAGAATATGTCCATCCATATTTTCCATTTTTATTTTTTTCAAATCCATTATAACTAGGAGCATATATCTTATCATCTTGAAGTTTTCGTGCAATTTCTCCCATTGTTTTTCCTTTATTATACATTTGAAAGATTTTCTTTACTATTCTAGCTTCTTCTTCATTTACAACAAGTCTATTTCTGTCATTTTCATCTTTTACATATCCGTATGGTGCTTTTGCAGCAACATATAGACCTTTCTCTTTTCTAGCCCATACACCTGATTTTACTTTTCTTGAAATATCTTTACTATACCAATCATTTATTAGTGTTTTGAACTGAATCATATCATTATTAGAATTTTTTAAGTATGTATCTACATTATCTAATATTGCAATATACCTAATTTCTCTTTCAAGAAAAAATATTTCTATATAATAATTTGCTTCAAAGTTATTTCTACTTAATCTTGATAAGTCTTTTGTTATAACACAATTTACTTTTTTTCTTTCAATATCTTCTAACATTCTTTGAAAATTAGGTCTATCTGTATTAAGTCCTGTATATCCATCATCTATATAAAAATCATATAATTCAAATTCTCTACCCAACTTTTTGATTTTTTCTTCTATAATACTTTTTTGACTAACAATACTATCACTAACTTCTTTATCGCCATCTTCAACTGATAGTCTTAAATAAGCTGCAACTTTATATCCGTTTTTCACAATAAATACGCCTCCCATTCGTAAATATTGTCTAAATTGAAAAACAATGTTACTACATTTGTATTATATATCATTTGTAGTAACATTGTCAGCTAGATTTCCTGCAAATTTTTATAAATTTTCAGATTGCAGTTCTTGTATTCCATATCTTGCTATCAATTTAATTAAATTATCCTTACTTAACTTTTGTTTAGTAACTCTAGTAATTACATTGTATTTTTTATTTTCTATTGTATAAATTTCTTGTTCTTCTATGTTATCCTCCATACTAAACCTCCATATTTAAAAATATGTATTTATTTTTAATAAAATACTACATACTTGATTTTTTTAAATATCTTTGAGCAAGTCCAATTACTCCCTCTTTGCCATACATAGTTTGAAGTGAATCAAATTCCCTTATGAAATTATTGATAATAATTTTCTTTATTTCATCATCTAATCCACTATTTTCTAATACATTACATAGAGCAATAATAGAATATCCTTTGTTCTGATCCCAATTATATAATTCTCTTGCCATTATAAAACCTCCACTTTAATATATTTAGGTACATCATAACTACGACCTAGTTCATCTTCTTTAAATTCAAATCTTCTCTTTTTCTCATTATAAGAATAAGCACTTTTGTTCCAGTTTCTATATGCCATATTTGATAATCTCTTCCCTTTTGATAATTCCACGCTTGCTTGATTGTGCATATTTCTTAAAATTAAGTCATCTGCATTATTCTTAAATTGAGCAATTTTTCTTTTGGTTTTGATATGTTCTTTTGTCGCTTCAATGTGTTTCTTCTGATTTTTGAGCTTTCTTTCTTGTTTAATCTGAACATATCTTTTATCTTTTCTTAATACTTGTGTTACTGCACTTTTTGAAATATCTAACTTTTTTGCAATATCTACTGGTCTTAATTTTTCAATAAAGTACATATTTAAAATTACTTCTTTACGATTTTTCATAAGTGCCTCACTTCCTTTACTTAACTTTTTGCTAACACTTTAAATGCTTGACAAAACTAATAAGAAGTGGGCTTCTTATTTTATGTATAAGGCTATATAGATTAGGTATTAAGCCAATTCTAATTAGCTTTGAATGAGATTTATTATTAACAAATTTCATAAACTCATTTCCTCCCTTCTATATACAATCCCACTTCTCATTAAAAACCGAAGCTGTTTTTATAAATTTTTTAAATTTTTTTTGATTTGTTTTTTAGCTTTATTTACACTATCCCTTACTGCATCTGGCGTAGAGCCTTCTTCTAAAGCTATTACAACAAGAGGAATATCTTGAAATTTATTTTTATAAAATCTTTCATTTTGTTTTCCAGAAAGAGTTTTATTTAAAAATTCTCGTACTCTTTTTTCTTCAATTTCTCTTAATACTTCGTTTTCAATATTATTATTACTTGCTAATTTATTTATATCTTCTTGCTTAAAAAAACGGTCTAAATGCCTCTCTAATTCGTGCCTTCTTTTGTTACTTTCATAATTTTGTGAGTTAAGTAAACAATAATATACATCATTATTTACTGCTTGAAGTACATAAGTTTCTGGATTCTTAAAAAATCCTACAGTATAAGTTGCAAAGACTTTAATCATAGCTTCTTTAGAATTATTTAACTTTTTTCTCAAATCTATATATTCCCTTTTGGTAATTTCAACACAATCTTCAAATTGTGTTCCTATTGCAAATTGCATATAATATTTAATATAGAAATCATATCTATTTATCTCATCATAATTTTTAATATTTCCTTTCATTATTAACCTCCAACAATCGAATTTGTTTGAAATCTCGGTTGTATAGAGGTGGTGATTTATTTCTTATAATAGAGATACAAGCAACAAAAAAATCACTTGCATTAAGGCATAATAGCCCTAAAGAAGTGATTTTTGTATATTCAATTAGGTTAGTTCCAGACAATGATTGAATCATCTACTACATCTCCATTTTTGCAATTCAATTTCTTTGTCTGGTGTATCCGTGATATCATCTCATCTGCTGTTTAGAGTTTTTTCAACTCAATTCACGGACACTATACTCTGGATTTTTCAATTTTGATTAAAATGTGGAGATAAAAAGGAATATGTGTAGAAAAAAAGGAAAATGTGGACAAAAAAAGAAGTCTAATTTGAGAACATTCAAACTAGAACTTATATTGTTTAATCTATATGGAATTTTTGATTGAAAACTGTTTTCGACATTTTATGACAAAATAAGACAAAGCCTTGCTACAACAGCATTGTAGAGTAATAATTTATTTTAAAAATATATCTTTTTCTATTGAATTTACATAATTTGTATGATATAATATTGGCAAAAAAAGTAAAAACATTTGTGAGGCGAATTATGGTAAATGTACTAATCGGCAACAAGAATACAGCAGAGCTTGATATTCTGTGTCAAAATCTTGCAAATGATAAAGATTATAGAATTGAAAATGTCACTACTGGAAAAGATACAGTAACAATGTATCTCAAAACAAACCCAGACATTTTAGTTTTAGACAATAGCTTATCAGACATGACTATAGAAGATATAGTCAATAGATTATCTTCTAATCCAGTTGAAAGTAAAAAATGTAATACAATTTTGACATTACCCAAAACCTATAATATAAGGATGAATAAGTATGCAAAAATTAATGAAGTTATCTATAAACCTTTTGTAGAAACAGAATTAACTAATGCAATAAAAACAATAGCCATTGACTATAACACTCCTGATTTAGAAGTTGGAGAAATTGATTGGCTGTTACAATCTTTAAATTTTAACTGTCTTTCTAGTGGATACAAATATATAAAAAAAGCAATTACATATTGTTACTATCGACCAGAAGAACTAGAATTTCTTAATACTATATTGAAATATCTTGCGTACGAATTCAATACTACAGAAGCACAAGTTAGAGATTCAATGAACGGATGTATAAGAACCTTTAATAGTGTTAGTGAATATGACTGTCCTCCCGAATTATTTAGAATCTTGCACAACAATGGGTACAAACTTTCTCTCAAGGATTTTTTGCAAAGAATAGTATTTTATCTCATTAGAATAAAGAAAAAAGGTAGAATATTCTAATATGAAGAATATCTAGCTTTTTTTATTATTTCATACTCATATAATCTTTGTAGTCATTTATTATTCCTGTGTATCGTGTTTTTGTCTGTTCTCTAATTATTGTATTCATTTTATCACCAATAATTTTTTTTGCTTCTATAAAATCATCTTTTGGAATATCCATTGCTATAAAATTAAATGCTGGAACTTTATCATTTAAAGCCTCTTTTGATTTTTTTATAATATCTAGACCATTCATATTTGTCCCAAAGTCATATTGGGTAAATACCATTTCAGGCTTAAATTCAATAATTTTATTATAAGTATCTTCTGGACTTCTAGATGTTGCAACAATTTCTACATCTCTTATTTCATTTAATATATTAACAATTTCGCTTTTTATTTTTTCATCATCATAAGCTATTAATGTTTTTATTTTGTCAACTATACTATTTTTTATTTTAAAATCAATACTATCTTGTTTTAAAGCATTTCCTAAATGTATGTCTTTTCCCTCTTGTGTTTGTATAATATCTGCATTTGGAAGAACTACTATGCTTTTCTCGAATTCACTTTGCTTTTTATATTCAACGATTTTTATATTTTCAAATGTTCTTAATTCTTTTACTCTATCTTCTAGCTCTTTTTCTGTTACTTCAAATTCTTCTTTATTTTCTAGTGATCTTTCTCTAATAGGCATAAACTTTAAAAATTTCCATTTTTCTATTTGGTAATTATTTAGGAACTCTCCTAATTCCTCTAATTTATCTATATTCTTTTTACTAACAACTGTGTTAATTCCTACTTTTATTGGTTTATTCTTTGTTTTTTCTAATAATCTCTTTATTATTTCAAAATGGTTATTTTCTTTTCCAAGTGCAATATTTATGTCATT
>ULZY01020418.1_pt1 | contig 11004 bp, 7 predicted proteins | sample 1963571 | NCBI WGS metagenome assembly ULZY01 (sample SAMEA4835902, study PRJEB28245) | human gut metagenome | biome: gut microbiome; material: fecal sample | place: Denmark | collected 2008
TTATAGAGAGCATGGGAGTCCAGACGTTTTCCAAATAGGAGATTCTTTTGTTTTCCGCCCTGCTGTTCTTCTTTCAAAAGCGGCAGGATGGTGCTTTGCAGCTTTTTGGAAGCCCGCAGGAGCGGGGGAGCAACTGTCTGGTATTCATTCTTCAGGTAATCGGAAACACTGGTCAGGCGATGGATGGTAACATGGATGCCTGCATGGGCATTACCGTAATGAATGTCATTGGCTGTTTTCTGCAGTTCCTCGGTCAATTCCGTCTGACAGTCTTCCTGCACCTTTTCGGCAGCCACATCGTTTAAAATCCGGAACAGATCCTCTGCAGCATGTTCATAGCCGCTGCCCTGATACTGACTGACATAAGTGACGCCGGGGTTGTTTTCATCCAGAATGGTATTGGTCTTTGTAAGAGCGATGCGCCCGCCTTCTTCCGAAAGCACCTGTTTGGCTTGCCTGGGATCAGGTTTTTGTATTCCACAAGGTCTGTAAGCGTCAGTTCTTTTTCCGGTTTTGCATAGTGTGTGCCGGAAGCAGCATCTGTTGCAGTGGTTTTGATTTCCGGGAAGTAAATAGTCTGTCCTTCATCCGCAATGTCTGTGTGTACGGCAACTTCCTTGTCTTTGTAAGCCAGGGATTCAAAGACAACTACTGTTTTCCCTTTTAAGGAGCTGGCATCAAAGGTAAAGGTAACATCTACCGTACCAGCGGATTCTTTTGGCTTGAAGGATGCTTTTGCTGTCACCGGTTTTCCGTCTGCTTCGACTGGTTTCTTTGTTTCTTTATCTATCAGAGTTCCAGTCACTTCATATTTCTGGTTAGGAACCAGCCCCTTAAAGGAAACCGTATCCACCAGCGTGATTTCTTCCTTTGCACAGGAAATATTGGAGTTCGTGTCCGCATCTTTCGCAGTAGTCTTGATTTCCGGGAAATAGATGGTCTGGTCTTCATCGTTGATGTCGGTATGGACTGCAAGCTGCATCTCATCCTGATATAATTCCTCGAAGACAACGGTTGTTTTTCCCTTTAAGGAAGTTGCATCAAAGGTAAAGGTTACTTTGACGGAGCCGGAGGATTTCTTTGCAGTAAATTCAGTTTCAGAAATCACCGGTTTTTCATCCACAAGGATTGGTTCCCCGGTTTTTTTATCCATTAAGGTTCCAGTCAGTTTGTATTTCTGGCCCTTTTTCAGTCCTTCGTATTCCACAACGTCTTCAATGGTCACTTCTTTTGCCGGCTGGCTCATGTGTGTACCGGTCTCGGCATCCAGAGCAGTCGTGCCGATCTCAATGGCATCATCGGTCAGAGTTCCAACCTGTATCAGAACAGAATCCTTATAAACCTTGACTTCAAAGGTTAAAAGATCCATGCCTTTGTTGGAATCACAACGCTGTTCCGCCAGAGTGTAAGTATCGTAAATGAGAGCGCCTTTGGAATCATCCGGTTTGGAGGTGCCGAACCAGATGCCGTCTTCCGAAGACTCACCCCGGTTGGTATTTGCGGTATGTTTGTTCCATTTGGAGGAAGTGCTGGCATAACCGTTGGCATCTGTCACAATCACATGGCTTTCGCCTGTTGTTTTGGAAGTGATCTTAAATGGCACATTTGCCAGACGGTTCTGGCTGCCGTCAGCAATCTTGACAAATTCCAGATCCCCGCGGATGACCTGATTGGAGATGGAATTGTCTTTTGCAGTCAGTTCCACGATTTTTCCCTGTTCTGTGATGTCAAATTCTACAGAGATCTTTCCGCTGTTCAGATAACCGGAAGGTGCAGTTGTTTCATCCACACGGTAATGTCCGAATGGGAGAGCATCTTTTGCAGTTGCAGCAGAACCGGATTTATCGGCAGTAAGTGTAAGGACAACCTGATCTTTCGTGTAGGATGTTCCGTCTACTAATACCGGATTTTCATTTAACGTAGTGATCGCAAAGACAGTACCTTCCAAAGTGGCAGAACCCTGCGGTTTTGCTTCTCCGGTCTCGCTGTCACGTTTCTGGATCTTCACTCCGCCACGGATGACAGATTCTTCTATGGTAGAAGACTGGTATACCGAAACCATTTCCTGCTTACCGTCACCTGTAATTTTCTGTACGAAGACAGTTGGATTGAGCTGGTATCCGGCAGGGGCTTTGCTTTCCTGTACCGTTATGGTACCGAGCGGAAGACAGACGGTCTTGCCATCACTGGTATAGTAAAAGGCATCGCCGCTTACAAAGGAATCTTTGGTAAAATGCATCTTTCCGGAAACATCTGTTTTTAATACCCAGGTACGTGCCGGTTTCTTTCCAGCTTCCGCAGGATCACTGTCAGACTGCTCGGTATAGAACTTGACTGTAAATTCTGCGTTTGCAAGGGAAGCTGCTCCCTGTGGGGAGGCTTTCTTTGTTTCGGCATCCAGCTTTTCAAGCACCAGATTCATGGGATTATTCTGCGGAATATCTGTTACGTTTGCAGCAGAAGTCTGTTCTGCTTTTACGGTGACTTTGTGAGCTTTGGTGTCTACAATGTAGCCTTTGGAAGCAGAGAGCTCTTTTATGGTATAATCGCCTTCCTCCAGTTCGCCGGATCTGGCATACCCGTTTTCATCAGTGGTCAGTTTCTGGATGAGCTTCTCACCCTGATAGATCCCATACACAGCACCCTTTAAGCTGTAATTCGGATTCCCGTCCGATACGCTTCCGTTGGCAGAAGATTTTTTCAGTTCGATCCAGCCGTTTGGAACCTGATACCAGCTTCCGGCAATGGTCTGGCTGCCCTGTCCCGGAACGATGAATGCCCGGAAGCCTTCCGGCGGGTTCGGAAGTCCCTGAATGGCACTGGCTACTTCCAGTGCTTTATCAATATAGGACTGCGGGGCGCCATGGAAAGCTCCGGTGTCAGCGGAATTACCGGCATAGATGTAAGCGACAACCAGATGTCCGATGACATAGCTGTTATCATCACTCCAGCCACTGAAATATTTATCCTTGACGACTTTATCGTAGCCGTAACCGCCGTTTAAGTAGTAGAGCGCTTTTCTGAGCGGGGAGTTCTGGCTTAAAAGGTCATAGGAATAGGAACCAGAGGAAGGTGTTTTCTTCAGTGGTTCCACGCAGTAGGCAGTATTGCTCCCGTCAAAGCTCATGCGGGAGGTAAAATAGCTGCCGTAAGGGATATTGGCACCTGCCTTATAGCTGATGGTGCCGTCGGCTGCATGAACCGGAAAACTGCCGGAAAACAATGCGCCGACTGCGACAAGGACTGCCAGCAGCATAGCCAGCGTCCGTCTGGTATAGGATTTGTATGTCTGTAACATAAGTCTCCTCCTTCTTGAAGTTCAAATGAAAAGGGCAGCGTCAGTGCTGCCAAAAGTTACACAGCCTGTTTCTTCTGTTTCGCAAGGATTTCCAGAAGCTCCTGCCGATCTGTGGTAATCAGCTCCTTTTCCAGATTGGAAGCCTTAAATTCCACAGTGATGTTATTGTTGTTGGTTGAGATCAGACCGTTGCCCCGCTGGAAATGGGTGATGTTCATTACTTCTGTTTCCGATAGATGCAGGATAGTCTTCACCCGCTGTGCCTCTTCATCCTCCATGTTCAGGATAATCTTGGTCTTGCAGTTATTGATGATACCCTTGCCGTACTTCCCGTCATCCAGAGCAAAGAAGTCGTTTAAATCCTGTGTGGCAAAGATGCCGGCTCCGGAGTAAGCACGGATGATCTTGGCAATCTCCAGTACGAATTCCGCTGCAAGCCGGTTGCTGGATGCACCGATGAGCTGCCAGACCTCATCGACAAAGATGGCTTTCTCTTCGGTACGGTTTTCCTTCGCTTTATCCCAGACATAATCCAGGGCAACGAACATGCCGACCGTTAAAAGATCGCTGGAACCGGTCAGTTCGGAGATATCCAGTACCGTATATTTATTGGTCAGGTCCACATTGGTCTGCTGGTTAAAGGAAGAAGCAGAACCGTGAACCAGGCGGTTCAGGATATGAGCCAGACGTTTGGTATCCTCGCTTTCCAGCAGGACATTGTAGACATCCTCCAGAATGGGCATCTTTTTGTACTGCTCCGGATGCTGCGGATCTGTCAGGGATTCATTTTTATGTGTAATCCCTTTTCTGGCATAGGTTTTGATTAGGGCTTCATCCAGAAGCTGCTTCTCCTCATGGGACATATCCGGGATCAGCAGACTGAAGAAGATGTGAAGCCTTTGGATCTTGCCTGCCAGTGCGGAGGCATCCAGTGTCGGTCCGTCCAGCAGTTCATTTACAGAATTGTCTACCTTCCGGATTTCCATGATGTTGATACAGTTCTTACTGGCAGGAGAGATCTGGATAAATTCTCCGCCGACATTCCTTGCAGCCCGGTAAAATTCGTGTCCCTTTAGCGGAGCGATGATGAACACCTGGATGCCTTTTCTTCGCATCCTTAGTGCCATGGTCTGCATGGTGAAGGTCTTTCCTGCTCCCGAACAGCCTAAGATACAGATGTTGCTGTTCTTGTACTGCCTGGAATCAAAGATATCCGCAATGACCAGGGAATTGTTATGCTTGTTTACCCCAAAGAGGATTCCGTTATCATCGCAGATACTGTAGCTGACGAAGGGATAGCAGCTTGCCGCCCCGGAAGTCAGTACGTTCCGCTTGGACAGCTTAAAAAGCTTCTTGTCCAGATTTGCCAGCGGCAGAGAGGATAAAAATCCCTGCTCCTGTAAAAAGTAGCAGGAGTGTAAGTTCATATCCTGCGAGATCAGGAGCTTTTTCATTTCCTGAATCCGCCACTGCAGTTCTTCCAACGTGGAAGCAGTAATGGTGATGAGAAGATTCATGTAATAGAAATCTTCGTTGTTGGCAAGTCCCTGCTTCAGAAAATATCCGGAGCGGATGGCAGAATCCAGATCGTCATAATCAGTGTTGGTATCGGACGCATCCTTTAATTTGGAACGGTTGATACGGATCTGCTGACCGAGACGCTGCTGAATCTTGTCCTTTGGCTGTTTCTGGAGAAAGAAATCAATATCAATCCCTTCCCCGGCATTGACAAGGAGTGACAGCCATCCGGGAGTTACCCGGTTTTTGTAGCCGTCAGACGGCACAAGCAGGTAGGAATGGTAAAGCCCATTGATCTGCACATAATGGGAGTGCTTGAAATCCACACTTTCCGGTGCGAGAAACTCGTTGATCCGGATGTGATCCAGTTCCTCCATGCGATTTTCCTTTGTATAGGCGGACAGTACAGTGCTGATCCGGTTCGAAAGCGGAACCTCCGTACAAAGGGTACGGTTTAAAAGGGTGTAGAGAACATCCGTAGTAAATTCATCCTCATTGTCATGGGAGACCACTTCATTCCCGCACTGGTATAGAAAGGTTTTGGCGGTCTGGGAGGCTGTCTCAAGAGCAGCAAGGATTTCCCGTTCCTCTTCCTTTCGGTTTGCGTTGAATGGTTCATATTCAAAGATCAGAAAGAACCGTCTGGATACTGCTTCTCTGGAACTTAAGTTCTGGACAAACTGGATGTAGTCACGCTGCAGTTCCTGACAGTGGGGATCGGTTTCCCGCTCCAGCTCCAGCTGGGACTGCTCCAGATGCTTATTGATGTCTGCTTTTTTGGAGATCATCTTGATCTGGAGTTTGACAGGGCTGATCTTTAAGTAACTGATAAAGCTGTAGATAATGCCCTGCTGTTCCCTGGCACTTCGAAGCAGAAAGTTGATTGGTTCAATCTCCAGGATCTTCACGTACCGTCCGTCTGTGGTATAGACGATTCCGTTTGCGATTTTTTCCACCGGAAGATAATCCTCCAAGGTCTGGTCTTTCTTTCGCTTTTTCCGGGAAACGGGTTTTGACGTGGCAGATGAGGTGTCCTCCTTGGAAACCACCTTTTTTTTCTGCTCTTTTTTTGCAGCCCGCTTTTCGGAAACTGCCCGTTTTTCTTCCTCCTTTCGTCTCCGGGCTTCCGTTTTTTTCTGTATTTTTATCTGTTTCGCCGCCTCTTTTTTCTGTCGGCTGGCTTCTTTCTGCTCCCACTTCAGATAACGGATATCTTCCTTTGCCTGTTTTTTGATGCCCCGCTTGGTGGAGGTATCAAACTGCCGGTGTTCTTTTTTTTTACTTTTTGGCGGAGCTGGTGCGTCCGGTTCAGACTGTGGGGGAGCCGATGCCATTACTTTGGAAGGCTCTGCCATTTTTTCTGCTTTCCGGTGTTTCTTTGTCTTTGGCTCTTTGAAACGTGGTTTCCTGCGTGGCTTTCCTTCCGGAAGACTGTCGGACCTCCAGATTACCCTGCGGTTCACTACAAAACGCAGGGCATTCATCAAAAAGGCAGTGATGCTCTCCCCGCCGATTCCAATCAGGGCTACCATTGCCGCTGGAAGTGCGGTCATGCAGAGAATGATGATGCGGGCAGTCAGGGACAGCGGCAGGTGGAAAACAGGGATACCGATTGCCAGGGAAAGAACAATGCTTTCTATGGCATTGCGGATGTCAAAAGTTCCGTTTAGGATCTTGCCTTTCTCAATGAAGTTGGAAGGGATAAAGGAAACCGGTGTTTCTTCTGGCTGTGTCATGGCTGCACCTCCTTTTTCGTATCTTTCGCATCTTCGGAAGGCACAGAGGCACTGCCGGATTCTGTGTCCGGAGCTTCCGGGCTGTCAGAAGTATCCGGATACCCGCCTTCCTGCAGGTGTTCAATGTCCTGCGAAGTCAGGGACGGCAGGGAATCATCGGTTTGCTTTTCGTAAACAGTCGTATCTGCAGAGACCTGTACCCCGTCTTCTCCAAATAAAAACACACCCGTCGGGGTGTGGTAGGTAACCGGAAGCGTATCCTGATCGGAAAGTGAAAACATCAGGCAGACGGTTGTTTCGGTAGGGTAGCTGGTTTTTTCCGGCAGGAAGGTGATGCTTGTCTGTTCTTTTTTGACATACTCTTTTAGGTAGACAGGAAACTGCCCTTTGAGAGAAGCAATCTGGCTGTCGGAGAAAAATGCTTTTAAAGCATCAAAATCCAGATATTCCGGCATGGGGGTATCAGAATTTGTTTCTGTTGTTTCCTTTGCCGGTTCCCTGCCTTTGTTTCCGGAAGCTTCTTTTTTCTGGCTTTTCCAGAAACTGGGGAGAACCAGTCCGGCAAGCAGCAGAAACAGCATCAGAAAAATGGAAAGAATCACTTTTGTTCTGTTCATAATGGCTCCTTTATTTTTTGTCGAAGATCCAGTAGGCATTTGCCGTAGCATGGATTTCCGACATCATATCAAATTCACGGTTAATATAGTTCTTTGCGTCACTGTCATTGGGATCATTGACCAGTACCTTGCCGTTTGCCGTAACACCTCGGAGTACGATGAAGTGTCCGCCGCTGGTGAAAAGTCCTGCCCGCTGAGAGGAGATGACCGGACAGCCTTCGGAGAGTGCCTGAAGTACCGTATTGGCATTGCTGGTCTGTGTGACGCTGCCACAGCCGAAATGACTGGCTGCAGCCTGAAAGTAGCTCCAGTAGGTTCCAACTCCCGGCTTGTAATAGGAATTCCCGCACCATGCCACCGCATCCGGAGGGGTAATGGTATTCCCGGTCAGGTAGCTGGCGATCATGGCAAAGCTGGTAGGCCCGCAGCCGGAAGATGCGATGGAGCCGCCGCCATAAGGAATGTTCCCGTAATCGGTCTGGAGATAGTGCGGAATCTGCATTCCGTTTGCCGGATAGCTTCCGCCGGTATTGGTAATCTGATAATACCGGAGAACATGCTCCACATATTCCTTGTCCCCATACCGGTCATAATGCCAGTTCGGACGGGCACACATCATATCCGAATAAGCAATGGCGTTTTCTTTGGTATAACCGCCGTCACGTTCCATTGCCCAGTCGATATAGCCGGAGCCGTAATTGTAACCCTGAAGCGCCAGCTTGATGCGGTCCAGGTCGGTAGGTCCGGTACATCCTGCTTTATCCAGTGCATACTTTAATTCCTGAATCCCACATTCGATGGAATAAGCAGGATCGGTGATGCCGTTGGGGACATGGGGGTATTTCTTATTAAAGCCGCCTTCTGCCGCCTGCATGGGATCGCTTCCACGCCCGCCGCTTTCCTGCATCATGACTGCCATGAGGAGTTCCACATAAGCTTCCATGCCGTATTTCTGTGCGACCTGCTGGATGGTAGCCCGGTAAGCCAGCACCTCATCGCTGACACCTACCGCCATGGCAAGACCGGAAGCGGAGCCGCCAAAGAACATGGTCAGGTTTTCCACATAACTGTCTGCCGTTTTTTTCTGCTTATCGGTCAGATGAAAGACGTGATCTGCAAAGTAGGCATCTCCGGCATAGCTGACCGTGTAGGTATGGCGGGTAAAAGTAACCTTTCTGGGTGGTGCATTTTCCTCTTCCGCCGGAACTTCCACCGTGGCCGTTTCTGAAGTAACGTCATAAGAAAAAAGCCCGTCCTCGTTTTCCCGGATCAGGCTTTTGAGTTTGCTGATATTTATATTTTTATAGTCATCCTGGCTGGCACAAAACTGTGCGATGAGCTGGTTCGCATTTACGATGATACTGGAAGCGTAAGGATCGCTGATAGAGGCAGTATCTCCTTCCGGGAGTCTGGCAATTTCCGCATTGATCTTAGCAAGCAGTGCATCATGGCTTTCCTGAAGCACCTCCACGATTGCCTGATTGGAAGCCCGGATATTTTCACTGATTACCGTGTTGCTGGTCAGTGCTCCGGTATTTTCAGAGAGGTCTCCGAAGACGAGTCCCGGAAGCATGACAAGGAACAGAATGGGAAGCATCAGTACACCGCCGACGGCTGCTCCAGTTTTCGCAAGGGTGCGCCTGTGCCGGAATACTGTACCGATGACAGCAAGAGGACTGCCCATCAAGGCTGTTTTTGGCATGTTACATACGCTCCTTTCGCTGTGGGGCTGGCGGCAGTTTCTGGACAATGGATTCATTGTAGGCTACTTTGCCGCTGCCGGAAGTATATGGTGTTTTTTCGACCGTATCCTGTGCATACTGCTTGTACCAGGTGGAACCATCCACGGACTGTACCGTAGAGTAGGAGCCCTGAGTAGGAGCTGCATACTGGTCGGCATGGTACAGGGCAAAATCCCGGTTTCCGGAGCTTCCGGTTTCGGTACCGGTGATCCTTCCGCCACCGATTTCTACATTATCATAGGAAGAACCGCCGCCCGGATTGATGCCCATATAGGAAGTAAAGGCTTTCTGTGCGTCTGCTCCCTTGATGGAACCTACCTGACCGTAATTTCCCTGTGCAATGTTGCTGATGACCTGATTGGCAAAGTCTCCGCCTTTGTTCAGGGATGACTGGTAGAGCATGTTTCCGATACTGCTGTGTTCGGTATAACCGGTTGCGGAATTGACCGCTTCTCTTTGTACCTGTCTTCCCACTGCCCCGGCAAGCCCGCCGGATAGGAAGCTTCCTGCGACAGCCGCACTTCCGGGAGAAGAGGCTTTGTGGTAGCCGCCACCACCATGGGAACGCATGGAACCGGTCAGGCTCCGTCCTGCAATCAGAAGTTCAGCCATCATGTTTCCTCCGGTATTGCCGACATTGATGCCAAGCGATGCCAGAAAAGAATCAATTTTCTGGGATACCTTTAAAAAGGCAATGGCACACAGGAACCAGACGAAGACATTTCCGGTTACCGCTTCCTTTCCCTGACTGGCAACTGCCGCTTCCACGTCTGCTTCCGTAAGCTCCGCTGCAAAGACCGGCATGGAGCAAAACAGTACCAGACAGGCAGTTAGTACCAGGAATGGTATGAGTTTCTTTCTAAGTTTCATTTTGGTCCTCCTTTCTTATAGGGATAACGGATTGGCAAGGAAGGTGCCGACCATAGAAGTAAACAGCCGCAGGCACCACGCATTCATCAGAAGCAAAAAGAACTGGCCGCCAAGCATCCGGCACCAGCTTTTGAAGATATTTCCGGTTGACTGGCTGGCACCCATGGAAAAAGCTGCCGGGGCTGTGTAGACCAGTACCCCCAGAAGAATATAGCGTTCTGCCGCTTCAAAGAGCAGTTTGATGTAGTTCCACGCCAGAATCAGTACCAGAATCAGTGCAATGATGGCTACCGCCCCATTTGCACAGACTCCCAGGATGACTGTGACTACGGAGTTAAAATCCGCAAATTTTAAAGGCGGCAGGTCTTCCGTCAGAATCCAGTTGTACGGTGTTCCTGAAATCTTCAGGAGCAGATCCACAATATCTTTCGCATAGAAGGTGAGAAAGATAAAGAGGAAGGAACGGATGGACAGCTTAATGGGATCTTCCGCTTCGATACCGGCTCCCATAAAGTAATTTTTAAAGAGCTGCCATACCCAGTTTAAGAGGATCAGCCCGATGCCCAGTGCCAGAAAGACCTGATACATGGTCTCGGCAGCAGGAAAGTAGCGAAGAAACGTATCCATGGAACAGCCCAGAGCACCGAGGACTGAAGTGGTGATCAGATCCAGAATGTTCATGACCTGTTCGGCAATCCATTCCACGATTCCGTCAAGTATTCCCATAGTGGCATCTCCTTTCGTCTATCCGTTCCATTTTCCGCCTGCAAAGAACGGGGTGATGTAAGCCATGATAAAGCCAAGCCCGTTTAAGATCGCCCAGGTAATGACGATACGCTTGAGCCATGCACGTGATTCGTCCACGGTTTTTCCGCTTTTGGAAAAATTCATCATCAGAAGGGCAACCGATGCCGTTACGACTGCAGCAATGGTGGAAATGAGGATAATCTGGTTATAGACATCCTTCATGATCTCATTGGCTTTGGTCCAGATGGTAGCGGCAAAAACCGGCTGTGTGTATCCGCAGAGGACTGTGACAGCCAGAAATGCAGCATACAGGCATCTGCCATAATTGACATGCCGTTTTGTGTCCGGCGGAGCGTTTTTCAGTTTGTGTTTCACGTAAAAGTACCTCCTTTTTATAAGAGCGGCAGGAGAATTACCTCCCCTGCCTTTGCTTATGGTTTTCCTGCCTCAAGAAAGGACGCAGCCCGGTCAATGCA
>ULZY01064490.1_pt1 | contig 11002 bp, 8 predicted proteins | sample 1963571 | NCBI WGS metagenome assembly ULZY01 (sample SAMEA4835902, study PRJEB28245) | human gut metagenome | biome: gut microbiome; material: fecal sample | place: Denmark | collected 2008
TATAAGATTTTTGATGAAGATGGCAAGTGGTTTATAGAACAGTAAACATTTTATAAATTTCTTCTATTTCTAACAATTATCCTAATAAAAACATCATTATTATAATAATTTCTTGCTTTTTATCACAATTTTATTATAATAATATTGTAAGAATTATCACAATCAGATTTTTATTACAATAATTATAAGAATAGAGGTGCCAATATGTTTGAATTGCCGGCAAAAGAATCTCTTACCGTTGAATTTAAAAGCGATATAAAATGCTTATCCGACAATGATATTATTGATGCCATTGTTGGACTGGCAAACACTGAGGGCGGTTATCTCTATCTTGGAATAGAGGATAATGGAAGTGTAACAGGGTTGCACAACAACCATAAAGACGTAATAAAGACAGGCGTTATGGTTGCCAACAAAACAGTTCCATCTCTAGCAGTAAGGATTAATATAGTAAATCAGAATAATCTTCCTGTAATGGTTTTCGAAATACCCAAAAGCCAAAGCATTGTTGCCACCTCAGGCGGCAAAGTTTTGAAAAGGCGTTTAAAGGCTAATGGGGAACCGGAAAATGTTCCTATGTTCCCATACGAATTTAACAGCCGCCTTTCTGAATTAGGCAAATTAGATTTTTCAAAACAGCCATTGCCAGAAGCTACCCTGAATGATTTCGACGAGAATGAAATACGCAGGTTAAGAACTACTATTGACGTCAGAAATGGTGAGCGCGCTCTTTTGGAGCTTTCTGACGAAGAACTGTTTAAAGCCCTTTCTCTGGCAGAAGATGTCAATGGCACTATTACGCCAACAGTAACAGGTCTGTTATTAATTGGCAAAGAAACAAGCATTAAACGTTTGATTCCTACCGCTGAATCAGCATTTCAGGTACAGGAAGGCAGTGCCATACGAGTAAACGAAATATCGCATAAACCATTAATAGCGACGTTTGAATTTTTTGAACAAATGCTAAAACCCTGGAATCCTGAGCGTGAAATGGAATTTGGGTTAGTAAGGGTTTCTATCCCTGAATTTGACCACCGTGCTTTCAGAGAAGCTTTGGTAAACGCATTTTCTCACAGAGATTATTCTATTCTGCAAATGACAAGAGTTGTCATTGATGAGGAAGGTATGACCATAAGTAATCCAGGTGCTTTCATTAATGGCGTTACGCTTAAAAACCTTATTACAGCAGACCCTCATGGACGTAATCCGAATCTTGCAGACGCGCTTAAACGCATAGGCCTCGCAGAACGAACTGGTCGCGGCATTGACAGGATATTCGAAGGTTCTATTATATATGGTAGACCTTTGCCGGATTATTCGTTATCCGACGAAACGTCAGTAAAAGTATTTATTCCCAGGGCGCTTCCGGATCTGCAATTCTGTAAAATGTTGAAAGAAGAACAGTTACGCTTGGGTCAGCCGTTTTCCATTAACCAGCTACTTATCCTGTCTACTTTGCGTTCCCACAGGAAACTGTCGCTACATGAAATTCTTGATATTACCTATATTGCAGAATCAAAAGCCAAAAACGTGCTTAACAAACTTATAGAAATTGGTTTAATTGAATCTGTTGGAACAGGTCGCGCTACAAATTATATGTTAAGCGCCAAGATATATAAATCCGAAGACAAATCAATAGCTTATGTACGCCAAACCAGTATTGATAAAGTGAAGAACCCTGAACTGGTAATGAAACTGGCTAATACGCAGGGATATGTAACAACGAAAGATGTTACGGAACTCCTGAATCTGAATGTAACTCAGGCACGCTATTTAATCAGCAAACTCATTGATAAAGGATTATTAATCAAAACAGGTAACAGCCGGAACACAAAATACTATAAAAAATAAACAGACACCACCTGTAACATTCTTAAATCTTTTGTTACAGGTGGTATAAGTCTATTGAAAATTAAAACTATAATTGACAAAAAATCAGCTTGTTATCAGGTGCTATTTTTTTTATAAGAATTAATGGATTTTCAGATACCGTGGTGCTTGTCAGGTGCTTATCAGGTGCTTATTTGACTTGAAATTATCTAAAATCACCCAAAATGTAAAATTTTTGTATTTTTAAAAAGCACATTTTATTTGCAAAAGTTACATTTTGGAATTTTGCATATTTTGAATACATTTCTCAAACGCAGGTATTGCAATGCTTTAGAGAGTTATGCTATAATGTGTAAGTACAAATGTTACATATGCGGGTGTAGTTCAGTGGTAGAACAATAGCTTCCCAAGCTATGTGTCGCGAGTTCGAGTCTCGTCACCCGCTCCAGAAAAACAATCCCCCAAATGCCCATAAACAGAGCGTTTGAGGGGTTTTTATTTTTCTAATTCTACTTTACATATAAACTTTTTGCTTTTGTGCAGGTAGTTATGCAGGTAATTATAATATTTTGATGTATATATAACAGAATACGATTATCTACTTGTGAATATACTATACAAAAAAGTGGTAAATTTTTACTGCTATTTGATAAAATTTTACCACTCCTAAAATCCTGCAAAATCGCATAAATACAGGCTTTTTTACTTTCCTTAACTAAAATCTATCTATTATATATAATAATCAATTTTCATTTTATTTTTTATAGTTTATTTCTAACTCTTTTATATTTTTAATGTAATAAAATAATAGGATAATAAAAAACTCATCACAAAATCAATGTTAAGTTCAAAACCAAATAGTACAAACAAATATTTTATCTGTTAACCATCAATGTATCCCTTCTATTACAGTAATGCCACTTGCAGTAAATTCAGCAGCAAATTTTTTAATTACCGGACACAATAATTTTTCACCATTCTCATCCTTCTTTTTGCAGCAGTTACTTAAATGCACAAAATCAGGTGCAAGCATTTTAATGCGTTTAATCTTTTTCTGCATTTTTTCATTATCGCCAATAGTTTCACTACAACAGCCGTTACAGGTAAAGCAAGCAATAAGTTCCAATTCTTCATCACCATACTGCTCAAAAACACCGGTTTTATTGTTAAGCGCTTTAATACATCCCGCACCAGTACAAGAAGCACTCGTTTTCAAACATCTTAAATCGCAATCTGTTTCATAGCCGTTCCTCCATAAAGTTAAATTTGCACAATAAGTCAACTCTTAATATTAATCATAAAATTTTACCATCTTTCATTATTAAAACTCTATCACTAAACCAATTAATTATATTTTTATCGTGGCTAATAAACAAATATGTCAATGATTTTTCAATCTGCAATTCTTTCAAAAGATGTAAAATTTGTGCTTGAACCGAAATATCCAGCATAGATGTTGCTTCATCTAATATTATTATTTCTGGATTTAATAATAATGCTCTGACTATACTTAACCGCTGTATTTCACCGCCGCTTAACTGATAAGGATAACGGTTCAGTATCATTTCATTTAATTTTACTTTTTCAAGATATTCCTGCAATACATTCTCATTATAATTTATATTATGTATTTTCAATGGCTCCAATAAACTTTTTCTTAAACTCATCATTGGGTCAAAAAAGTTCTCAGGTCTTTGCGATATAAACTGCATTTTTTTTCTGTAAAATTTTAAATCTTTATTTTTTAAATTTGTTATATCAATACCGTTAAATTTAATTACGCCATCATCGCAAGCAATTAATTTTAATAAAATTTTTGCCAACGTACTTTTTCCACTTCCACTTTTTCCCATCAACCCAATTATTTCATTTTTAGCCAAAATTATATTACAATCTTTTAAAACGTAAAAACTTTTACCAGTATTTCTGTCACAATACAGCTTAGATATATTAATTCCTTCCAGCATATAAAAAACACCTCACCATGACACCATCAATATTATAGACAGGAGGTTTTTTATTTAAACATACCGGCATACAATGCGGGCATCTTGCAGCAAATTTACATCCTTTAATTATTTCACCCGGCATAGGTGCTTTTCCCTTTATGACATTTAATCCATTTTCCGGTAATGCTTTTAAAAATAATTTCGTATACGGATGCATTGGATTATTTATCAAATTATTATTTATTTCTAAAATCTGCCCAGCATACATAACGGCGATGATATCGCAAACTTCAGTAGCTAATGATATATCATGAGTAATAATAATCATACTGCTGAAGTTTTCTTTTTTTATCAATGATAAGTTATTAAAAACAACCCTACATAGTTTTTCATCCATTCCCTTTGTAGGCTCATCCGCCAAAATCCACTTCGGCTTGCACATTACGCTCATTGCGCATAACACTCTTTGTTGCATTCCTCCTGATAATTCATGCGGATAGCTTTCAAGTACACGCTGCGTATTGTCCATACCAAACAATTTCAATAATTCTTCTTTATCCGAATTATTATCATCTTTTATACCTGCGGCAAAGAAAATATCATCCATCTGTTTAACTATTTTTCTTATAGGATTAAATGCAGCTTCAGGATTTTGCGGTACTACTTCAAATTCTTTTCCATAAAAATTATCTATATTTTTTGTATTATTTAAAATGCTAATTTTTTTATATAATATTTCTCCACTGCACGCAGCATTTTGCGGCAATATATTTAATATTGCCTGCCCTAATACAGATTTACCACATCCACTTTCACCTATAATAGCCGTAAATTTTCCATATTCAAATAATATATCTATTCCATCTATAATTTTTAAAGGTTTATTATTTATATTAAAATCTACATATAAATTCTTTACTATAATATTATTTCCGGTCAGCATTTTTGTACCTCATTAAATTTAACATCTAATCTGTTTCTCAGTTCATCGCCTAAAATATTAATTGAATAAATCAATAAAAAAATGCATAATCCGGGTACAATAATTAAATGCGGTGCTGTTCTGTAATACAAAACGGCATCATTTATCATTACGCTCCAATCAGGAGTCGGAGGTTGAACACCAAGCCCTAAAAAGCTTAATCCTGCAACTGCAAGTATGCCCCGTCCAATGCGGATTGTAAACAAAACTAATAGTTTATTGAATATATTGGGGAAAATATGCAAAGCTATTATTCTAAAGTCGTTGCATCCTATGCAATACAATCCTTCAATAAATGTTTCCTGCTTTATCTGCATAACTTCAGCGCGCACAATGCGTGAAAACCCTGCCCATGAAGTAATTACCAGAGCTAAAATAAGGCTTTGTATACTTGGCCCTAAAATACCTGTAACAGCTATCATAAAACAATTACCAGGAATACTTTGAAAAATATTACTTAATGAAGTAAAAATAAGGTCCAGTTTTCCACCATAAAATCCGCATACGGAACCAATTATTAAACCAAGCCCCAAAGACAATGCTGCCGCAGCAAGAGATAATAACATAGATGCCCTTCCGCCATATAAAATCCGGCTGAACATATCTCTTCCCAATGCGTCAGTACCAAAATAATGTTGTAATGAAGGATTTTGTAATCTGTTAAGCATATCCGGTTCATATGGATTATGTGTAGCTAAAAATGATGCAGCAATGCTTCCGGTAATTATAATAAATAAAATTATTACAGCAAAATATAGCTGTAATTTTCTGCTGTTCTGCATTATCATTCTCCAAATTTTATTTTAGGATTTATAAAAGCAATAATAACATCTACTGCCGTTGTAATGAAAATTAAAATACTTCCGCTCACCAAAACATACCCCTGTAAAACAGGATAATCCCTAAAACGTATAGCTTCAAGCGCCATATTACTTATTCCCGGTATGGCAAAAATGCTTTCTGCTATTACTGAACCACCCAAAATGCCCGCAAAATAGTTGCCAAGCATAGCAATAACAGGTATTAAAGCATTTGGAAGAGCATAAACAAATAGCAATTTAAACCTGCTTAATCCTCTTACACGCCCAATTATGAAATATTGTTTGTCAAACTCATTAATCAATGCGCTGCGCATATAACGGCATATTGTTGCCATAGCTGAAAATGATACTACTATGGCAGGCATAATAAAACTTGCAAATCCGTCACTTCCGCTTGTAGGCAACAATCGCAGCTTTTCGCTGAAAAGCAATATTAAAAGCATAGCTAACCAAAATCCCGGTATGGCAAGCATTACATTAGTTATATTTTTTATCATATTATCAAAAAAATTATTTTGATAAACTGCGCATATAACTCCAGAAATTATTCCACAGCAAGCGGCAAACCATAATGCCATACAAGCTAATTGAATGGTAACCGGCAAGCGTAATGCAATTTCACTTGCAATACTACGCCCTGTAATATAACTTGTACCCAAATTACCGTGCAAAATATTAGTTAGCCAGTTTATATATTGCTGCCAATATGGCAAATTTAAACCTAATTCTTCACGCATTGCCAAAATTTGCGCCTCGGTAGGGTCGCTTAAACCATTTTGGTTTAATACAAATTCAGCAGGATCTCCGGGCGCCATTACGCCAAGTAAAAATGCTAAAATACTAACCCCGGCTAAAACAGGTATGCTGCTTATTATTCTTTTTACAGAATAGCTAATCATTATAATCCACCATTTTTACACGAGACAAATCTACACCATAAATAAGCGCCTGATAATTTTCAAGTTTCTTATTATAAGCCACTATATTCATATCATAAAACAATGGTACTATTGGTTGTTCTTCAACTGATATTTGTTGTATTCTTTCGTATATTTCGTGCCTTTTATCTTCGTCTTCTACGTGGCGCACCTTTTCCATTAGCTTAACAACCTCATCATTACTATACCCAAGGCTGCTGCTAATATTTCTGCCGCCGTCAGGCATCATAAAACTATAAAAAATACCATAAGGGTCGCCATTTGCTAAACCTTGCTGCAATCTTGCCAGATTATATTCACCTTTACGCAATAAATATATCATGGTAGCATATTCCAAAGGTTGTATTTTTACATCAAGCCCTATATCTTTAAGCCAATAAGCAATAAGCTCCGCTTCACCTTTCTGTAATGGGTCAGCACCATTAATACAATATGTCACTTCGACACGCTGCCCTTTTAAAACATCCTGCGCAAGCCTTTTAGCTCCTTCTAAATTATATTCAACAACAAATTTTTTATAATACGGACTACTGTAGTTTAATATATTAACTGCCGGTTCGGCATAATTTAAATAAAGCGCCTGAACCAGATTTTTCCTGTCAATAGCAAGGCTTACAGCTTTCCTCATTCTTACGTCATTAAATGGATATTTTGTTCCGTTCAATGCAAGAAACCGTATCATGGTAGATTTATTAACAGCAACATTAAACCGTCCGTCATGTTTTATTTCTTCCGCCAAAAACGGAGTTATAGCATTTAAATCAAGCACACCCATAATTTCTTCTGATTTTAAAGCAGAATATCTGACATCAGGGCTTGGTATATTTTTAACAATAAAATTTTTTATATTTGCCTTTTCTCCGTAATATTCTTCGTTCCTTTCTATTTCAACATATTTATTCAATATGTTCTTTTTTATTTTATAAGGCCCTGTCCCAATAGCAGGCCCGTTAAAATTGCCTTCATCATCAAAACATTCAGGTGCAAATATCGGGCTGCCAAAATCCATCATTTTATAAAGTTCATTAATATTAGGTTCTTTAAAAAGTAAACGGATAGTATAATCATCAATTTTTTCATAGCTCATAAGCGATGGATAATAGGTATTTATGTCCAGTCCATAAAATGATGACCTTTTATATCCCTTTTTCATTCTATCAAAATTTTTTAGTACCGAATCTGCATTAAAATCTCTACCGTTATGAAATTTAACGCCTTTACGCAAATAAAAAATCCATTCTTTTCCGTTTTGTTTCATCTGCCATTTTTCCGCAAGCATACCTTTTGGCAATCCTGTTTTATCATCATGCGTAATCAATGGTTCCCATATGCCTAAAATTTTACTGCAGTAATAAGCGTCCTTTTCTCCCGGTGCCAAATGCCGCCCTGCTCCAAGAACGACAGCTTCTTTTTCATTAATATTAATTTCATCTTTATCTTTATGTGCGTCTGTACAGCCGCTCAAAATTAAAAGCAGTGCTGTCAGCAAAAACATTATCAGATAATTAATCTTTTGCATACAATTTCTTCCAATAAATAAATTCTGTTATTCTTGACATATTTACTTCACAGACCCCTGAGTTGCACCGCATAAATTTAGTTAAACATTTCCTAAGGGCAATTTTATTTTTTTCAAAAGTTTCTTTTCCTAAATCATGCTGCATTTCTAATTCAATTTCCTGCAAATTATCATAAATTTTACGGCGTTTATAATGAACAAATTCAACATTAGCCTTAATTCCACTCTGCCATAATATTGCCGGTATAAGCCTGTAATCCAGGCATTCTTTTACAGCGACTGCACATTTGTTATATATCGGATATAAAAACGGCCTTTGTATAGTCCGTATAATAATAACTCCTTTTCGTGCGTAAGCATCCATTTTTAATAAAGCTTGTTTTATATCCCGTATACGGTATAACGAGTTAATGCTTACAATATAATCGTATTTTTCTTTTGGGCAAAAATCTTCCCACTTGGCATTAACATTCTTAATATTTTTTAATCTGCTGCTTTCTGCACGTTTAATAAGTTCTTTAAGCATGGCTGCCGAGAAATCAACGCCTAAAATTTCTTTACAGTAATCTGCCATTAATATTGTAAAATTACCGCTTCCGCAGCCAATTTCAATTACTGTTTTATTATAACCTAAAATACTGCGCAGCTTATTGGCGATTTTATTAGTATCACTGTTCAAATTATAATCAGCTGTATATACAGGGGCAAGTTTTTCCCAAAAAGCCCGCTCGATATCATCGTTAAACTTTCTGCTGTCAAGTGCATTAATATTCCAGCCCATTTCTTCAAGCCATATTTTATTTAAAAAATCACCATATTCTTTTTCCATAAGCTAACTCCGATAAATACAGATAAAGAGGGTATAAAAATACCCTCTTTAAAAATTTACAATAATTAAATATCAAAGGTTGCAGAAAGCATAAAGGTGCGAGGATTAGAAAGAAGTAATCCGGTACCATGTGCATTCCAGTAATCTTTATCGGTGAGATTGTAGCACATTGCAGTTAAAGTAACGGGCGTATCATTGATTTTAGTCTTATAATTTACGCCTAAATCATACGTTACATATGAAGGAACTGTCATTTTCTCATTATTCATATCTGCCTTGCCGTTATAAATCATGCGTCCAACAATGCTAAAATCTTCATCAGCTTGGTATTCTAATGCTGCAACAGCACTCCATTTGGAAGAACCGTTCACCGCAATGCCATCATTTGCACCATTTTTAGTTTTATCTTGCTCAGCATTTAAATAAAGGAAGCCTCCCATAGCATTCCATTTAGGTGCAATTTTACCATTTACAGATAGTTCTACACCGCTATATTTTTGTTTACCGTCTTGTAATAAATACCACCCATCGCTTTTATGCACATCAATATTATTTGCTTGTTCAATATCAAAGTATGCCAAGCTTGTTACAAGCCCGGCATTTTCATATTTTATGCCAATTTCATTCTGTTTGGTTTTAGAAGGATCTAAAATATCACCTTCATTTTCATATGTCATTGAACTGGTATTTACTACAGCAGTGCCTTTATCAAAATTTTCTGAATGGCTGGCATAAAGCGAAACATGTTCATCTGGCTGATATACATAGCCATAAGTCGGGCAAACAGCATCGCTATCTACCCTCCTAGTATGAGTACCTTTGCTAGCAGAATAAGTATCTACCGAAGCGCTATGTTTATGTATACCAAGCAATAATTGAGATTTTTTGTATTTTAAAGTATCTGCTAACGAAATACCCCAATACTGGTCTTTACTGCTTACACCAGTTTCAATGGAAGGTTTCCAGAATCCGTTAGAAATTATACCAGTGTAAATATTACCGGTAACATAACCTATTTTCCCACTATAATTATTTTTTGCCCCTTCAATAGTATGCAGTGCTTTATCAACAGCTAAGGTAAGGTCATGTTCTACTTCACCGGTTTTAAACTGACCGTTTAAGCCCATTTGAGCATAGTAGTTTTTGGTTACGGTTTGCGTAGAAAAAATATTATTTGCTGTACCTGATTTAATTGTTCCATCGGAATTAACCACACCAGATGTAATGTCACCATTATTATTAGTAATAGTTAAACGACTGCTTTGCCCAGTAATATTATTATTCAATTTATTCTCATTCATACCGGCATTTACAAACCATTTCCAGCCATCCTCAAATTTCTGTTCGTGGTTTAACGCTAATACATAGCCTTCAGCTTCTTTGCGCATACCGTCAAAACTATAATCATTACTTGCATCTGGCGCAGCAGGAATTTTGGTTACGCCTGAACCTAATCCAAACCATCTCAAACCGCCCTTAATATCTAAATGACGATAAGCAGCATATAAATTAGTTTTACTATGATCACCCTGACGATCAATATTAGCAGAGAAGCCCTGCGCTTTCATATTATGCCCATCAATTGCTGTATCACCGCTTAAAATTTCAGAATTAATACGTACGCCCCATTCATTATCTTTGCCAAAACGGCGGCTAACATCTAAATATTCACCAAAAGAACTTTTGCCGGTAAAAACTTGTTTATAACGTGTTAATGGTTCATCGCCTGCTTTTTTGGTTACAAAATTAACAATACCACCGGCAGTGGAAGTTTCGTATGTACTCGGAATACCGGTAATACCGCTGTTTGGGCCTGATATAAACTGAATATTTGAAATTGAAAAAGTTGGCGCATTAAACTGCGTCATTAAGCCCGGAATACCATTTAAATAATAAGAAGTACCGGTAGATTGCAAACCGCGGATAGAAATATCATTATGCAAAGTAGTACCTTCCACACGTATTGCAGGGTTATTTACCATAACGCTTTGCAGCGGCTGATTCGGTCCACCAAACATTTCAATCGTTTTTTCGGTTAATGTTACTTCAGAAAAGGGCACATCCATAATATCCTTGTCGCCAAGAATACCCATAGTGCCTTTTTTGCTGGCAAACCCGCCCGGCAATACATCCT
>ULZY01011791.1_pt1 | contig 10887 bp, 7 predicted proteins | sample 1963571 | NCBI WGS metagenome assembly ULZY01 (sample SAMEA4835902, study PRJEB28245) | human gut metagenome | biome: gut microbiome; material: fecal sample | place: Denmark | collected 2008
CATCCAGCCACAAGGTTCTCCTTGACTAATGCCAGGAGTTTGCGCTTGCTCATAACTGTGTATGTCAGATTCAAACGATTGAACTCATACTGGCGGGGGCGATGGTCTTGAAGGTCCTTGCCTTCTTTTAGTTCGTCAACGAAATAATCGTAGAGAGGACGGTGAGGCACAAATTCGAGGGTGCAGATGGAGTGTGTGACACCTTCAAAATAATCGCTCTGTCCGTGTGCAAAATCATACATAGGATAGGCTTTCCATTTGTTGCCTGTGATGTGGTGTTCCTTGTTGATGATGCGGTAGATCACTGGGTCGCGAAAGTGCATGTTAGGGTTTGCCATGTCTATCTTGGCGCGGAGCACCATCGCACCTTCAGCCACCTTGCCGCTATTCATTTCTTCAAACAGACGGAGATTTTCTTCTATTGGTCTGTTTCTGTAGGGGCTGTCGGTGCCTGCTTGTGTCGGCGTGCCCTTCTGAGCGGCAATCTCTTCGCTTGTCTGCTCGTCAACGTAGGCCTTTCCTTCCTTTATGAGGCGTACGGCGAAATCCCACAATTGCTGAAAATAGTCAGAGGCATGATAAATATTGCCCCACTTGAATCCAAGCCACTGAATGTCTTCTTTGATGGCTTCAACGTATTCGGTGTCTTCCTTTTGCGGATTGGTGTCGTCCAAACGCAGGTTGCACACACCGCCAAATTTCTCGGCGATGCCAAAGTCCATACATATAGCTTTCGCATGTCCGATGTGTAGATACCCGTTTGGTTCTGGCGGAAAACGCGTTTGCAGCCGTCCGTCATTTTTTCCTTCTTTCAAATCTGAAGAAACAATCTGCTCAATGAAGTTCAGACCCTTTCTTTCGTTATTCTCTGGTTCTTTATTAACTGTCATATTCTATATTTTTTCTATTGAAAATTGCTTTCAACTTAGCGGCTAAACAGATGTCATGAAGCAAACGGCAGCCGCTATCTGCCGCCTTAAAAGGCCACATGGCTGTGGCCCCCTTGTTAATTGGCCATTTCCGAGATAAACTTTATGCGGACAAGACGGATTTCCTCGTCGGTGTAGTCGTCGCCCAATTCCTCAATGGCCGTTTCCAGGTTGTCTGTTTCCGAATCTCTGAAATACTGGTATATCTCCGCGATATGATCATCGTCCATCACGTCGTTAATGAAATAATCGATGTTTAGCTTCGTTCCCGAATAAACGATGGCTTCTATCTCATCAAGGAGTTCGTCAAATTCGATTCCTTTGGCAACGGCAATATCATCAAGCGCAACCTTGCGATCTATACTCTGAATGATACTTACCTTGATTTTCGACTTATTGGCAACGGTTCTGATGCGCAGGTCCTCCGGGCGCTCAATATCGTTTTCTTCACAATGTTGCTTGATAAGCCGGCAGAACTCCGCACCATATCTTTTTGCTTTTCCTGCGCCGACACCTGGAATGTTTTGCAGTTCGTCGAGCGTATGGGGATAAATGGTTGCCATCGCTTCCAAAGAAGCATCTTGGAAAATGACGTAAGGCGGCACATCCAAGTCTTTGCTCATGCGCTTTCTCAAGTCTTTCAGCATCTGATAGAGCAGAGGATCAACTGTGCATGCCTCCCCACCCTGCAAGGGGATGTTGGGCTCGGCATTCTCATAATCCCTGTCTTCGACTATCTTGAACGAACATGGATTTTCCAAAAAATCCATACCTTTGTCTGTGACCTTCAAAACGCCATAGTTGTCTACGTCTTTTTCGAGGTATCCGGCAACGACTGCTTGTCTGATAACAACGTACCATACCTTATCGCTCACATCGTCGCCACATCCAAATTCTTCTATCTTATTATGTTTGTGCGCACAGACCTCATCTGTTGCACGCCCGATTAATACGTCTTTTAGATAATCTTCCTTGAAATTCTCCTTAGTTGCTAAAACCGTGTTGAGAACTTTGCATAAATTTTCTTTTGCTTCCACTTTCTTTTGAGGGTTTAGGCAATTGTCACAATTTCCGCAATTTTCCTTCTGAAAATTTTCACCGAAATAATGGAGGAGGAGTTTGCGACGGCACAGGGAACTCTCTGCATAAGCGGCTGTCTCCTTGAGTAGCTGTCGACCAATTTCCTGTTCAGAGACCGATTTTCCCTCCATGAATTTCTCTAATTTCTGAAGGTCTTTGCGTGAATAAAAGGCAATGCATTTTCCTTCTCCACCGTCACGTCCGGCACGCCCCGTCTCTTGATAATATCCCTCGAGACTTTTGGGCATGTCATAGTGAATTACAAACCGGACATCGGGCTTGTCGATGCCCATTCCGAAGGCTATCGTCGCGACTATGACATCAATTTTTTCCATCAGGAAATCGTCTTGCGTCGCTGACCTTGTGGCTGGGTCCATTCCAGCATGATAGGCTTCCGCCTTTATATTATTGGAACGTAACACCTCTGCCAGCTCTTCCACGCGTTTTCGGCTGAGACAATAAATAATGCCGCTTTTATCCGGGTTTTGCCTTATAAATTTTATTATGTCCTTGTCTATGTTTTCTGTCTTTGGGCGAATCTCATAATAAAGGTTGGGCCTATTGAAGGAACTTTTGAATTCCGTTGCATCCAGGATGCCCAGACTCTTCTTGATGTCGATACGCACTTTGTCGGTTGCTGTTGCTGTCAGTGCAATTACTGGCGCATTGCCGATTTTGTCTATGATTGGGCGGATTTTCCTGTATTCTGGCCGGAAATCATGGCCCCATTCCGATATACAATGTGCCTCATCTACGGCATAAAAAGAAATCGTTATATGTTGCAAAAAAGAAACGTTGTCGTCTTTGGTTAGGGATTCGGGAGCCACATAGAGCAGTTTCGTTTTCCCCGAGAGAATGTCTTCCTTCACCTTGTCGATGGCAGACTTGCTGAGCGACGAATTGATGAAATGCGCCACTCCATCGTTTTCACTGGTGTGTCTGATGGCATCAACCTGATTTTTCATTAAGGCGATGAGTGGTGAAATGACAACGGCCGTTCCCTCCATCATCAAAGCTGGAAGTTGGTAGCAGAGTGACTTTCCGCCACCCGTCGGCATCAAGACGAAAACATCTTTGCCCGCCAAAAGATGGGTTATGATAGCCTCTTGATTAGACTTAAAGCTATCAAAACCAAAGTATTTCTTTAATGCTTCATGTAGATTCTTTTTCACGCTCATAAAATATCAGGTTAGTAATCGCACGACGAACCATTCCATGTGTGAACATTCCAAACGGACCATTCCACATGTCATGACTCAAATGCTAAACAAAGATATAAACAAGTTTTGGATTTAGGCATAGTCTGACCCAAAAAAATTACATCAGCATTTGTTTTTGCAGATGTTCTGAAATTTCCGACAGAATCCATTTTAGTAATGGTGGAAGTATAAGCTGATCCATTTTGACCTGTATTTTTGTTGGTTTTTAAATTTGAGAAGGTCACATAGCCTATGTGACCGATGACAAATTTCAAAAACGGCAAAAAGACAGGGCATAAGAAATAACTCCTTACTTCACAAAATTGGTCAAGTTATTTTTTACCATTACTTAATTCCAAAGCAGAATTTAGGGGTGTCCTGAAAATTCTACTTGAGACAGAATTTTAGCACACCCCTTTTAGTAATGGTAAAAGAATAAGTTGAGCAATTTTGCCCTGTAATACAGGGCGTAAGAAATAACTCTTTACTCCACAAAATTGGTCAAGTTATTTTTTACCATTACTTAGTATTACGTAAAATAGAACTATCAGAATTCCAAAACATTATGCACCTGCCAGATCGTTTTTTGAGAGCTGCTTTTCAACGAAATCCTTTGTCACCACAAACTTCTTTTCGTTCGACGAAGGAATTTCAAACATAACATCCATCATGATGCTCTCTACGATGGACCTCAGTCCTCTTGCGCCCAACTTCCTTTCGATGGTTTTGTCAACGATTAATCCGAGAGCGTCGTCTTCAAACGAAAGTTCTACGCCATCCATTTCAAACAATTTCTTGTATTGCTTTATAATGGCATTTTTTGGCTGAGTTAGGATTCGCAAAAGGGCTGACTTGTCGAGCGGGTTCAAATAAGTCAGCACAGGCAGACGACCTATGATTTCAGGAATCAATCCAAACGACTTGAGATCTTGCGGTTCGACGTAAGCCATCAAATTGCTTGGGTCAATCTTCAAAGCATTCTGCACAGAGTTGTAGCCAACAGTGTGGGTGTTCAGACGCTGCGCTATCTTTTTCTCAATGCCATCAAAGGCACCGCCGCAAATGAAGAGAATATTTCGCGTGTCGACATGCACATAGTCTTGGTCTGGATGCTTGCGTCCACCTTTAGGGGGAACGTTAACCATTGAACCCTCCAGCAGTTTCAGCAAACCCTGCTGCACGCCTTCGCCACTCACGTCTCGCGTGATGGAAGGATTGTCGTTCTTGCGAGCAATCTTGTCAATCTCGTCTATAAAGACTATGCCGCGCTCCGCAAGTTGCACATTGTAGTCTGCGACCTGAAGTAGCCTGGAAAGAATGCTTTCAACATCCTCTCCGACATAACCAGCTTCAGTGAAAACCGTTGCATCCACAATGGTGAAAGGCACCTGCAGCAATTTGGCAATCGTGCGTGCCAGAAGCGTCTTGCCCGTACCTGTCGAGCCGACCATAATGATATTTGATTTTTCAATCTCAACGTCATCATCGTCATGTGCCTGCATGAGTCTTTTGTAGTGGTTGTACACCGACACTGCAAGATGCTGTTTGGCTGCATCCTGCCCAATGACATACTGGTCCAGATAGTCCTTAATCTCCTTGGGCTTCGGAATTTCCTTTAAATCTATGTTCTGGATTTTAGCGCCTTCATTCTGCTGTTCTATCTGCTGAACATACTCGTATGCGCGTTCGGCACATTCATCACAGATATTGCCGTTAAGCCCGGTCAGCAGGAAACCCACTTCCGACTCGTCACGTCCGCAAAAAGAACATTTTTTCTTATCTTTCATTTGGTTTGCGACATAAAATTTGATCAATCATGCCATATTCCTTCGCCTCTTCCGATGTCATCCAATAATCTCTATCTGAGTCGGCCCATACTTTTTCAAAGTCCGTATGGGAATGATGGGCGATGATTGTATACAATTCTTTTTTGAGTTTCTGAATCTCGCGTGCCGTGATTTCTATGTCTGAAGCCTGTCCCTGAGCGCCACCCATTGGCTGATGAATCATAACACGGCTGTGTTCCAATCCAGAGCGCTTGCCTTCTTTTCCCGCAACAAGCAAAACAGCGGCCATGGATGCAGCCATGCCCGTGCAAATCGTTGCAACGTCGCTTTGGATGAATTGCATTGTGTCGTAAATACCCAAACCGGCATAGACCGAACCGCCCGGTGAATTAATATATATGGAAATGTCCTTTCCTGGGTCGCACGAATCCAGATACAGAAGTTGGGCCTGCAATGTGTTTGCCGTATAGTCGTCAATTTGCGTTCCGAGGAAAATGATTCTGTCCATCATCAATCTCGAAAAGACGTCCATCTGTGTGACATTGAGCTGGCGCTCTTCCAATATATAGGGATTCAAGTATTGATTTTGCATTTTCACCACATCATCAAAGACCATAGAGTTGATGCCCATGTGTCTCGTGGCAAACTTTTTAAAATCGTTCATATCATTTGTGTATTAAGATAAGAATCTCCTTCTCTCCCACTGCAGCTTGTTCTTTTACACGAGAAAAACAAGAATCAAAGGGCGAGAAAGAGACTCTATAAGAAAGCTGACTATGGTAATGGTAAAAAAACAACTTGAGCAATACCATTACATAAAGATGGCCGAATGCCGACCGCATTTGCATGCGGCAGCCATGTTTTCCTTGGGTTAGCAGATGCGCGTCAGACAACGACAGAGCACACCAACTCACCTCATACGCAGCAATTTTTAATTAAACATTTTCGAGAAATCCTCGACAGAAATGCTTTTGTGGTCAAGCGTAACAACTGACTTCACGGCTTCAACTAACTTCGTGTCAATGCAACGTTCAACCAGTGCGTTAACCTGCTCTCTCTTCTTCAACATTTCTGTTGCATACTGTTCCAGATACTCTTCAGGAATATCCGTCATGCCATATTGGGCAAACTGGAAGCGGGCAGCCTGAACGGCCGTTTTCTTCAATTCTTTGTCGTCTACTTTGATGCCATTCTTTTCTACGAGCTGTTCCTTAATGAGGTGCCACTTCAATTCCTCGATACTCTTGTCGAAGTTCTTCTCAACGAATTCCTCGCCCTTATCCTTGTTGTTGGCCTTCATGATTTTCTTGAGCAATTCCGTTGGGAATTCCAATTCACCCACCTTCTGCTCCATATATGCACGAAGATCCAAGAGGAACTTATAGTCGCTGTCTGCAACATGCTGCTTCTCGATGTTCTCCTTGATTTTGCCGCGGAATTCTTCTTCGCTCTTCACATTGTCTTTTCCGAACACATTGTCAAAGAGTTCTTGATTTACTTCTGCAGCCACAAAGCGGCTGATTTCGTCAACCTGGAACGAGAAGTCGCCAGAATATGCGCCAGCCTCTTCCTTCTTCACCTTCAAGAGAGAAGCCACTTCTGTTTCGCTGCCCTCGTATGCCATTGAAGGATTGAACGTCAAGACATCATTCTTTTTCGCACCTTCGAAAATTTTCTTCTGGTCGTCGTTCTTGAAATAAGTAGGCATCAGAGAAACCTTCTCTACGACCAAGCCACCTTCCTTGGGCTGGCCATTTTCATCCAATTCAGCCAAAACGCCACGGAGGATGTCATTGTTTTCGTAGCTGTCAACATTTTCAGAATGGCCTGCACGCTGTGCGATATTCTTAACCTGCTCGTTAATCTGCTCGTCAGTGGTTTCGATATCATAGAAATCGACGTGGTCGTCAGCCGACAAATCAACGGTAAATTCTGGAGCTAGAGCAATGTCGAAGATAAATTCGAAATCATCCTGCTTCTCGATATCCTGCATCGTCTGCTGTTCGCTTGACAACGGTTCGCCGAGCATATTGACCTTATTTTCCTTTATATAATTGAAAAGTGAATCGTTCAGCAACTTGTTGACCTCCTCAGCTTTTGCTTGTGCGCCATACATTTTCTGGATCAAACCGAAAGGCACTTTTCCCGGACGGAAGCCTGGCATTTGAGCTTTGCGGCTGTAGGTTTTAAGAGTGTCCTTTACTTTGCTTTCGTAGTCAGACTTCTCCATCTTGAGTGTGAGGACGGCGCTAACATTGCCTGTCTTTTCAAATGAAATATTCATCGTTTGATTTATGTGAATTATATATATTGTTTATTCTTGTGGTATCAAGCCCTCTTGTTCCACGTGGGCTTTGGATATGCAAAGTTAACACAAGGGAGGAAATAAACCAAATTTTCCATTATTAAAAATCACGTTGTTCATTTCAACACGACACCCAAAGCATGCCTTCCGTCCATTTTGATTACAAACGGCGCGTCGCGGTGGACATGCCTGATGAAGTCTGTTTCATGCTCGGCCGGCAGCGCGTCAAGCCACGCCTCGTCAAACACCCCCTCGTTTATATACGGGTTAATCGTGAAATAGCCCACGCCAAACGACGTCAGATTTTGGAAGAAATGGGTGCCTTGGCTCGGATCGACACGGTAGCTTTCAAGTCCGCACTCAACAATCACGCGTGCCCCTGAGATGTGTGGCCATTTCACGGGGATGCCCAGCCAGGCATCACTGCTCCCCCATCTTCCTGGGCCGACCAGCACGTACTGTCGGCCTTCCGCCGTCAACTGGGCATTCAGCTTTTCGATCTCCCGTGCAATCAGCGGATTGTTTTGCGCATTGAACCCCTTAGTCTTTACGTATACAACATCACACACGTCTGTCACGATGCCGTTGCCCAACACCATTTTCGAATTCAAGAGGCAGGACTCATCGGGGATTACAGACAAATCCTCGTCAACCGTCTCCTTGTTGTCAACGATGGGACGTATCTGCAAGAGGTAGAAGCTGGCGGTTCCGGCATCAAGATTCATGGCGAACTCAATCTCCACTGGGCGTCCCATTTCGCAACGCCCAATTTCAAGCAGCCGCGAAATCGTTTTTGCCAGCGGATACTGGTGGTGCTGGAGTATATTTGCGAATGAAACAATCTTCCTGCCGCCGGGATAATACCCCTCGCGAATCACTTGGTCAACCGGGTCAAACGTCGAGGCAACATAACGCAATGACCCGTGAGGCTCCGCATCGCGTATCCTGAGTTTCGAGAGATTGAAGGCATCGTCCGTCTTGAACTCCTGCGCCATGTTCTTCAGGTCGAGCGCATAAAAGTTACGCTGCGTCTCACGTAAAGCCAAATCCGTTGTCGACAACTGAAGGATATGGTGCGGGTATTTGGGAGAAAAGCGCAGCGTCTGTCCGCCGTCAACGATATATTTTCCGAGTCCGAAAGCAACGTTGGCAATCCCGTCCTCCGCCCTTTCGTCGCCAATGGGATAGAAATTCAAAGAACGAGCAACCCCAGAGAGCGTTGGATAGAAATAAGACAAAGCATTCCCGTTAGCATCCACCGTGTCATACCTCGCGCCAATAACCTCCTGCAGAACGATGGCCATCTTCTCTTGGTCAATCAAGTTCTGGGTCGCCGTCAGATAGGCCTTGCTGTCGCTATAAAACACAGAAGCGTAAACAGCTTTGATGGCCGAACGGAGCAACCTCAGCATCACACTCTTATCGGGCACTTTCGGAATCATGTAGGTCTTATACACGCCAGCGAACGGCTGATAGTGGGAATCCTCCAACAGACTTGAAGAGCGCACCGCCAACGGTCCTTCAACAACTTCAAACAGCGCCAGCAAGTCATCGAGCAGACGTGTCGGCAGCGATGCGTTTTCAAACGCATCAAGGATTTCAGCATCGGGGATGTCACTTAAAGCCGTTGGATAGAGATTGTTCGTCTCCATAAATTCGTCGAAGATATCAGTGCAGATGACAACCGTCTTGGGAATATCCACAGAGAAATGCTCTTCTGAGAGCTTTGGATAGCGCTTTACCATGGTTCCCATAAAGGCCAGGCCACGCCCCTTTCCCCCAAGCGAACCGTTGCCAATGCGAGCGAAATTGCTGTACTGGTCAAAACGTTCCTTCTGGTAAATAGCCACGACCCCCTGGTTCTTCATTCTGCGGTAGCCAACGATCAAGTCGCTGATCAACTGCCTAGCTTCGTCCATGTGCGTATATTCACTGACATCCACCTTTTTAAGTATGACTGCAGGCGGAAACATGGCACGCGAGAAGAAGAAACGCGAAAAATGGTTCTGGCTTAAATGGTAGCGCAGCGACTCGTCGGGGATTTCCGGCAATTTGCGTTGCAGATCCTTCAAATCCTTGATTGTCATAATCGGCGCCATCGTTTCCGGATTAACGATGATGAAAGGACCAAACCCGAAATGCTCCATTACTTCGGCTCTGAGGTCTTGTGGATAATGCTTAGAGTTTTTCACGATAAACGACGCCTTCAACTCCTCCGCATAGCGCTCATTATCCGCCTCGCTCGATTCAAGAATGATCGGGATATGCGGCTCCCTGCTTTTGATTTCGCGGCACAAGGCATACCCCGCCAGCGGATCTTTTTCCCCGTTTCTGGAGAAACTCATATCCGAGACTATACCGAGGATGTTTTCGCTATAATCCGAGTAGATATCCATGGCCTCTTCATACGTACGCGCCAACATGATTTTCGGCCGCCCTCTCATGCGCATGGTCTTCAGGTGGTCGTTGAGGGCCTCCTTCGAAAACTCCTGACTCTGTTCCAGCACGATGCGGTAAAGATGTGGAAGGGCAGAAGAATAAAAACGAATGGAGTCCTCCACCAGAAGGATGATTTGTACGCCGACCGACGCTGAATCGTTAGGGGCGTTCAGTTTGTCCTCAATGAGTTTTATGATGGCCAGCAGCAGTTCAGCGTTCCCCAACCACGAAAAGATATAGTCAATGCTGGAAAGGTCGGCCATGGCGACACGCTTACTCACCTCACGCGAAAACGGCGTCAGCACCACGATGGGCGCATGTGGGTATTTCTGTTTGATTTCCTTCGCGCCGACGAAAATGTCGCGGTTGTCCATATTGGGCATCACGATAACCAGTTCGAAATTTCTGTCGGCCAGTTCGCGCATGGCCTCCTCCTCGGTGGTCACCTGGGTGAAGCGCGGCGGATAACGCAGCGAAAGGGCCGTATATTCATTGAATATCTGCTCATCCACGCGTCCGTCGTCTTCCAACATAAATGCATCATACTTGGTGGCTATGAGCAACACGTTGTATATACGCTTGTTCATCAATTCCGCAAAGGGCGTATCGCGCAAAACGATGTCTTTTAACTTGGGAATTTTGCTCATAATTTATATAAAAATTTAATGATTCTGAGGAAACGCCCTCTCCTATTTTCCGTAACACAGCAACCGGTAGTTGCAGTTCTCACACCTTTGCAAAACGCTCGTCGGTTTGAATGGCGTTGCCTCGTCCAACATCTCGCTCAGGAGTTTTTCGAGGCGGAACTTGAAATCTTGGGCAAGAGGGGCGAAATCCGTAAGCGGTTCGTTGACATACTTGATGTATGGCAAAAAAGTCTTGTCACCATATTTATTGACAAAAAACAGAGTTGGCATCAGGGGCATGCTATTCACATCTGGAGCAACCATCAGGGCGTAGAGGAAGGTCTGCAAGACATAGTGCGGATGTTTTTCGCCAGGCGTAAAAAGAGCATCCATTGAAAGGGCTTGCTCCATGCTCCCATTGGTCTTATAGTCAACAATGCGAAGCGTCTCAGTCCCATCGTTGATGGTGGAATCCGACACGATGTCCATCCTATCAATGATGCCGCAAAGCTCCACCTGCCG
>ULZY01057271.1_pt1 | contig 10885 bp, 8 predicted proteins | sample 1963571 | NCBI WGS metagenome assembly ULZY01 (sample SAMEA4835902, study PRJEB28245) | human gut metagenome | biome: gut microbiome; material: fecal sample | place: Denmark | collected 2008
GTTACATTATGCGAATTTACAGAATTATATCGGAAGAATATGAAATTTATCCCGAAAAGGAGGGAATACATGAAGTTTTTTGACGTTTTACCACAGCTTGCAGAAAACGAACTGCTAAAGCGTGGAGTTATGACTGACGAGCTGCTTTACTGCGTAAAAGCTGACCTTGACGGTGAGGGCGGATATGTGGACGTATACATAACTTTCACAAAAGACACCCTTTGCATACTCAGAGGCTATGAAGAATACGGAAAAATGAAACGTGGGCAGAAGAGAAAAAATCTCGTAAGCTTCACAGTATCAGGCTATGATGAATACCCCATAAACAGCATTGAAGAAATGTTTGTTGACCGCTATGCAAATTCCGCAAGACTTATGATAAAGGACAAGTCCGGCAAGGAGTTTCCTATAGCGAGGTTCTCACTTGGCTTTGCTGACAAATTTGAGAAATTCAGCCAGCGTGTGAACTGCACAGCCAAGAACGAGCCTATTGACGACCGCCTGCTGGAAGGAGTAAAGACCCACTGCCCTACCTGCGGTGAGCCTTATCCTGACCCTAACCGCCCTGTCTGTCCGAGATGTGTAGACAGACGCTCGGTGTTCAAACGCCTGCTTTCTATGTTCGGTGAATTTAAGGGTGCGGTATTTCTTATACTGCTCACCATAGTTTTAAGCAACGTTTTCGCAGTGCTTTCGCCGATATTCGGCTCTCAGATGCTCTATGATGATGTGCTTGCGGAAAACGGAAAATACTATGGCAAGATACTCATGATAGTAATGCTCATCGTGGGCATTAACATTGCAGGAATGATAATGCGTATCATTTCAGGCATTATAACCTCAAAGGTCGTGCCTGTTGTTACGCACCGGCTTAGGGTGAAGATATTCTCCTCAATGCAGCGGCTTTCCCTTGACTTTTTCACAAGCAAACAGACAGGCTCGCTTATGTCCAGGGTCGACAGAGATAGTCAGAACATCTACTGGTTTTTCACGGATATAGTGCCGTATGGACTTACAAACGTGGTAAAGATAGTGGGCATTGCAGTTATAATGCTCACAATTTCGCCACTTCTGTCACTTGGTATAATCCTCACTATCTCGGTGATAGAGATAGTTCAGCACCAATTTTACAAAAGCCAGCGCAAGCTTTACCGCAAATATGACGTTGCAATGCGTTCTGCAAACTCGGTGCTGTCTGACGTTATGAACGGTCAGCGTGTGGTAAAGGCTTTCGCCCGTGAGGACAGAGAGATAGAACGCTATAGGGTAAAAAACACTGACGCATTTTTGATAAACTCAAGGATAAACTCACGAATAGCAAACACTATCCCCGTTATATGGACGTTCTATAGGATAGTGAACAAGCTTGTTTTCTGCCTTGGCGCAGTGCTTGTCATAAAAGGTCACATACTATTCGGCGCACTTTCAGCACTTATTTCCTATACCGAAATGGCTATGGATCCTATCAACTTTTTTACATGGATAGGCGACCGCTGGGCAAAATGTATGGACGCCGCATCAAGAATGTTTGAGATAATGGACGCTCTGCCTACTGTAAAAGAGGACGAACACCCTGTTCACATGGAAAACATGAGGGGCGATATCGAGCTTAAAAATGTATCCTTTGAATATGAAGCAGGACACCCTATCATAAAAAACGTTTCTTTCAAGGTGCAGGCCGGACATATGTTTGGAATCGTTGGTAAAACAGGTGCAGGAAAATCCACTATCATAAACCTTATGGCAAGGCTTTATGATGTAACAGGCGGTGAGATAACCATTGACGGCGTGCCTATCAGGAAGATAGCTTTTGACGATCTGCGCAGAAATATCGGTATAGTTTCACAGGAAACTTTCCTTTTCATAGGGTCGATAGCTGACAATATCCGCTATGCAAACCCTGACGCCACCATGGAAGAAGTTATCGAAGCGGCAAAGTCCGCAAACGCACATGAGTTTATAACAAAGCTCCCTGAGGGCTATAACACTAAGGTCGGCGAGGGCGGAATATCCTTGTCAGGCGGTGAAAAGCAGAGAATATCTATCGCAAGGGCTATCATTCAGAAGCCTAACATACTTATCCTTGACGAGGCGACCGCTTCCATGGACACAAGGACAGAGCAAAAGATACAAGCCGCTATCGACAATCTGAAACAGGGCAGGACGATTATTTCTATCGCACACCGCCTTTCAACTCTCCGTGACGCTGATATGCTCTGCGTTATCGAAAATGGAGAGCTTAAAGAAATGGGAACACATGACAAGCTCATAAAAGAAAAAGGCAAATATTTCGAGCTTTACAAGCTGCAATCTGAAGCATTGCAGTTCATAAACGAATAGTAAGGAGATGAACACAATGGCTGAAAATATTACTGCTGAGCAGGAGGTCTACGAGGTCGATAAGCTGACCTTGCTTGACTGCAAAAAGATACGCCTTGCAAAGGAAGAAAGCGGTTTTCTTACCCTCGATTATGAGGGCAGGACTTATCACAAGGTAAACCCCACAAGGCTCATACCATTTTACTCAAAGACCACCTACATAAGCCTTTCATACGAAAATTCCGAAAAAGAGTTCCGTGAGATAGGCGTGATAAAAGATATGGCGGAGCTTGACGATGAGCAATACAAGCTTCTTGACAGTTATCTTGAATACAAATACTATATGCCTGAGATAACAAAGGTCTACAGCATAAAGGACAATATGCGTGGTGCGATCTTTGTCAAGGCTGACACAACTTCGGGACAGAAAACTATCTGTATCCGTGACTGGTATCAGAATTTCAGAATGATAGGCTATGATTATCTCTACGTCAACGACGCAGACGGCAACAAATATTTCTGTCCTGACATTCATAAGCTTGACAGAAAAAGCCGTCAGGTGCTTGAAATGTACACCTAAAAGGTGTTAGACCACACTGAAAGGAGTGTGAAAATATGGATCTAAAAACTTCCCTGCCACAGAATGCCCCGGCAGACATTGTTTACTCTCTGCCTGCAAACTTCACCTGTAAGGGCGACAAAATGGACGGACATTTCTGCGTGACAAAAGAAAAGATATACATTTACAACGGCAGTGAGATAACACTTGAATACAGCATAGACGATTTCTCCGAGTTTGAGTGCAAACAGCAGATAGGCACTTCAATGGCTCAGGGAACACTGAAAAGCGGTGAAACTATCTGCTTCTGCGGTTTTTCGCAGGATCAGTTTCTCAGATACGCCGAGCTTATGAAGCTTCTTGACCACTGTTTGCGCACAGGCGAGCTTATGGAGATAACTGACACGGAAGAGCCTGTATGCCCAAAATGCGGTCTGCCGCTGGAGGGCGCAAAGGAATGTATCTACTGCACAGGCAAGGGCAAGACAATGTTCAAGCTCATAAAACGCATTGCGCCATACAAGAAATATTTTGCGATCGCAGTTATATGCACGATACTTTCCGAGCTTATTTGGGTGCTTGCGCCATATCTTGACAGAGTTATAATCGACAAGTACGTTACCCCGAAAAACACCCATTGGGCAGGACTTGCAGGCGTTATAATCACTATCGTCACCCTGCTGCTTTTGGCAGGAGTGTTTGAGTTTTTCAACATGAAAAACAGCTTCAAGGTCGCACTCAATTTGGGACGTGACCTTAGGCAGGAGATATTTGAAAAGTCACAGCAGCTTTCCATGAACTCCATATCAAAGCGAACAGCAGGCGAGCTTATCAACCGTGTTTCAAGCGACGCCGCAAAGCTTGAGGACTTCATCACTGCAAACGGCAAGGACGCCATAGTAAAAATACTTTCCCTTGTAATAATAGGCATACTGCTTTTTATCATGGACTGGCGGCTTGCGCTTATGACAGTTTTGCCTGTGCCGATAGTTTTCATAATAGTGCAAAAGCTTTTTGACGCCATGGCGATACGTTACACAAAGGTATGGAAAAACGGCGTTTCTCATGGAGAAACTTTGCATGATATTTTAAACGGCATAAGAGTTGTAAAGTCCTACGGCAACGAAGTAAGGGAGATACAGCGCTACACAGAATGTTCCGAACGCTGGGCGAAAAGCTGTGTTCGTGCGGAAATGATGTGGTATCTCACCATTCCTGCCTCAGAATTTATCCTCACCATTGGTAACTTCTTCGTACTGTATTTCGGTGGAAACATGATTCTCGACCACACCATGACATTAGGTCAGCTTATACAGTTCACCACCTACGTTGCAATGCTTTACGAACCTATACGCTGGCTCATACAGATACCGAGAAATCTTGCGGACACCTCAGTTTCCGCAGGCAAGGTCTTTGAGATACTTGACGAGGACACTGACGTTCGTGATTGTGATGACCCTATTGACCTTGACATTCAAGGCGATATCGAATTTGACGGCGTTTATTTCGGCTACAAGGTATACAATCCTGTGCTGAAAGACATAACCTGCAAGATAAACAAAGGCGAAATGATAGGCATTGTGGGACACTCAGGTGTGGGAAAATCCACAATGATAAATCTTATTCTCAGACTTTATGACTGCACGCAGGGAGAGATACGCATTGATGGTGTGAACATAAAGGATATTGCACAGCACAGCCTGCGTTCACAGGTGGGCGTGGTGTTGCAGGAAACTTTTCTTTTTGACGGAAACGTACTTGAAAATATAGCATATGCAAAGCCTGACGCTACCTTTGAGGAAGTAATAAGGGCAGCGAAAATTGCGAATGCACATGACTTTATCACAAAGCTCCCTGACGGCTACAACACCCGAGTGGGCAACAAGGGCTATCAGCTTTCGGGCGGCGAACGTCAGAGAATTGCCATTGCAAGAGCGATACTCCATGACCCTAAGATAATAATACTTGACGAGGCGACGGCTTCTCTTGACACTCAGACGGAAAAGCAGATACAAGACGCTTTGGGCAAGCTCACAAAGGGCAGGACGACAATTGCCATTGCTCACAGACTTTCCACCCTCAGCAACGCCGACAGGCTTATCGTCCTTGACAAGGGCAGACTTGCAGAGTTCGGCACTCACGCTGAACTTATGCAGAAAAAAGGCGTATACTACAAGCTTGTTATGGCTCAGCGCCAGACCACAAAAATGAAAAAAGCCCAACCGCAGACCTGTTAAGCACTTGACATTATCACGGCAATGTGGTAAAATACAATAGTAAAATCTCATATTGGGGAATGATGTTCTCCCCTGGGAAACCTAAACCGCTTATTAAGCTGATGACTTCTGTTTTTTACGCAGGAGTTGTCAGCTTTTTTGATTTTTGGGAGGTATAATTATGTTATTTTCACTGGCTGGGATCTTTCTTGTGGGGCTGTCAGCCGCCGCCATTTTTCAGACTATCGGTCTGCCGAGGATAATCGGTATGCTTGCAACGGGCATTCTCACAGGCACTTACGTTCTTGACCTGCTCGACCCTAAGATACTTGGCATATCCTCAGAGCTTCGGCAGATAGCCCTTATCATTATCCTTATCAAAGCGGGGCTGTCACTCAATTTGTCTGACCTGAAAAAGGTGGGCAGACCTGCGGTCATGATGTCATTTCTGCCTGCAAGCTTTGAGATACTTGGATATTTTATCCTTGCTCCGCTGCTTCTTGGGATAAACCACACGGAAGCCGCTGTTATGGGTGCGGTGCTTGGTGCGGTATCCCCTGCGGTGGTAGTGCCGAGAATGGTGAAGCTTATGGAAGAAAAATACGGCACTGAAAAAAGCATACCGCAAATGATACTTGCGGGAGCTTCATGCGATGATATTTTCGTTATCGTGCTGTTCTCCACATTCGTAACAATGGCGCAGGGTGGCTCTGCAAAGGCGACAGATATTCTCAATATCCCTGTGTCAATAATCCTCGGAGTGCTTCTCGGCTCGCTGTCAGGGTTTGTGCTTTTCTATATTTTTGAGATATCCTACCGCAAAGGTAACAAAATAAGAAACAGCACAAAGGTCATCGCTATCTTGGGCTTGGCGTTCCTGCTCATGTCAGTGGAAACATTTTTGAAGCCTTATGTGGCTGTATCGGGACTTCTTGCAGTTGTGGCAATGGCTTGCGTGATAAAAATAAAGGCTGACAAAAGCGTGTCTGCAAGGCTTTCAGAAAAGTTCGGCAAGCTTTGGATAGCCGCTGAGGCTGTGCTTTTTGTCCTTGTTGGTGCGGCAGTGGACATACGCTACACCCTTACGGCAGGTGTGGCGGCTGTGCTTCTTATTTTCGGAGCGCTTATTTTCAGAGCCGTGGGCGTATGGATATGTCTTCTCGGCACGAAGCTGACCCTTAAAGAAAAGCTTTTCTGTGTAACGGCATATATGCCAAAGGCGACAGTGCAGGCGGCTATCGGCTCAGTGCCGATGTCCCTTGGTCTGCCCTGCGGAAAGATAGTGCTTTCTGTGGCTGTGCTTGCGATCCTTATCACAGCACCCCTTGGTGCAATAGGCATTGACCGCAGCTATAAAAGGCTTCTTGCACACGAAGAGTAAAGTGGCGTAAAATAGGCGATTGCGGCACTCTCTGCACATTTTATGAGTGAATAATTTTTGATTTCACACATTTTATGAGGGAACAATTTGAGCATTTGCACATTTTACGAAATATTCTGATGACATTGCATAAAAAAATCGGCACGACCAAATCAAGGTCATGCCGTTTTTCATATCCCTACCCTATCTACAGTTGATGCAAGGTGGTAATAAGAATTTGTTACGATACGCATGTTACGTTGCTGGCAATGCGTTGTCAAATGAGGACTTGAACCTCTGAAACCTGCCCGAAGTTTCTGCCCATAATCAGCACATTCTCTGCTGATAGAGATACATCCACCCTGTAGATATCCCACCCATTTCATCACACCAGTTCTGTTGTCCAGTTCAGCTCCTGAATTTTCTCGTCCACAGTTCTCAGTTCTTTTGCAAGACCGTCAACCGTTTTCTGTATCTCTGTCACAGGCACAGTGCTGACTATTTTTATCTCTGTTCTTGTCATTCTTGTGACACGGTCGCTTGCGGTATTCAGAAAATCCCGCAATACCCTTACCTTCTTTTTCAGACAATCTCTGTGTGCAAGAAGCTCTGTGATAGTCTTGCCCTCGTATACTGTTCCGCTGTTGGTCAGATTTATCCTCGCCACCAGGTCTTCAAGACGGACTATCAGCCTGTCAAGCTCCTCCATAAGAGCCTTTGGGTCTTCCGCAGGAACATCGCCCTCCTGCACCTTTGCGTTATTGTCAAGTCTGACTGAGATCGTGTTTATTCTGTTCTGGATATCAGAACGTTCAGCCAATGCAGTTGCAAGTTTCATATAAATTACCTCCTATCCTTTGACAACACCCACTGTGAAAAGCTTCTTTATAGGGGTCGTCAGGTCACTTTGATTTTTCATAACAACATCTATATCCTTGTAAGCAAAGCGGCACTCCTCAGCCACGTCTTTCTTACTAGTCTTTCCAAGCACCACGTTTCTTTGCCTCAGGTCTACCATAACAGACTCAACGGAGAATTTCTCCTTTGCGCCTGTGCGTGAATAGTTTCTGCCTGCACCATGAGAAGAAGTCAAAAAGCTTTCAGCCTTGCCCATGCCCCTGACTATATAGCTGTTTGAGCCCATAGATCCTGGGATTATAGCGACTTCGCCCTCTGCCGCATGGATAGCGCCTTTGCGGTGTACCCACACGTTCTCACCGTAGTGATTTTCCAGTGCGGCATAGTTATGGTGACAGTTTATCTCGTCACTATAGTTCGGTGTGATACCCGTATACTTCTCAACCTGCTCTGTGAAAATATGCTTTACCTTTTCAAGCATTACCTCTCTGTTTTCAAAAGCAAAGTCCATTGCAAGCTTCATCCAGTTGAGATATCTCTGACCCTCGTCTGTATCCACAGGAAGAAACGGCAAATTATACTCTGAGGGAACAGTTGAAAAATACTTGTCATTCATCTCATGGGCTATCTTGTTGAAATATTGCCCTATCATGTTGCCGAACATTCGGCTTCCCGAATGGAGCATTATACAAGCCATGCCGTTTTCGTCTTCCTGTATCTCGATAAAATGGTTTCCACCACCCAGTGAGCCAACGGAATAATATCCCTGCTCGATAAATTTCAGCAATTCGCTGTCAGCATTGTATCTTTCTATCTCGCTTTGCGCCTTATCAAGCACGACAGAAGCCTGCGGCTTGCCATAATGACTAAAGCCCACTGGGATAGTACGGAGTATATTTCCTACTATCACCTTTATAAGCTCGCCGCTCCCTGTTACAGTGTCACGAAGAATGTTCACAGGGATATCTGTCTGCACGAATGCCATTCCACAGCCGATGTCAACGCCAACTGCATTGGGGATCACCGTATTTTTACAAGCTATCACACCGCCTATAGGCATTCCCTTTCCTGTATGAGTATCAGGCATCAATGCGATATGGTCATGGGCAAATGGAAGATTTGCAAGGTTTATCGCCTGCTCAAGACAGCTTTCCTCGATATCGTCTATAGACTCTGTCCATATCTTGATCGGTACTAGCATTTTATCTTTATCAAAATATTCAAACATTTTGTGCACCTCCTACTTTTGCTGTTGTATGTATTATAGCAGATAGATACAAAATAATCATATAAAAAAAGGTGCGAGGTTTTGTTATGTATTGCAATGGGAGTATAGATTTGGTATAATGTTATCAAAAGAGGTGTTCTGAATGGCGGTATATTCTGAACTTATAAAGAATTTTGAAAAGATAAGAGAATATGTGCGTGATTTCTATATCTTTGGATTTCACACAAGAGAAAGCTTTGACGCAAAAAGCAAGCGCACCTATGACAACGAAAGACGCAGGATAGAAAGCTGGCTTTCAGACCACGTTCACACCTCTTTGGAGGGTCACAAAAAGAAAGTATCTGTGCAGGTGGATTCGGGGAACATTTTTCAAAACCCACTGTATCAGTGCTATCGTTCAAAGACCTTTACGGACAATGATATCCGTCTGCACTTTATTTTAATGGACGCTCTTGAAGATAACGCCATGTCGGTATCGGAGATAGCAGACTATATTTCTGCAAACTACGGCATGATAATAGACGTGCAGATAATCCGTATCAAGCTAAAAGAATATGTAAAAGAGGGCTTGGTGTCGGAGGTCAAAAGCGGAAGAAATATCCTATACACAAAGACCAACTGTTATGCTGACGATATCGTAAGTCAGTATAAGGGCTTGGGGGATATGATAAAATTCTTCTCTGAGGAAAACCCTTTTGGCGTGGTGGGCAGCTTTATCATGGATAAGCTGGGTGCGAAAAATAATATTTTTGTGCGAAAGCACGCTTACATGGTGCATACTCTTGATGATGAGATACTCATTGATATCATGGGGGCAATGGAGCAGAAAAAGGCTGTTCTGCTATCCTGTGTAAGCCGAAAGAACGACAAAAAGCACGAGATAACAGCCGTTGTGCTGAAGATACATTGCTCGGTGCAGACAGGAAGAAATTATCTTATCATGTATTTCACAAAGCAGAAACGTTTGATGTCTGTAAGGGTGGATTCCATAGTGAAAGTGACTCCCCTTGATGTGGTAGCTGACTATGATACATATTACAGATATTATGAGGACAACCGCAGATTTTTATGGGGAACGAGCTTCGGAAAAGCTCGCAAATACGGACAAAAAGAGCATATCCACATGGAGATAGCGGTAGACGAAGCAAAAGAAATGTATGTTGTGAAGCGTTTGGAACGTGAAAAAAGAAGCGGTACTGTAACAAAGAAATCCGACGGGCTTTATGCCTTTGACATTGACATTTTTGACGCTAACGAAGCCTTTCCATGGATAAAAACGTTTATCGGCAGGATAGTGGCATTTGAAACAACAAATGAGGAATTGCAGGATAAATTTGATTCGGATATCGCAAGGCTTTATGAGATATACGGAGGTGCTTACGAATGAAACTGTTTTCGGAAATTTACAGCACCTATTACAGCATAACGGAGAAAATCCTGAAAAGACACACTGTCACAAAGGCTGAGATAACAGATATCATCAGGCAGAACGGCTTTTCTGAAAGCGTTCTTTTCCTCGAACCTAAGCTCACAGGAGCTGACGGATATGGCTTGCTGAAAAAAGAGGACAGCATATACAGATCTATCCTGAAAAAAGAGCCTCATATCCCGCTGACGGCACTTGAAAAAGCGTGGCTTTGTGCGGTGCTAAGCGACCCGAGAAGCGGTCTGTTTCTTGACACTGAGCAAAAGTCGCAGTTGGCGGAACTGCTTGGTGCGAAAAAGCTATATCAGAGAAACTTTTTGACCTGCTTTGACCAATATTCTGACGGCGATGATTTTCATGACCCACAATACATACAGCATTTTCGTGATATACTCTCGGCTATCCATGACAAAAAGCTTATAAAAATAAGCTTTCAGACAAGAAAAGACAACCGCATCACACACTATTTTCTGCCCACAAAAATCGAATACTCTGCCAAAAACAACAAGTTCAGGGTTTATGTGAACCGATACCAAAAGCGCAGAATGGTGGACAGCGGAATTATAAATCTGTCGCAGGTCACGCTAACTAAGCTGACAGATATAACGCCTGATAGCTTTTTAGCTGTCACAAACAAGAAAAAGCAGGCAAAAATAAAGATACTTAACGAGCGAAATGCGGTAAATCGTTTTATGCTTGAATTTGCAGAGCTTGAAAAAGAGTCGGTCTTTGATGAGGACAGCGGTGAATGTATGGTATCTATTAAATATGACGAGCAGAATGAAAATGAGATAATAATACGTTTATTGTCATTCGGACCTGTGGTGGAGGTGCTTTCGCCATATGATTTTCGCAGGAAAATCAAGGAGAGGGTGGACAGGCAGTTGGCTTTGATGAAAGAATAAAACAAAGGCTCTCT
>ULZY01042836.1_pt1 | contig 10873 bp, 8 predicted proteins | sample 1963571 | NCBI WGS metagenome assembly ULZY01 (sample SAMEA4835902, study PRJEB28245) | human gut metagenome | biome: gut microbiome; material: fecal sample | place: Denmark | collected 2008
GCTAGTCAATACGCCAATTTTGGAAGCTTACATAAGTTTCTGTTCCGTTGCCAATAAAAGATTTCTCAAACTCTATTTAGTAACTTCAAAGGGATTGTGTGATAGTCAATCAGATCTCTCTTTCACCTATTAGTCCATTATATATAAATAACTTAGGCCACGTGGAACGAGAGCATTCGTTTTCAAATCAATCAACAAATACTCTTCACATTGAAATCTTATATGATTGTCTGTGAAGTCGTTGAAAAGTTTAGCTATTCGTTCCTCGGTATAAGTGTAATCATCTGCTTCAAGACTTGATATCATTTCAAAATTACCGTACCATACTCTTGCAATTGCTACAATACCATTATTATAAACAACAATTCCTTTGGCTACAATTGTTCCAAATATGGAGTCTGTTTCATAACAATAATCACTACCTACTTTGTATTTCATTCCGTTCCTCTTCATGTCATCGTCAATCATCATTTCCGGATTGAACTTTATTTTATTCAAATTTATGCCTATCCCTTCTTTACAACCTTCAAACATATTTTTTTTACGCATTGTTTTCGAAAAATCAAAGCTGCTTATATCAAGATTTATCAAAGATTTGCAACCCGAGAACATCGAACTCATATCTTTAACATTTTCAGTATTAAAATTGCTTAGATCCAATGTTTCCAAAGAACTGCATTCCGCAAACATCCATCCCATATAAGAAACATTTGATGTGTTGAAGTGGCTTACGTCCAAATGTTTAAGACTTTCACATCCTTCAAACATATTCCCCATATTATCTACTTTTGAGGTATCAAATTGGTGAAAATGAATCTCCTCCAATAAATGACAATTTTCAAACATCCCAAACATATTGGTAACGTTTGAGGTATCCATATTAATATCTAGTGATTTCAAGTTATAACACCTAGCAAACATATAACTCATATCCCTAACTTTTGAGGTATCATAATCTGATAAGTCTATGGATTCAATATACTCTCCACACTCTTCTCCATTTTTATAATCATATGTTGTGAATCCGTATGCTAATTCTGGTATTTCAGCTACTGTAAGAACATTTTCTCCCTTAGTGAGGCCTATTCCAGATTTATCGTATTTTAGTACTAAATATGCACCATCTTCTGAACAAGTTATAATAATTTGATTTTTCATATTTTTTCTCTAATTTCCCTTTTGTACTAATAAACAAAAATAGAAACAGAATCTTTGATATCCAATACTTTTGTCCAAAAGTTGACTTATCTTGCCAAGATTTAGTGACTTACACAAAATTTTGGTGAAAATTGATTCGGTATTACATTCTCACACAAAAGATTAATGAAATTAATGTTAGGTCTCGAAATAAAAAATTAGCTTTGCAACGTAACCATTGGAGGACGTAATTACAGAAATTATCGCCTATGAGCTTTACATATTACTCTTATACCGACTGAAGGTTGCTAATGTATTATGAATGAAGACTCTTTATAGAGAAGCATAGAATTAAATATCAAACTAATACAATATGCCTGATATAATTAAAGTTACTTTTTTAGATGGGACAGAATACTGTTATAAATCACCCGTTAACACTGTTCTGGCTGTACTTAGAAAAATTGGGGAAGAAAAATTTCCTGACATATCATTAATGCGTGGTAAGAATCGAGTTGTTTCTCAATCGTATTGTCCAGAAGTAAAAAAATATATCAGAGAGATAATTCCTGGATGGTACTACTTCAATCAGTCAGATACGCGCGAGAAGACCAATCAACTAATCAATATCAACCGTCAGTTCAATATCGGCATGAAAATTGAGGTCGGAAAGTTCAAGGGAGAAGCAGATCCCCGGATAGAAGGTGCAACACAGCATAAGAATCGTCTCGTAGTGATAATGCCCAATGGTGATATCATTGATCATGAGAGCTATCGACAGGTATTTGTAGACTGCATCTACAGATTAGGGCCGCGCAAAGTATCAATAGCTTCGGTTGATATTACCGTCAGTAAGAATAGGGATCTTTTTTCTACGACCAATGGCAATGGAAACCGATTCAAGCTCGATGAAACTTTATATGTTGAGATGCCTTATACAGCCAAGGAGGCAATGAAGTATTTAAAAATAATAAGTTCACGTTTAAGGGTAAACCTGACTATAGAATATTTACCCATGTGAAATGACTTCCCCTGTTGTGATCTAATTTGTTTACCAATAATACTACGTGAAATATAATCTGATAATGCTTAATTATAATTTATTTTAGTACTATGAACGAAATAAAAAAATGGATAGATAATAGCCGCAATGCCGGTAAGTCTTGGGAAGCATTGCGTTATGCTGGAAAAGAATCAGAGCAGGAGCTTATGGTATTTCTGAAATTTGCCTTTGAAGATATGTACTGGCCCAAACTAACTGCGAAAGAATGGTATCAGATTGTTGATAAACAACGTGCTGAAGAGGAAAGGTTGGAAAGACTAATTGATGCCAAAGGAGCCACTGTAATCCATGGTAGTAATGAGAATAATTTGATAAAAGTACCCACTGACGAGAATTCTGTTTGGCAATGCTACAGAAAACTCCTTTTGAAAGATAAAGGATTTAGTAGGGATATGGTAAATGTGATGGAAGACGCAAATATTAAAATCCTTCGTCAACTGAGCAGGGACACCCAGGAAAGTGGAGCCATTAAAGGTTTGGTAATAGGTAATGTTCAGTCAGGCAAAACTGCAAATATGGTAGCTCTCATGGCAATGGCCGCAGATGCCGGATGGAATATGTTTGTTGTGTTGTCGGGTATGATGGAAAACCTGAGGGTTCAGACTTTGGGAAGACTCGTACAAGATTTGAACTCAAGGAACAGCAACATCAGTTGGGAAGCCATAGATAATCCCCTCCCAATAGATCAACATGGGAGAAGGTTAGTAGATAAAAATTTTAGAGAAGGAAGCAATATACGTTATTTGGCTGTATGTCTGAAAAACGCTATCCGATTAAAGAACCTAATTGGCTGGCTTAATAGCGATAAGAACAATAGAGAGAATATCCGCATGCTGATAATTGATGATGAAGCAGACCAGGCCAGTATTAATACAAATAAAGAAGTTCGTACTAAAATAAACGAACTTATTCTGAATCTTGTGAATAATAGGGATGCTAAAGGAAAAAGTGCTGTGAGTAGTTTTCAGTCCGTCAATTATATTGGATATACAGCCACTCCCTATGCTAATGTACTGAATGAAGTTCCTGGAAAGGAATCGCTGTATCCAGCCAACTTTATTGCTACACTTTCTGTTTCTGATGAATATTTTGGGCCTCAACAGATTTTCGGCTATGAGAGTGCCGATGAGGATTCCACATCATACCCTGGGTTGAATATGGTACGCCTGATACAAAATGATGAGATTGAAATAGTAAAAGATATTCAAAAAGGAAATGAAATAAAGATACCGGACAGCTTGATAAATGCAATCTACTGGTTTATTTGTGGTGTGGCCTATATGCGTTTTATCCACTACAGAAAACCGGTTAGTATGCTTGTTCATACTAGCAGATTAACAAATGCTCATATTCAGATGGGGGATGCCATACGAAGATTCTTTAATTCGTTAGGCGAAGAAAATATTATTGCAGAATGTAAAAGGATTTGGGAATATGAAACGAAGGCTTTTAGTAAAAAGGATTTCATGAATCAATACCCTACTTATTCTAACATGTCTGGCATCAATGACTACCCGGATTTCAAAGAATTGCTTCCTTATATAAAAGAACTTGTCGTTGCCGGATTGACTCAACTCGAGATAAATTCGGATAATAATCAGAGAATTTACAAAACAGGAATTCATCTCTGTATAGACAACAGCGATAATAATGTGGACCATTCACGATTAATGTATCCGGAAAGCTGGGAGATGCCTTGTGATGCGCCTGCGTTTCTAGTTATAGGAGGAAACACTCTTTCCAGAGGTTTGACTTTGGAAGGACTAGTTTCAACATATTTTCTTAGACCTGCCCATTGTGCGGATACGCTCATGCAGATGGGACGATGGTTCGGTTATAGAAAAGGGTATGAACTAATACCCCGAATATGGCTTTCATTGCAGGTAAGAGATCAGTTCCGCTTCATGGCCGAAATGGATCAGAAGCTCCGGGATGAGATAAAATTCATGGGAGAAATAGGCCAGAACCCTTCGGAATGTGGTCCGAAAATTATGGCATCACCTTCTACCAAATTCCTTGAAATCGTGTCGAAAGGTAAAATGCAAAATGCAGTTGGAGCTACTTATGATTTTGCTGGTCACACTATGGAAACCGGAGTTTTCACAAATAATACCCGTATGTTGAATAACAATTTAAGTCTATTATCAAAATTCATAGAATCACTGGGAACTCCAGCAAATGATGTAGACGACAATCCATATGCAGAAAACAACAAAGTTTGGAAAAATATTCCAATCGACAAAATTAAGGGATTCTTAAATGATTACAATTATTCCGAAAGGCTTAAAGGTTTTAATGATTTAAAGGTCCTTATAGAATGGTTAGATAAAGTCACCGATAAAGGATTACTTGAAAACTGGAATGTCATTCTTGCAGGTAAACAACATGACAATATTATAGATGAACGAAACGTTACTGAAAGTATATCTGTCAATAAGATAAACCGAACCCGTCGATACGAAGACAGAGGAGATGGGATAATCAATATCGGTGTGCTTCGTTCTTTTAAGGATTTTTTATCAGACATAAGTATTCATAAGGATGATTCAATGACTTTATCTGCCATGAGGTGTATCAAAAGTAATATGGCCGATCTGAATATTTTGCGTGAGAAACTCAACCTTTCAAAAATACCTCAAATTGTGATATATATTATTGACAAGAACTCTACACCTGACAGACCCACAAGATACCCACTTAATGCAAATGAAGATATTGTAGGGTTTACAATCAATATTCCTGGTATAAAAAGAGGTAACTCTACAATTCAATCATTAACTATCAATATAAAACCTAAATTGGTGGATACTGTTGATTGATTATGGTTTTCAAATTATTACATAGCTACAGGAATAAATGACATTTTGAGCAAATGCTGCTTTTAACATTTTGGGGGTTGGTTGTAGTTTTGCATTCGCAGATACAATCACTCCCCCCAGCCAATAGCGTTTGTACACAAGGAAATGTCTGTCTGGTGCGTAGTTCTTGAGAGTTGTTGCTTAGTAATGTTCGCAGACCGTGGGCATATTAAGATTTATCGCAAACGTTCGGTATCCAGTGAACCGTTCTATGTCACATTGGACGTTACAGAGGAAGACCGACGCGATGTATTGGGCATATTCAATATTCCTACAGAAAAACGCAATAGGATGGAGTGATAGCTTTGACATCTTTAAAAAAGGGGTATCCAAAAGATTGGGCTCATGGTTGCAAACGGTATTAAAGATCTTGATGTCGTTTTCGGAGAAAAATCTTTAGCAGAGAATAAAAACGCTCAGTAAGGAGGTACAGTTGATATGAAAAAAATAATCGATACGTGATTTATAATGAAAATAGACGCACTAAATATTCATTTTGCATTCGGTGGAAGTCAATATACTACCTGTAATTTTTCAGCAAAGAAAAAATAGTTCACCTTCCTGCTTTAGGGATGAAGTTTATTAAATAAGTTTATTGATCCATATATACATATATGAGTTTTATTAAACTAGTAAACTTAAAGACTTATCCTCTTTACATGGGTAAATGTAAACTTTAAACTTGTAGAAAGCTCTCCATCCAGTTAGAGAGCTGTTCAGGTTAATGAAGGGCTTTACTTATCTTTTTTCCTTGCTGAAATCGTATATTCTGTTTGGTAGCTTTTAAGAATTTACATCATTATGTATGGTAATGTTATTTTATTTCGTAGAACTCCATAATATCGAGCATTTTGAATAGAATCCCCTCAATGTCGCTATGCCAACTCTGGTGAAAATGCCCATAGCACCAATGTGTAATAGTTCGGCTCTCTTTGAGTGAGTAATAAATGGAATCTATGGTTTGCCGTTCCAGCTGGACATCGGACGCCAGTTGTGTATCATTACTGCTCCATTCGGAAAGACCATTCTTGTTTTGTAATTCACAGAATGAAGGTGACGTATGAGTTATGACACTGTCGATTGGTTGCTCAGACATTATTTTCCCAAGCAGTTCAGAATTGAATACAGGTTTCTCGTTGGGCCAATAATAGTTTGGCTCGTATATTTCTTTACCCATTTCCAGACTTGGCTGATAGCGTTTCTTTTGGATTTGTTCCCATGCGTTAATCCTGTATGAGCGGTCAATAGATATTGCTCCACCTATGCAGAGCAATGTATGTCCACAGGCTTTTATAATTGAATAGTCTGGGATGGCCATGAATCTTTTATGCTTGAATGTTTTGCCATCAAAGTAGGCAGGATTATCATGATTTCCCCTGACGAAAAGAATCCAATTGTTCGCTGTATTCATACGCTTAGTGTTCCTTTTAACTATATTCTCATAATAATCTTTGTTTTGAAATCCAAATCCACAATCTCCTGCTACAATCAGAAGCGTATTTTCCATTCTGTATTGCACACACATTTTGTTTACGAGAAGATTAAAATCCCCGTGAATATCTCCAGAAATGACTATGGATTCGCATTCTGGAAATTCATATATGTTATAGTCTATATTATTCATGCGGTATATTTTCCCAATATGGACGAAGCGTTTCCTGTATGAATGTTACAACTTCTGAGAAGGTAATATCATTAGTCTTCGTGATTTTACGCATGAAAGCTTTCCATCTTACTTCCATCTGCTGATTAATCCCAAAATCTTTTCTGAAGAACATTGTGTTCTCATCGTAAAGTGTGTGCCGGTTCTTGAATGTACGAATTATCGCTTCCTGCAGAACCTCTGTGTCATATTCTTTCTCTTTCAGTATTCTATGCAGATCATAATAGTCTTTCATACGGCTGCTCTGATCAGCAAGGTCTATTATGGCATGCATCTTTTCAGCAATAACGGTTTCTAAAGAATAAGCCAGGATATTTGCACAAGGCAGATGCTCCAACAATATAGGAAAATCCAGATTGACAGGTGAAGGTGTAACCACATCACCAAAACCAATATCCATGGTTAGCACTTGTGCGATTGAGTCCATCTTTACCGGTATGCTTAGGCGTATTCCATGATAGTCTTTGAACTCAGTGATATTTTGGGCAGTAATGTGCTCAACGTCAAATATCACTCCATCTTCTTCAAAGGGTACGGAACATATTTCCTTGAATGCTGCTATAATTGAAGAACCTTTATTGCTTATATTGTTACCCAGAAAATCAATATCCAATGTAGGACGTGCTGCAAAACGTTCATAGGCATACATAAGAGCTCCACCTTTTAGGTAAAAATTATTACGGTAACGTGTTTGTGACATCCTGTATAACAACCGTTCCTGAAAATATCGTGTCAATATCGTCTGATAGAATATATTTTCTTTTTTAGCTACATTCAGGAGTTTTGTTCTGATTGACTTTCCGTAGTTCTTATTTTGTTCTTTACTCATAGTTTTACTTGCAGATAATTTTCGAGAATTGTGCCCACGCGAAGTTGCCGGGCATAATCCAATAGCTTACTGATATTCCGTTCCGGTCGGGAAAGATAGTTATCAATGATTTCTGAGCAGACATCCATGCCTATCTTATTTCTGAACTTAATGGCATCGCAAACGCATCTTTCTATGTCATAGATTCTGATATTGTAACTTTCTACGCTCATCTTGATTACTCCTATTTCCCAAATAGAAGCCGTATAATGATGAAGTTCTATTGGGGGATATGAGGGTGTTACTACTTTCCTGTCTCTTTTTATGGCTACATGGTAGGCTTGTGGCATAGAAGTCGTAAGCTTGTATATGTTCCAAGCAGACCAGAGGCAGAGAATCCCGCCTGGAATAATTGCTTCTATGTCAATCATGCCAGCTGAAAGTTGGTCAATGTTGGCATACAGTCCTCGTCTGACTTGCACAAGTTCACCTTGACGTACACTTTCCAACATCTTGTAATATGCGGTACGTCCTTTCTCTTTCATTTTAGCTGATGATATGTATGAGTTCGTTTTCTTCATTGTTTGCCATCTTAAGCTGTACAAAAATACCACAAATATTTATAAGTGTGGTATGTTTGTACAGAAAAATATCCAAAGATCATAAATTTAACTCTATGATTTGGGTAATACATATACTTTCAGTAAAAAAGGAATGAACATATTTTACTATAACTTGCGTTCAAAAATAAACTCATCATATATTCAATCCATTTTTAGGTTTATGCCTAATTCCTCGAAGTATATGTTCGGATTGTTCTTGATAAGTAAGAGGCTGCTTTTGTTTCTTCCCAGTTAGTATGGAATTTATTTACAATCTGGCTGACTGTGTAATATTCCCGTTTCTCATGAATCTTGCCTGTTCGTGCCTGATATTCTTTTGGCCGATCGAACAAACCGTCAATATCTTTCCGTCTGATAAGAGTCTTTCCTTTCATCTGAACGGCTTTTATAAGCCCACTGGCAAGTTCTCTGTACACCGAAGATTTCCCGATGCCCAGATAAGCGGCTGCCTCTCTCGGAGTAAGGAATCTCTTTTGTTCGAGAACAGATTTTTGGGAGGAAACTTCAGCAGGCATATCCTGAGGATTAGACTCAAGATAGTCTGAAATTTCCTTCTCTCGCATCTTTCTTTTGTAATCTTTGCCATTACACTGACGTGAGCAATACTGAGTAGCCAATGTATGTGCAATAAAGAGCTTTCCGCAGTACTTACATCGTTTCTGTATCTCCATTGTCGTTTCTGATATTCGTGATAATTTCGCCAACGAAGTCACCCAAAAGTGTCCCAAGGTGTCCCACCACGTCCCAGGGTGTCCCAGCTTGTGCTCTCAATGTCATTTGGGCATTTTCCCAGGGTGTCCCAAGGAAGTGACTTCAATGTCATTTAGTCGTAATCGCACCGCTTTTAAATTCCATCGCGGTTCAAATACGGTACAAAAATAGTCGCAATAAATTGAAACAACAAAAAGCTACTCGGAAGTGTTAAAAAATAAAAGTCCCTCAAAATGAGGGACTTATTACAAGTTATTTGAAGATGTTTTGAGCTGTTTAGAGTACTTTATTTCCCCACACAAAAGTGCTTAAAAATATTCCCCAGCACCTCATCCGTCTCAATTGTGCCGCCCACGATTTCTCCCAAGTGATAAAGACACTCACGGAGGTCTTGTGAAACCAGGTCACCGGAGAGCTGCATGGCCAGTCCGTCTTGTACGCGGTGGATAGCTTCCAGCGCACGGCTTAGTGCTTCGTAGTGGCGGATGTTGCTCACCACTACATCGTTCTGTGAGAGGTCGGGCAGGGCGGCAAAGTCCACCAACTGCTTCTGAAGCTGAGAAAGTCCCTCTTTCTGCTTGGCCGAAAGGGAAAGCACACAAGCATCCTCCGGCAAGTCGGGGAGAGCCGTTTTCAGGCGAGTGAGCTGTACATCCGTCGAAACCGCAGTATTCACATCTGCCGATGAAAGCAAGTCCGCCTTATTGAAGACAATTACCAAGTGCTTGCCTTCGCAGCGTGGCAGAATCTTGTCGGCCAACTGACGGTATTGCTCTTCGGCACAAGTGGCATCAATAACCCAAAGCACGATGTCGGCCTGATCCAGCTTCTGGAAACTTCGTTCGATGCCTAAGCTTTCGATGGTGTCGGTTGTTTCGCGGATACCGGCAGTATCGATGAAGCGGAAGGTGATACCTCCCAAGTTCATGGTGTCTTCAATGACGTCGCGGGTGGTACCGTGGATGTCACTCACGATGGCACGTTCTTCGTTCAGGAGGGCATTCAGCAGTGTGGACTTACCGGCGTTTGTTTCGCCGACGATAGCCACAGGCACTCCGTTCTTCAGGGCATTGCCCACGCTGAACGTATCTACCAGATGATGGATAACCTGCTCAATCTGACGGGCGATGTCTTCCAGTTCCGAACGGTCGGCAAACTCCAGTTCCTCGTGGTCGCTGAAGTCGAGTTCCAGTTCCATAAGGGAGGTGAGGTGGAGCAGTTTGTCGCGCAGGACGGCCAGTTCACGACTGAATCCACCACGCATCTGGTTCATGGCCATGCGGTGGGTAGCGGCAGAAGTGGATGCAATGAGGTCAGCCACGGCTTCGGCCTGGCTCAGGTCCATCTTGCCATTCAGGAAGGCACGTTGGGTGTATTCACCCGGTCCGGCTGCACGGCATCCTTGGCGGATGAGGAGCTGCATCACTTGCTGAAGGATGTAGCTCGATCCGTGGCAGGAGATTTCCGTGGAATCCTGGCCAGTGTAAGAGTGGGGAGCACGGAAAAGGCTGACCAGTACTTCGTCGATAATTTCTCCTTCGGGCGTGAGGATATGACCGAAGGTGAGGGTATAAGGCGCACGTTCGGCTAATGGTTTGCCGGAAACGGGCTTAAAGATGCGGTCGGTGAGGGTGATGGCTTCCGGGCCCGACACGCGGATGGTGCCGATGGCTCCGCCCTGAGCGGTGGCAATGGCACAGATGGTATCTTCAGTTTGTAATATGTTCACGTGTATATGTCTTTTTAAAATCCTTGCAAAGATACGGTTTTCGGGTTACATCCGGAAGCGGAGCCGACAGATTTATGCGGGCTGGTAGAGGGTTTTCACCAGCAGGTCGACTACTTTTTCGAGGTATTCACGGTCGGTTTCGTCGAATGTAGCCAGCTGGTCGCTGTCGATGTCGAGCACGCCCCGCACTTCTCCTGCGGCTATCATCGGCACGACGATTTCGGAACGGGAAAGGGAACTGCAGGCAATGTGCCCGGGGAACTGGTCTACGTCGGGCACGA
>ULZY01030433.1_pt1 | contig 10778 bp, 9 predicted proteins | sample 1963571 | NCBI WGS metagenome assembly ULZY01 (sample SAMEA4835902, study PRJEB28245) | human gut metagenome | biome: gut microbiome; material: fecal sample | place: Denmark | collected 2008
TTTATTTTATCGCAAAATTATTTTGGACACTATTGTTAATATCCAGGTCTGTACATTCCAATAACTTACGTGCATCGGCACAGAGCAGTTCGCTGATGTGAAAGCGGACCGTATGTCCGGTGATGTGTTTTACGATGCGCGAAAGGTAGGTGGTTGAGATGTGCAGACTTTCTGCATAAAACCCTATGTCATGGTGCTGGCGATAATTTTCCATCAACGTTTTTTTGAATAGTCTGAAAATATCAGTAGATCGTCTTGCATAATCCGGAACTTCATGGCGGGTTTGGGTCAATATATCAGCTATCTGTAGAAGACAGAAACTGCATAAGTGGTTCAGAATACTGTCGTAATAGTTGGCTGCATTATTTCTGCATGGTGCAAATAGAGCGAAGATTTTTTGCAGGTAAGTAGCTTGTTCGTTTTCTAGTAAAAACACTGGTAGCTGATAGTGTCCCAAGTAGTGTGCCAGTTGTTCATATAGTGGCTGCCCGTCGGGTAAGCTATCAAAGAAAGTTGGTTTCAGATAGAGGAGCATGGACTGGAAGTGAGAACTCATAGTCTGAATCATGCATTTTGTGCTGGGGGTAAGTGTAACTAAATGTGCAGGTTGAAGTTCGTAAGTCTGATATTCATCTGCCAGTTGGGCTGTTCCGTTTGTGACGAGAAGAAAGAAAAATCCTTCTTTCAATTCGGCTTTTCCGGTAGGAACCGATGAGGAGGTAAGTTCGCAGTAGCATGTGCTTTCAGTTCCGTTGCCATGTGTTTGTATGATTTCAAGTAGAGTCGGATTCATCGTATTTATTTTTGTGGATAAAATTAAGAGTTGTTTCGTTTTTGACCAAAATTAGTCTTCCTTTTATGAATAAGGAATGAAAAAAAAGAGGGAACTTTGCGGCACTTTTGATAAAGAGAACAAGTATGAATAAATTTATGTGCCGGCGTTACCTGCTGTTTTGCGTATCTTTGTTTGTCAATGCACTGGGAATTGCCTTCATTACCAAAGCTGCATTAGGTACTTCGCCTATTACAAGTGTGACTTACGTATTGAGTATGTTCACTCCTTTTACCATTGGTCAGTGGACCATTCTGTTGAATCTTCTTTTCGTGATACTGGAATTGTTTTTAATGACGCGTGAGGACTTGAAATCCGATTTGCGCATGTATCTTCTGCAGATTCCTATCTCTTTCTGCTTTGGTATGTTTATTGACCTTTGTATGCATTATATTCTTTTCTGGCTCAATCCCGTAGAATATGTGTATATGATTGTGGCCTTATTGATTGGATGTGTGATTTTAGCTGTAGGAATTGCGCTTGAGGTAAAGGCTAATGCAGCGATGATGGCCGGAGAATATTTTGTAAAGGTCATTACCCGTCGGTTTCGCGGGGAGTTCGGTTATATAAAGCTCGGGTTTGACGTGACACTGGTGGCTATTGCCTGCTTGTTGTCGCTTGTCTTTATGTCGGGGGTGTACGGAGTGCGTGAAGGAACCGTGATTTCAGCTTTGGTGGTCGGTCCGATTGTACATTTTGTAAGCCCGTATTACCGTTTCCTGGATAAATGGATTACAGATGCTTCTGTGCGGAACGTACCGGATTTTTCACAAGGGCAGCATGTGGTTATTACGATTGCGCGTGAGTATGGTAGTGGAGGGCATCTGCTAGGTGAAATGCTTTCCAAAGAATTGGGCATCAAACTTTATGATAAAGAATTCATACGTATGGCAGCCCAGCGAAGCGGGATGGATGAACAGTATATTGTGAAAAACGAACAGTCCATTCCTTCCTTCTGGTTGAAGTGTATTCTTTCAAAAAATAGTGAGCAGCCATTGGAATCCAGCCTTTCTTCAGACGATGTATTATTTGTGTCGGAAAGTAAGATTATTCAGGAACTGGCCGCAAAGGAATCTTGTATCATTGTGGGACGCTGTGCCGACTTTGTATTGAAAGACTATCCGAAGGTGCTGAAACTGTTCTGTTATTCCGATTTGTTTCATGCCGTGACTCGTTGCGTGAGTGAATACGGTATCGCACAAGAAAGTGCTGAAACGGAAATCAAGCGGGTGAACCGCAACCGCATTCATCACTATGAATACTATACGGGAGAGAAATGGGGAGAACCTCATCGGTATGATTTGATGCTGAATACCGGAGCTCTTGATTTGAAAACAGCTTGTCAGCTGGTGAAAGGGATTTATCAGGGTTTGGAAAAGGCCTGATAAACTATTTCAGAGATTTGTGCGATAATGGCTTCCGTATCCTCCATGCTTTCCTGTGAGTCTTTGACAAAAACAACGAGGGTATAACGGTGACCATTAGGGAACTGTACAAATCCGGCATCGTTAATGGCAATGAGTTGTCCTGATGTGTTGCGGTCGCCGGTACCGGTTTTATGTCCTACGGTGACCTGCTTGTCTTGTAGAGGGTAGACTATTCTGCTTTTTCCGGTCTGGCAGGTGGTAAGAGATTCCTTGATAAATTCCTGATGAGGCTTGTCAAATAAAGTCCGGGTAAGCAGAGCCTCGATGACTTCTGCGGTAGCCAGCGGAGTGCTCCAGTTTTCATAGCCAAGGTTCAGGTCCTGGTGCATGTCGTCTTCTGTGTATTGGATAGAAAAATCGTTGATTCCCAAACTACGGATATAACGGTCGGTCACCGCAGGACCTCCGGTAAATTTGAACAGGATGTCGCATGCATTATTGTCGCTTAAGTGGAGGGTGTATTCCATTAATTGCTTAAGTGAAAACTTTCCTCCGTGAGGGTACCGGTCTCTTAGCGGACTGTAAGTATTGGGCTGCAGGTCTGTGCTGTCTACGGTAAGCAAGGTATCAAAGGAGAGCTGATGTCTTTTACAGTAATCTCCCACAGCCAGTGCCTGATGTAATTTGAATACGCTCATCAACGGGTAGCGTCGGTTGTTCTCTATGGTGACAGTATCTTTTCCGTCTGCAATGATGGCTACTCCCACTTCAGCTTTTTGCTGTGAGATAAACTGATGGATATTGGTGTATAGTTCTTGAAAGCGGTTGCCGGCCAAAACATAGGCTGGAAACAGGATGAATAATAAGAGAATCAGATGGTTTGTTTTCATATTCGTACGGGGAAATTTATGATATTTCTATGTCTTCTTCGTGAAGAGAGGGGATGGAAAACAAAAAGAGACTATCTCCACGAGATGGTCTCTTTTCAAAATTCGTTTTCAGTAGATTATGCTTCAGCGCAAGGAATTACAGAAACATAGCTTCTGTCTTCGCGACCTTTCTTGAAACATACAGTACCATCTACCAATGCGTAAAGAGTGTGGTCGCTACCCATACCTACGTTTTCACCCGGGTTGTGAACTGTTCCTCTTTGACGAACAATGATGTTACCAGCCTTGCAAGCTGAACCACCGAATATCTTTACGCCTAATCTCTTACTAGCTGATTCACGGCCGTTCTTAGAACTACCTACACCTTTCTTATGTGCCATTTTCTTCTACGTTTTTAATGATTAAGCAATAACTTGTTTGATTGTCAATTCAGTAAACTGCTGGCGATGACCGTTCAGTTTCTTGTAACCTTTTCTTCTCTTCTTGTGGAATACCAATACCTTGTCACCTTTTACCAAGTGAGAAGCTACTTCGCAAACCACTTTTGCACCGTCTACAGTAGGAGCACCTACAGTTACAGTACCGTTGTTGTCAACCAACAAGACTTTGTCAAATTCAACAGTTGCACCGTTTTCAGCATTCTGAATGTGGTGAACGAACAGTTTCTTGCCTTCTTCTGCTTTGAACTGCTGACCGTTAATTTCTACGATTACGTACATTTTTAAATAAATATTAAACGGGTTTCCTCCGTAAGGTGAGCTGTTCTCTGTAGCTACTTTTTTACCTACACGGACTAAAATCGGCTGCAAAGTTACGGCTTTATATTTACATAACCAACTATTTATCTGAAAAAAACGGATATATTTTCTATTTTTTTATCAGTGGAAGTAAATCGGGAAAGATGGCTGTGTGCGGATAGGCTGCCAGTTCTTTGCGAGTGGTCATTCCGTGAAGGATACCGGCAAAGTCAACTCCTGCATTTTGGGCGGTTTCCGCATCGACGGTACTGTCGCCGAGGTAGAGAATCTGCTCTTTCGGGCAGTTCAGGTGGGAAGCGGCCTGCAGCAGACCTTCGGGTGAGGGCTTGGCTTCTTTCACGTCTTCTCCTCCTACGATGATGTCAATGAATCCTTCGGGGAATATTTTCCCCATCAGCTCCATGATGCGGTAGCGGTACTTGGTGGAGATGATGCCGATACGGGCTCCATTGGCTTTCAGGGCGCGTAGCACTTCTTCCGTTTCAGGGAAAAGTATGGTATTGGCCGTCATGTGCTGGTCGGCTTCCTTGACATATTCTTTCCGGAATGTCTCCAGCGTGTCTGCATCGGTTATTCCGGTCATGATGGAAAAGGAATCAACCAGTGTCTTTCCGATGGTACGTTTGATAGAAAGGTCGTCCACCTGATGGAATCCATGGCGTTCGAGTACATTTCTGTAGCACATCACAATTCCCTTGGAAGAATTGGCCAAGGTATAGTCAAAGTCAAATAAGTAGGCTTGGTAAGATTTCATACGATTTTACTTTATATAATAAGGTATATGTTCTATATCTAAAAGTGACTGCTTGCGCGAGATGCCGCCGGCGTATCCGGTCAGGCTTCCATTGCTTCCTACTATGCGGTGGCAGGGAATCAGGATGCTGATGGGATTGTGTCCGATGGCATTGCCTACAGCTTGTGCTGCCATGTGAGGCCGTCCTAAACGGCGGGCGGTTTCCATGGCTATATCTTTGTAGGTACGGGTTTCTCCGTAAGGAATGGTGGATAAGATTTGCCAGACGGTCTGCTGAAAATGAGTGCCGGAAGGTTGCAGGGGAGGGCAGAAATCGGGTTGTTGGCCGGAGAAATAAACATCGAGCCATTGCCGTGTTTGAAGCAGCAACGGAGTTTCCTTCGTCATGGCTTCTTCTTTCAGTCCGTGACCGAAATATTTTTGTCCGTCGAACCAGAGGCCGCAAAGTCCGATTTCCGTGGCAGCCAGCGTGATTCCTCCCAACGGAGAATCATAGTGACAGGTGAAAGTCATTTCCAACAGTGTTTTTGAGGTGAGAAAGTAGAAAAATGATACGATTTACCGTCCCGAAAAAACGCCTTTGCGTTTAGCTAAAAACGTAAGTGCGTTTTAAGTAAAACGCAAGTACGTTTTGGTTCAAACGCAAGGGCGTTTAAGATAAAACGTAAAGGCGTTTTTGAGAAAGCGTCCTTACGTTTCTTTTACCCTTTTATTCCATGGGTTGATAGTTCTTGGCAAGTCCTCCTTCACTCGTTTCCTTGTACAAGGATGGGAGGTCGTGTCCGGTCTGCTTCATAACCTCTACTACCTTGTCGAATGACACCCGGTGATGGCCGTCGGTAAAGGCTGAATAGATATTCGCATCGAGTGCACGTGCGGCAGCATACGCATTACGCTCTATACAAGGAATTTGTACCAGTCCGCATACCGGATCGCATGTCATACCCAAGTGATGTTCCAGTCCCATCTCGGCTGCATATTCTATCTGGGCCGGACTGCCTCCGAATAGCTGGCTGGCTGCCGCAGATGCCATGGAACAAGCTACTCCCACTTCGGCTTGACATCCGGCTTCAGCTCCCGAAATAGAAGCATTGTGCTTTACGATATTTCCCACCAGTCCGGCAGTTGCTAATGCTCGCAAGATACGTGCGTCGCTGAAGTCACGGCTTTTCTGCAGGTGATACAAGACAGCCGGAACCACTCCGCAGGCTCCACAAGTGGGTGCAGTGACAATTTTTCCTCCGGAAGCATTTTCCTCACTGACAGCCAGTGCGTATGCGAATACCAGTCCGCGTGAGCGAAGAGAGTCTTTATAGCCTTTCGAGCGAATGTAATAAGCCGATGCCTTGCGGCGCAGATTCAATGGTCCGGGCAATACCCCTTCGGCATCCAGTCCGCGATGGATGGCGGCTTTCATGGTCTCCCACACCTCTGCCAGAAAATCCCATATCTCCGGGCCTTCACATTGCTCCACGTATTCCCAGTAGCTGCGTCCGGTGTGTTCGCACCAGTACAAAATCTGGCTCATGGTATTCATGTTGTAAATATCGTTGGTGGCTGTGCGGTCGTGTCCTTCTTCGGCCAGTGCACCACCTCCTACACTGAATACGGTCCATTCATCCAGCTTTTTCTTCTGTGCATCGAAAGCCTTGAAAGTCATTCCGTTCGGGTGGAAAGGGAAGAAAATATGTGGTTTCCAGAGAATTTCTACGGGAGCGTGAGGTTGCAGGGTATCCAAAATAGCTACATCGGTCATGTGGCCACGTCCTGTGGCAGCCAGACTGCCATACAGAGTTACTTCGAATGAGGCAGCCTCTGGATTACGAGCAAGAAATTGTTCGGCAGCTTTGCGGGGCCCCATGGTATGGCTGCTGGATGGCCCCGTGCCGATGCGATATAATTCTCTGATTGATTTCATACTAAAAAATAGGTGTAAGTTTTCTGCAAAGATACGCAATAATCGCATATATGTGCAGAAATCCCGTAGGGTTTATTTTAAATCCACCACGGTGATGCCTGCGCCGCCAAACTGTACGTGTTCATCCTGGAAATGGGCTACTCCCGGCACGGTAGCCAGGTATTGCCGGATGAGGGTGCGCAGAATACCTGTGCCCGTACCGTGCAGGATGCGTACGCGGCTGACTCCTACTAAGATAGCGTCATCGATGAAATAGGTGACCGCTTGTATGGCTTCGTCGCCCCGCATACCTCTGACATCGATGTCCTGCTTGAAATTCAGTTTCTTTTCGTACATCCGGTCTTGGGTTTCGCTGCTGACAAAAGTCGCCTTGCTGGATAACGGGGCAGCTTTCGGTGCATCCGTCCGTTCCAGTCGTTCGGCTTTCACGTTGGTTTTCATCAGTCCGAACATGACCACAGCATTCTTTCCGCTGATTTCCATGACTTGTCCCACGCTGGTCTGTCCTTTGATGCGTACGTAGTCTCCTGCTTCAATAGGACGTACCTTAGGAGCAACCGGAGTTTCAGGAGTATTGGCTTGTTTCGCTTTCTTATCTTTTTTACGTTCCTGCTTTTCGCGGAGTTTTTCCATCTTGCGCGCGATTTTCTCTTCCAAAGCCGCCTTTTCCAGGTTCTCTACCTGCTGCTTGAAGTCGGTCAGTTCCTGACGTGCCGTGCGGGTACGTTCCTTTTCAGCCTGCGCTTCCTTGATGGTACGAATGGTATTTTCAATTTTGGCATTCGATTCTTGCAACAACCGTTCTGCCTCTTCTTTGGCTTTCTTCAGGATTTCCTTGCGGCTGCGTTCCAGCTCCTGTATTTCCTGTTCGTAACGGGCGATGGTATCTTCCATCTGTTTTTCCCGCTTGCGTATGTTCTGACGCTTGGTTTCCCAGTAACGCTTGTCGCGTACAATATCCTGAAGGTATTTGTCGCTCTGGATGTATTCACTTCCCACAATTTCCGATGCGTCAGCAATAACCTCTTCCGGCAAACCGATTTTACGGGCAATCTCTACGGCAAACGAACTTCCCGGATTACCAATCTGCAACTGGAACAGCGCCCGCATCTCGTGGCGGTCGTATAGCATGGCTCCGTTCACCACTCCTTCGTGATCTTCGGCAAAATGCTTCAGGTTCTGGTAGTGAGTGGTAATCACGCCGAACGTACCTTTCAGGTTGAAGCGTTTCAGTACGGCTTCGGCAATGGCACCGCCAATCTGTGGCTCCGTACCTCCTCCGAACTCATCGATAAGGATGAGACTTTCGCCGTTACATGATTTCAGCATCATCTTCATGTTGGTCAGATGCGAAGAATAGGTACTCAGGTCGTCTTCAATACTCTGCTCATCACCAATATCAATAAATATGTGGCTGAAGATACCGGCGTGACTCCGCTCGTGCATGGACACTAACATACCGCATTGCAGCATATATTGCAGCAGTCCCACGGTTTTCAGGCAGACAGATTTACCACCAGCGTTCGGTCCGGAAATAAGCAGGATGCGCTTGTCGCGTGTCAGGATAATGTCCAGCGGCACTACTTTCTTGTCATGCTTGGCCAGTGACATTTGCAGAAGCGGGTGAACAGCCTGAAACCAGTCGACAATCTGCTTGTTCTCAAATGAGGGTTTCAGTCCTTTTATATCTATACCGAACAAGGCTTTGGCACGGATGAAGTCGATTTCTGCCAAAAATTCGTACGAGGAGAGTAAGGCCGGAACTTGCGGGCGTACCGTAGCCGAGAATTCCGTCAGGATGCGGATGATTTCACGGCGCTCTTCTCCTTCCAGCTCCCGGATGCGGTTATTGGCTTCCACCACTTCTGCCGGTTCAATAAATACAGTCTTTCCAGTGGCTGATTCATCGTGTACAATACCTCTGATTTTGCGCTTCATGCCGGGAGCAACCGGGATGACCAGACGTCCGTCGCGCATGGTGGGAGTAACATCCTTGTCTACATACCCTTCCGATTGTGCAGCACGAAGAATACTGTTCAGGCTGCGTGATATGCTTCCCGTAGTAGCCGAGAGTTCCCGGCGGATGCGCAGAAGTTCCGCAGAAGCATTGTCCTTTATCTTTCCGAACTTGTCTAGGATGCTGTCGATACGTGCGATAAGTTGTGGGAATACTAAAATATCTCCCGCCAGTTCACGCAAGGCAGGATAGGGAGAATTTTCCGTTACCTCTTCTTCATCAGATTGCTGAAGGAATCGTACAATGTCGCGGATGGTTTCCAGTGAACGGCGAAGGTCGAACAGCTCCTGTTCGTCCATATACATACCTTCCACACGGATACGTTTCAGAGAAGGACGTACATCAAAGAAATATTGTGCCGGAAAATCTTCCTCTTCCTGCGTAATCCGTACAAATTCAACTACCTGCTCCAGGCGTTGGTTGATTTCATCGTAATTGTCCGAAAAAGTCATTTCGTCCACTCGTTCTTCGCCTAATGTACTCAGGCACTTGCCTTTCAGCAGTTGTCGTATCTGGTCGAATCCTATCTTCTGTTCGAAATTATGAGGGTATATCATGGCTTGTTTGTTTCGTTTTTTCTGCCTGCAAAGGTACGACAATGAAAAAAAATAATCAAAAAAGGCGGTAAATATTTGCAGATTTCAAAATAATGCGTACCTTTGCATCGCCTTTGAAAAACAAGGCAACTCTCACGAAGAGTTCTGGAGAGGTGGCAGAGTGGTCGATTGCGGCGGTCTTGAAAACCGTTGTACCGCGAGGTACCCGGGGTTCGAATCCCTGTCTCTCCGCAATAAACGCTGAAAATCAGCAGATTGTAAAACAAGCACCCAATTTTACACCCAAGAGTGTAAAATTGGGTGCTTTTGTATTATTTAAGATTTATACTTGAAAATAGGGACACAACCAATGTTATTGGGTAAAAATAGAGCATTATTATTGATTAAGTTTATTCAATCGCATAACAATTGACGTTTGACTTCTGCCCATTTTGTTTGCAATATATTTGACGCTCTTACCCTCATTATGCAGTTTCAATAGAAATTGGTCTGCACTTCTTGTCCATCTTTTATTGGCATTGGGGTGCTTCACATAACTCTCTTCTGAAACCTTTTCAGGATGCAAAAATTCATCCACAAATACAGAGGGGAAACGCTTGTCATATAGCACAAGAGTTTTCATCTTTGCCCTTGTTATTGCTACATAAAACAATCTACGTTCTTCTCCATATGGGAATTGGTCGCTTTTAGTTAGTACATAGTTAAGCACAGGGTCGTCACTCACAAGAGATGGGAAGCCATAAGTGTCTTTATTGCATTGCAAGAGTATTACGTAATCTGCTTCAAGACCTTTCGATTTATGTACAGTCAAAAACTCGATTTTTCGTCCTCCTATCACATAAAAGAACCTATTGCCCTCTTTGATGGATTGGTACATAAAAGAGAGATAATAATCATCAAAGGAATAACGTCCCAACAAAAATATTGATTTGTCTGATGGAATAGAAGCTACAAGTTGCCCTATCGTATTGCAATAATCACGTCTGTCATAAGAATAAAACTCCAATTCTGTTTTCATTTCAGAACTGAACGAGTGTATATCTTTCTGAATTTGTGATTTATTGCGTTGTATGAAATGAGAGGACAACGAAACCAAAGGTTCTCCAAATCTGTATGTGGTTTCAATCTTATTTATTTCTGTTGCTCCAAAGTATTCGGAGAATTGATTGAAAAGAGCCATATCACTTCCCGAAAAACGATATATGGACTGCCAGTCATCGCCTACGCAATACAACTTTGCTGGTGGATTTCCCTCACGCAACACTTTTAAAAAGTTATAACGGTCAACAGATATGTCTTGAAACTCGTCCACGATGATATAATCATACTCAACAGGACGTGAAACACGACATATTTCTGTGGCTTGAAGAATCGCATCAGTAAAATCAATTTGGTTATTATCTCTTAATGCGCTTATATAGCGTTCATATACAGGCTGGAATATATTCTTGATAATAAAAACACTCCGTTCATCCTCTGCATACTTCGCTCGTTTAAGAACGTCCTTAACTGATTTACAGCTTGATTTCACTAATGTCACAAAAGTAACAACAAGTCGTATAAATGCCTTTTCCTGCTTACTTCCTTTGGGTAAAACTAAATCATATAACTCTTCATCCGTTTTCTCTTGAATTGGTACACCTGCATCATCTAATAGTTTACGGAGTTTATCCCTAATATCAGAA
>ULZY01059595.1_pt1 | contig 10757 bp, 10 predicted proteins | sample 1963571 | NCBI WGS metagenome assembly ULZY01 (sample SAMEA4835902, study PRJEB28245) | human gut metagenome | biome: gut microbiome; material: fecal sample | place: Denmark | collected 2008
GTTGCAAACGTTGACATCAACAGAAAAATGCTTGCTGAACTTGCAGTAAACGATGCAGAAGGATTTACAGCACTTGCTGAGATTGCTAAAAAAGCAATTGCATAATTGTCGGTTTTAGAGAGACATAAGATTTGATAAATTAAATCAGAATTTTGAGGTACACATAGAAATTGTTACGGTTTCTGTGTGTACCTTTTTTAATGTATTTTTCGATGAATGGGATAAAATTGCGTGTGCGGTACGGTCAAGTGTCCATGAAAGACGGAAAAATCTTAAATTTCCATAAAGTTTTTCTTGCATGGTCAAATATATGGTGATATAATTCAAAACAGCAACATATTAAAGTGTCAGTGGAAGCCAAAGCCGGCTGGGAACCCAGTTGGCTTTTTGTTACTTTTCAGTTCCTCTACATAATAAATGAACTTGCGGAATCTGGTGAAAATGATATACCGGGTGGAATGAATGGTAACGGAAGCTAATCTTATGAGCCGTAAGAGGGACGAAAGGACTGACAAAATATAAGGAGGATTTATTATGAAAAACCTGAAAAAAATCATCAGTGTTACTGCGGCAGCAGCAATGGTAATGTCAACAGTTGCACCTGTATCTGTATTTGCAGACGATGCTACATTTAAGATCGGTGGAATCGGACCTGTAACCGGAGCAGCAGCAATCTATGGACAGGCTGTAAAGAATGCAACAGAGCTTGCAATCAATGAAGTAAACGAAGACGGTGGAATCAACGGATATCAGGTAGAGTTCAAATTTGAAGATGATGAAAACGATGCTGAGAAAACCCTGAACGCTTACAACGCATTAAAAGACTGGGGAATGAACGTCCTGGTTGGTACAGTTACTTCCACACCTTGTGTAGCTGTAGCAAATGAAACAGCAGCAGACAATATGTTCCAGCTTACTCCATCCGGATCTGCAACAGAGTGTGTTGCTAATCCGAACGTATTCCGTGTATGCTTCTCTGACCCGAACCAGGGTACTGCAGCAGCTCAGTACATTGGAGAGCATAAACTTGCTACAAAAGTAGCTATTATCTACGATAGCTCTGATGTATATTCATCAGGTATCACACAGAACTTCACAGCAGAAGCAGCTAATCAGGGTATTGAAATCGTATCTTCCGAAGCATTTACTGCTGATAACAATAAAGACTTCTCCGTACAGCTTCAGAAAGCAAAAGACGGTGGTGCTGAATTAGTATTCCTTCCGATTTATTATACAGAAGCTTCCCTGATCCTTGCACAGGCAGACAGCATGGGATTTGAAACTAAATTCTTCGGATGCGACGGTATGGACGGTATCCTTGGTGTAGAAAACTTTGATACATCTCTTGCAGAGGGGCTGATGCTTCTTACACCATTTGCAGCAGATTCTACAGATGAGAAAACCCAGAACTTTGTAAAAGCATACAAAGATGCTTACAAAGACACACCAAACCAGTTCGCAGCAGATGCTTATGATGCAGTATACGCAGTCAAAGCAGCAGCAGAAAAAGAAGATGTAAAAGCAGACATGGATGTTGCAGATATCTGTGCAGCACTTGAAAAAGGCATGACCGAGATCACACTTGAAGGTGTTACAGGTGACGAGATCACATGGACAGAAGACGGTGAGCCGAACAAAGCTCCGAAAGCTGTAGAAATCAAAGATGGTGCTTACGCAGCAATGGAATAATGAAATTGAAATAACTGAAAAGATTTCATAAGAAATAAAATGCGATTGTTCCTGGAGTGGACAATGGTTGCATGCCAACGGGGCTGTCTGAATTATGCAGACAGCCCTGTTGCCTAATACGTTATTACATTAATGCGTTAATGACAGATTTACTTTTGGCAAAATAAACAAGACAGATTTCGCTAAAGGCAAATCTGCCAGTTTTACACACAATAAAATTATTTAAATATAAGAAAGGAAAGACTTCTATGAGTAGTTTTATATCATATCTTATCAGTGGTATCAGCCTCGGAAGTGTATATGCGATCATCGCCCTTGGTTATACCATGGTATACGGAATCGCTAAAATGCTGAACTTCGCTCATGGAGATGTTATCATGGTCGGCTCTTATGTAGTTTATGTCGCAGTCAGCGGCATGGGATTAAATCCGATTTTAGCCATCCTGCTGTCCATTATCATCTGTACACTCATGGGCGTTGTGATCGAAGGCGTTGCGTATCGACCACTGCGTAATGCAGCTTCACCTCTGGCTGTTCTGATCACAGCAATTGGTGTCAGCTACCTGCTTCAGAACGTGGCCCTTCTGATCTGGGGAGCAGATACCAAATCATTCAGTAACGTGATCAGTCTTCCATCCCTGAAACTTGCAGGTGGTTCTATCGTGATCACTGGTGTAACCATCGTAACCATTATCGGTGGTATCCTGATCATGGCAGGTCTGATGCTCTTTATCAGCAAGACAAAAACAGGACAGGCAATGCTTGCCGTATCTGAGGATAAAGGCGCTGCCCAGTTAATGGGTATTAACGTAAACAAAACAATCTCCATTACTTTTGCAATCGGTTCCGGACTTGCAGCAATCGCAGGTGTGCTTCTCTGCTCTGCATACCCGTCTTTGACACCATATACAGGTGCTATGCCTGGTATCAAAGCATTCGTTGCAGCTGTATTTGGCGGTATCGGATCTATCCCGGGAGCCTTTATCGGAGGTGTTGTTCTGGGTATCCTGGAGATTTTTGGTAAAGCTTATATCTCTTCACAGATGGCTGATGCCATTGTATTCGGTGTTCTGATCGTAGTTCTGGTTGTGAAACCTACCGGTATTCTTGGTAAGAACATTCAGGAGAAAGTGTGAGGTGGCAGACATGGAAAAGAAGAAATTAAACAAAACAACAAAAAGCAATCTCATTACATACGGAATGGTTCTTGCAGCATATCTGATCGTACAGGGAATGATCGCAGGGAATCTGCTTTCCAACCTGATGCAGGGTCTTCTGGTGCCTCTTTGTGTATATATTATCCTGGCTCTTTCCCTGAACCTGACGGTTGGTATTCTGGGTGAGTTAAGTCTTGGACATGCCGGATTTATGTGTATCGGTGCTTTCACCAGTGCAGCATTTACAAAGGCAACTATGGATACATTTACGAATGCAGGACTTCGTTTCTTCGTTGCTCTGATCATTGGAGCTGTATGTGCAGGTATCTTTGGATTCCTGATCGGTATTCCTGTACTTCGTCTGAAAGGTGACTACCTTGCTATCGTAACACTGGCATTTGGTGAGATCATTAAGAATATCATCAATGTGCTTTATGTAGGAATTGACAGCAACGGAATCCATTTTTCCATGAAAGACCAGATGTCTCTTGGAATGGAGCCTGGTGGAAAAATGATCATCAGTGGTGCCATGGGTATCACAGGTACACCGAGACAGTCAACCTTTACTATAGGTGTGATTCTTATCCTGGTTACTTTATTCGTAGTTCTGAACCTGATCAATTCCAGAGACGGACGTGCGATCATGGCAATCCGTGATAACCGTATTGCAGCGGAATCAATTGGTATTGATATCACAAAGTATAAACTGAAAGCATTTGCAATCTCAGCAGCATTAGCCGGTATCGGCGGTGTGCTTTATGCTCATAATCTTGCAACTTTAACAGCACTTCCGAAGAACTTTGGTTATAACATGTCTATCATGTTCCTGGTATTCGTAGTTCTCGGTGGAATTGGAAATATGCGTGGTTCTATTATTGCGGCAGTGATTCTGAACCTTCTTCCTGAGCTTCTGCGTGGACTCAGTGATTACCGTATGCTGTTCTATGCAATCGTGCTGATCGTAATGATGCTGATCAACTGGGCACCTAAGGCAATCGAGATGAGAGAGCGTCTTTTCAGTAAATTTAAGAAAAAGGAGGCATAAGCTATGGCATTGCTGGAAGTAAATCATTTAAATATTTCATTCGGCGGTCTTCATGCAGTGGATGATTTCCATGTCTCCATCGAGAAAGGACAGCTTTATGGTCTGATCGGTCCGAATGGTGCCGGTAAGACTACAATCTTTAACCTTCTTACAGGTGTGTATAAGCCGGATGAGGGAATCATCAATCTGGACGGACAGGATATCACCGGAAAGAGTACCATTGATATCAACAAGGCAGGAATCGCCAGAACATTCCAGAATATCCGTCTGTTCCATCAGATGAGTGTGCTGGACAATGTAAAGGCAGGACTTCACAATCATGATAAATACAGCCTTTTTACAGGTATTGTACATACTCCGAAATACTTTAAGGTTGAGAAAACCATGAATGAGGAAGCAATGAAGCTTCTTAAAGTGTTTGATCTGGACAAAGAGGCAGATATCCTTGCATCCAACCTTCCTTATGGTAAACAGAGAAAGCTGGAGATTGCCAGAGCACTGGCAACAAAGCCGAAGCTTCTTCTTCTGGATGAGCCGGCTGCAGGTATGAATCCCAATGAAACTGAGGAACTGATGGATACCATTCGTTTTGTTCGTGATAACTTTGATATGACCATTCTTCTGATCGAGCATGATATGAAGCTGGTTTCAGGTATCTGTGAGGAGCTGACTGTACTGAACTTCGGTCATGTTCTGAGACAGGGCAAGACTTCAGATGTGCTCCATGATCCGGAAGTTATCAAGGCATATCTTGGAGAATAGGAGGAGAGACAGATGGCATTACTGGAAGTACAGGACATACAGGTTTATTATGGAATGATTCAGGCATTGAAGGGTGTTTCTTTCTCTGTAAATGAAGGTGAAGTTATTGCTCTGATCGGTGCAAACGGTGCAGGTAAAACAACTACCCTGCATACAGTGACAGGGCTTCTCCGGGCAAAATCAGGACATATTATTTATGACGGACAGGATATCACAAAGGTTCCGCCTCACAAGATCGTAACAATGGGTATGGCACATGTTCCGGAAGGAAGACGTGTGTTTGCAAATATGACTGTTCTTCAGAATCTGAAGATGGGTGCTTTTACAAGATCTGATAAAAATGAGATTGATGCGACCATTGAGAAAGTATATAAACGTTTTCCGCGTCTGAAGGAACGTCAGAATCAGACTGCAGGTACCTTAAGTGGTGGTGAGCAGCAGATGCTCGCCATGGGACGTGCGCTGATGAGCCAGCCGAAGATCATTCTGATGGACGAGCCGTCCATGGGCCTTTCACCGATTTTTGTAAATGAGATTTTTGATATCATTAAAGAGGTAAGTGAGAGTGGAACAACGGTTCTTCTGGTTGAGCAGAATGCGAAGAAGGCTCTTTCTATTGCTGACAGAGCTTATGTCCTTGAGACCGGAAGGATTACACTGGAAGGTAAGGCAAGTGATCTTCTTCATGATGAATCTGTTCAGAAAGCTTATCTTGGAGAGTAAACAGGAGGGATTTTATGGAGAATTTTGTAATTACCATTGCGAGACAGTATGGAAGTGGCGGACGTACCGTCGGTAAGATGCTGGCAGAGAAACTGGGAGTTTCTTTCTATGACAAGCAGATCATTCAGATGGCTTCTGATGAGAGCGGGATTGATGTGAAGCTTTTTGGACAGGTGGAAGAAGGCTCCAGTGTGAAGGCATCTCTGTTTAATAAGACAGGGTTATATAAAGGAGATCTGATCGCACCGGATCAGAAGGGGTTTGTTTCTGATGAGAATATTTTTAATTATCAGGCGAAGATTGCAACGGATCTGGCAGAGAAGGAATCCTGTGTGATCGTTGGGCGTTGTGTGAATTATGTGTTTAAGGACAGACCGAATACTTTGAGAGTGTTTGTTCATGCACCCTGGGAGTTTCGTGTGGAGAAGTCCAGAGAGAAGATCAGCGGCAGTGATGAGGAGATTGAGAAGTTTCTTCGTAGGGATGATAAGAGAAAGCAGGATTATTATCGCAAATTTGCCGGTGGGGACTGGAGTGATGCGACGAATTATGATCTGTGTCTGAATGCAGGAAAGCTTGGATTTGAGAAGTGTGTGGATGCGATTTTGGCGCAGATGAACGTTATGGGAATTAAATGATGAAAAGGGCAGTCTCTCTTTTTGGGGGGCTGCTTTTTCTGCGCTGTGTATTGGTTATAGGAAATAAATGTATGTCTGGGGATTTTGGGTGTGGAAGTAAATTGTGTAGGAATAAAAAAATCCAGGCAGAAAAGTATTTCTGCCGGATTTTTTTATTAAGACTGGGATTTGATTTTGGTTTGGTATTCTTTTAAGGTTTTCTCGTAGCCCATTTCTGAGAGTTCGTAGAAGTGTTCTCCCTGGATTTCGGTGGGGAGGTATTGTTGGTGTACGTAGTGGTTTGGGTAGTCGTGGGCGTATTTGTAGCCGATGCCGTGGCCCAGTTTTTCGTGGCCGCCGTAGTGGGCGTCCTGGAGGTGTGGCGGGACTGTGGTTTTTGTGCGTTTGACGGAGTCCATGGCAGCGAAGATGGCGTTGACTGCGGAGTTGCTTTTGGGGGCGCAGGCCATGTAGGTGACTGCCTGGGAGAGGATGATCTGGGACTCGGGCATTCCTACGCGTTCTACTGCCTGGGCTGCGGCGACTGCTACGCAGAGGGCCTGTGGATCGGCGTTTCCGATGTCTTCGGAGGCGAGGATCATGATTCTTCGGGCTATGAATTTGACGTCTTCTCCGGCGTAGAGCATTTTTGCAAGGTAGTAGACTGCTGCGTCAGGGTCTGAGCCACGCATGCTTTTGATGAAGGCGGAGATGATGTCGTAGTGGTTGTCTCCGTTTTTGTCGTAGCGGACGACGCGTTTCTGGATGCACTGAGATGCCACATCCAGGGTGATGTGGATGAGACCGTCTTCGCTACGGGGGGTAGTGAGGATGCCCAGTTCGATGGCATTGAGGGCATTTCTGGCGTCGCCGCCTGCCATGTCTGCAAGGAAGTCGAGGGCGTCTTCATCTATCCGGGCTTTATAGTTTCCCATTCCTTTTGTTTTGTCGTTGACTGCCCGGAGGATCAGTTCTTTGACTTCGGAGATCTCCAGGGATTTCAGTTCGAAGATGATGGAACGGGAGATTAAGGCTGCGTTTACCTCGAAGTATGGATTCTCTGTTGTGGCACCGATGAGGATGATGGTTCCGTCTTCTACGAATGGGAGGAGATAGTCCTGCTGGCCTTTGTTGAAGCGGTGGATCTCGTCTATGAAGAGGATTGTTTTTTTGCCGTACATACCCAGGTTTTGCTGGGCTTCTTTTACAACTGCTTCCATATCTTTTTTGCCTGCTACAGTGGCGTTGATCTGGGTGAATTCTGCACTGGTAGTGTTGGCGATTACTTTTGCCAGGGTGGTCTTGCCGGTTCCGGGAGGGCCGTAGAAGATGACGGAGGTCAGTTTGTCAGCTTTGATAGCCCTGTATAATAAGGTGTTTTTTCCGATGATGTGTTGCTGCCCTACAACTTCATCCAGAGTTGTGGGGCGTAGTCTGGATGCCAGAGGGGATTCCTGGTCCAGGGTTTTTGATTTGGCGTATTCAAATAAATCCATAGTTTTTTCTCCATAGAATATGATGATAAAACAGTCACATTTCATTTCGTGTTTATAGTGACATAAAGTATTTCTGACAAATTATAGCAAGTCTCTTAATCAATATACATTATTTACGAGAAGTGCTATAGAACGTATATTTGTTTTAGTATAACGTATCCCTGTTTTTTTGTAAAGATTAGGAAATAAAAAGGAAGAGCATTATAAGAGCTCTTCCATTATTTTACCGTATATTTCCTGGTAATGTGTGGACCATTTTTTACAGATCGACTGTGCTGCCTCAAGGTTAGGAGCTGCGATGTTCAGGTCGATGAGGGAGTTGCCCTTTTCGATGAGCTGGCATCTTACAGAATAGGTTCCCTGTTTGGTGATGTAATAATCGGCAGGAGTGACGATTCGCTCCTGGGCTTTGAAGCCGGTGGATTTCAGGTATTCCCTGACTTCCTGTTTGATCTCAGGAGAGAGATCTTTCTGGAAAAAGGAGAGAGTCTTTATGCCATCTTCGGTAATCCGGTAATGGGAGACATTGGAACGGGTGTCCATGGTGATCAGTTCTGCCTCTACCAGTTCTGAGATTGCCTGCTGGAGATGGAAATAGTTTGTATATTCCCGGTCCAGGATAAATTCCGAAATCTGCGAATTTGTCAGGGTATTTTCAGTATTCTGAAGCATGTATAATACGATTAATTTGTAAACTGTGAATGGTGTTGCCATTTTATCCCTCCTTTGCATAGAGTAGCAGAGAATCTTTTAGTGCGAAAACAGTCTTCCCTGGTAGCTTTGTTCTTCTTTCATCCTGTGATGCAGCATATTTAATACCTCACGTTTACGGCTTGCCCACAGTGGTGCGATCAGCAGATCTTTGGGGCCGTCGCCTGTGATGCGGTGTATAACCATATCCGGTCTGAGATGTTCCAGACAGTTTATAAGGAGAGAGATGTATTCATCCCGTTCGTAAGTCTGAAACAGTCCTTTCTCGTAATCTGCTGCCAGATCAGTGCCGCGAAGCACATGAAGTAACTGCAGTTTGATTCCCTGAATATCCATATGGTTGAGGTATTCCATAGTTTCCAGAATATCTGCTGTGTTTTCACCGGGCAATCCGAGGATTGTATGCACGATTACTTCGATATTTTCTTTTCGCAGGCGTTTTACGGCATCATCAAAAACGCAGAGAGGATATCCCCTTCGGATATACCTGGCAGTGGACTCATGAATTGTCTGAAGTCCAAGTTCAATCCAGACAGGTTTCTGTTTATTTAACCGGGACAAAAGTGTCACAATCTCAGGACTGAGGCAGTCTGGTCTGGTGCCGATGGAAAGAGCAACTATCTTTGGATGAGAGATTGCTTCTGTAAAAATTTTCTCCAGATATTCCACAGGTGCGTAGGTATTTGTGTACGCCTGGAAATAGGCAATATATTTATGAATCGGACGTTTCTGTGAAAGGATACTGATCTGGCTTTCTATCTGGTCAGTGATGGAAAGTGCGGCATCTGCAGCGAAATCTCCGCTTCCTCCTGCGCTGCAGAAGATGCAGCCGCGGGTTCCAATCTTACCGTCCCTGTTGGGACAGGACATGCCGCCATTTAGCGTGACCTTATAAACCTTTTCTCCAAACCGCTCTCTCAGCATATAGTCCAGAGAGTGGTATGGTTTCTCTCCCCATTTGGTCATACTGTGTGATCATTTTCTGCTGATGAAGTTTCAGCAGAGTTTTCGTTCTGAAGGTCTGTATCCTGGGTATCTGTATCAGCCGGAATATAATTATCAAAAATCTTTACCAGAAAATGTCCGTTGATAAATGCCTCCAGTGCAAATCCAAACATGCACAGAAGCATGATGGCCATGGACTGTATGCGGAAACTTTTAATAAAAAACACGCCTGCAGGTAACAGAGTGATGACTGCCATCAGGACTGTATACGGAAGATGACGGATAGCCATCAGGAATGCATTGCGGAAGGTGTTTTTGATGGAGTTGTAGAATTTGGCAAGCACCGGATAAATATACAGAAATACCATCATATAAAGGATACCAAATGCAAAGAAAACGATATACAATACCTGAGACATTGTTCCGCCGATATTACCTACAATACGCAGATCCATGTAAAGGATAGCTGCAACTGCAAGCATGATAAGATTGATGACAGTTGCCTGTTTGAAGTTCTGCTTAAAGGATTTGAAGAAGCTTCTGATAATATAAGATTCTTCGTTACGTGTCATTTTCAGTGTGACATAGTGGAGTGCAGTCAGTGACGCACCAATAGTCACGATCGGCAGACAACAGATCAGAAAGACCACATTAAGCATAATAAGATCAGCCACGCGTCCCATGACGGTGAAGAATTTGTTGTCCATGTTAAATAGTCTGTCCATTCGTTTAATTACTCCTTTTGTATATAATGATGTACAGCATACTCTGCGGATAATCCTGCTACAGAGAAATCTGTACAAGCTTTGTATAACAGTATAACGAATCAGGCAGGAAAAAGCAAATCTTTTATGTGAGCAGGAGCTGGTCTGCAGTGACAAAAACATAGCCTTTTTCAGTAAAAAGATCAGCGATTTTCAGGGCTGCATCCACAGATGTCTGATAGCCGTCATGCATCAGGATGATAGAACCGTCATGAACCTGTTTCTGGGCGATAGACAGGATAGAATCGATGTTTTTGCTTTGCCAGTCCAGAGTGTCTACATCCCAGAATACGGGAAGCATGGTGACAGAAAGTTCCATATCCTTGATCCATGCGCCGAAAGGCGGTCGCACATAAGAAGGGTAAATTCCGGAAGCTTCATAGATTCTGTTATTTGTTTTTTCAATTTCCAGTCGGGCCTTCTCCGCCGGGATCTTGTCAAGCTGTACATGATCCCAGGTGTGATTTCCGATAAGATGTCCGTCTTTTCGCATTTGCAGGAGTATATCTTCGTTTCCTTCAATGTTCTCGCCTATCAGAAAGAAAGATGCCCTGATGTTTCTTTTTTTTAATCCATCCAGAAGCATGGGGGTATACCGGGCATTAGGACCGTCATCAAAGGTCAGTGCGATTCTGGGAGGTTCTTCGACGGGAAGCCCGGCGGTGGTGTCAGTTGAAAAATCCTCAAAAGCTGTAGCTTTTGCAGATGCCTGTTTTACAAGGGAAAGCATACCGGGACCTGCCAGTGAAGTAAGGAACTGTGTGCGTTTGTCAGCAGAAGAAAAGAGCAGGAAAAAAATCATGCATAATATTTCAAAAAATATTAAAGTCCGCTTCATGCAAAGATAC
>ULZY01019779.1_pt1 | contig 10666 bp, 7 predicted proteins | sample 1963571 | NCBI WGS metagenome assembly ULZY01 (sample SAMEA4835902, study PRJEB28245) | human gut metagenome | biome: gut microbiome; material: fecal sample | place: Denmark | collected 2008
ATGAAAAAGAGTCTCTTTCACAGTCTTTATAATATATTCTGTTATTGCCTTACAGAGCTGTCCGCCCACTAAAGACATTTTGATATTGGTATCATAACATACGAAAATATTTTATTCAAGGACTATTTGAAAAATTTCACAGGCTTTCCGGTCCATCCCAATCATCAAAATAAGTTCTTTTTACACATAAATAATATTTTCCTTCTGTATTTTTATATATAACTATATAGCAATATGGTATTTTCCCGTATTCATTTATATCCTGAAACAGTGTCACACTTTCTATATATCTTGGAGATGTCCAATAATACCCTATAAGTTCTGCATTATCCTCCAACATCCAGCTTTCAGGATATATTTTTTCTGAATCTATATTCTGTTTTTCTGCATGATTATCCGAAACTACAGTTGTATTCAATACAACTTCTCCCAATTTTCTTATTAAATCTCCCTGTTGTTGAAAAAATATATACTGCTGCTCTTTGGACCTTTCGTGTGCATTTTCAAGCTTATCCATTAACTTATCTTTGTCTTCCTCATTTAAACAAAATTTTCCTGTATAAGTATCTGTCTCACGGTCATAATCAAACTTCACTTTTTTGCAGAATAACGGTATTGTAAAATCTTTTTCATACCACATAACCGTATCTTTTATTATGTATCTCGGGCTTTGTTTGTATATATTCCGACATATTATTATTAGCAACAGACTTAATACTAATATAATGCCTATTTTTATTTTTGTTTTCACTTTATCGCCTTTCATATTTTCTGCTATAACATTGTTACCAAACATCTGGTCCGTCCCAGTCGGAATAATCTGTTCTTTTTATACAAAAATAATACTTTCCGGTTTTATCTTTATATATAACTATGCAACACCTTGGCACCTTTCCATTAATCAAGTTACTATAATCGGATAAAACAGTTTCATCACAACTGTCTTTTATATATCTGGGTTCTGTTAAATAAATTGCCATTAACTCATCACAGTTTTCCAGCATCCATTCTTCCGGATATATTTTATCTATCTGTATATCGTCTCTCTTTTTTTCTTTTTTAAAATAATACTTATATAAAAGATTATATGATACCATCGTTGTATTAAGCGTTTTTTTATCCAAATCTCTTAAATTGCCTTTATATTTATCAATACTATTTGTTACATTTACGCTTCTTTCGTTAAATTCTTTTAAATTATCAGATAAGCTATCTTTTTGTTTTTCACTTATTGCAAACTTTCCTGTATAATTACCGCTCTTTTTATCATACTCAAACTTCACTTTTTTGCAGAATAACGGTATTGTAAAATCTTTTTCATACCACATAACCGTATCTTTTATTATATATCTCGGACTTTGTTTGTATATGTTTAAAATTATAAATATAAACGCCACAGCTACAATTATTACTAATATGTTTATTAATTTTATTTTAGATTTTTTCATAATTTTTTTAATATAAATCATTCCCCTCTCTCTTTATACAAAGATAATATTTTCCTTTTTTATCTCTGTACACCATAATATGACATATCGGTCTGTGTCCATCAACCAATTCCGAATCGTTAAATAATGCACCATATCCTGTTTGTGGCTGTGTCCAATACAATAATAAAAACTCGTCTTCATCTTCTATCATCCAATTTTCAGGATATATTTCATTAAAATCAATATCATCTCTCTTTTTTACTTTTCCCATATATGTCTTATACATCAGATTGCTAGAAACTGCTGTTGTATTTAATATTTTTTCACTTAATTCACTTATATCATCACACGAATGTTCATTTTGAACATCTATTGAATCACAATACCTTTTCCTTGCACTATTCCATTTATTATAAATCCTATCAGCCTGTTTTTTTGTAATTAAAAATTTACCTGTATATTTACCCGTCTCCCTATCATACTCAAACCTTACTTTTTTGCAGAATAACGGTATTGTAAAATCTTTTTCATACCACATAACCGTATCTTTTATTATATATCTCGGACTTTGTTTGTATATATTCCGGCATATTATTATTAGCAACAGACTTAATACTAATATAATGCCTATTTTTATTTTTGTTTTCATTCTATATTACCTCTTCCCAATTCACATATCAAAAAGTCAATAGGTCAATTAATTGATATATTCTAAACTCATGCTTATCTCCGGCTAACGCTATCTGTTCATATTCTACATTCTTTTTATCCCGATTATACTTATATGTATACCAGCCTCTTCCATCACAATAATACCGGATATAAAAATGCTGCTTATCCTTAATAAAAGTATCTGGATTTCCATTAATATTATGATTCTCTTCATCTTTTACATTATGTACTTCCGCATCTCCTGCTAACACCTGTCCGCTTATTTTTTTTGCAAAAGCAGATGCAATATTTTCTCCTGCATAATCCACATTTCCGACCGAACACTGCAAAAGTATAAGTCTTTGAACAGGCTTTCTTTCAAGCGAATTAATATCATCAATATTCATTCTCAGACTATAACCTTTCCCGGGGCCATTTGATATTTCTGTCGGCGTTCCATGCATGTTCATCATAACCGCATATACGCAACATGCACTCTCATTAAATTTGCCTACATTTTCCCATGCTTCTCTAAACTTTTCTTCATTGTTTGTTTCAAACTTAACAACTGCATATATTTTATTTTTATAATTATAAGGATTACTCTCATCCTCTTTTATAGTTATTAAATCAGCCACATCACTTTCTGACTGTTCTTTTCTGTCCTCAATATAAAAATAATATGCAATATTTTTATACTCTTTACCTCTTATGTGCAAACATTTATCGTACTCATCTTTACACACACTGCAAAACATTTTTTCTGTTGTTGCACATATTGTATTTCCGTATATTTGTCCATCCCAATGTGAACACGCTCCATTCGGGTCATAATAATTATTTCCGCATATATTACAGAAAGTTATTTTATTGGCCTCACATACTGTTCCTCCGTAACTATTACCTTCCCAATGCGAACATGCTCCATTCGGGTCGTAATAATTATTTCCGCAAATATTGCATATTGTTGTTGTGCTACATTCTACATCACCATATACCTGACCTTTCCAATGTGAACACGCCCCATATTCATCAAAATAATTATTCCCGCAAATATTACATATTGTTATTTTATCTAATTCACAATAACCCTCATCATACCATGCACCCTCACTGTGCGGACAATCACCGCCCCAATAATTGTCTCCGCAAATACTGCACACATATATTTCTTTCGGAATACATTCTGTTCCGCCGTAATAACTTCCTTTTTCATGCGAACATGCTCCGCCAGCATCAAAATAATTATTTCCACAGATATTACATCTCTCCCACGGCTTACATTCAACCCCACCATATTCAACACCTTCTTCATGTGTACAGTAAACCATATTCTCTCCACATATATTACAATATTTTTCTTCATATGGTTTACATTCGCTTCCGCCATATGACGCACCCTTTGTATGTGAACACAATACACTGTTAAAATCATGACCGCATATATTGCATATTTCTATCTTATATACAACACATTCCACCTGTTCCAATCCTGCATATGCTTTACTTGTGTTTTTAAACATGCACATAAAAAAAAACAAAGCACACAATCATCATTTGAAATAACAATTTAATTTTTTTCATAATCCTCCTCTTTTGTCTTATTCACTCATCAGGCATAATTTAAAATAAAAAAAATAGTTACGCCTGTACTTTTGTTAATAAAACACATATTTTTGTATTTATACAAGTACAAGTGTAACTGATTAATATTTTCGTGTCAATCACTTTTATATTTTAAATATGCCTACTTTTTAAATTTCAACGCCACCGTCGTTATAAATGCCTGTATAGGAACCGTCAGTATCACGCCGATTGTACCGCAGAGTCCGCAGACTATTTCTGTTATTATGGAATTGTAACCCATAATCTGAAGGTAAGGCATCTCATAAGAATATATCGTAAGAAGTGTTCCCGTTGCCGAACCCGTGTATGCAAGAATGAGCGTATTTGACATGGTTCCCATCATATCGTGTCCGACGTGCATACCTGACATAAACAGCTCTTTTGCTTTCAAATCAGGTGCCTTTTCGTGAATCTCGGTTATAGCGGCAACTATAGACACACTTACGTCCATCACCGCACCGAGTGACGATATTAATATTCCCGCATACAAAATATCCGAAACATGCAGTTTTGAACTGTTGGCTATATATATCATTGATTCCGCATCAGACATGTTATATCCGTTTAGATTTGACAGACTGCCCGCAATCATTGCAAGACCTCCCGACAAAACTATGCCTACTGTTGTTCCGATTATTGCACAGACCGTCTTTGAAGAAACTCCGTTTAATATATATATCGACGCCGCAAGAATCACAACCGATGTGAGAAGTGCCGCAAATATCCCGTTCAGACCGATATAAAGAAGCGGAACATACATACATATTACACATATAAATGTAAATATCAGTGCGTAGAGTGCCGCTGCTCCTTTTTTGCCTCCGACAAGCACAAGACAAAGCGAAAACAGCCCAAGCAGAACATATACCATCATTGTCCTGTCATAATTGTACACAGAACCCGTAATCACACCATCTATATCTTTTACTACCGCAATAACCTTTGTTCCTGTCGTGCAGAATGCACCTCTTTGAAATGAATTTGAGTTATCAAGTTCACAATTCTGCCCCTTATACTGACCGCCGGTAATCTTTGCGGATACTTTCTGTGCACCGCCGAATGGCTGTCCGCCCGAATTATCTTCTATAATTTGTGTGACCTTTGCTTTTACATATACAACATTATTATTTGCTTTGATATGAGTTCTCTTAATTTGACAACTTCCGATGATAATCCCCGCAAGAATCACCATCGGAAGAAGTACACGGAGAACTCTTTTATATAAATTTCTCCTGTTATCCATTAAATTATGCCTCTTTTTTCTTTATAACGGTAACTGCCCCGATACCTGCCGCTGACAGTCCAAGAAGCACAAACAGCCATATCTTTGCCCTGTCACCTGTTTCAATCGAACCAATAAGCTTATCAGAATTTGTATTTTCCTGATTATCTGAATCGCTGCCGCCCGTATTGACACTTTCATTTTTCTTTGCTGTCGTAAATTCATATACACCGCTCTTTTCAATATCCGACGCTGTATTGGTTACAACCGCATACCACGCATAATCTGTATTTTCTTTAAGATTTGTCAATTCAAGTACAGCCTTTCCTGTTGCACCGTTTGTTTCTGCATTTACACTTCCAAGCTTCTCATTTGTATACACGTAAGCTGAAAAGCTCTTTTCAAGAATTGTCTGCTCTTTCGTATTAAAATTAACGTCGAGAACCATCTGGTCAACGCCCGTTGCTGATGCACCTTCTACATTTAATGTGTGAAGTTCTGTATCATAATAGTTAAAATCGTCCATGCAAGGAGAATATGAATTCATATAAATCTTGTTATTATCAAGGTCAAAATACAGGAACTTAATATATTCGTTACCGCCTTCAAATCCTGACTGATAATCGGTACAAATCTGATATACTGTTCTGTCATTCCTGCCGTCGCCGTCATCATCAAACATTACAGTCTCATATGATGAGCCGTGATAATGGCCGTTTAATACCGCAAATACATTAGGATTCTTTTCAACAACATATTTCTGTACAAGCTGTCCATAATAATCAAGATAAGTTCCGCCGCTCTGCTTTACATTTGTGTATGTATGGAAGCAAAGGATTGCCTTTCTGTCACTGTACTGTGAAAGGACCTGATTCATCCAGTCAATTTCGTCCTGATAAATATTCCAGCTCATGTATACAATTATAAAATCCTGTCCGCCCTCATTTATCAAATCATAATGGCCTTTATTGTTCTGATATGTTCCACCATATGTAGGCTGTGTCTTAAATCTGTTTTCTCCGAAATATTTGTAATAATTTTCATAATCTGCAAGACCTGCCGCAACATCGTGATTTCCGCCAAGAACACCGTAAGGCATACCTGCTTTGTCAAGAATTCCCATTGCTTCGTCTGCATTTTCCCACTCATAGGTCATATCGACATCATCTACAATATCGCCTGTATGAATAACATACTTAATTTTACGCTTGTCAGCATTATTTACAATCCAGTTATTAATATTAGTAAAATGATGCTGCCATTCCTCCGCATAATACTGTGTATCCGTTTCCCACGCGAAACAGAAATCGTAATCGTCCGGAACATTTGTACCATCCCAGTCTGCATTATTATTTACTTTTTTATCAGTAACTGTATCAAGTTCCGGAAGTGATGAATCAGCAGTACACTGGACAATAATCGTCGCATTTCCGTCTTTTACATGATTTGCAGCTGTAAATCCGGCTTCTTTTATTGTTCCGTTTTCATCTGCTTTTGCGATTTCATCCCATTCATTTGTAGCTGTATTTAACACATACATTGTACTTGCATGCGTATCGTTACTGTTTGAAGCTTCACCGTCCCAGTTTGCGGCAATAATTTCATCATCTTTTACATCAGGTACATTTACCGTGTACTGTATATACGGAAGAATACCTTCTGATGTATCTGTTTTTATACTGTCGGCTTTTATCCTTTCAGCCCTGTAAAATGTTGCCGTTGTATCTGACTTGACATTTTCAAGGTTAAGATAAAGAGAAGCACTGTTATCCGTAATATCCGATGTTAAACCGTCCTTAATTGTTACCTTTGCACTGTCTGCCATAAATACCGCTGTCTTTGTTGTCTCATTTCCTGCAGCATCTTTTGCAAATGCTGTAATTGTATGCTGTCCGTCGCCCAAAGCAAAAGAGGTTGTTTCATATGTATCATTAATCTGCTCGCCGTCAAGAGTCACAACGAATTCTTCCAGTGTATTTGCTTCTGTAACTTTAGGACTGAGTGTAATATTTCCACCCAAAATGTCACCATCTTTTACACCAAGCTCAATCTCAGGAGCTTTGTTATCCACAATAAAAGTAACTTCTTTTGTATTTATGCCGTCAGTTACCTTTAAAGTATGTTCACCTTCTGAAAGCTTTGTTGTATCCACCTGTGTACCAACTGCAGTAACTTCTGTAGCCGGAACTGTAAAACTCACATCCATATATGGACACATACCAGCTGAATCACCAATATAATGAACTGTTTCATAATCTGTGCTAAGATTTGTCTTTGCACTTGTAGCTGCATCATCCGGTCCGATTGACACCGGATAGTAAACGTTTCCATTAATAAGTTTTAATGCAAGATTTTTAACTGTAAAATCTTCTCTGTTCGCATCCGGCATAAGATATTCGTCACCTGTCGTGCCATATGTACCAGCCCAGAAACGGAGTGTCACATCATAAGCTGCCTTTTCTTCGTTATATTTAAAATATCTGTTATCAATATGTAGTGCCTGACCATCAAGTATTTGGTACTGCCACTTTCCTATTGAAGCAATTGTTTCGTTATCTGTTGTTGTAACAGCATTTCTGAAATAGCTGTCCCTGCCGTCAGCATGGAATGTAAAATACGCTCCGTCTTCAAGCATTGGCGTTGTTGTGCGTTCAATATCATCAATATATATTTTTGATGATAAATTATTGCCTCCGTCATTAGCTGTCATTGTTACGATTCCACTGACTTCCTCTTTATCACCTATATTTGTTCTGATTCCGTCAGTTTCATTTAATTTGTTAATTTCCACCTTGTAAATATTACTTAATGTGCTGCGGTATCTGTTATCCGCACTCACGTAAAATTCAACATAATCATGTGAAAATAATTCATCCGCTGGAATCAATACTTCATAAAGATTAGGAACTCTCCTGTTTACTTCTGTTGTTTTATTCCAGCTTCCTGTTCCGTCAAATCTGTAATATGTACTGATACCTGTTCTTGCAAGATTTCCTGTCTGCTCAAAATGGAAATCAACTCTTAACTCATCACCCTGCATAATAGATTTTGGAACAGTATCATTAAGCTGTAAAGTCAATGCTGAACCATCATCTTTTGCATATGTATACTGTTCTGTGCTTGCATTTCCCATTGAAGTTGCTGCATTTGCTGTTTTAAGAAGCATTTCAGGTCCTTCTGGATTTACCATAAGTTCAGCCGATTTGTTATCCTTGCAGTCAGAATTACCAACATAGCAGTAATTTGACACAAGTTTTCTTGTTCCGTCAGAATTTTTCTTATAAATCTCAACTGCACGGTTTGTATTGTTCATACCATTCTGACCCGTAACAAGATAAACCGGAACATCTTCACTTATTTTATAAGCATCACGGAATTCTTTCTCTGTAGGAAAACTTGTATAATTTTTCAGAAAATTAATTCTGTAAAACCATATTACCGCTGTTTTTCCTGCCGGAATAACGCAGTTATCAGATGAACCTATACCCGACTCTGTATTTTCATCATAACGGCTTACATCAAGAATTTTTCTGCTGCCCTCTTTAACTTCATATCCAAACTGATATTCGTTATTCAAATCAACATCATGGTCTGTTGTATTGACAACTTCGACACATTCCATCAAATCATCACTGATTCCATATACACTGCTTCTGTTTATATCATTCGGTCTTACTTCCGTAATAAACACACCGTTGGCAATCTGTGAATCAGGAACTTTAGCCTTTACAAGACCATTAAGTTGTCCTGAGTATACATATCCCGGTGAAGGCTCACACATATCGCGGTATACTTCCATTTCATTTCCAATATCGGGAATTGAAAGCTCAACCGAAAATCCGTCCATTGTATTAACCTTATCCGTAGCCGTAAATGTTGAAACCACATTATTGCCAGCTTTTGTTTTTAATGAAAATGTTGATGTAACGCCCCAGTTCACACCACTTGTAACTTTAAGAACAACTGCATCGTCAGGAATTCTCATCTCTTCCCTGAATTCTGCTTCTGTAGGAATCGTAGTTGTGACATCACTTCTATAATTCCACAGTACAACCTTCTCTTCCGGCTGTATTACAACATCAGCATTATCATCCATTGTTGTAACTTTTTGAACTGTATCGTTATATACAAACTCATATGTATCGTTAAAATTAACAGGATTTTCATATGTACTTGTAATCTCGACAAATTCCATCAAATCGGTTGTACTTTTATATAACCTGATACTTTCGTAACCACTTTTTTCTCTTGAATTATTCTTCACACTCCGGTCTACGTCATTCTGATAAATCTCCGTAAGCCAAAGTCCCTCTTTGTTAAAACTCTCATTTACCGAAACATCTGCACCGCCTGTCTCGCTCGCAATAAGCGGTGAAATATTACCTAAGATACTGCCTGCTATCATAACAGCAGCCACAGTTCCCGCTACAATCCGTTTTTTTCTCCTTTTCATGACGTTCTCCTTATTAGTATAATTGCTCAAACATTTGAAAACGTCATAATTATAGTAATGTCATGTAAAATCCAATATCACAATTTGAAGAAATTTATGTAAAACTTTGTAAAATTTTTCAAAATATAATAATAGATTATCACTGCTTATTTTCTTCTTTTAATTCTTTCTCCTTAAACTCCCACTTTTTTAATGTATAATCCCAGTTCCTGTATGCCCACCTTTTTATACACAGATAATATTTATCATCTGAATTTTTATATATAAGTATAAAATTCTTTGGCACAACATCCCTATCTTCATCTGTTTCAAAATCCTCACTAAACAGCTTAGTTCCTGTTACATAATATCCTATAACATCAGAATCTTTATCAATCATTGTCTTTTTATCATGTTTCCATATATCTTCTTGTATTATTCTATTGCCGGATTTCTTATAATTATAAAATACCGTAAGGTTATATACTCTTGTGGTCTTTTCTAATTGCTCTCTTTCTTCATCACCGCCATTTTTGCTATTTTCAACCGCTGTTAAATATCTTTGTCTGTCACTATTCAACTGATTTACCATATTGGCAGCCTCTTTTTTGCTTATTTCAAATTTAGCCGTATATACATTAGCATATTTGTTATATTTTATATTAATTTTTTTACGTTCAAATATTATTTTTTTAACGGACTTTGGCATTGTAAAATCTTTTTCATATGGCATAACTGTATTCTTTAAAATTACACGCGGTGATTGTGCGTAACATAATAATCCCGCAATCAAAACAACATACGCCGCTATCACTAATGTTAATTTCTTCTTCATTCAGTCTCCCACCTTCAACAATAAATTATAATTTTACCAATCTTGTGGCTTACACCAATCTCCTCGTACATATCTGCATATACGAAAATAATATTTGTTATTTGTATCTTTATAGACAATCATATTACAAGCTGGTGCTTGACCCTCAATAGCATTTCCATCTTGAAACACAGAACGTGTTGGTCTTTTTTTATCTTCATAGCCACAATTTGTATCCCAACGTTGTGGCTTAGTATAATAGTATCCTAATACTTCAATATTTTCACCCAAATTCCATGCAGCACTTGTGGTTATACTTTTCGTTTCATCAGAATAAACATATTTACTGACATTTGTTGTATTCTTTTTTATTTCCAATTCTTTATATGACAATCCCTCTTCAGATTGTTTCATAGAATTTTCAAATCTTTCCAAAGCATCGTCTAACTGTTTAACGATTTTCTCTGCCTGGTCTTTACTCACTTCAAATT
>ULZY01007507.1_pt1 | contig 10568 bp, 8 predicted proteins | sample 1963571 | NCBI WGS metagenome assembly ULZY01 (sample SAMEA4835902, study PRJEB28245) | human gut metagenome | biome: gut microbiome; material: fecal sample | place: Denmark | collected 2008
GGATTGTCAACTGTATTGAGCATATTTATACAAACCGCAACAGATATTGATAACAGTTCATTTGACGGCGAATATACATCGAGTTCATAACTTTCCGTACTCGAAAACACTCTCTTTTGCACTGCAATAACCGTATTGTCAACATCCTGTACGGAAAAACTTTTTTGCGCTATATTTCCGCAAATTTTCCAATTTACACCGGAGCAAATACAAACAAGTTCATTACGGTTTACGCCCATTAAAATGCGCATTTTTTTACCGCCTGCGTTTATATTGCAGGCAATAATGTTTGACACCGACAAGCATCTTATCTTAACAAAAATTTCGTCAGCACTGTGAATAATAATTTTTCGGCTTCGTTTGCTTTTTGAAAATTCCGCAAGATATTTTTCTATGCCCGTTTCGTCATAAATTTCAAAAGCGCCAAAATCCGCACAAACATCTCTTTTAATAAAATATTTCACAAAAAGCCCCCTTGAATTTCAGATTTACTGATTTTCAAGCTCATCAAGCCAAATTCTTACGCTTGCGTCACTTGGCATTCTCCAGTCCGAACGAGGAGAAAGCGTTACCGAACCTACCTTTGGGCCGTCAGGCAAACAACTGCGCTTAAACTGTTGAGAGAAAAATCTCTTTAAAAATGTAACAAGCCATTTTTTTATTGTATCGTTATTGTACTTTCCCGCAAAGGAATGCTTTGCAAGATAATATATTTTTGACGGAGTAAATCCAAAACGCACAAAGTAATAAAGGAAAAAGTCGTGCAATTCATAAGGGCCGACCACATCTTCGGTTTTCTGTGCGATTTCTCCGTTTTTATCAGGCGGCAAAAGCTCCGGACTTACAGGTGTATCGAGTACATCAAGCAAAACCGTTTTTAATTCTCCGTCACTGATTTCAGCCTCGTACGCTGTAAGGTAACGGACGAGTGTTTTAGGAATAGAAACATTCACCGCATACATACTCATATGGTCGCCGTTGTAGGTTGCCCAACCAAGCGCAAGTTCCGACAAATCGCCCGTACCGATTACAAGACCGCCGTACTTATTTGAAAGGTTCATCAGAATTTTAGTACGCTCTCTCGCCTGCGAATTTTCATAGGTAATGTCTGTTACACTTTCATCGTGCTTAATATCTATAAAATGCTGTCTTACCGCTGCGGTAATATTAATTTCTTCAAAAGAAACATTATAAGCCTCTGCAAGTTTTTCGGCATTTGATTTGGTACGCTTTGTTGTACCGAAACAAGGCATTGTTACAGTGTGAATATTTTTTCTGTCAATACCGAGCATATCAAAAGCGTGAACGCAAACAATAAGCGCAAGTGTACTGTCAAGACCGCCCGAAAGTCCGAGCACAACATTATTAATTCCTGTATGAGCAAGTCTGGTTGCAAGTCCTGTTGCCTGCATTGTTATAATTTCCTTGCATCTTCTGCTAAGGTCATCTTTTGCCGACGGTACAAACGGAGTCTGCTCAAATTTTCTTGAGAGCTTTGTATCGGTAAGCGGCATATCAAAATAAATTCTTCTGACATTTTCATTGTCGGAGCAGAATGTACTCATTCTTCTGCGCTCGCCCATAAGTTTTTGAACATCAATATCCGCATAAGTAATGCCTGTCGTAAAGCGCTCGCTTTCACTCAACAAAGATGCGTTCTCACATATTATATTCTGTGCAGAATAAACTGTGTCTGTTGTGCTTTCCCCAAATCCTGAATCGGTATAAATGTATGCACAGCAAAGCTTGCCGCTCTGCATTCTCACAAGCGAGCGTCTGTATTCTGCTTTGCCGATGGTATCATCGGAGGTTGACGGATTGCAAATAACCGTTGCTCCCGATTTTGCAAGAGCTATTGACGGAGATTCCGCTACCCATAAATCTTCGCAAACCTCCACACCAATGGTAAAATCGGGCATATTTTTATTTTGGAACAAAACTTTATCGGTCAAAACAGTTTTCCGGCCTGCATACTCAATTTCAAAATCCGTATTTTTTCCGCTTGTATAATGTCTTGCCTCGTAAAATTCTGAATAATTCGGAATATTTGCCTTTGGCACAAGAGCGAGTAATTTGCCCTTAAAAATAACTGCCGCACAGTTGTAAAGAGCCTCCCTGAAAGCAACCGGAACGCCCACAACGGATATAATATCAAGATTTTTGGTTTCTTCAATTATTCTGTAAACCGAGCTTTCTGCTGTTTTAAGAAGAGTTTGCTGTAAAAACAAATCGCTGCAAGTATAGCCGGTTATGCATAATTCGGGAAAATTCACAAGTGCGGCACCCTCAATATTTGCCTCTTTTATTTGCGCAATTATTGCGTCGGTATTCTTTTTACAATCAGATACTCTGATAATAGGTGTAGCCGCCGCAACCTTTACAAATCCGTATTTCATTTATATCAATTCCTTTTCAGAAAAATAAAAACCGCAGGTAAACATACCTACGGTTATTATAGCCTAAAAATTGTAATTATACAAGTATCAAAGCAGACTTCTGTGGAGTCTTTTTTGATGAAAAAGATAGCGTGTTTCAAGCATCGGTTCAAACTTAGCTATGTAACAGCTTGTGTAACCCATTATCAGCCAGAACCACATTACCATAAACGATATATCGTAAAGCAGTGCCTTTTCAAATAACGCATAGAAAAGATATGCGCTTAAAAATGCGAACATACAAGGATAAGCGTCATTTTTAAAGGTCTTTTTTTGCAGGAATAAATGTTGTGCGGCGTGTTTTGCAAAGCGGAAACCGAATATACCGAAAATAACAAATCCGAGCACACCTGTAGATACAAGTATAGTTAAAAATCCGTTGTGCAAATCATTGTTATGGTAAGTATATTTTAAAGTACCGTTTGCATATTCCTGACTGTAGAACACGATGTTTCCGTTACTTATTCCAAAGACAGGCGATATTTTGAACAAATCTAAAGATTCTCTATACAGCTTAAAACGACCGCTGTCAATATTGGAATTTTCGTGTTCAAATGTTATCGGCCCTTTGTCGGACGGCGCAACGGTTTTATTATTGTCGGAATCATTTTGCTTTGGCTGTTCATCGGTATCCGACTGCTCTTTTTCTGTAATTTCATCAAGTAAAGAATAAGTCTTTGCCGTAACAACAGCAAACCCCTGCTGACAGATTTCCCTGAACATAAGTGAAGAACCCACAAGAAAAGTTCCTACAAGTACAAGCGCCACTATTCTCATCGTGACTTTTGCGGGAGAAAGTCCGTCTTTTGCAGCAAAAAACTGATATACAATATAAACTATCATATATGCAAGAATAAGTACCATAGACGCATTTGAATCGCAAAGCAAAAGCGAAAACAAGCTTGTACACACACAGGCAACTATCCATATTTTGCTGACTTTCCTTTGATTAACCGCATTTTGAAAATCAGGTTTACACAGAATATGACAGCAAAAAATTGCTACACAGGAAACAAAGCCAAGCAAATTAGGATTTATGTAAATACCCGTAAATCTGTTTTCGTATATTGTAAACTTAATCCAGTACCATTCAAACCTTATGTTAAACATAAGGCAGAAAATACCGATGAAGTTTGCAATTGTAGTAATATACACAATACCTCTTGCCACGGTATAAAGCTCGTTTTTGAAATCAAAATCAGGTTCTGTGTGCATACCGTAAAATATAAAAAAGCATATCAGTATATGTAAAAACATTAACGCACTGTAGAAAATTGTATAAGTAAAGTTTAACAGCATGGTTAAAAGAGAAACCGCAAGGAATCCCCACACCCACAAGCCAAAGCGCAGTTTAAAAAATGTATTGTTTGTTTTTTGCTTATAATAGGTAAGCCATATGCCCCAGCAAAACAAAAATGCTACAAGAATATACGCAGGAATTTGTAAAAATGATACATTACAAAAAAACAGAGTAAAAATATAAACCTTTCTGTAACAAGAAAAGCTCTTTATTTTTTTCTTTAGCTCTTTCATTATACACCCCCTGTTACCTAAGTACCTCTTTAACTGTTTTAAACATAAGTTTTATGTCGGACAAAAAGTCGAAATTTTCAAGATACATAAGATTATACTTCATTTTTTCGGGTAAAATAGTTTCAACATAAACCTTATCCGCATCTTCGACATTTTGTAAAAGTTTTTCCTCGTCTTTATACATAATAGAAGCAAGCGAGGTTATTCCTGCAGGCATAAGCAAGGTTGCATTGTATTCGTCTTTGTACATATCCACATACTTCTGTACTTCCGGACGAGTACCGACAAAGGTCATTGAGCCTGCAAGTACATTAAAAATCTGCGGGAGTTCGTCAAGACGATATTTTCTTAAGATTCTGCCCACCTTAGTTACTCTGGCATCTCCGCTTGTTGTTACAAGTGTGCCGATACGGTCGGCATTTTGCACCATAGTACGAAATTTAAAAATCTTAAATACCCTGCCATAAGAAGTAACTCTCTCCTGCCTGTAAAAAACGGGACCTTTCGAGGTTGCTTTAACTATTACGGCAATAACCGCAATCGGTATTATAAGAATAACCAGAATAATAAGGGAGAAGATAATATCCGTAATCCTTTTTAATACAAGAGAAAAAGACTTTTTGGCAATAATATCGTAATAATGCTTTACCTCATCATTTTGAAACTTAGGAGGTAATTTTTCAAAAGCTCTCATAGTTCCACCCTTCATTAGAGTAATTTTGCCGTAAAATTAAAATATCGCTTATATAAACACAATAATCTGTTTAAAGACAGCATTATTTAGCATTATATATCTTTTGAAAAGTTTTTTCAAGCGTAATTATAGCTATGATAATACAAATAAGTTTGATTTTAACTGAACACTTTTTACATACAGTAAAAACCGACGACTGAGAAGTCGCCGGTTTTTAGGTAATTTTATGGAGTACTCAAGCACATTGAAAGGGAGTTATTGTTTAATATATCTATAATATATCATACTAATTGTAATTTTTCAATACTTTTATCAATATTTATGTAAAAAAAATATATATTTTAATTAAATACGAATAATGCTTGACTAATCGCTTAAAAAATTGTAAAATAATCTTGAACAATTAAAACAGCAATGGGTAATTATTTTTTATAATTCTTTTTAATTTGGTTTTATAATATAAATGCTGTTTTTATTTGCTAAGTGCAAACGAAAGGATATATTTTTATGGATAACGAATTTAATGTAGATCTTATTACTTTAATCAGTGATGAGGGCGAAGAAATAGAATTTGAAATTCTTGATATTATTGAAAATGAAGAAGGTAAGTTCTATGTACTCTTCCCTTACTATGAGAACCCGGCAGACGCTGTAAACGATCCCGGCGAATACTATATTATGGAAGTATTTGAAAAAGACGGTGAAGAAGAGCTTGCCGAAATCGAAGACGATGAAAAGCTCGACAGAATCGCTGCTATTTTTGAAGAAAACTATTACAATGATGACGAGGAAGACGAAGAAGAGTAATTTTTCTCTTTCTGTCATATAATATCAGTAATGGCAATTTGACAAATTCCCTGCCTGATGCGTGAATGATTTTAAAATAACCCTACAACTCTTAAATCGGGAGCCCGGCTCTTTAATCGGTGTGCAGACCTCCCGCTTTGGCGGAAGAAGGAAGCCTAATGTTTAAAGGAGAGCACCCACCTGCTTTCTCGTAGGCAGGTTATTATAAAAATCATACGGTCAGGCGGGGTTATTTTGTTTTTTTATTTAATATTATTACATATTAAAAGCAGACTTTGCCTGCATTTGTGCCGATAAGGCCTTTTGCGGGCTGCGTTTATATTATTAAAAAAATAAATTTCAGGTGATTATTAATGAATATTTCTGTTTTGGGTTGCGGTCGCTGGGGCAGCTGCATTGCCTGGTATCTTGATAAGATAGGCAACAATGTAATTTCCTGCGGACTTGCCGACGCTCCCGAATTTATACAGTTAAGCACAACACATAAAAACGACTACCTTACTTTTCCCGAATCAATAGAGGTTACTTCTGACCTTGCAAAGGCGGTCAATCACGCAGAAGTAATTGTTATTTCTATTTCATCTCAACATTTGCGTTCATATATGCAGAGCATCGCTCAAAACAATCTTGACGGCAAAACCATTGTGCTTTGTATGAAAGGTGTTGAGGCAGCAACGGGTCAAAGACTCAGCCAAGTTGTCGGTGACTTTGTTGACGAAGAAAAAACACCTATTGCCGTATGGGTAGGCCCGGGACATCCGCAGGATTATGTAAAGGGTATTCCAAACTGTATGGTAATCGACAGCAAAAATCACGAAATAAAAGAAAAGCTTGTAAACAGTTTTTCAAGCTCACTCATAAGATTTTATGTCGGCACAGACCTTATCGGAAGCGAAATCGGTGCGGCCGCTAAAAATGTTATCGGCATTGCCGCAGGTATGCTTGACGGCTTTGGCTATGCGTCATTAAAAGGTGCGCTTATGGCAAGAGGCACACGAGAGATTGCAAGACTTATAAAAGCTCTCGGCGGCAATGAAATGAGCGCCTACGGACTTTGTCATCTCGGCGACTATGAGGCAACTTTATTCTCAAAATGGAGTCATAACCGCAGTTACGGTGAAAATTATGTAAAGGGTATTAAATTTGAAAAACTTGCCGAGGGTGTTATGACATCAAAAGCATTGTGCAAACTCGGCAAGGAAAATAATGTTGAGCTTCCGATTGTCGAAAGCGTTTACAGCGTTTTGTTTGACAATGTAGACCCTAAAGACGCACTCGGAAAGCTCTTTATGCGCTCTGTAAAAAAAGAATTTTAACAGGAAGGTGCAAAAATGAGCAATAACCAAACTAATCAAGGAAAAAACAAAGAGCCTAAGCAAAAGGCTCAAACCACGGTTAAAACTGCTGTTGCAAAGCATTGCCTTACCGAAAGCATAGCGGTGAATATAATATGCGGACTGCTGTTTTTAGTTTTTGGCTACATTGCAATAATGAGTATATTTCAGACCTGCGTTATTGACCCTGCAAACTACAGCTCCGAAGTTATTTTGTTTCAAGACGATTTATTTGTAATAAATATATTCTGCCTTGTGATATTTACAGCTTTGCTTTTTAAGATTAATAAGCATACCGCATTTTTCGCCAAAGTAAATATGAAATTTATGGAGGCAGGCTTGTTTGCTTTTTCCGCAATCATCGGACTTGTATGGATATTCTCTGTACAATCAATTCCTGCGGCAGACAGTTACAATATTTACGAAACCGCCTCTCAAACGGCGCAAGGCAATTATGCATTTTTACATAACGGTTCCGATTTTTATAACAAGGATTTCTACAGAGGATTTTCATACTACAATTGTTATCCGTTCCAACTCGGCTTTGTGCTTATAAGCGAAATCGTTTACAGAATTTTCGGTACAGACAGCACAATGCCTCTACAAGTTATAAATGTACTTTGCGTTGCGGCGGCATATCTTGGCATTGCAAAAATCACAAAGCAGATTTTTGGCAGAAACAAAATTGAATTTATAGTAATTCTTGCACTTGCCGGCTGTATTCAGCCTGTACTTTTCTGCACATTCGTATACGGCAACATAATCGGTATGTGCTGTGCAATATGGGCGTCACACTTCCTAATCAAATATTTCCAAACCGATAAATATCTTGTGCTTATCCCTTGCGGAGTTCTGCTCGTTGTATCGGCACTTGCAAAGTACAACAACTTAATTTACCTTGTTGCCTTTGTAATTATGCTTATCATTCACACCGTAAAAGCTAAAAAATGGCAGAGTATCGCATTTGCACTTGCTCTCTGTATTGCCGTTGTCGGTACAAGTAATCTTGTAATCAAAAGCTACGCATCAAGAGCAAACACCGAACTTAAGGGCGGTGTTTCACAGGTACTTTATCTTGATATGGGACTTAACGAATCCTATATGGCTCCCGGTTGGTACAACAATATCGCACTAAGTCTTTATACAAGCAACAATTGTGATATTGATGCCGCAGAATCGCAAGCATGGTCAGATATTAACAGCCGTCTTAATAAAATGAAAAACGATTCCGAATATGCAATTAATTTCTTTGGCAACAAAATTTTAAGTCAGTGGAATGAACCGTCATACGAAAGCATTTGGGTAAGCAAGGTTAAAGGACACGATGTTGATGTACAGGAGGGTCTTGGCAAGGCTGTTTATGACGGCAGTACAGGACAGTTCCTTGAATTGTACTTTAACTTCTATATGATGGCAGTGTTTATACTCTTTACACTCGGCATTTACTTTATGTTCCTGTATAAAAAGACAAACATTTCTACGGTATTGCTGCCGCTTGTATTGCTCGGAGGATTCGGCTATCACTTGCTTTTCGAAGGAAAATCGCAGTATATACTGACATACATTGTTCTTCTCCTCCCCTATGCCTCATATGCGCTCTGCACAATTCTTGAAAGCGAATATACAGGCATAAAGAAAGTAGTAAACAGCTTAAAAGAAATCCCCGACAAACAACCGAAAGGCTTTAAAGATACCAAACTTTACGGCAAAATCTTCAAAAGAAAATCTAAATAATACGAAAAAATGCAGTCGGTTTTGACTGCATTTTTTGTTATACAAAAAGCCTGCGAAAATCGCAGGCTTTCAATGTTATATAAATATTCTGTTACCGAATTATAATCACATAAGGCTCTTATAGAGTTCGGCGATTTCTTCTACGCTGGTATCTCTTGGGTTGCCGGGACGGCAAGCGTCATCATATGCCGACTGTGCAAGGAACGGTACATCTTCAGGTTTGACAATTTCTTTTAAATCCGCAGGAATACCTACATCTTGAGAAAGTTTTTTAACTGCGTCAACTGCTGCCTTGCGGTATTCGTCAACAGTCATATTCTCTGTACCATCTACACCCATTGCGGCGGCAATGTATTTGTACTTATCACCTGTGGCAGGAGCGTTATACTCCATAACTGTCGGAAGAATAATGGCATTTGCAACACCGTGCGGTGTGTCGTACAAAGCGCCGAGCGGATGAGCCATTGAGTGAACTATACCAAGTCCGACATTTGAGAATCCCATACCTGCAACATACTGACCGAGAGCCATTCCCTCTCTGCCCTCCGGTGTGTTATCCACTGCGCCACGCAAAGACTTTGAAATAATTTCAATTGCCTTTAAATGGAACATATCGGAAAGTGCCCATGCACCCTTTGTTATGTAGCCCTCAATTGCGTGCGTAAGTGCGTCCATACCTGTTGCGGCGGTAAGACCTTTTGGCATAGTTGACATCATATCAGGGTCAACTACTGCAACTACAGGAATATCGTGAACATCTACGCATACCATTTTTCTGTTCTTTTCAACATCTGTAATTACATAGTTAATTGTAACTTCAGCGGCTGTACCTGCCGTTGTCGGAACTGCGATAATCGGCACTGCTTTGTTCTTTGTGGGTGCAACACCCTCAAGCGAGCGAACATCCGCAAATTCTGGATTATTAATAATTATGCCGATTGCCTTTGCCGTATCCATTGAAGAACCGCCGCCGATTGCAACAATACAATCTGCTCCGCTCTCTTTAAATACTTCAACACCGTGCTGAACATTCTGTATGGTAGGATTAGGTTTGATATCTGAATATAAAGTATATTCAATGCCCGCATTTTCAAGCACATCCGTAACTTTTTTTGTAACTCCGAATTTTACAAGGTCGGGGTCAGACGCTACAAGCACCTTCTTAAAACCTCTTCCCCTAATTTCTTCGGGTATAGAATTGATTGCACCTGCACCGTGATAAGAAGTTTCGTTTAATACAAATCTATTCATATATTTTTCATCCTTTGCTAAAAAATTTTTGTAGCTTTATTATATAACATATTTACTAAAAAATCAAGATTGTTATATAAATTCTATTATTTTTATCTTAAAAAGCTAATAGACTTGTACTTTAAAAAAATAATGCTATAATAAGTATAGATGATAATTTAGGAGTTGATATATATGTCAGTTGATATTTATTCTCAAGCAAAACAGGCTTGCGAAGAGCTTTGTAATGTTGCCAAACTTAAGGAAGGCAGTATAGTTGTAGTCGGCTGTTCTTCAAGTGAAGTTGCCGGAGGAACTATCGGCAAAAACTCTAATCTTGAGGTTGCCGAGCAGGTTTTCAAGGGTATTTATGAAGTGCTTAGCGAAAAGAAAATCTATCTTGCCGCTCAATGCTGCGAACATCTGAACCGTGCAATCATTGTAGAGCGTGATGCCGTTCCGTATGCGGAAATTGTAAATGTTGTTCCGCAACCAAAGGCAGGCGGTTCTTTTGCCACAACAGCATATAAAACATTTAAAAATCCTGTTGCTCTTGAAGAAATCAAGGCTGACGCAGGACTTGACATTGGCGGTACATTAATAGGTATGCACCTTAAAAAAGTAGCTGTTCCCGTAAGACTGAGCCTTGATCACATTGGCAACGCTATTTTACTTGCCGCAAGAACCAGACCGAAATTTATCGGCGGCTGCAGAGCGGTTTATGATGAAAATATGTAAATAATAACAAACGAAAAAGGCTCTATAATAAATGTTGGGGTAACAATAATAAATTATGGTTTA
>ULZY01047187.1_pt1 | contig 10504 bp, 8 predicted proteins | sample 1963571 | NCBI WGS metagenome assembly ULZY01 (sample SAMEA4835902, study PRJEB28245) | human gut metagenome | biome: gut microbiome; material: fecal sample | place: Denmark | collected 2008
ATATTGTCCTGCACATAAATCCAAAGCCCATGGTTGCTTTTTTTGTACGCTCGATCTGCCATGCAAGAAAAAGGATTACAGCAACTTTCGCAAACTCTGAAGGCTGAAAAGATAAAGGTCCAAGATTCAGCCATCTTTTTGAGCCGTTGATCTCCTGACCTACAAAAAGTACTGCGCCGGACAAAAACATTGAAATCAGATATGCCACTGGTCCCAGCCTCAGAAAAAAATGATAATCAATGGAAGAAACCATATACATTACTCCCATACCCAATGCTGTGGCAAATAACTGTTTCTTAAAATAACAGGCAGAGTCGCCGAAACGTACTCTGCCATTATATTCACTGGAGCTGAATAATACTGCCAGGCCAAAAATCACAAGCAGTACTATCAGTACCAGCATCGTCATATCTGTTTTTGATAAATCTGTCGCTCTTTTTCGCGCCATCTGTTTCTCCGCAAAATTATCTATAGCCGGTCACTGCAGCTTCGTCTTTCTCTGCCGGACAGCTATAATTCTTACTTATAGATATTCTACAGATTTCTTACATATTCCTTGAACATATCTCCACGCTGTTCATAGTTATCAAACTGTCCCCAGCTTGCACATGCGGGAGAAAGCAAAACAGCATCTCCAGGCTGTGCTTTCTCCTCACATACCTTTACTGCCTCTTTCAGATCTTCGCAGAGGATGATGTCATGGAAACCATGTTTCTCAGCAGCTTCTTTGATTTTCTCCTTTGTCTGACCGATCAGCACCAGATAACGTACCTTTCCGTCAAATGCCTCAATCCATTCATCATAACCGGACTGTTTATCATAACCGCCGCCGATCAGAAGTGTCGGACGGTTCATTGCCTGGATTCCTTTAATTGCCGCATCCGGGTTAGTTCCTTTGGAATCATTATAATATACAACGCCTTTTTTCTCTGTCACATATTCGATTCTGTGTGCAACAGCTGTAAATTCACAGATGCTCTTACGGATGCTGTCCAAGGATACTCCATCGTAGTAAGCCATTGCAACTGCGGCCATAACATTCTCAAAATTGTGTTTTCCAAGAAGCTTCAGATCTTCTGTCTTAACTACTTCGATTTCTTTTTCTCCGTCCTTCAGGATGATTTTATTTCCATCCAGATAAATTCCCTCATCCAGTTTACGTCCGCTGGAGAAATATACCACTCGTGGAGTCAGATGTTTTCCAAACTCACGCAGAACCTCATCTTCATAATTCAGCACGCATACATCTTCTGTACCCTGATTCTCAGTGATCAGTTCTTTCACACGTATATACTCTTCCATTGTATGATGACGGTTCAGATGGTCCTCTGTAATATTCAGGATTGCAGATACCTTTGGTGCAAACTCATCAATCGTTTCCAGCTGAAAACTGCTGATTTCTGCAACAGTTACAGAGTTTGGCTTCATCTCCAGTGCTTTGGAAGTATATGGGGTTCCGATATTGCCGACTACAAAAACAGACTCACGTGCATCCTGCATAATTTTTCCAAGAAGTGCTGTTGTAGTAGTTTTTCCGTTTGTTCCTGTGATGGCAAGCACTTCACCGTCACCTACTCTGTATGCCAGTTCCACCTCTCCCCATACCGGAAGCCCCTGCTCATAAAAACTCTTTACAAGTGGAAGATCTGTCGGCACTCCGGGGCTTAAAACTACCAGATCAAGACTGTCCTGTACTTCTTTCGGAAGTTCTCCTGCATATACAGTGACCGGATATGTCCCATCTGTTTTATGTACAACTGCGTCTTTATCTGTTTCGGCATTTCCGTCATAGATAACCGGAAATGCTCCTACCTTTGCCAGAAGGTCAGATGCTCCGATTCCGCTTTTTCCGGAACCGAATACAAGTACCTTTTTTCCCTGTAATTCCATAATAATTTTCCTCCCTTTTATCAGCATAACGCTGAAATCTGCTTAGCCAAAATCTTACAGTGCCAGCAGTGCGACCATACACATAACCGCTGTAATAACTGAGAATACCGCAACTACACGTGTTTCAGACCATCCGCATAACTCAAAATGATGATGGATCGGTGCCATCTTAAAAATACGCTTTCCATGTGTTGCCTTGAAATAAGTTACCTGAATGATAACGGAAAGTACTTCTATCAGATAGATCAGACCCACGATCAGGATAAATAACGGCATCTGCATCACATAAGCCGTACCTGCAACAAAACCACCCAGTGCCAGAGAACCTGTGTCTCCCATAAACACTTTTGCCGGATATACATTAAACAACAGAAATCCCATCAGACCTCCCACAACTGCACCTGTGATCGGCTCGATCCCCGATTTCATTCCAATAGAAACTACTGTAAAAAATACTGCAACGATCAGAGTCACACTGGAAGCAAGACCATCCAGACCATCCGTAAAATTAACTCCATTCACAGTACCGATCACAGCAAAGAAAAGAACCGGAACTGCCAGCCATCCAAGATTCAGGAAATGTCCGCTCCAGAATGGGATTCTCATAGTCAGTGAGATATCTGTATACTTAACAATATAAAATACAAAAATCGCAGTCAGAACTACCTGAAGTAAAAATTTCTGCCATGGCAGCAGTCCGTCTGAGCGTTTCAGCACAACCTTCAGATAATCATCCAGAAATCCGATAATTCCAAATCCAAGAGTCAGGAACAGTACCGGAATGATCTTCGGATAATCCCCTACATAAAATAATGCAGTTATCGCTGTGGCGATCAGAAAGATCACTCCACCCATTGTAGGTGTTCCTGCTTTCTTTAAATGGGACTGTACGCCCTCTGTTCTTTCTGTCTGGCCCATCTTCAGTCTCCGAAGAAAAGGAATGATGACCGGTCCTAATACAACGCTGATTGCAAAAGAAATCAGCACAGGGATTACAACTTGAAATTCCATCTTACACCTCATTCATTCTTTCGTTTTTTCCTGAAAGTTTTTTACTTTCAGATTTCTTTTAGTATAAGGCTTTTTTGCTTATTTATCAACCCTGCCTGCGGAATTTCCCTAATTGCCTTCTGCAGAAAAATCAGAAACATCACTTTTTTCAATTCCAAGATATGGCAGGATATTCTCAAAAATACCACGTATCACAGGTGCAGCTACTGTCCCTCCATAATAGATTCCTTTCGGATCATGAATAATACACAGTCCCAGTATCTGCGGATCTTCTGCAGGTGCAAATCCCAAAAAAGAGGAAATATAACGATTTGCACTTCTTGGCAGTGTCTGAGAAGTGGCAGTTTTCCCACCGATGGCATATCCTTCAATTTTTGCATTTTTTCCGGAGCCCTGAGATACTACTGTTTCCAGGATTTCTCTTATTTCCTTCGAAGTCTCTTCAGAGACAATTCCTTCCTTTACCGGAAAAATCAGTTTCTCACCCTCTGTTCTGTCAGGATTTAACACTGCGACTCCAAAATGCGGTGTCACCCGTCTGCCTCCGTTTATAAGTGAACTTACTGTTGCAGCCAGCTGAACAGGCGTAATCTGAAAAGACTGTCCAAAAGAAACCGTTGCCAGTTCCACTTCTCCCATATTTTTCTTCTGATGCATAATAGTTCCTGCCTCTCCCGGAAGATCTGTCCCGGTTTTATCCAGAAGTCCAAACTGTCTGAAATACTTATAATAACGTTCTACCCCAAGGCGAAGCCCCACCTCTATAAACACAGGGTTACAGGAATTCTGTGCACCTTCCACAAAATTCTGGGATCCATGTCCTGTTCTTTTTGCACAGTGGATTCTGCGATCCTCCACCACTTTATATCCGGGACAATAAAAACGGTCCCCAGGTGAAACAACACCAGCCTCCAGTCCGGCTGCCATGGTGATGATTTTAAATGTGGAGCCCGGTTCATAAGTATCATTCAGGCAGGGATTTCTCCACATCTGATTCAGTAATTCCTGCTTTCTTTCTGTATTTGTTTTTCCTGATGCAGTCTGCACTGCCAGTTCACTTTGTTCATTGTGATCTTCCGACGGTATTGTTATCCCGGATTCATTTAACTGCATATTCAGATCATCTGTCAGGGTAAAAGGATCATTCAGGTCAAATTCCGGCACATTGACACATGCATATATTTCGCCGTTCTGTGGATTCATCAGCAGGATAGATACACGTTCTGCCTGCTTTTCCTCCATTACTTTCAAAGCTGACTGCTGCGCAAATTCCTGAATATTTACATCAAGGCTGATTATCAGGCTTTTCCCCTCTATCGGTTTTTCCCTTGTCTCACCCAATTTATCAATTTCCACACCCCTGGCATCTGTTGTTGTCAGGATTTTACCCGGCTGTCCCCTCAGGATTTCTTCATATTTCACTTCCAGACCGATAATTCCCTGATTATCACCTCCCGTAAAGCCAATGACTTTTGAAGCCAGACTTCCACATGGATAGTAACGCTTATAATCCTCATCAACTTTCACCCCTGCCAGACTGCACTCTCTTATCTCATCACCTGTACTTTTTTCCACATTTGTCTTTACTATTTCTATGGAAGAGATTTTCTCCACTCTTTTTCTCACTTCTGCCTCATCTATTTTCAGTTTTTCAGACAGCAGGGCGATTACTTTTTCAGGTTCTTTAATCTGACTGTGGATCACAGAGATTGTACATACCGTCCTGTTTGATGCCAGAACTTTTCCCCTTGCATCCAGAATCTCCCCTCTGGCCGCTTTGATCTCTCTCTCTCTTTCGTGAAGTTCTTTTGCTTTCTTATAATAATAGTCTGATCTGAAACACATAAGATATACCAGTCTTCCGATAAGGCCTGTCATCATTAAAATACAGCAGAGTAATACCACCCATATTTTTCTCTTGTGAAACGTCATATTTTTTTTCATAAAAAAAGCTCCGCAGAGATTGTCATAACAATATATGACCATTCTCTGCGGAGCTATAACTATACGTTTTTATTCCAGACCTGCTTCTTCATTGGTAATACCGTCTGTCTCTTCGTCATTATCCTCAGTCGTCTCAGCTTCATCATCCTCCAGAGGTGCAGGTGCATCAGGATTGGATACTGCATCTCCTGAAGAATCTGCATCCGTACTTCCCGAAGCACTGACAAGATTTGTAGACATCTTATAATTGCCTTCCTCATCCAATATGTGATCTCCATTGGCATCCAGCAGATATCCGTTTTCATCAATCCGGTTTCCATCCCAGTCTATCAGATTGCCATCTGCATCCACCAGATTACCGTCACTGTCAAGTTCGCTGTCCGATATGGAAGTACTCTTTAAATGTCCCTTAAACCCTTCCCACAATTCTGTCTCCGGCACTGTTCCATCTTCAGATTCATCCGGCACTACATTCAGATACGGAAGAAGCTCCGAAAGGATTCCCTGTGCAATATACTGCGGATAAGTACTGTTTGCCTGATCCTCTACATTCGGTTCATCTACAACTACATAAATTACCACAGCCGGGTCATCTACAGGAGCAAATCCAATAAAAGAAACCAGATATTTTCCGTTTCCTCGCGGGTATTTCTCCGCTGTACCTGTTTTACCGCCTGAACTGTAACCCTGCACTTTGGAATGACGGCTGGTACCCTGCTGTACACTCAATGCCATATAGCTTCTGATATCACTGGAAATCCTGGAGGAAATCGTCTGCTTCAGAAGTATCGGCGAGATTGTTTTTATAGTTCCGCCATTACTGTCAAGAACCTTTGTCACAAGATGCGGCTGATAATAATATCCGCCATTGATAACGGAACTCATCGCATTGATTTCCTGGATCATGGTACAGGTAAAACCCTGTCCAAAAGCAGAACATGCAAGTTCTGTTTCCCCCATACTGTCCTTAGTATGGATAATACCTGCGCCTTCATTCGGCAGGTCAATCCCTGTCCTTGTTCCGAAATTAAACAGACTCTGTGCTTTGATAAACTGAGTAGCTCCCATCTTGGCACCAATCTGCATCATTGCATCATTACAGGAGTTTGCAATTACCTCTCCCAGTGTCTCTGTGCCATGTGCGCTCGGATAAACCGCACACTTGATCATAGTATCTCCAAAAGTCTGCGATCCATCGCATACAAATGTATCTGTTTCCTGTATCGCACCCTTTTCCAATGCAGAAGCCATGACGATCGGCTTTACAACAGATCCCGGCTCATAGGCATCTGTGACGCAGAAATTACTCCACATACCATTCAGAGCCTCCACTGTTTCCACATCATTCATCGCTTTGATTTCATCTTCTGTATATACAGCGGAAAGATCTCTCGGATTATTCAGATCATAACGGTCACCACCATCCATGGCAATAATCTCACCGGTGGACGGATTTTCAACAATGACACCTATATTCTTGGCCCCCATTGCCTCTTTAAATCCATTAACATATTTCTCAACAATCTGCTGTGCACCGATGTCAATGCTGGTCTGAATGCTTTTTCCATTCACCGCAGCAATAATGGTCTGCTCCACATCTGAATCATCATTGATATACCCATACTGTCTTCCGTCTACGCCTGTCAGTGTGCTGTTATAGTACCCTTCCAGTCCGATATCTGCCACATCTCTGTCCAGTGCAAAACCAATTGTATCGCATGCTGTTTCATTAAACGGGTAACTTCTCAGATAATCCTCTTCAAACCAGACGCCTTTGATATTTGCCCGTTCCTTTGCCTGCGCTTTAGTAAGACCGGAATCTTCATCCTCTGCCTTATATTTTTCAAATTCTTTCTTTTTGTCCATAGACAGCTGTTTTGTCAGTACCTGATACTGACTCTGGCTGGTTCTTGAATCGGCCAAAAGAGAACGCACTGTTTCTTCATCAATCCCCAGCACCTCATTTAAGGCACGTATTGTTGGCTCTACATAGTCCTCATCTGAATTTACAGTTTTACAGTCCAGGATCACATTATAAACTTTATTGCTGGTAGCCAGTATATTTCCGTTCTTGTCATAAATATCGCCTCTCTTTGCCGGCAGTACCTGGCTCTCATATTTCTGCTGTGCCTGGCTTAACACCTGTTTTTTGTATTTGCTTCCACTGGTAGCATTAATATAAGTAATTCTCAGCACTAATATTACCAGAAGCAGTAACACAATTCCAAACAATATCAGCAGCTTTTCTTTCATGTTTTGATTTATTTTTCTCTGTGGTCTTCTTCGACTCTTTCTTCCCGTATTGCTCAATTAATCACCTACTTTGAATCTGGTATATCCTGATACTGTCTTACATAGCTGTTACCCGATGTAGAATAGGTTACTGTCTGATCATCTGACGGATATTTCATCCCCAGTCTCCCCAATGCAGTCTGCTTGATCTTATTCAGATCCACATTTGATGTCACCTGGCTGTAATATGCATCATTGTCTTCTTTTAAATCTGCCAGTTCCTCCTCAAGAGATGCAACTGTACTCATCTTTGCGGTAATCTCTGATTTGTAACGAAGATATTTCACAGAGCAGAATAATATCGCCACACATACAACTGCCAGAAACGCTACAAATCCCCAGTTCATTGCAGTCGCCTTCTGCCTGTTCTTCTGTGCTTCTTTACTCAACTGATGTTTCTGCCTTGGTACCTGCGCAGGACTCGCCTGCACTCTTCGGTTTCGATTGGTCTGCTGCCTTCCCGGATTCTGTCTTCCCGGCTGCCTCTTTCTCTCCGGAACTTCTGCAAGACGTCTGACCGTATTTCCGTCAACATACATTCCTCTGTTTGTTCTGGCACTGGTTCTGCTTCTTCTTGCTGTTTCATTCCTGGTCGTTCTCGCCATTTCATGCCTCTCTAATTATAATACTCTCTCAAAAATCCGAAGCTTTGCACTTTTGGAACGCGGATTCTCTTCCATCTCTGTCTCCCCCGGAAGAATCGGCTTTCTTGTGATCACTTTTCCTTTGGATTTCTTCCCGCATACGCATACAGGAAAATCTGAAGGGCAGGTACACGGATTCTCATTTTTTCTGAAAATCGTCTTTACAATTCTGTCCTCCAGAGAATGAAAAGTGATAATGCAAAGTCTTCCGCCATCATCAAGGATATCGATCATTCCATCCAGAGAATCCCGAAGCACATCGAGCTCTCTGTTAAGCTCAATACGGATTGCCTGAAAAGTTCTCTTGGCCGGATGTCCTGACTTCACCTGCATCTTCATGGGAATGGATTCTCTGATGATCTCTGTCAGTTCTCCGGTGGTTGTGATCGGTTTCACCTGTCTGGCGGCAACAATATGTTTTGCAATATTTTTTGCAAATTTATCTTCACCGTAATCACGAATAATACGGTATAATTCTTTTTCTTCATAGCCATTGACAATATCGCCGGCTGTCTGCGTCTGGCGCTGGTCCATGCGCATATCGAGCGGTGCATCTACCCTGTAGGTAAAACCGCGTTCTTCATTGTCAAGCTGATAGGAAGATACTCCAAGATCAAGGAGAATCCCGTCGACTTTATAGATGCCTCTTGCTGCCAGTTCCTGTACCATGTAACAATAATTGCTGCGAATGATCGTCGCCTGTTTATAGGGGGCTAACCTCTCACTCGCAGCAATTATCGCATCCTGGTCTTGATCTATGCCAATAAATCTCCCCTTGGCAGAAAGTTTCCTGCATACCTCACCGGCATGCCCTGCACCTCCTAAAGTACCATCCACGTAGATTCCGTCCGGTTTGATATCCAAACCTTCAATGGTCTCTTCCAGTAATACAGATTTGTGTTTAAATTCCATCTCCGTCTCCTGTCTGGATTTACTTTGCAAGATACTTCAAACGAGACCTGTCAGATTGTGATTCCCATGTCCTGCATGCTCTCTGCAATGCTGTCCATGTCATCATAATCACAGATCTCATTCCATTTTTCTTTGCTCCAAACTTCAATTCTGTCCAGATTACCTGTCAGAACCACATCTTTCTCCAGACCGGCAAATTCGCGCAATGTCTGCGGTACAAGGATTCGTCCCTGCCTGTCCAGTTCACATGTAGTTGCTCCAGCTACAAAGAATCGTGAAAAAGTTCTGGCATTTTTATTTGTAAGTGGTAAAGATCTGAGCTTCATTTCAAAGGATTCCCATTCATCCATCGGATAAATGTAAAGACAGCCATCAAGCCCTCTTGTCAGAACAAACTCTTCCCCTAAGAGCTCTCTGAATTTAGAAGGAATGATCAGACGCCCCTTCGCGTCGATCGTGTGGTTATACTCTCCCATGAACATGTTACTCACCTACTCTCGCAAAATCTGAATCTCCCCTTCAGATTTCTCAGGTGGTAATGGACTCTGCCGTTATTCCCCACTCACCACCACTATTCACCACTTTCTACCACTTATGTGCTTATTCTAAACTATTTAGGCTGAAAAAACAAGGGGGAGAAAAAGATTTTTAAAATTTAGAACTCTGTTAACATTTATGAAACAACCTTATTTTTACGAGAAAAATGGGCTTTTATACACAAAAAGTGGGTTGAATTTCCACTTTCAACCCACTTATCTTTCAGATATATGTTTTTTTACTGTTCTTCTTTTGAATTTGTGGGAGAAGTTCCCACATCTGGCTTTACCTGTTCATCCATCTCCGGCCGGATTTCCGGTTCCGGTTTCATTTCAGAAGTCTCAGGAAACATCTGTTTTTCTTTCACTGACTCATCCAGAAATCTTTTTTTCCTCTGCCGGCGTATAGTATCTCTTTTCTGTGCCATCACTCTGCGTATGATCACTACAGGCATAAAAACAGCAAATAATATAGCGGAAATTACCAGCGAAATCCCCACTTTTGTCCCCGGAATATAAAGCTTATCTGTTCTGAACCATTCAAAGAAAAACCTTCCCAGACCATAACCTGCCAGATAGATCATAAACAATTCGCCTTCGTATTTCTTTTTTCGGCGCATGGCCATCAACAGCAGAAATAACAGCAGACACCACAGACTTTCATAAAGAAAAATCGGCTGAACCTGAATATATGAAATCCCATTTATGGTCAGCAGATTATCTCTCATTGCTCCCGAAACTTCTCCTGACCGCACAGCTGAAACCGGTATCTGCATTGCCCATGGCAGATCTGTATATTCTCCGAAAGACTCTCTGTTAAAAAAGTTGCCCCAACGTCCTATAGCCTGTCCCAGAAGTATTCCGGGACACGCAATATCGGCACTCTGCCAGAATGATGTTTGGGTAATCCTGCAAAATACCGCTGCCGCAAGAAATCCCAAGAGCAGACCACCATATAAAGCGTAACCACCATTTCGAAAGTCCAGTATGGCATTCAGATTTTCTTTATAAAATCCCCATGAAAAAGCCACATAAAATAATCTGGAACCTGCCACTGAAACCAGCAGGGAGATAAGCATCATATCGAGATACCGGTTCTGATCTTCCCCATTTCGTTTCGCTTCAAGTGTCACAAGTCCCATTCCAAGAAGAGCACCCACGGCAATCAGTACTCCATATATGGTGAATTCCATTCCAAATATCTGAAATGAGCGTGGCACATAATCAAAGACCAGGCCAAGTCCCGGAAAACGTATCGACATTTCCATAAATCAC
>ULZY01052342.1_pt1 | contig 10413 bp, 9 predicted proteins | sample 1963571 | NCBI WGS metagenome assembly ULZY01 (sample SAMEA4835902, study PRJEB28245) | human gut metagenome | biome: gut microbiome; material: fecal sample | place: Denmark | collected 2008
GCCAATGTATTTAACTAACTCTCAATTTACTCTGCGATTTTGTACAGTGTCACATCATCCAGTGTTCCCCAACTGTTCACATTGCATTTGTACCTCACACCGATGGTCAGGGATCCGTCAGTTACCTTGATCTCAGGAATGGCGGGATTCTGCCATTCCGCATAAGTAGTAAGCTTGAAGGGAGCAGTCAACTCCTTGCCGTCTACCAGCGCATACAAATCCATGTAAGCATCATCGGACAGATCTCCGCCCTGAGAGAACGCGGATAATTCATAAGTGCCGGGTTCCAGATCCGTGAAGCTCTGCTCGATGGAGAAATCCATATCCGCACTTCCTGACCAGAAGTGGAAAGCCACTTCGCCACTGTGGGCATCTGCAGCCTTCACCTGATAATCGGTAGGATCCGTCTCTCCGGAATAGTTGACCGTCCACATGGAAGTATCGCTATCCTCAAAGCTTGGGTTCTGCACATAATTGATGCGGTCTACCGTGACAGCAGCGGTGACTTCCGTACCGTCCTCCAGTGTACCCGACACTGTGAAATTGCCGCCGTTTTCCGTATCGATCGCAGCAACATCGTCGGTATTCCAGATGACCGGAACCTGTGCTTCGGACCGATCATTATAAATAACACTTACCGTATCGGGCAATTCAGGATCCGTACCGATATTGCATGCTACCGTAACCGCGGGAATACTATCCACAGCCAGGGGAGCGGTAGCACCGTATTTCAGATATTTGAATACCTTCAGAGAGGCCAGGGGATGCCCAGTGAAGTCAAACATTGCCTGATTGTCCCAGGAACATCCGCCGTAGTATTGACCGGCATCCTTCGGATCATAACCGGATGCATAGCTGCTGGCCCAGCCGCTGCCGTATTTTTCCCAAAGGTCGGAATTGTCAGCATCTGCGGGACCGACCGGGATCCAGGTACCTTCCCAGTAGAATACCCCCTCAGCTCCGGCTTCGCTGGCTGCCGCACAGACATCCCGCACTTCATTGGCCTGTCCCTGTACGCTGGCGGAATAACCTTCTGCCAGATCATCGGTTCCTTCCACACTGTTGGCGGAGCCATCGCCGTCTTCTGCGGTATAGCAATAAGCATTTTCAGCGACATATACTTTCTTGCCATAAGTATCCCGGATATGGATAATGGCATTTTTCAGATCTTCTATTGTGCCGTGCCAGTAGGGATAGAAGGAGAGACCCACAATATCATAATCAATTTCTTTTACCTGTAATCCGGTCAGCAGTGTATCCAGTTTCTTCATATCATCAATATTCGTGTAATGTATAGCAACGAGAATTTCTTTGCCGGAATTCGCTGCCGCTTCCCGGACGGCCTTGCTGCCTGCGGTCAGAAGTTTTCTGACATTTGCCACATCGGTCTCACCGGACATACCGTTGTTGATCTCGTTACCAATCTGTACCATACCTACATTCACACCGGCATCCAGAAGCTGTGTCAGGCTTTCCAGAGTGAAGTTATAGAGAGCATCGGACTTTTCTTCAATATCCATGCCTTCCCATGCCTTGGGAACAAACTGCTTCTTGGGGTCGGCCCAGAAATCGGAATAATGGAAATCAATGCAGACTTTCATGCCATATTTCGTGGCACGTTGTCCCAGAGCGATGGCGGTCGCCACATCATTATTGCCGCCGCCGTAACCGTTGCCGTTCTCGTCATAGGGATCATTCCAGACCCGGAGACGGATATAGTTCACACCAGCCTGTGCCAGTGTCATAAAAACATCCTGTTCTTCCCCATCAAAATTATAATATTTCACGCCGCTGTTCTCCAGAGCCAGCACGGCAGAAGCGTCCATACCACGGTAAAAGTCATCGGAAATGCCGTCCACCGGCTCGACAAAAATGGTAGACTCCTCCGGACCCTCCGGCAGGGGAAAAGCAGTGTTATCTGTGGTGCCCACAGTAGCGGAAACAGCAGGTTCTGCTATAGTATCTGTTGCTGCACTGCCCTGACTGCCGCAGCCGGACAGACTGCCCATGATCAGTCCTGCGCTGAGACACAGAGCCAACAGACGCTTGTGTGAAAGTCTTGTAAAATGATGCATAAGTAATCCTCCCGTAAAACATAATTGCACAACCGATTGCGCATATCTATTATACCACATTATTAGACATCAGAGACAAAAAGTAACAAAAAATGCGCAACAAAATAAATAGAGTGTTGCGCATCATGAATAAAACTATTTCAGAGACTTTTTTATTTCATTTCACAAACAATTCGATCACAAACACCAGCACGCAACAGATCACGGATACCGGGAACAGTCCGGTACCGAGCCATGCAGCGATGATTCCGGCAATGAGCGCTACCAGTCCGGAAATAGGCGTCTGCGTAGCGTGGATGATGGCCGGGAAGGTCATGACAGCCAGTGTCACGTAAGGTACATAGTACAAAAAGGATTGAATGAACTGATTCTTGATCGGTTTCCGGATCAGTGTCAGGGGTAAGACACGGATCGTATAGGAGACGGCTGCCATAACGGCTATGTAGATATAATTATTCATTTACGTTGTCTCCTTTCTGTACAGAATCATTGGCTTTCACGGGAGCAGCTTCCTCCGCATCCTGTTTTACCGGGAACAGGATCGCTGCCGCACCGGAGATGATCACGGTCAATAAAATAGTCCTGGTACCTTCCGACAGAGAAGAAACGCCGGGAAGATAGTTGCAGACAAAGCTCAGGGCAAAGCTGATGGCCACCAGCGCTGCCACAATCTTGCTTTTCCGGGCAGGAGGAATAATGATGGCTAAAAACATGCCGTATAAGGCAACGCTCAGTGCGCTGACAGCACGCAGGGGCAATGCATTTCCGGCAATGATGCCGCAGGCGGTTCCTCCGGCCCATGCAGGAGCGGCTAACAGGATCGCACCGTAGGTATAATACGGATTCAGGATACCCGGTCTTGCAATCGTGATACCGAACAGCTCGTCGGTGACGTCATAGGCGATGATCAGTCTGTGAAAAAAGGGAGTGCCGGGAGAGAACTTCTGTGCCAGGGCACAGCTCATGAGCAGGTACCGTGCATTGGCGATCAGCGTAATGATCGCCACTTCCAGATAAGTCGCCTGTGCCGCTACCAGCGTGAAAGCTGCATATTCTCCGGCGGAAGCATTGTTTAACAGGCTGGCCAGGAATCCCTGCATGGGGGTGAAACCGGCGTGCCTTGCGGCGATTCCCAGAGAAAAGGATACGGCGAAATATCCCAGAGCAATGGGGAAGCCGTCCCGCATACCATCGCAGAATATTTTTCTGCTGAATTTATCATTCATAGTTGTAAAACCTCATCTTTCTGTAAGGCGTCTTTTGGCGCACATGTCCTATTATAACGCACATTCCAACAGGAGAAAAGGAGCAAAATTAACGTATATCGCTGCATTTTCCGCATAAATATAGGATAAATAAATGTCCGTGGTGGATAAAGTATGAAGAATAAACAGAAACGGTGGAAAAACGGTGTGATCCTGATTCCGGTACTGTGTGTACTGTTGTTAACGGGATGCGGTCTGTTTCAGGAGGAAAAAATCAAGCTGCGGGATCTGGATTTTACAGTACTCAGCGATGAAAAAATTCCGGAGGAGTTGAAGACGGTGATTGCCGAAAAGGGTACAGAACCTTTTCATCTGACCTACAGTGATGATCAGAATCTCTATATCAGTATCGGGTATGGGCAGCAGAAGACCGGTGGGTACAGTATTGCCGTGGATGAACTGTATCTGACGGAGGATGCCATCTATGTCGGCACCACGCTTTTGGGTCCTGAGATCACCGGGCAAAAGAAAGGCGCAGAGAAACCCTCCACGCCTTACATTGTGATAAAAACAGAGTTCTTGGACAAAACAGTAATTTACGAATGATCAGAAGATATAAAAAATTATCATCCAGATTCTACACAAGGACTGGAAAATGTGATAAAATGCAAAAAACCATACTGTAATCAGGAGATGCCTGTAAGGAGGTAGATTTTTATGCAACGTAAAATACATGGACAGATGTCAGAGTCTTTTCTGATCGCCGGGATCCTGTCAATCTCCGGTGGTCTGCAGGATGCTTATACCTATATGTACCGGGGAAAAGTGTTTGCCAATGCACAGACCGGCAATATCGTGCTGTTGGCACAGAATCTGGTAGACCGGAACTGGCAGGCGGTACTTCGCTATTTTTCTCCATTACTGTTCTTCGCATTGGGAGTGGCAATGGCAGAATGCATCCGTATGAAATACCAGAAGGCACAGAAGATCCACTGGAGACAGCTGGTACTTGCGATCGAAATACTTTTGTTGTTTGCAGTCGGTTTTATACCGAATGAGATAGATCTGCTGGCCAATGCCATGGTATCTTTCGCCTGCGCTATGCAGGTACAGGCGTTCCGCAAGGTGAACGGTTATGCTTTCGCCAGTACCATGTGTATCGGCAACCTGCGCAGTGGTATGGAATCCTTATGTGCTTATGGAAAAACGAAAGATAAAAAGATATTGCGAAAATCCGGTTATTATTTCGGAATCATCTTCCTGTTTGCTGTCGGCGCGGCATTGGGTGGACATATGATCGGATACATCGGAGCGAAAACGATCTGGATTTCCTGTACGATTCTGCTGATCAGCTTTTTATGCATGTTCATCAAGGAAGAAAAAGAGGAACATCCCGAGATCATGGAAGAAGAACAGGAGATCCGGGATAATCTGAAAAACATCCGCAAAGAAGCCAGGGATGTGGAACACATCCTGGAGGATGACATCCGTTCCCAGATCGAGAAAAAATAACGTAAAGACTGGCGAAAAAAGACAGAAATCCTACAGAAAACCTGGGCATTCTGTTAAAATACAATCCCGTCTCCAAGGTGGCTATCTTCGGATTTACGAACCCGGTATTCGGGGTGCTTTTATCCGCATGATGGCTGGGAGAGGGCTCCGCAGAACTGGGATGGAATGCACTGATCGCTTTGGCTCTGGTGTGCATTGGTATCTGTATTGTCAATGTCAAAATAAACACCGGAAATAAAACGGCATAGTTAAATCCTTAAAGCTTCATCCCGTATTTTACCAGATCAACCCGGTTATTGATCACCGCAATGCCATCTGCCCGCAAGCGGTTGGCCTGTTCATCGGCGCCGCCGAAGGCAAAGGCACCGGAGAGTTCTCCCTTGGAATTGACGACGCGGTAGCAGGGGATGTGTTCAGGATCCGGATTCTTATGCAGGGCATTGCCCACGGCGCGTGCCATTTTGGGCTCTCCCGCCATGGCAGCCACCTGCCCATAGGTGGCGACACAGCCCTTCGGAATCCGTTTCACTGCTTCATAGATCCGTTTCGTGGGACTGTAGGTGACCAGGTCATAGCTCTCCGCGATCATGCGCCGGATGTCCTCATCGGGGATGGTGCCGTCTAAGATAATCGTGTTCCAGTGTTCTTTATTCTGATGATATGCGGGAATGACGGAAGAAAAGGTGCTGCGCCAGAAGTCCCGCCAGGCAGGATCGGTTTTCACATTCAGATGCAGCACACCGTCTTTTTCATAAGTCCATAGAAATGCTTTTTTACTGCCCTTCACCCGTACCAGCTGCCAGTTGGGATCGTGGAAGGGCATTTCTGTATACGTATCCGGAAAAGACAATCCATATTCCAGTGCTTCTTCTCTTGTTTTCATGCCGTCAGACCTCCTTTTTAAATCATTTTCTATAATGATGCCTACGGATTATTCCGTGCTATGCACTCTCACAATCCCCTGGCATCTTATTATTTTACTATAACTCCCTTTTCTTTTCTATGAAAACATGGTAAACTTTTCCGAGAAACAGGTCATGGAAATGGGCTGCAAAAGCCCGGGAACGGAGACGATATGATACTGATACAGGATGGTTATATGATCGATCCCAAGTCAGGAAAAGAAGGTAACTTCGATATCCTGATCGACGGAGACAAGATCGTCAAGATCGCAGAAAAAATCGAACCGAAGGGTAAGGTGACAAGGATCAATGCGGAAGGGCTGTTAGTCGCTCCGGGACTGGTGGATGTGCATGTGCATTTCAGAGATCCCGGTTTTACAGCGAAGGAAGATATCAACACCGGAGCTGCGGCAGCGGCGAAGGGTGGTGTGACCACCGTAGTGCTGATGGCGAACACGAAGCCCACTGTGGACAGTGAGGAGACCCTGAAGTATATCCTGGACAAGGGAGCAAAGACGGGGATCCATGTGACTACCTGTGCTAACGTGACCATGGGCATGCAGGGAAAACAGCTGACGGATATGAAGAAGCTGGCAGCGGCGGGTGCTGTGGGATTCACGGATGACGGTGTGCCCCTGCTGGATGCGGAACTGGTGCGACGGGCCATGGAAATCTCCGCAGAGCTGGATATGCCCATCAGTTTCCATGAAGAAGACCCGAAATATATCGAGAACAACGGTGTGAACCGCGGAAAGGCCAGTGAACATTACGGAATCGGCGGCTCTTCCAGAGAGGCGGAGATCGCACTGGTAGAACGGGATCTGAAGCTGGCGGAAGAGACCGGAGCCTGCATCGATATTCAGCATATCAGCAGTAAGGAAGCGGTAGAACTGGTGCGTCAGGCGAAAAAGAGATGTTCTAATATTCATGCGGAAGCCACACCACATCATTTTACCCTGACAGAAGATGCTGTGATCAAATACGGCACGCTGGCGAAGATGAATCCTCCTTTGAGAGAAGAAGAGGATCGTCAGGCAGTGATCCGGGGACTGGTGGACGGCACGATCGACATGATCGCCACCGATCATGCGCCCCATACCGCAGAGGAGAAGGCAAAACCCATCACAGAAGCCCCCAGTGGTATCACAGGACTGGAGACTTCTCTGGCACTGGGCATTACAGAACTGGTAGATGCAGGATATCTCACCATGAAGCAGCTGCTTCGCCTGATGAGTACGAATCCGGCTGCCATGTATCATCTCGATGCCGGATATCTGGCGGAGGGAGGTCCTGCGGATGTGATCCTGATCGATACTGCGGCAGAGTTCATCCCGGAGCAGTATGCATCCAAGGCAACGAACACTCCTTTTACCGGATGGAAATTAAAAGGTGAAGTGAAGAAGACCATCTGCGGTGGTAAAATGGTATACGAAGCATAGCGTGCGCGTTAGAGAGCGCATATAAGCAGATAACGCTTGTCACTTATATATAGAATAGAAAAGGATAACAAAATGAAAAAGAAAATCACAGCAACCGTGCTTTCTCAGAAAGAGATCGCACCCAGAATTTTTGATATGTGGATCGCTACGGAGCTGGCGGCATGCGCAAAAGCCGGGCAGTTCATCGGCGTCTATCCTAAGGACCGCAGCACTCTGCTGCCCCGTCCCATCAGTATCTGCCAGGTAAATGACAAAAAAGATGCCCTGCGCATCGTGTACCGTATCGCAGGACAGGGTACTGCGGAGTTTTCCTCCTATCAGGAAGGAGACGGCGTAGAGATTTTGGGAACTCTCGGTAACGGATTCCCCACAGAGACCGCGGAGGGTAAAAAGGTATTCCTCATGGGCGGCGGCATCGGTATTCCTCCCATGCTGGAACTGGCCAGAGAGCTTCCGGCATCCACAGAAAAGCAGATCATCGTGGGTTATCGTGATGACCAGCTGTTCTTAAAAGAGGACCTGGAGAAAAACGGAACCGTATATATTGCTACGGAAGACGGCAGTGTCGGCACGAAGGGCAATGTCATGAACGCCATTGAGGAGAATCATCTGCAGGCAGACGTGATCTTCGCCTGCGGTCCCATGCCGATGCTTCGTGCCATTAAAAAGTACGCGGAAGAAAAGAAGATCAAGGCATATATCTCCCTGGAAGAGCATATGGCCTGCGGCGTGGGTGCCTGCCTGGGCTGTGTTGTGAAGACAAAGGAAGTGGATCATCATTCGCATGTGCATAATGCAAGAATCTGCACCGACGGTCCCGTATTTGATGCTGAGGAGGTAGAGATCTGATGAATACACAGACAACGATCGCAGGAGTGACCTTTAAAAATCCCGTCATGACAGCTTCCGGGACCTTTGGATCCGGTATGGAATATGAAGAATTTGTAGATCTGAACCGCCTGGGTGCGGTGGTGACCAAGGGTGTGGCAAATGTACCCTGGCCCGGGAATCCGACGCCCCGTGTGGCGGAGGTGTACGGTGGCATGCTCAATGCCATCGGATTACAGAATCCCGGCATTGATGTGTTCATGGAGAGAGACATTCCTTTCCTGAAAAAATATGACACGAAGATCATCGTAAATGTCTGCGGCAAGTCCGTGGAGGATTATGTGGACGTGGTGGAACGTCTGGGAGACGAGCCGGCAGTCAGCATGCTGGAGATCAATGTATCCTGCCCGAATGTCAAGGAAGGAGCCATTGCCTTCGGACAGAAAGCGGATGCCCTGTATAACATTACTTCCGAACTGAAAAAACATGCAAAACAGCCCATCATCATGAAGCTGAGCCCCAATGTGACGGACATTACAGAAATGGCGAAAGCGGCAGAGGCAGCAGGTGCGGATGCACTGTCCCTGATCAACACCATTACCGGCATGAAGATCGACATTCACCGCAGGAAGTTCGCCATTGCCAACAAGACCGGCGGCATGAGCGGTCCTGCCATCAACCCCATTGCGGTTCGTATGGTATACCAGGTGGCACAGGCAGTCAAGATTCCCATCATCGGCATGGGCGGCATCGCTACGGCGGAAGATGCCATCGAATTCATTCTGGCGGGAGCCAGTGCAGTCAGTGTGGGCGCCATGAACTTCGTGGATCCCTATACGACGGTAAAAGTCGTGGAGGGCATTGAAGATTACATGCGCACCTATCACGTAGAGAATCTGACTGACCTCATCGGCGCGGTGGAATAAGCGGACAGAGAACAGAATACGGTATAAAACAGCACAGACCTTCATATATATAGACATATCTGTATATATGGAGGTCTGTTATTGTGGAACTGATCAAGAGAAATATACATATGGACCGGGTAAAACGGTCCACCGTCATGCAGTTTACCATGGAAGAAGATTTGAATCTTCCGGAGGATAAGCCGGATATCAGTACCCTGAATCTGGAAAAAGGAGAGGTTGTCATCGAAGAGATCTGTCCGGGTACGGATGAAGTAACCGTCCGGGGAAAACTGGGGTATGCGATTTTGTATCACACGCGGGAGTCCGGAAGCAGTCTGGTACTGTTGGGCGGCGCTCTGCCTTTTGAGGAGAGGATCCGCATGGAAGGAGTATTACCCTCGGATACGGTGACCGTGAAAGGAACGGTGGAAGATTTCACGGTAAATATGATCAATTCCCGCAAACTGAGTTTACAGGCGCTGATCCTTCTCTCCGCCCGTATCGAAGAAATCTATGATGAAGAGCTTCCCGTGGGGATTCAGGGAGAAGATACGGAAGCCGGCGTGGAATATCGGATCGAGCCGATGGAAGTGACACAGCTTGCTATCTGTAAAAATGATATTTTCCGTAAAAAAGAAGAAATTCCGCTGCCTTCCAGCTATCCCAACATCTATCAGATCCTTTGGAGCAATATTTCACTGCGGGATGTAGAATTCAAACCACAGGAGGAAAAACTGGCAATCCAGGGAGATATTCAGATTTTCGTGCTCTACGAAGCAGAGGGCGAGGACAGGGCGATCCGTTCTTATGAGACGACACTTCCATTAAACGGAAGCCTGGAATGCCAGGGATGCCGGGAGGATCTGCTGCCGGATATCCGGTATACGTTGCTGCGGCAGGAACCCGGACAGCAGACATTGACCATTCAGCCTGATCTGGATGGGGAGGAGAGGATCCTGGGAATGGAGTGCGCGCTGGAGTTGAATATCCGGCTCTATGAAGAGGAACAGATCGATATTTTGAGGGATATCTACGGAGTGAAGAATGAAGTGATCCCGGATACCAGGCAGACCAGTGTGCGTCAGCTGCTGACACGGATCACCGGCAAGACCAAGATAACGGATCATGCAGGGACAAATATTGACGGTCCGATCCTGCAGATATTGCACAGCGAGGGAACAGCTTCCATCGATCACCGGGATATTACGGAGGACGGAATACGGCTGCAGGGAAGTATTGATCTCACGGTATTGTGCATTACGGAAAAGGATGAGACACCTTATGTAAGCACCCGGATACAGATTCCTTATGAATATCTGCTGAGTGTGCCGGGAATCGGGGATACTGACCAGGCAGAGGTACACTGTGAAATGGAACAATTACAGGTAAATCTGATCGATGAGGAAGAAGTGGATGTAAAAGCGGTGCTGTCTTTTTCAACGACAGTTATGAAAAGCACAGAGCTCATGGCAATTGAAGAAGTGACGGAACAGGAGATCGACAGTGCCGTACTGGCAGAACTTCCCAGCGCGGTGATCTATATT
>ULZY01008952.1_pt1 | contig 10356 bp, 10 predicted proteins | sample 1963571 | NCBI WGS metagenome assembly ULZY01 (sample SAMEA4835902, study PRJEB28245) | human gut metagenome | biome: gut microbiome; material: fecal sample | place: Denmark | collected 2008
ACGAAGGAGTCCTTGTGTGAGGGCTTCTTTTTTTGCATAGCAGAAAGTTTTACATTATCTAACGTCTTAAAGCTTCTACATATACAATAACGAACATCCCCACACATCGCCCCACAACCAATAACCTTGAACGTCAGTTGCATGAAGACTGGTGTCACAGCCTTATTCATCAATAATTTGAAATGCATATGTGGAGAGAAATCGGTGAAAAGCCGGAATGAAAATAGAATTAAAACTTCTGGAAAACTGGAAAGTAAATAAGTAAGATCCGAAAGAGATTATTTTCGGGCAGGTGAAACAATATGCGAAAGATCAGTGAAGAAGAACTAAAAAAGATAGAGTACGTTTATAAGAAAGAAGATTCTTTAAGACGTATTCTATCTTTTTGCTTATGCCTTTAATAAAGTGTCAATCAGCCGAGATGCTTCACTGCGCGTGATCGTATCCGGATTCCATTCCGGTACTTTTTTCTTCTGGCTGCACAGTCTCTGCAAAAGTGCAACCTGTTTTGCTGTGGCAGGCTGCACTTTTTTTATTTTGTATGTAAGCTGCTGTGGTTTGAAAAGAGAAGGATCCTCATTTTCGAAATAGTGTGCCAGTGTCTGATATAGTTTTGCTGTGGCAAGCGCATCATAGTAGGCGCGGTGCGCAGCTTTATTTTCAATCTGGTAGTATTCACACAGACTGGAGAGACTTTTGGATGGAAGTGATTTTAAGGTGCGCTGGGCGATCTTAAATGTGTCGATTCCAAATTTTTCAAAAGTAAGTCCTAAATTGGAAGCACCTGATTTCATGAAGCTGTAATCAAAGCCTACATTGTGGCCGATCAGGACATCATCTTCACAGAATTCAAGGAAATCACTGATCACAGCATCGGCAGGTCTGGCATTTGCAACCATTTCATTCGTAATGCCGGTGAGATTCGTGATCATCGGGGAAATCTCTTCCTGTGGATGAATGAATTCCATAAAACGTTCGGCAACCTTTCCGTCACGGACTTTCAATGCTCCGATTTCAATAATTTCATTATATAGTGGGTCAAGCCCGGTTGTTTCCAGGTCAAAACAGACATAGGATTTTAGCATTTCAAAACCTCCGTTTCTGAAATCCTATTTTAACAGATGCGAGGAGAAAGTGCCATAGTTTTCTTGATACAAATCTCTCCGGATGGTAAGATACAGGTATATTTGCCGGTGTAAAAGAATTTTGACAGGCAAAAATGCCATTTGTAAAAGATGTTTGATAGACTTTTGGTGTTCTATATGGAATGATGTTCGTGAAAGGAAGAAACAGGAATTATGGAAATAGGGAAGAAACTAAAAAATGCACGGATAGAAGCCGGGCTTACCCAGGAGAAGGCTGCAGAGAAAATCGATGTTTCCAGCCAGACTATTTCCAATTGGGAAAATGAAAAATCGTATCCAGATATTATCAGTGTCATTGCACTTAGTGATCTATATTCCGTAAGTCTTGATGAACTGTTGAAAGGAGATCAGAAGATGGCAGAACATCTGGAAGAGAGTACAAATGTTGTAAAAAGCAACAAAAAACTAACTGGAGCAATTCTTTTAAATATTATACTGATGATACTGTTGATTGCGCTGAACATGCTGTTGCCGGAAGGAACCTATTATCTGGTAATTGTATTTTGTGTGGTAATCATGAGTTCATCGGCATTGCTTTATCAGATTATCAAACGGATTTAGGAGGCAGATTATTATGGGATGGAATCAAATAGCAGCAGTAGCAAGCGGAGCGATTGCGTTGGTAGGAGCAATCTGCACCGCATGGCAGATTTATCAGATGACGGTATCAGATGCAAAAGCAAGAGGCTTAAAGCACCCGAAATTCTGGGGATTTTGGGCGATGAATGGAAATAATTCAAGTGGACTGATTCTTTATCTGATCGGTAGAAGAAAATATCCGGTCCAGAATATGAGCATCGAAGATCAGGAAAAGATTGAAACAAGAAAAAAGGCAGCAGGAGCTGCGCTTGTGTTTATGACACTTGGGGCGATTGGATTTGTGATCAGTATCATGCGGATTTATATTTAATGAAGAATACGAATACGAAGAGCGGTATAGACGTTAAAAATCTATACCGCTTTTTCCAGTTCTTTTTGCATATCGATAATTTTTTCATAGATTGCATTAGCAAGTGCAGCGTGACCGGCTGCATCCAGATGCTCGCGATCTGTGGTGCTTGGAGATGCAAATGCGGAGGCATCCAGAAATGCTGCATGATGCAGAAGTGCCACTTTGTGATATTCTTCAGCAAGCTTTTTTGAAACTTCTACGGATTTTTCATCAAATTCCGGATCAAAGCCAGGATCGCCAACACCTTCATCCAGATGAATCGGTGAAATGACGAGGAGATCAAAAGGCTGGGAAGCATTTTTCCGGGCTTTTTGGATGACTTGAGCCAATCCTTTGGCAATGGTTCCTGCGGACGCATTGTATCTTGTTTTGCAGTCGTTGGTTCCGAGCATAACGATAAGGAGATCGATAGGAGTATGCATTTCCATCGTGACACCGATCAGATCGAGTCCACGGCGTCCCTCACGAAGATCATCCTGAAATACAGTGGTTCTTCCACAAAGACCTTCTTCGATCACACGGTGGTCAGCACCCAGCTTCTTCTGAAGCAGACTGGTCCATCGGGTGTCGGTGTCAAATCTGCCGGTTCCGTCCGGTTTGTAGCCATATGTGTTTGAATCGCCAAAGCATAAGATGTTCATTCTGTGTCACTCCTTTATAAACCTACTAAATTGATATGTTATATATGATAAATGAGATTGTTGGAAAAGTCAAGAGGTAAAATTGTATTGGAAAGGTTTTGAAATTTACCTGGATTTTAATTTACATCTGTATAAAGCAAAGATATACTAATGGGTGGAGGATAAAAATTATGAAGAATAAAAGAGAAGTGTTGGTTAAACTTTTTCTATCTACATTATATCTAAGTGCATTTACATTTGGCGGCGGTTATGTGATCATCACACTGATGAAGAAAAAGTTTGTGGATGATTATCATTGGATTGAAGAAAATGAAATGCTGGATCTGGTGGCAATCGCGCAGTCAGCACCGGGACCGATTGCGGTAAATGGGGCAATCGTGGTTGGGTATAAGCTTGCCGGCCTTACAGGAACACTGGTTGCAATTATTGGAACGATTATTCCACCGTTTGTGATCATTTCTTTGATCTCTGCTTTTTATCATGCATTTCGGGATAATTATCTGGTGAGTCAGATGCTGGAAGGGATGCAGGCAGGTGTCGGAGCTGTGATTGCCTCGGTCACTTATGAAATGGGATGTGGAATTATAAAAAAGAAAGATAATGTGGCAACGATTGTTATGATTGCAGCCTTTATAGCAGCCTGTGTATTGGGAATCAATGTGATTTATATTGTGATTGCAAGTGGAGTTTTTGGTGTAATCCGGACAATCTGGAACAGACGGAGGAAAAGAGTATGATGTATATACAATTATTTTTAAGCTTTTTTCAGATCAGCTTGTTCAGCTTTGGAGGTGGATATGCGGCACTTCCACTGATCCAGGGGCAGGTCGTAAATGTGCATCACTGGCTCAGCATGACGGAATTTACGGATCTGATCACCATTTCCCAGATGACTCCGGGACCGATTGCGATCAATGCAGCAACCTTTGTTGGGATGAAACTGACCGGAATGCCGGGAGCGGTTGTGGCTACACTTGGATATATCACACCATCTTGCATTATCGTGACGATCATTGCAAAATTGTACTTAAAATACCGGGAAATGGACATGCTGCAGGGAATACTTGGAGGGATCAGACCAGCGGTGGTCGCACTGATCGGATCGGCGGGAATTTCCATTTTGCAGACAGCATTCTGGGAAGTTTCCGGGAAAATGGTGATATCTGATACCAGTTGGCTGATGGTTGGAATATTTGTGGTATGTGTGATCTTGCTCAGGAAGGTGAAGATGAATCCAATCTGGGTGATGGTGCTTGCCGGGGTGATGAAAGTGCTTGTTGCGATGGCAGGAAAGATATAAATCTGGTATGATTGTAGTGAAAGGTTGGGTGAAGATTGATGGAGATTATTTGTTTTCATAATCCAGATGAAGAAAATGGATATTTAGGAATTGGTATTTATCAGAATGTGCGGTAAAAGATCAGATATGGGGAATCGGGTTATCCATGAAAGATGAGAACAGATTTGATCTGGATAAGTGGAAAGGTCAGAACTTACTTGGATATGCTTTGATGATGGTGAGAGAACAATTTAGTTATGGAGGAAGATGAAAACGAAGAATGTTTTAACGGACTTTTCTTACCCAAATCATTGCGGGTTAGTCAAAGATATGGTATATTTAAAGTATATTTTTGTCAAAATGTACAAAAATAAGAACAAATTATAGTAGGGAGTGGTCAAGATGTATCAGGAAGAGTACAAACGTTGGCTGGAAGCAGATCTGGAAGATGCCGATCTGAGTCCAGAATTAGCGAGAATTGAAGGAAATGACGAAGAGATAAAAGATCGTTTCGCTGTAGCTCTGAAGTTTGGAACAGCAGGACTTCGTGGAGTTCTCGGAGCAGGAACGAATCGTATGAATATTTATGTAGTACGTCAGGCAACACAGGGACTGGCGAACTGGGTTAAGACACAGGGGGGCACACAGACTGTGGCAATCAGCTACGACAGCCGTCTGAAGAGTGATGTATTTGCAAAGACAGCAGCAGGTGTTCTGGCAGCAAACGGAATCAATGTCAGAATCTATGACGCGCTGATGCCAGTGCCGGCACTTTCATTTGCGACACGTTATTATAACTGCAATGCAGGTGTTATGGTAACTGCATCCCACAACCCGGCAAAATACAATGGTTATAAAGCATATGGACCGGACGGATGCCAGATGACAGATGATGCAGCAGCAATCGTATATGCTGAGATCCAGAAGACAGATGTCCTCACAGGTGCAAAATACATATCCTTCGCAGAAGGTGTAGAAAAAGGGCTGATTCGTTTTGTAGGAGATGACTGCAAGAAGGCGCTTTATGAAGCGATCGAATCACGTCAGGTAAGACCGGGACTTTGCAAGACAGCAGGACTGAAGCTGGTATACAGCCCACTCAATGGTTCAGGACTTGTTCCGGTAACACAGGTATTAAAAGACATCGGAATCACAGATATCACAATCGTTCCGGAACAGGAATATCCAAACGGATACTTCACGACCTGCAGTTATCCGAACCCGGAAATTTTTGCAGCTCTGGAGCTTGGACTTAACCTTGCAAAAGAGACAGATGCAGATCTGATGCTTGCAACAGACCCGGATGCAGACCGTGTAGGTATTGCAATGAAGTGCCCGGATGGTTCTTACGAACTGGTAAGTGGTAACGAAGTCGGTGTTCTGCTTCTCGATTACATCTGCGCAGGACGTATTGAAAAAGGAACCATGCCTGAGAAAGCAGTTGCTGTAAAATCAATCGTATCTACTCCGCTTGCAGATGCAGTTGCAGAGCATTACGGTGTGGAACTCAGAAGCGTACTTACCGGATTCAAGTGGATCGGTGACCAGATCGCACAGCTTGAAGAAGCCGGAGAAGTAGACCGTTTCATCTTTGGATTTGAAGAGAGCTACGGATACCTTGCAGGACCGTATGTACGTGATAAAGATGCTGTTATCGGATCTATGCTGATCTGCGAAATGGCAGCTTACTACAGAAGCATCGGAAGCTCATTGAAGCAGAGACTGGAAGAAATCTACGCGCAGTACGGACGTTATCTGAACAAAGTAGACAGCTTTGAATTCCCGGGACTTAGCGGAATGGACAAGATGGCAGGTATCATGGAAAATCTTCGTAAGAATCCACTCACAGAAGTAGCCGGAATCAAAGTTGCATCTGTTACAGATTACACCAAACCGGAAGAAACCGGACTTCCTTCTGCGAATGTACTGATCTACAAACTGGAAGATGGCGAGACTGTTATTGTTCGTCCTTCAGGAACAGAGCCGAAGATTAAGATCTATTACACAACACTTGGAAAAGATCTGGAAGAAGCACAGGCAAAGAAAGACAAATTCGCAGAAGCATTAAAGCCGATCATGGTGTAGCAGTCAAAAGCTGATTTTGGAGAATGAGTCTGATCTGAATTTGCAGAGAATCAGGCTTGACAGAAAAGAACCTGCCCGATATAATAATTTTTATCGATAAGGGAGTAGTTGGCGCGATGACGTAGCTTTGTCAACATACTGACAGCAATGGCTGTCTGGCATAGCTTTAAATAATGAGACTTATTCGTAGTATTTTATGCTACGAATAAGTCTTTTTTTGTGTATACGATGAGCCAAGTGCAGGCAAAGCATTGCCGCAGACAATTATTTTCACATTGGATAAGATGATTAGCTTTAAAAAGGAGAAAAATTATGGGTTTAATTGAATTGTTTTTGATTGCAGTAGGGCTGTCCATGGATGCATTTGCAGTTTCTGTCTGTAAAGGACTTGCTATGCCGAAGTGTACTTTCAAAAAGGTGGCTATTGTTGGCTTATGGTTTGGCGGATTTCAGGCATTGATGCCGGCAATTGGTTATGTTTTAGGAGCGCAGTTCCAGGAAGCCATTGCTTCTATAGATCACTGGATCGCATTTGTATTACTTGCGCTGATTGGTGGAAATATGATTCACGAAGCATTGGACAATGACGAAGAGGAAGCCGATGCAAGCCTGAATGTGAAGACCATGTTCCTTCTCGCAGTAGCAACCAGCATTGATGCACTCGCTATAGGAATTACCTTTGCATTTCTTAAGGTAAATATTATTCCAGCGGTCTGTTTTATCGGAATCGTGACCTTCATCATTTCCTTTGCCGGAGTAAAGATTGGTAATGTCTTTGGAGCCCGCTATAAGAACAAAGCCGAAATTGTCGGTGGGATCATCCTTATTCTGCTTGGTCTGAAGATTTTGTTAGAGCATCTTGGCTTTTTAGAATAAAAATAAATACGAAACTACGATCCTGTTGTTCTTCTTTCACATAAAGAACACAATTATCTGCTATTCTGGTGTATAATTAGAAATAAAGTGATAAAAAGGAGCCCGTGAGAGTTATGGATAAACTGAAAATTCTTGTAGTAGATGATGAAAGCCGTATGCGCAAATTGGTGCGCGATTTCCTGGAAAGAGAAGGATATGCTGTACTCGAAGCCGGAGACGGTATGGAAGCAATGGACATTTTTTATGAGGAAAAAGATATTGCACTGATCATCCTGGATGTCATGATGCCGCATATGGATGGCTGGCAGACCTGCCGTGAGATCCGTAAAGAATCAAAGGTTCCGATCATTATGCTGACCGCAAGAAGTGAAGAGAGGGACGAGCTTCAGGGGTTTGAACTCGGTGTGGATGAGTACATTTCCAAACCGTTCAGCCCGAAGATCTTGGTTGCAAGAGTTACTGCGATTCTGCGCAGAACCAATGCGCTTGCTTCGGATGATCTGCTTCATGCGGACGGGATCGAGATTGATAAAGCAGCACATATGGTGAAGATCGATGGAAAACCGATCGAACTCAGTTACAAAGAGTTTGAACTTCTGACTTATTTTGTGGAGAATCAGGGGATCGCTTTATCGAGAGAGAAGATTCTTAACAATGTATGGAATTACGATTATTTCGGGGATGCCAGAACCATTGATACCCATGTAAAGAAGCTGAGAAGTAAACTTGGTGATAAAGGAGATTATATTAAGACTATCTGGGGTATGGGGTATAAATTCGAGGTACAGTCATGAAATATTCAATAAAAAGACAGATGATGACTGTTTTTGTAGGTCTGATTCTGTTTATGATCGTTGTATTTATGATCGTCAACGGAAGCTTTCTGGAGAAGTATTATATTTCCAATAAGAAATCAGAATTTATAAAGGCCTATACAATGGTGCAGGAAGGTGTGGAGAACGGGACAATCGATTCTGAGACACCGGAAAAAGACCTGGGAAGATTTACAGAGAAAAATAATATTTCCATTGCAGTCATCGATTCAGAATACAATGTGGTTTATACTAATGTAAGAGAAAAACAGATGATGGTCGTACAGCTTTTCGGATATCTGTACGATAAGAGTCATCAGGAGGTTCTGGAAAAAACGGACAGTTATGATATCTGCAAGTCGGTTGATCCGCAAAATAATACAGAGTACCTGACTATGTGGGGAAACTTTGACAATGGTGATATCTTTATCATGCGAAGCCCGCTGGAGAGTATTCGTTCGGCAGTCATGATTTTTAACAGATTTATCGGAGTCGTCGGCGGATGTGTGATTCTTGTGAGTGTATTGCTTGCGTGGTATTTCTCAAAAAGGATCACGGAGCCGATCATGGAGCTCGCAACACTTTCACAGAAGATGGCCGATCTGGATTTTGATGCAAAATATACCAGCGGCGGAAGCAACGAAATCGGTGTACTGGGAGAGAACTTTAACCGGATGTCAGAAAGACTTGAGAAGACGATTTCCAATCTGAAAGAAGCCAACTATAAATTGCAGAAAGACATTGAGCAGAAAGAAAAACGAGAAAATATGCGAAGTGAATTCCTGGGGAATGTTTCCCATGAACTGAAGACGCCGATTGCCCTGATCCAGGGATATGCAGAAGGCCTGAAAGAAGGAGTCAATGATGATCCGGAGAGCCGGGAGTTCTACTGTGAAGTCATTATGGACGAGGCAGGAAAGATGAACCGGATGGTGAAGAATCTACTTGCCCTGAACCAGCTGGAATTTGGTGAGGATGATGTACAGTTTGAACGGTTTGATATTACTTCATTGATTTCGGGTGTCCTGCAGAGTCTGGATATTCTGATCGAGCAGAAAGAAGCACAGGTGATTTTCCGCCACAAGAACCCTGTTTATGTCTGGGCAGATGAGTTTAAGGTTGAGCAGGTTGTCCGGAACTATGTCAACAATGCACTGAACCATATCGATGGTGAGAAGGTGATCGAGATCAAGATCACCCAGGAAAATGATATGGCAAAAATTACCGTATTCAATACCGGAACGCCGATTCCGGAGGAAGATCTGCCACATATCTGGGAGAAATTCTATAAGGTTGATAAGGCAAGGACCAGAGAATACGGTGGAAATGGTATCGGGCTTTCCATTGTGAAGGCGATCATGGACTCCTTTGGAAAAGGATACGGTGCGATCAATCATACCAATGGTGTTGAGTTCTGGTTTGAACTGGACATGAAATAAACGCAAATCTTGCAATTCACACTGTAACGTGGTACATTATAAAAGAGCTTATTGCTGATTGACACAGGGAAGAAGATTGTGACATGAGCGGAAAAAGCTCTTTTGAATAACTACAAGAATATAAAAATCGTGAGGATATGCGGATGATAGCGATTATTGATTATGATGCAGGAAACATTAAAAGTGTAGAAAAAGCGTTAAAATATCTTGGTAAGGATGCGGTTATCACAAGAGACAGAGAAGAGATACTTTCTGCCGATAAAGTGATCCTTCCGGGAGTCGGTGCATTTGGCGATGCCATGTACAATTTGAAAAAATATGGATTGGATGAAGTGCTTCGTGAAGTAGCAAAGAGACAAATCCCGCTTCTTGGAATCTGTCTTGGGCTTCAGCTTTTGTTTGAAAGAAGTGACGAGACGCCAGGTGTGGAGGGGCTTGGTATTCTAAAAGGAGAGATCCTTAGAATTCCGGACTGTCCGGGACTTAAGATCCCGCATATGGGATGGAACTCTCTGAAGCTTCAGAATGACGGCAGATTGTTTAAAGATTTACCTGAAGAGCCGTATGTATATTTTGTTCATTCCTACTATTTGAAAGCAACAGATGAAAGTATTGTAAAAGCGACAACCGAGTACAGCACGCATATTCATGCTTCGGTTGAACAGGGAAATGTATTTGCCTGCCAGTTCCATCCGGAAAAGAGCAGTGATACAGGACTTCAGATACTGAAAAATTTTGTAGAATTGTAGGAGGGCAGACAGTGTTTACAAAGAGAATTATCCCATGTCTTGATGTGAAGAACGGACGGGTTGTAAAAGGTGTGAATTTTGTGGATCTCAAAGATGCAGGAGATCCGGTTGAGATTGCGAAGGCTTATGATAAGGCAGGTGCGGATGAACTGGTATTTCTGGATATCACGGCATCTTCGGACGACAGAAGCACGGTGGTTGACATGGTGCGTAAAGTTGCTGAGTGTGTGTTTATTCCATTTACGGTAGGTGGTGGAATCCGGACCGTTGACGATTTTAAGGCATTGCTTCGGGAAGGTGCGGACAAGATTTCCATCAATTCTTCTGCAATCAATCGACCGGAACTGATCCGGGAAGCAGCGGAGAAGTTTGGAAGCC
>ULZY01014363.1_pt1 | contig 10241 bp, 7 predicted proteins | sample 1963571 | NCBI WGS metagenome assembly ULZY01 (sample SAMEA4835902, study PRJEB28245) | human gut metagenome | biome: gut microbiome; material: fecal sample | place: Denmark | collected 2008
GAGCCTTACAAGAAAAAAATTGAAGAATTGAGCATTGTTATAAATGCTCTTGATAACGATCCGTCAACAGCTATTGCTATGAACTTTGAAGCAACGGGATATGAATATGAAGATGAATTATTACAACTATCAATCATCAACTTCAAAGGGAATATTCTTTTTAACAGCTATTTTAAACCCAAAAAACACAAAGAGTGGACAGAAACTGAAAAGGAAAACGGAATAACGCCAGAAATGGTTGCTAATGCGCCACAAATATCTGAGATGGCTAAACAAATTGCTGAAATATTTAATAAAGCAGATCTTATTTTGTACAGTAAAAATTATAGTTATTATTGGCTATTTTCATGGAGCAACATTTTAATTCAACCAGAATATCGAAGAGAAGTAAATGTAAATGAAATGATAACTGAAAGTGATAACTTTGAACTTCCAAAGGATAGCCTTGAAAAATGTCAAGCTATTTTGAAAATCTACAAAGAGAAATTGCATTGGATAGAGGAGGATAAATAATTATGAAAAACAAATATATCATTATTGACACAGAAACAACTGGCTTTCACCCATATGACGGGGACGAGCTGTTGCAAGTATCTATCATAGATACTGACGGAAATGTATTATTCGATGAATATTTCAAGCCGCAGCACCGTACCGAATGGAAAGAAGCTGAACAGGTAAACGGCATAAGTCCTGAAATGGTCGCTGATCGCCCTGCTATTTCTGAAAAAATATCAGAGATAAATGCTATTATTGAAAATTCTGATACTATAATCGGGTACAACACGCAGTTTGACATTGGTTTTCTTAAAGCAAATGGTGCGATAGTTCCTGACGATTTAGAAACGGTCGATGTTATGGAGGACTTCGCCAAGATATATGGTGAATGGAATAGTGCCCGTGGCAGCTACAAGTGGCAGAAGCTGACTAGAGCCGCAGAGTACTACGGCTATGACTGGTCACAGAGAGCTGAAACTGCACACAACAGTTTGGGCGACTGCTATGCTACCTTGTTTGTCTACGATAAGATTAACACTGATACAATGGTTATCGAACGTGTCATTGACGGCAAGCGAGTTGGCATTGAGCTAACGCCTGCGGAAATATCTCAGGCATACTATATTAAAGAGAATGACGATAGACGGCAGGATATACTCAACGCTTTGGACGAAATGGATAGTCTGAAAATCGGCAACATTGACATTTCAAATGATTTTCTAAAAAAAAGTACCACTTTTATTAACGATGTAATTTATCGTTACGAGAAAATGGACGATCACCTTGAGGACTACAACATGGCTATAGAAGATGTGTTGGATAACGCTGATAAAAACTATGCAAACAAACTTGTATCTCATTACGCTCAAAATATGAGTGCAGCCGATAAAGAGCAGTATATTGAAAGCGCTGAAATGGCAATGGATTGGAATGATACAAATGAGCCTGCAATTTCAAGGCTTGAGTATATGCTTTATACAACGTTAATAACTGAGAGAGATTACGATAAAATAAAACAAGATTGTTTAAAAGTTCCCCAAAATAATACTGGTGAGTACATTGATAAAATGATTAAAACAATGAGAACTGAAGCCAAAGCTTACTTTATTGAAGGAATAGATGAAAATAGAAAGAATGGGGTCGAAATCTCAGAACTTGATAACATTATTTATAAAAAACTTATTGATGAGCGTAGGACAGAACACACAAGAGAGGTTTCAAGTGAGAACTATAAAATATATCAGTTAAAAGATGGAGAAAAATATCATGGAATAAGATTCGAGCCTTACCATATGATAGAAGCGATTGGCATTAATCTTAATAAGACTGATTATGACCTTGTTTATGAGGGGAAGATTTCTGAGATAAAAGGTAACTCTGTCGATGAAAAGCTTGAGAATATATACTCAAAATTCAATAGGTATGAAACAATGCCAGAAGCTTTCATGGGTCATTCGTTGTCTATAAGTGATGTTGTGGAGATAGGAGATACGGCATATTATGTTGATGACATTGGATTTAAGAAGCTATCTCCTTTTTTAGATAATCATGAGCAAAATGAAGTTCTTGATATGACAGGTCAGAACAGAGGTTTAGGAAGATAAAGATAGAAAGAGGGAAATAAATATGACAGAACAGGACGTTCAGAATACATTGCATAGTCTTGACGTTATCAAGCAATTTCTGGCTTCGGGAAAATCATTTTACGAGTTCTTTGAGGAAAATAAGGACAAAGTAATGGCAACGTATACGGATAGCATAGATACGCCGTATTATAGCAGACATATTGACCGTCATTGGCTGTCTGAAAAAATCTACATAGAACGTAGACTTGGCTCTGATACTTTTGGTGATAGAACTGCCAAAACTGAAAACATCGTTTTAGTTAATGTTTACGATCCAAGCAAGGGAAGCATTTTAGATAACACGATAGACGGTATGAGTTGGGAAGAACGTCTGAATTTGCCTATTGAAACCAAAACCATTGGGAAGTATCTTCTTGAAGATTTAAAACCCTCGGAAAGTCTTTTTATACTTTCAGCATATTCAGATTTGTTTGGTGAGGAACACATAAAGAAGGCATATCTCAAAAGCTGTGTTGAAGAAGCTGAAAACGAGTTAGCTGAATTAAGATCATATGAAGATATATCCCCATATGGCGGAGAAGATGTTTCCATTAGCAATTTTGAGTCTTATTTATTGGAAAATCTTGATAATGCTCAGGAAATGGGCTTCGCTAGTGTCGGAGAGGCAGCGTTAAAGTGTGTCGAGCTAGGGTTGATAGACGAAAAACGGAGAAAAAATGTTATTAATGAGATTTATGATAGTGCAGAAAGCATTAAGCAGGACTACGAAAAAGGTTGGTTGTCAAAAGATGATGTAAAATATCTTGCAAAGCGACACGATCCTGTGGTTGATGAGCCAAAGCGAATCGCTGATAGTCTGTTTGAAATTAAAGAAATGTCAAAAAAAAGAGAGAAGTTGTCAGCGGCAGTAAAGTTGTACTCTGCCAAGAGTGAATATTACAAAAATCGCGGCAATCTAAAAGAGTTAAAAACTATTGACGATAGAATTGTGGCGTGCATAGAGGGTAATGATTGTTATTCTAAGCATATTGAAGAAACATATAACAGCGTTTTACCATATCTTTCACATACTAATGGTATTCAGTATTTGAAAACTGAAGATATACCTATTTCCATACATATGAATGGAATAAAAGCGGATTTTGATGAACCTAGAATAACTACGGATGCAAATCACAAAGTTATTTGGGATTGTGTTTTTTATAAAGTAGAGGAACCTTCTGCGGACGTTTCCTCATTATACGAGTCCCATTACTTCAAGGCGGAAGCGTGTGATGAATTGTATAGGCTTATTGGTGAAGAGCCACCAAAAAGGTATGAAGGTATTCAGGCGGTCAAGTTACCACCTGAAATAGAGAAAAAAGTTGATTTAACCTTAAAATTTATCGACACAGAAGATTACGAGTCAAGTGTTAGGGTTATAAGCAAGATTGATGAAATCAAAGGCAGAATTAGTTTTGCTGAGGCTGACATGGAAAATTTAAAAGATATAAAGCCTAATCTTTGGAATAAAATTTTTAGACATTCTGAAGTTAAGAAAAGAGAAATCTCATCAGCCAATCTGAGGAATAACAAGATTGAGTTAGACCAAGTATATGATGAATTGAACGAAATAACTCAGAAAATGATGTGTGAAAACTTTGAAGATTATTCAGAAAATCGCACTACCAAGGAAAGCATAGAAATAGATTGTCCCGAAGAAAAAAGTCTTGACGAAAACATGGACTTTAATCAATTGCCTTCTTTTTTAGATAATGAAGAGCAAGATGAAGTCCTTGACCTCACAAGTAAGTCAGGGAGGTCGCTTTAATGAAACGTGCTGTAAAGCAAATGCTTCCTGTATATGTTCTTTCATTCTTAGCTAATGTTGTATCGGCAATAGTTATATTACGCTATGGTATGTCGTATTCAGGACAGTGGGAGTTTTTTTATAAGAGAGTAATTTTTGTGATTTTTTCAGTTGTGACCTCATTATTGATCTGCGTATGGGGGACACAAAGACTAAAAAAGATAGAAAAAGGAGAGGATAGCTAATGGCAGGCTTTTTGGTTTATATGACCCCAGCTGCATTTATTGTGACTTGGGAGTTAGCTAAATATTTCTTTGGCGACAAACTTATGATTAAGGTGCTTGAAAGTATATCGATATCATTTTATGCACTAGCATTTATATTTGGAATTGTCTTAGCAGCGAATACCTTTGGTAATTTCATGAGTGGCTTTGCTGTAGATAAGCTTAATGTTTCGATAAATATAAACTATAAGCTGATGATATGCATACCTGTATATATAGCATTAGGAATCTTATTTTCAAGGATTGCAAGAAAGATTGCTATCAAGAATGATGAAAAGAATGACGAGGACGATAGAGGTGAAAAGATATGACAGAACAGGACGTTTAACGCAAAGCGTTTCAAATAATGATATCATCGACTATCTTAAGCATTATGGTGTAAAAGCCGCAGAATTTCCATTTGTTTATTCTTCTTTTTCAGATAATATCGGTAAGGAGAATTTGAAAAATGCCTACCTTGATACCTGTTCTTGGGAAGTAAAAGAAAGATACAGTGAACAGCAGGATATTCTTGATTTTACACCAATCGATATCGAGCGTAAGACTCGATTTACAATGCTCAAAGAAGAACTTGCCTGCTGTGAACAGGTCGGTTTTGACAGTATTAATCAGGCTCTTTTGGAATGTGCAAAGAAAGATATCTTTAAGGACGAGATTTTAAAATACGCTGTATTTACTGAAAATGAAATTGAGTCCGTAAAAAATGATTTATCACAAGCCGAGATCGAAACAATTAAAAGAAGGGCGGATATGGTCAGCATTGCCAAAGAACTTATCAATGAATTTACAGTAATCGAATTTGAAAATGACGCAGATTTTTCTGACCTTTCTCATATACCGATAGCCTATACTACTGATGAGATACTTGAATTTCCGATTAATGTTTTTGTTGACCTCGAAAAAATGAAGTTGGTGAAGCGGTATAATAATAACAGCGAATTTGACAGCGGAGTATATTTTGGAGAAAGTAAAGACAAAATGTATATGATTTTGGGTAATCTTGAATTTGATGAACTGGTGAGCGTCCCTGATTATGTTAGAGAAGAAATTGGAAAAGACGATGCGCTTGACATGACAAATAATAGGTCGTTGTCATTGTAATTTTTTTCTCGAGAGTTTTCTCTGAAAACAAGTCCATAAATGTTTTAATCAATTAAAAAATGTACAATATTTAGTGTGAAAGTTTGGCTATTCTGCCGTTGACGTGTTTTCTTGCTGTATGGTATAATATAGGTGTAGAAAACATATGGGAGGTATAACAATGGAAAAAGATTATAAGTATTATAAAAACTTGCCCGCACTTGATGAAGCGAAGATAAAGAGCCTTATCAGACCGAGCAATGAAGTTGATGATTTTATCAAAAAAGGGGAAGAAAAGCTCAATGGCCCTGAGTTTGACAAAGAAACAATGCTTCTTTACACCATTGACGAAATAAGAGATTTTGTCGGTGAGGATTTTTGGTCGGCTACGGAACAGCCACAGCACATAGCAATGACCGAAGAAGAACGTTGTCTTGAACGAATGAAAGAATACTATGATAAGATTTTCAAAGCTTACTATAATCAGCTTGACGGCATGGGTGAGGACCATGATTTCAGCGGCTCAAGAAAAGCTTTTTTACGCACATCAAAAAAATTCCAGATACAATTTAAGAATATGCTTTTTGAGATGAAGATAACTGAGGAAGAGTTTTGGGGAAAGTTTGAAAAACACGCTGAAAGTTATTGGCGTTCACTATACTATCCGTTGCTTCATACGCAGAGAGAACTGCCCTCAGAAGAACCGATAGAAATGCTCAGAACACACTATATGTTCTGGATAAACCATATGATAAAGGAATTTATGGACGATATGTACATCTATTCGCTTAATCTTCAAGCAGGATATTTCAGCTAAATTTGTCCACGGACAAAATGTATATGTCAAGTCTAAAAAGGAGGAAAACCATATGAAGAACACAATGAAAGCCATAGCCGCCCTGCTCATCAGTGCGACAATGATAAGCATAACCGCCTGTGGCAACACAGACAACACATCATCAGCCCCTCCAAAGGCAACTACAACGGCTTCAAGCACAGAAGCTTCGGCTACCACAACGGAAGCCACACTGACCTCTCAGAGTGAGGAAACAACTTCCCTTTCGGCTACCACAACATCATCAACAACGTCCGCAAGCACAAGCAGTGGTAAATCATCGACTACCACAAAGGGTGGCACAACCACAAAATCGAACAGCCCACAGGCTAGTAATGGCGGCACAGTAAATAATCAGAGCTACAGCCACAGCACCGCAAACAACGGTTCGGGCAACAACAGCTACAGCAATGACAATAACAACAGCTATCAGCCACAGCAGACGGAACGTCAGACAGAAAGACAGACAGAGCGTCAGACAACAACTACAAGACAGACCACAACAACGGCAAAGAAAACGCAAGCCCCGAAGCCAAAGCCGACTACAACAACGGCTAAGCCAAAACCAAAGTTCGAGCTTACTCAGAGTGATATAGACAGAGCGTGCAGGGAACTTAACGATTATTCCAAAAAACAGTCATGGGATTTCATTTCATCAATATATGAGGAGTGTGGTTATTCTTCTATTGATGATTGTTATGACGCATTGGAAAAAGCAGCCAACCTTGACGATAACTCTTGGGGAACACCTGATACTGTTTCACCTGATACATACTCATCATATGACGAGTTATATCAAAAGGTAAGAGGACACATTGATGTTCTGTATAAGCGTATAAAATACGAGTCGCACATTGTAGTATATGCCGAGTGGCATGGTGACGGCTCAGCAATAAACTCAGACGGCAAGCCTGCATGGGAAATATATCTCCTTTACTGATATGTAAATAAAATTGAATAAGATTTAAAAGCAATTCGATTTTCTTTCGGATTGCTTTTTTTATTGCCCGAAAATCAAGCCTTATGGCTTTTTAGATAGATAAAAAATTTTTAGGAGGAAAACAAATGAAAAAGAAAAGTCTTTTCAAACGTCTTAGCAGTGTTGCACTCGCATTTCTGCTCAGCTTGTCGGCTCTTACACAAGGCATAACAGCCAGTGCGTTCTCCGACAAAAACCAAGCCACACAGCAGTGGCTGTCAACATGGAGCTATGATTTCCGTGGTTCAGGTTTGCCAAAGGGCTATGATATTGAAACAGGGAAATACAATGACACTCACTTCACTGGATACTTTGCATCAGAAGTGCCGTATTTCACAACATCTGATAACAACTACGCTTACTGCATTAACTTTGATAAGCTGCATAATAGCGGAACAGTTTCAAAGCAGCAGACACTTAATGATTACATGAAAAACGGTCATATTCCTGATGATATGCAGTATCAGATAAAAGAGTTCTGTATTTACAGTTACAAAGGCAAAACTCAGTACGGCTATTCTAAGGACACCGAACTGTGTGCGTCAAGTGTTATGTCACAGGCGGTTTCTGCTCGTTTTTTTGATGAAAGCACAACAGGACTTTCAAGCAATGAAACAAAGCTTCTCAACGCCTACAGCTACAACGGCAGCAACGCAAGCAGTCATCACAATGACCTTGTCGATTGCTACAAGAAAATGAAGTCTGAAATGCTTTCGCACTATGATGTTCCTAGTGGTACTTCAAACAACAAGAGTATTATAGGCAAAAAAGCAACATATCCTGCAAAATATGATGTCAAGACAGGAAAGTGGACAGCCACAGTTAAGCTTGACAGCTCTCTATCACAGTTCAGCGTTTCAAAGCCGAACGCAGTAACTTCTCAGAAGTCAGGCTCACAGATTATCCTTACAGCCGATAACGAGAAAGACCTGAAAAACATTGTCATAACGATAACAAAGACAAAGGGCAAGTATGTTGACCACATTGACGAGTGTTCACCTCTTATCCTTTCGGGCGGCTCAGACGTTCAGGAAATGGTGGTTTCTTGCTACGAGGATAAAGACCCAGTAAAGGCTTATCTGAAAATAACAACACCTATAGGATCAGCTCACATCAACAAAACATTCACAGATTACTTCGGCAACGCTCAGACAGCCACAGCTGATATGTACAAAGCCGTCAAGTTTCAGCTTGCTTGCAAGGTCGGTGACAGCTACAAGTTTGTAAAGGCAACTGGAAAGGACGGAAGCTACAGCTTCACTGACCTCGCTTCACAGGCTACAGACCTTACGCCAAACAATAAGGGTGATATTGATGTAACAGGTCTGCCAGAGGGCGATTATGAATGGAGAGAAATATCCACAGCAGACGGCTACATGATATCATCGAAGAAAGCTATCACTGTTACCGCTGACAAGACGGCTAAAACGGAGTTCGTCAACAAGACTTCTGCTCCTGACAAGGGCAAGATAACAATTCACAAGCGTGACGCTGAAACAAGAGCTGACCTTGCAGGCGCAAAGTTTGAAGTGGCAGCAGCCGAGGATATCTACGTCGGCAATGCTTACTGTATCTATCCAAAGGGAACAGTTATTGACACCATAACCACAGGCACAGACGGCATAGCTGAAACAACAAAGGCTATCTACAAGGGCTACAGCTACACAGTGACAGAAATTGAAGCGCCAAAAGGCTATTCGATTTCTGATAAGCCAACACAGACTATCAAGCTTGTTGAACAGCAGGCGGAGTTCGTTGTAGATTTTGAAAACGAGCAAAACACTATTCCTTTTGAGATAACAAAGACTGACATATCAACAGGTGAGCTTATCCCTGATTGTTCTTTTGAAATTCTTAATGAAAATAAAGAACAGGTCATCACAGGAACTACAGACGAGAACGGCATTGCAAAGTTTCAGCTTGCTATAGGCAAATATTTCTATCGTGAGATTTCAGCACCTGATATTTACGAGATAGACGATACTCCTTATCCGTTTGAAATAACTGAAAACGATGATATCGTCAAGGCTGAAATGACAAACAAGAAGAAAAGTGGCTCTATAAAGGTCACAAAGACAACAACAGGTAATCTCAATATCGAGGGCATTAAGTTCTTTGCAACAGGAATTTCTGATACAAACAAGGACTTGAAGTTTGAAGCGACAACGAATGAAAATGGCGTAGCAATGTTCGATAAGCTTGTTATCGGCAAGTATGTCATCACAGAGGACGGATCAACAGTTCCTGCGGCTTACCTCACTGCTGATGAGCAGGAAGTAACAGTTGAATACAACGAAACAGCAGAGGTTGCGTTCGAGAATATCGAGAAAACAGGCGAGATAAAGGTCACAAAAACCACTGTGGGCAACATCAATGTCAGCGGTATCACATTCAACCTGAGAGGTACATCAGACAGCGGCAGAGATATCGACATTCCTGCGGTAACTGATGAGAACGGCGTTGCGATTTTCAGTGAGATACCAATTGGAACTTATACTATCTATGAAGATGAGAAAACAGTACCAACTGCATATCTTGTCGCTGACCCACAGAACGTGACAGTAACCTATGCTGAAACAAAAGAAGTTCCTATTGAGAACAAGGAAAAGACAGGCTCTATCACAGTTCACAAGACAACTGAGGGTCAGAAGAACATCGAGGGAATAAAATTCTATCTCAGAGGTACATCTGATAGCGGCAGAGCTATTGATATCCCTGCGACAACTGATAAGGACGGCATAGCAAAGTTTGATGGAGTTCCAATCGGAACTTACATGGTTATCGAGGATAAGGAAACAGTACCATACGGATATCTTGTGGCTGACGAGAAGGAAGTCAAGGTAGAGTATGCTCAGACTATTGATGAAACTATTCTTAATAACGAGCAGACAGGAACAGTTAAGGTACACAAGAAAACTGCTGATATGACTAACGTTGAGGGCATCAGATTTATCCTTTCAGGCATTTCCGATACTGGCAGAGAGATACGCATTGAGGCAACCACTGACAAGGACGGACTTGCGAAGTTTGAGGGCGTTCCAGTTGGTACATACACTATCACCGAGGACGGTAGCACAGTTCCATACGGTTATCTTGTGGCTGACTCCAAACAGGTGACAGTGGCATATGCACAGACTGTTGACACAGATATGGTAAATGAGAAAGCTCCTGATACGCCGAACACAGGCGT
>ULZY01004115.1_pt1 | contig 10225 bp, 9 predicted proteins | sample 1963571 | NCBI WGS metagenome assembly ULZY01 (sample SAMEA4835902, study PRJEB28245) | human gut metagenome | biome: gut microbiome; material: fecal sample | place: Denmark | collected 2008
GGGTGCAAAGACATTAAGCATCAGTGACCGTATGACACTCTGCAACATGGCAGTAGAGGCCGGAGCAAAGACCGGTATCTTTGAAGCAGATGAGAAAGCAATGGAATATCTGAAAGAGCATGGACGTGAGCCAAAAGCTGTATTCCACAGCGATCAGGATGCGAAATATGTAAGAGAATATACATTTGACCTCAGTAAAGTCCGTCCGGTAGTTGCCAGACCGGATTTTGTAGACAATGTTGTTCCGGCAGAAGAAACATGTGGCATCGAGATAAACGAAGCATTCCTTGGTTCCTGCAACAATGGACGTATCGAAGATCTGCGTGTAGGGGCTGAGATCATCAAAGGAAAGAAAGTATCAGATAAAGTACGTTTCCTTGTTGTTCCGGCAAGCCAGACCATCTACCGTCAGGCATTAAAAGAAGGACTGATTGACATCTTTATGGAAGCCGGTGCAATCGTTATGAACCCGAACTGCAGTGTATGCTGGGGAAGCTGTCAGGGAGTGATCGGAGAAAACGAAGTTCTGATCAGTACCGGAACACGTAACTTCAAGGGACGTGCAGGACATCCGAGCTCCAAAGTATATCTCGGATCAGCAGCAACCGTTACAGCGTCTGCAATCGCAGGAAAGATCGCGCTGCCGTCTGAAATTTGAGAAACATAAAGGCAGAGTACAAACAACGAATACATATTCAGTGAGGGAACATAGATTATGGAAAAGTTTACAGGTAAAGTCTGGGTACTTGGCGATGACATCGATACAGATATTATCATTCCGACCGAGTATCTGGCACTCAAAACAATCGACGATATGAAACAGTACGGATTCAGCCCGCTTCGCCCGGAACTGGCTGGTCAGATCCAGAAAGGCGACATCATTGTTGCCGGCAAAAACTTTGGTTGCGGTTCATCCAGAGAACAGGCACCGGAGATCATCAAAGCGCTGGGAATCCAGTGTGTTATCGCGAAATCTTTTGCCAGAATTTTCTTCAGAAACTCTATCAACAACGGTCTTCTTCTGATCGAACAGCCAGATCTTCATGAAGATGTTAAAGAAGGAGATTCCGTGACTGTTGTTATGAATGAGCATGTGGACTACAACGGAAAACAGTACCCGATCGCTTCCCTGCCGGAGAACCTGATGAGCATCATTCAGGCAGGCGGACTTGTAAAAGCCATGCGTAAACTGAACGGACTGGACTAAGGAGGTAGATCAGATGGGCGAAACAGTTATTGAAAAGATTATCAGAAACAATGTGGGCCATGCCGTAAAACCGGGTGATATCGTCACAGTCAATGTCGACAGAGTGATGATCCACGATATTTTTATTCCGTTTGTTGCAGAGAAATTTGAAGAAATGGGATTTCAGAAATTATGGGATCCGGACAAAGTAGTCCTGATCTATGACCACCTTGTTCCGGCAAGCCAGCTTGATGATACCAGGCATTTCCACACAGGAGATGCTTTTGCAGAAAAATATGGCATGAAAAACGTACACAGAAGTGACGGAATCTGCCATCAGTTAATGACAGAGGCTGGTTATGTGAAACCGGGCAACATCGTATTTGGTACAGACAGCCATACGACTACTTACGGATGTGTCGGCGCTTTTTCTTCCGGTATCGGTTATACCGAAATGGCAAGTATCCTCGGAACAGGTACTATGTGGATCAAAGTTCCGGAAACGATCAAAGTTGTGATCGACGGAGAACTTCCGGAAAATGTTATGTCAAAAGATGTGATCCTGCGTCTGATCGGAGATCTCGGTGCAGACGGAGCTACATATCGTGCACTGGAATTTACAGGAAGTGCAGTGAAGAATATGTCTGTGGCAAGCCGCATGACAATTGCCAACATGGCAATCGAGGCAGGTGCAAAATGTGCGCTCTTTACTCCGGATGAAAAAACGGCAGAGTACTGCGAGATTGAGCTGAACGATTTCCAGAAGAGCCTTGTCGGAGATGAGGATGCCACATATCTTAAAACTGTGACCTATCGTGCAGAAAATCTTGTTCCGGTTCTGGCATGCCCGTCTCAGGTAGATAAGATTCGTGATGTCAGCGCACTGGAAGGAACTGAGATCAATCAGGTATTTATCGGCTCCTGTACAAACGGACGTCTGGAAGACCTTGCAGCAGCAGCGGAAGTTCTGAAAGGCAAAAAAGTTGCTGATTATGTAAAACTGATCGTAACACCGGCAAGCCGTAAGATCTACAGACAGGCAATCGAGCTTGGTATTCTGGATACTCTGGCTGAAGCAGGGGCGATGATCACACATCCGGGATGTGGACTCTGCTGCGGTCGTGCAGGTGGTATCCTGACAGACGGAGAGCGTGTTGTGGCAACAAACAACCGTAACTTCCTCGGTCGTATGGGAACATCCAAAGTAGAAATTTATCTGGCATCTCCGAAGACTGCGGCAGCATGCGCAGTGGCAGGAAAAATTGTCAGCCCGAAATAAAGAGTATTTAATTAACAAAAAATGTCAAGAGGGAAGAAAAAAATTTCCCTCTTGACATCTTAATGATTTAGCACTATAGTATAACGCAGTGACAGCAATAACGAGGAGAAGTTTGCAGGAAAGAGGCCAGGGCCCACCGAAGGAGTAAAACTCTCAGGTATCCGTGTTATCGGACAGAAACTGTAAATGGATCGTTTCTCTGGAGACACCTGTTTAGGTACAGGGGCCGAAGGTGCAAGCGACGCGTAAGCGTCTTGAATCTCTCAGGCAAAAGGACAGAGGATGCTTTTTTATAATTACATCCTGGAAGTTTATTCTTTTATTAGTTCTGTTTTTATAGTCTGAGTTTCACAGATTCGTGTTTTTATCCTTTTCTTATCAGAGATTGATTCTTTTATTATTTCCCTTGTTTATGATGCTGAAAAATACATACGTAAGGAGAACTTTTTGAGATGTGGGAAGCAATCAATAATTTCTTAGTTGCAGTGGATGACAAAGTCTGGGGAGTGCCGCTTATGGTATTGATCATAGCCGGTGGTGTCCTTCTTACCAGCAGACTTGGGTTCCTTCAGGTGCGTCGTCTTCCATTGGCTCTGAAATGGATGTTTAAGAATGAAGAAGAGGGAGACGGAGAAATCTCCAGTTTTGCAGCTTTATGTACAGCACTGAGTGCAACGATCGGTACCGGTAATATCGTCGGCGTGGCAACAGCAGTCTGTGCCGGAGGTCCGGGAGCATTGTTCTGGATGATCGTGGCAGCCTTCTTCGGAATGGCAACCAAATATTCAGAAGGTCTTCTGGCAGTCAAATATCGTGTGGTTGCCGAGGACGGACACAGCCTTGGCGGACCATTCTACTATATCGAAAAAGGTATGGGAAGCAAATGGAAATGGCTTGCAAAGATCTTTGCATTCTTTGGAGTATGTGTTGGTCTCTTTGGTATCGGTACTTTCAGCCAGGTAAATGGTATTTCCAGTGCGGTACAGAACTTCTTTGATCCAAATAAAACAAACTGCATCAATATCCCGTTTTTGGGACAGTATTCTGTGGCTGTTGTTGTTTCTTCTCTGATTCTTGCATTCTGTGTGGCAGCAATCCTGATCGGAGGTCTGAAGCGAATTGCAACAGTCAGCCAGATCATTGTACCATTTATGGCAGTAATCTATATTGTGCTCAGTGTTGCTCTGATCATCTGCAACATTACGGAGATCCCGGCAGCAATCGTAACTGTTGTAAAAGCAGCGTTTAACCCGAGGGCAGTGACAGGTGGTGTGGTTGGATCCATGATCGTGGCAATGCAGAAAGGTGTCGCACGAGGAATTTTCTCCAATGAGGCAGGTCTTGGTAGTGCACCGATCGCAGCAGCAGCAGCTCAGACAAAAGAGCCGGTACGCCAGGGGCTGGTAAGTATGACAGGTACTTTTATTGATACGATCATTATCTGTACAATGACAGGTCTGTCTATTGTCCTGACAGGCGCATGGCAGGTAGAAGGTATTGAAGGTGTACAGGTTACTACATATGCATTCCAGCACGGACTTCCGCTTCCGGCGAAATTCACAGCATTTATATTGATGCTCTGTCTTGTATTCTTTGCATTTACTACCATCCTTGGATGGGATTACTACAGTGAACGTTGTCTGGAATATCTGACAAACGGACACCAGAAAAAAATCATTGTATATCGTTGGTTATACATTCTCGCAGTATTTAGCGGACCTTACATGACAGTAAGTGCTGTATGGACCATTGCAGATATCTTCAATGGTCTGATGGCAATTCCGAATATGATCGCACTGTTTGCATTGAGTGGAGTCGTAGTAAAAGAAACAAAAGCATTCTTTGACGCAAAGAAACATAAAATGTAAAGGTGTAAAATGAATAATTCCTTCTGTTTTTCATAAAATAGACATTAGAAATGTCGAGAAAAACAGGAGGGATTTTTTTGAAGAAAAGAACAAAAACATTGCTCACCTGTCTGGCAGTGCCGCTTGGAGTTGGGGCTGTTTCCGGATTTCTGACACAGGGAAGCATGGATACATTTGAAAAATTAAATCAGCCTCCGCTTGCTCCGCCGGGATGGGTATTTCCGGTAGTGTGGACCGGACTGTTTGCAATGATGGGAACAGCATCTTATCTGATCGCGCGTATGCCGGAATCGGAAGAGAAGAAAAAAGCATTGACGCTGTATGGAATACAGCTTGCAGTGAACTTTCTGTGGCCGGTATTTTTCTTTAATGCGGGATGGTATCTGTTTTCGTTTGCATGGCTGTTGCTGTTGTGGTACCTGGTATATCTCTGTACAAAAGCCTTTTATCATCTTTCGGAGAAGGCAGGATACCTGATGATCCCATATCTGGTGTGGCTGACCTTTGCAGGATATTTGAATTTTGCTATTTTTCTTTTGAACTGATACAAAACACTGTCTGAAAATGGCAGTGCTTTTGTATTTTACAGAAAAACATCTGATTTTCGTACAAAAACAGTGCTTGACAAAGAATGAGGAATCCTGTAATATAGATAAGGATTATGATTAACAATACATATGTTGAACATTTTTCCAACTGCCGTAATGAATGGAAGTGACAGGATTCGTCATGATACCTTCTGCGACAGCTTTTTTTATGCAACAGGGATGCCCTGTTGCAAATGGATGAGGGATATAAACAAATGGGAAGAAGCGATACTCACAAGGAGGAAGATGCATGAACTATGATGTGATCATTATCGGTGCCGGCCCGGGAGGGATTTTTGCGGCATACGAGTTGATGAAAGAAAAACCGGATTATAAAGTGGCAGTTTTTGAAGAGGGATATTCTCTCGAAAAAAGAAAATGCCCGATCGACGGTAAAAAGATTAAAAACTGTATCAACTGTAAGAGATGTTCGATCATGTGCGGTTTCGGCGGCGCAGGTGCATTCTCTGATGGAAAATATAATATCACCAATGACTTTGGTGGAACACTGTATGAACATATCGGCAAGAGCGAAGCCATTGAGCTGATGAAATACGTAGACGATATCAATATGGAATACGGCGGACAGGGCACAAAGCTTTATTCTACAGCTGGGACCAAATTCAAAAAACTCTGCCTGCAGAACAAACTGAACCTTCTTGATGCGTCCGTACGTCATCTCGGAACAGATATCAACTATATTGTTCTGGAGAATCTGTATAATGCAATGAAAGATCATGTGGATTTCTATTTTGATACACCGGTTGAAAAACTGGAAGTATTGGAAGATGGTTATCGTGTGATCTGCGCAAAAGGCTCTTACGAGTGTAAGAAATGTATTGTTTCTGTCGGAAGAAGCGGAAGTAAATGGATGGAAAACGTCTGTAAGGACCTTAAGATTCCTACCAAATCCAACCGTGTGGACCTCGGTGTCCGCGTAGAGCTTCCGGCAGTTATTTTCTCACATCTGACAGATGAGCTTTATGAAAGCAAGATCGTTTACCGCACAGAGAAATTCGAAGATAATGTCCGTACATTCTGTATGAACCCGAACGGAATCGTTGTAAATGAAAATACTAACGGAATCATTACTGTAAACGGACACAGTTATGAAGGTGACGAGAAGAAGACAGATAATACCAACTTCGCGCTTCTTGTATCCAAACATTTCTCAGAACCGTTCAAAGACAGTAACGGATACGGTGAAAGTATCGCAAGACTTTCCAACATGCTGGGCGGTGGTGTTATCGTACAGCGTTTCGGTGATCTTGTACGTGGACGTAGAAGTACCGTAAAACGTGTGGAAGAAGGACTGGTAAGACCTACACTTACTGCAACACCGGGAGACTTAAGCCTTGTGCTTCCGAAGCGTATTCTTGATGGTATCATTGAAATGATCTATGCACTGGATAAAGTTGCTCCGGGAACTGCAAACGATGATACCCTTCTGTATGGTGTAGAAGTTAAATTTTACAACATGGAGGTTGAAATCGATGACAATCTCGAAAGCTGCTATAAAGGACTGTATGTGATCGGTGACGGAAGTGGTGTTACCCATTCCCTGTCCCACGCATCTGCAAGTGGTATCTACGTAGCAAGACATATCGCAGAACAGAACTAAATATAATTTAAGACGAAAGAAAAGCCCATGAACTGTAAGACAACAGTTTGTGGGTTTTTTGCATTGTACATCGAGGAGGTGCAGGTGGCTTTCTCAGAAAAAAGCTGTTATAATAAATGCAGAATAATCATATGGAGGCTTTTGTACTATGCATACAATTGAAAACGAAGAACTCCGTGTAATGATCAGTAATCACGGGGCAGAATTGTCAGGCATTTTTGATAAGAGAAATAATCGTGAGGTTCTCTGGAATGCAGATCCGAAATACTGGAAACGCCACGCGCCGGTACTTTTTCCGAATGTAGGACGTTTTTATAAGGACACCTGCCTGATTGGAGGAGAGACTTATACATCCGGACAGCACGGATTTGCCCGTGATATGGAATTTGTCTGTGTTGAAGAAACAGAAACATCTGTGACACACTTACTGGAAGCAACAGATGCAACGAAGAAAGCATGGCCGTATGAATTTCAGCTTTACATTACCCATACGTTAAACGGACGCGATCTGACGGTGGCATGGAAAGTTGTAAATAAAGATCAGGAGATCATGGATTTTACAATCGGTGCACATCCGGCATTTAATGTTCCGGTTCTTCCGGACACGGTGCAGAGCCAGTACCATCTGACATTCAGTGGACAGAAAGAACTTACCTATTGCCTGCTGCACCCGGAATATGCGACGGCAATGCCGGATCAGCCGCATACACTTTCTTTGGAAAACGGCACCTGTCTGATCGATGAGCATATGTTTGATGAAGGTGCACTGATCTTTGATGACGGACAGATTACAAAAGCCGGAATCGTTTTACCGGACGGTACTCCTTACGTGGAAATTTCATGTGAAGGTTTTCCGAACTTTGGTATCTGGTCTGCAATCGGAGCACCATTTGTATGCCTTGAACCATGGATGGGACGCTGTGACAATACCGGCTATAATGAAGAATTGTCAAAGAAACCGAATATTAATACGCTGAAACCGACAGAAATATTTGACAAATCTTATGTGATTTCCGTGAAATAGACGAAAGATATTTTAAGCATAAAAGAAAAGCTGGAGTGCTATCAAAATCAGAGTTGATAGCATCCAGCTTTTTTGTACTGCAAAGCAGATATGTAATTATTTTTTCTCGTCGATTTTCAGACGACCTTTTAATGCGACACAGCATGCAAGGTCTCCGATAACGTTGACACAGGTTGCACCCATATCACAGAGCGTATTGATACTGATGTAAACGCCCATAACACCGGCAGGAAGTCCAGCCATAGTTGCGAGTGCTGCGAAAGATGCGATTGCACCTCCAGGTACACCTGGCGTTCCGACAGAGAGGAGTACGTTTGCAAGAAGTACGATTACCATCATGGAGACGCTGACGTTGATTCCGCATGCGTTGGCAAAGAACATGATCATAAAGGACATCAGGATGGATACGGCATCCATGTTTACGGTAGCACCAAGTGGAATAGCGATACTGGTGATTTTGTTGGAAACGCCCATACCTTCTTCCATACACTGTTTACTGATCGGGATCGTAGCAGAACTGGAACATGTTCCGAAAGCATTCAGGGCAGCCGGCATAATGACCTTGAAAAACCTGACAGGGCTTTCTTTACCGATTACTTTTACAGCAAGTCCGTACACTACAAATGCAAAGATGAAGAATGCAAGATAGAGGATGATCAGCTGAGTTGCCAGTGAGATGATCGTCTCGGTACCGTTTGCTTCGACAACAGGAACGATCGTACAGAAAACACCGATTGGTGTAAAGTACATGATTGTGCTGATGATTTTTAAGCATACTTCGTTGAGTGAATCAATTACATTCAGAAGTGCTTTTCCCTTGTCACCGACAGAAATCAGAGTGAATCCGATGATTACTGCAAAAACAAGAACCTGAAGCATATTTCCCTGTGCAAAAGCACTTACTGGATTGGATGGGATCAGATTTTTGACTGTTTCCAGAATATTGCTCATATCAGTAGCGGCAATATCGGAAGTAGCCATCTCGAAGGAAACACCCTCACCGAGATGAATCAGTCGCGGAATGATCAGTCCGGCAAGACTTGCAAGTGCTGTTGTGCAAAGGAAAAATACCATAGCGGCACCGGTGATCTTTCCGGTTGTGCGGATATTTCCGATGCTGCAGATTCCCATAACAACGGAACAAAATACAAGTGGAAAAATCATCATGTTCAGGGCATTCATGTAAATGCCACCAAGAAGACTGGTTACGGTCAGAACCGGGGTAAAGCGGTCTGCCAGAAATAGTCCGGTCAGGATACCAAGAAGCAGGCCGATGAAAATCGCACCGGTGATGTGCTTCTGATACCATGCATAGAATTTCTTCATTTTATCTCCTCCTCAAAAAGTGGTATGCTTCGGCAATAATCCCCGAATACATACAAACATAACGAAAATTATAGCATGCGTGTATATTTAGTGTCAAGAAAACCAACAGTATTCTATTATAGAAGAAATACCTGTCAACATAAAATATCTGGGGGAGTTTTATGCTATCGTTTGAGTAGATTTTGTTTTATTTTCTGATAAAATATGGTATAGTAACAAAGATGAATTGCATCAGAAAGATGCAGAATACTTGAGAGAAGAATATTGGGGGAATAGACGGTGGAACAGACCGTATTACATAAAAAAGAACTGGAATATTTTTTTGTAGAGGAATCCTATGGAGGTAATCAGGATCTTTTTACGGATGTGACTATGCGTGATGGAGGATGCGGTGCGATTGCAGCTTGTGAGAGCTGTATTTATTTTGCAAGAACAAATGATATGAGAAATCTTTATCCACATCCGCTTCAGGAGATAAGCTGGAATGAGTATCATGATTTTGCTTACATTATGAAACATTATCTCTGTCCGAGACCAAATGGAATTGATACGCTGGAACTCTTTATGGAAGGCTTTGGGGAATACCTGAAAGATGTGAAGGACACACGGCTTCAGATGGAAGGATTTCACGGGACACATACATATGAGGAAGCTGTGCAGGCAGTAAAAACACAGATTGATGCAGCCTGTCCGATCCCATATCTGATGTTGAAGCATAAGAATGAAAAAGGAGCACTGGAGGATTATATCTGGCACTGGTTTATTCTGGCAGGATATGAGATAACAGAGGATGACCTTCTGGTAAAGGCAGTTTCCTATGGAGAGTACAAATGGTTCTCTTTAAGTGAGATGTGGGATACCGGATATGACAAAAAAGGCGGAATGATCTTGTATCATATATAGAACAGTCGGGAGGATGTGTGTAGCATGCTCCCTTGCTTTTAGGAGGTACAGAGTTGGAAACCAGAGAAATACTGACAAGATTTAAGAATGGGGAGCTTTCTATCGAGGAAGCAGAACATTATTTTCGTAAAGAACCGTTTGAAGTGATGGATGATTATGCAAAGCTGGATTCACACAGAGAAATCAGAAATGGATTTCCGGAAGTGATCTTCTGCAGTGGAAAAGCTGATCAGCATTTTGTCCATATCTTTAAGAAGTTGTATGAGGATAATGGTGAAGTGTTTGGAACGAGAGCATCGAGACATCAGTATGAACTTGTGAAAGACCTTTTGCCGGATGTGGAATATGATGAACTGTCTCACATTATCAAGATAGAGAAGAAAGAAAAGGAGCATATCGGTAAGATTGCGGTATGTACGGCAGGAACTGCC
>ULZY01049779.1_pt1 | contig 10220 bp, 9 predicted proteins | sample 1963571 | NCBI WGS metagenome assembly ULZY01 (sample SAMEA4835902, study PRJEB28245) | human gut metagenome | biome: gut microbiome; material: fecal sample | place: Denmark | collected 2008
GTAACAAGCGGTGGCTCACCAAGGTCTTTACGTACACGCGGAACCTCTGCAAGCACTTCCTCGTACTTGTCCTCTTTTCCCTGCTCCTTGAGCTGGGAAATCAGGTTGGAAAGCATACCACCCGGTACCTGATAACGAAGAGTGTTGATGTTTACACCAAGTACCTTCGGGTTCATCAGACCGCTTGCAAGTGCCTCTTCACGTAACGGACGGAAGTAATCTGCGATCTCACTTAACAGATTCAGATCAAGACCGGTATCGTATGGTGTGTTCTTGAAAGCCTCTACCATAACCTCTGTTGCAGGCTGGCTGGTTCCAAGAGCAAATGGAGACATTGCAGTATCAATGATATCTACACCGGCCTCTACTGCCTTCATATATGTCATGGAAGCTACACCGGAAGTATAATGTGTATGAAGTTCTACCGGAAGAGAGGTAGAATCCTTCAGTGCCTGTACAAGCTCTGTAGCCTTAGCAGGAACTAAAAGACCTGCCATATCCTTGATACAGAGAGAATCAGCTCCCATATCCTCTACACGCTTTGCCATCTCCATCCAGTAATCCAGAGTATAAGCATCTCCAAGGGTGTAGGAAAGAGCTACCTGTGCATGACCTTTTTCCTTGTTACATGCAGTAACTGCTGTCTGCAGGTTACGGATATCATTTAAGCAGTCAAAAATACGGATGATGTCAATTCCGTTTGCAATTGACTTCTGTACAAAATACTCTACCACATCATCTGCATACGGACGATATCCTAAGATATTCTGTCCACGGAACAGCATCTGCAGTTTTGTATTTTTAAATCCGTCTCTTAATTTACGAAGACGATCCCATGGGTCCTCTTTTAAGAATCTCAGGCAGGCATCGAATGTCGCACCACCCCAGCACTCTACAGCATTGAATCCAACCTTATCCATCTTTGGGATAATCGGAAGCATCTGCTCTGTTGTCATACGTGTAGCGATCAGTGACTGATGGGCATCACGCAAAACAGTTTCTGTTATTTTTAATGGTTTTTTTACCACTTCTGACATGACTTTTCCTCCTTATTAAATTCCAAATATAGCCATGAAACATCCCGCAGCTACCGCAGTACCGATAACGCCGGCAACGTTTGGTCCCATTGCATGCATGAGCAGGAAGTTTGTAGGATCCTCCTCTGCACCAACCTTCTGGGATACACGGGCTGCCATAGGCACGGCAGATACACCGGCAGAACCAATCAGAGGGTTAATCTTGCCCTTGGTAATCCAGCATAATAACTTACCAAATAAAACTCCGGCAGCAGTACCAACCATAAATGCAACAAGACCTAATACAACGATCTTTAAGGTGCTTGCATTTAAGAAAGCTTCTGCACTGGTAGTTGCACCAACAGAGGTACCCAGTAAGATAACGACAATGTACATAAGTGCGTTACTTGCAGTCTCCTGCAGCTGACGAACAACGCCAGACTCACGGAAGAGGTTTCCAAGCATCAGCATACCAACAAGTGGTGCTGTGGTAGGAAGCAGTACGCAGACAACAACAGTAACAACGATTGGGAAGAGGATCTTCTCCAGCTTGCTGACCGGACGAAGGTTCTGCATCTTGATCGCACGTTCCTTCTTTGTTGTAAATAACTTCATGATAGGTGGCTGAATGATCGGCACAAGTGCCATATAGGAATATGCAGCCACGGCGATCGGTCCCATCAGACCGGTCTGTCCCAACTTACCAGCCAGGAAAATGGAAGTAGGACCATCTGCTCCACCGATGATAGATACGGCAGCGGCAGCCTTGTCATTAAATCCAAGTATAATTGCAAGGAAGTATGCGCTGAAGATACCAAACTGTGCGGCAGCTCCCATAAGGAAACTGACCGGGTTTGCAATCAGCGGACCAAAGTCTGTCATTGCACCTACACCCATAAAGATCAGAGATGGTAAAATAGACCACTCATCCAATGTGTAAAAGTAATAAAGTAAACCGCCCACGCCGTTGCTGGTCTGTTCCGGGCTTGCGATGATATCCGGGTAAATATTTACCAGAAGCATACCAAATGCAATCGGAACTAACAGTAATGGCTCAAAACCTTTCTTAATCGCAAGATACAGGAAAATAAATGCCACTAAAATCATAACATAATTTCCCCAGGTCAGATTGAAAAAGGCTGTCTGATGCAGGAGGTTCGATAATGTTTCACCTACATAACTCACAGTGTTTTCCTCCTTGGATTAGTTTAATGTAGCGAGTAATGCACCAGATTCTACGACATCACCAACTGCTACATCGATACTTGCAACAGTTCCGTCTTCCGGAGCAACGACTGGTGTCTCCATCTTCATGATCTCAAGAACCAGGACGGCATCTCCCTTCTTTACAGCATCGCCGACTTTCTTCTCAATCTTGAATACCTTTCCGGCAGCTCCTGCTTCAATCTTAATGCTTCCGGCTCCTGCTGAAGCAGCTGGTGCTGCTGCGGCTGCTGGTGCTGCAGCTGGCTTTGCAGCAGTACGTCTCGGTGCTGCTGCGCCGGATGTGCTTCCGGTCTCTTCTACTGTAACATCATAAACGTTACCATTTACGGTAATTGTATAATTCTTCATGAATATGTTCCTCCTAAATTTTCTTTCTATCCTATCTACGATTGATGGAACGAACTACGAAATCACTGGTAGAAGTTCCGGTACTTGCAGCGATTGCAGCTGCAATAACTGCGATAAGTTCAGTATCATCTGTCTGTGCTGCAACAGGGGCAGGTGCCGGTGCTGCGGCTGGTGTCTCTTCCTGCTGTGGAGCCTGTCCGGCTGCTTTGGCAGCTTTCTTTTTCTCCAGATAAGGGAAGATCTTAAAGCAGGAAATAAGAAGACTGATCAGAATCAATACAGCAAATACAACTGCCATAGAAATTACAGTATTCAGTCCTGCCTTTTCCATTTTCTCACCGAGTGTATAAATCGGATCTACCGAAATGCCGGTAACATCCATGGAATAGTAATCATATACTACTTCAAAATTCACATCTTTCTTCGCGAACTTGATGGTCATATCTGTGGTAAGTGTCTTACCGGATTTGGTAACCTTAAAAGTATCGTCTTCGATCTTTTTCATTTTACCAAACTCATCCAAAGTATCCTGCCACTTTGCAGCTGCCTCAATCTGTGCCTCTGTGACACCGTAGCTTGAAGTAAGCTGATCCTTTACATCGTCCGGAAGAGTATCTGCTGTCAGTTTGTTTTCTTTGAACAACTGAGCCAGACTCTGTACCATGCCCGCATTGGTATCCATTTCAGACTGAAGATCTGAATAGGACTTTCCATTGTAATCCACGGTAGTCGGGTCTGTTCCACATGCACCAAGCATCAGAACCATCAGGATCATGCAAAGTGCAAAAGCAATTCTCTTTTTCATAAAACTTCACCTTTCTACTTGGTACCGTGTTTCTTTTCTGGCTCGCTTACATACTTTGTATAAAGCATTTCAAAAGCAGCTACAAGGTATTTTCTGGTATCTGCCGGATCAATCAGACGATCCACATATCCTCTTGCAGCAGCAGATGCGGCAGAATCCTGAAGTTTTTCATAATCAGCAGCTTTCTGCTTGATCTCATCTGCACCAGCTTCCGGATACATAATCTTTGCAGCCAGAGTAGAATCCATCGCACCGATCTTTGCTCCGCTCCATGCGTATACAAGATCTGCTCCGACAGACTTGGAATTCATAAATACATAAGCACTTCCGTAAGCCTCTCCTGTGATCAGGTTTACCTTTGCACAGGTTGCATTGGAAAACGCGTAAGTCATTCTCGCAAGTGCCTTTGCAAGTTTCTTCTCAGAGCACATGCAGTTTTTCAATCCATTCACATTTGTAATGGTAAGTACCGGGATTGAGAATGCATCACAGAACTGAACAAATTCAGCTGCCTTGTTGCATCCCTGCGCGGTCAGGGACTTGTCAAAGCTCTCTGCTTTCTTGCCTTCTGCATCATATACTTCGCTGCAGTTTGCCACAGCACCGACTGTCATTCCGTTTAACTTGATCAGTCCGGTTACCATATTCCTAGCATAATCTGCCTTTGTCTCGAAGAATACGTTATTATCTGAAATCTGGGATAACAGATATCTCGGATCTCCCTTCATATTCTCCATACTCTCGCAGGCACGATTTAAATCATCTTCACAGTCATCTGTATAGACATCTCCCTCATTGTTGCTTGGAAGCATACATACCAGCTGACGAATCTGCTCCATGATTTCATCTTCTGAACCAACGAAATCCACACATCCGTTGTTTTCACTCTGGAATGCTGCGCTGGCTGTATCACATTTTTCTGTGTTATTGCCTTCGATTGCATCCGGAGCATTTACAAACATGCGTCCTTTCTTCTCTTCAATGAACGCGAAATCGCAAAGTGCCGGGACAACGGAAAGGCCGCCGCCACAATTGCCAAATACACCACAAATCTGAGGTACAAGACCGGAAGCTGCTACTTCCTTCGCATAAATAGTTCCAAACCCATCCAATGCATCAACCGACTCCTGAAGACGAATGCCGCCACAGTCAATCAGACCGATGACAGGAGCTCCCATCTTCATTGCCATGTCATACACAGACGCAATCTTCTTTGCGTGCATCTCTCCGATGGTACCGTTTAATACGGATGCATCCTGGCTGTAAATAAATACCAGATTGCCGTCGATCAGTCCATGACCGATTACAACGCCATCTGAAGGGGTCTTTGCAGCGGTAAGATTAAAATCTGTGCTACGTGCTGTTACGAGAGAACCGATTTCCATAAAACTGTTCTCATCGACCAACTTAGCAATACGCTGAATTGCCAAGTTTTCATTGTTACTACTCATTTTATGCCCTCCATCTATAAAAAATAAAAATTTCCGCTAGTTTGTATTGTATCTCATTTCCCAATTCTTTTCAACATAATTTGTTAATTTTTTCACTAATTCTTTGTGACTAATTTCCTATTTGCCCAACAGTGCCTCTTTCCACATAATTTGAAAAAACTTTTCAGGAGACCATTTTTTTACGGAAACCTCTGCTTTAATTTTTCCGGAGTAAATTTCCCTGCCGTTCATACAGTAGGAAACACGTCCAAGCGTCTGCCCTTTTTTGACCGGAAGGCTTATCGGATCAGACCATACTTTCTTTATTTCAGCGGTATCCCCGTCTTTTTTCAAAAACGTCAGTTTTGTGATATCCGTATCAACATAAACCGGCAGTTTGGCATGGGTAGCCCATTCCTCGAGTGTTTCTTTCCGACAGCCCTGCGCAATCTCTATATCCGGCAGCTCCATGGATGCTTCCGATCCCCGATACAAATGATAGGCATCCATTCCGTATTGAAACAGTGTCTTTGCATCGGACCACTTATAATTTTTGTGGTTCGGCCAGCCGCAGGCAAGAAGTGCGATTGCATAATGTCTCCCCCCTTCTTCAAGTGCAGCCACATAGCAATATCCGGCTTTGGACGTATATCCGGTTTTTCCGGTAATCACATGATCCATCATATCCAGCAGGGCATTTTTATTGGAAACAGCATATCCGGTTCCCTCCAGGCTCTGAAATGTATGTGACCGGGTCTGCGTCACTTCCAGAAACTGCTTGCTTACCGGAGACTTCCATGCGCAATAACTCATAATCCTGCACAGATCATATGCTGTGGTATGGTGTTCCCCCTGCTCATCCTTTGCATCCAGACCGTTCGGTGTCACAAAATGGCTGTCGGTGCACCCGATCTTCTTTGCTTTTTCATTCATAAGTGCTGCAAATTTTTCCGCAGATCCCGCCACATGTTCTGCGATTGCATATGCACAGTCATTATAGGATTCCAGCATCAGCCCATACCACAGATCCTGCATATAGAACTGTTCTCCTTTTTTCGCCCCGAGATGTACCTTCGGCTGTGATGCCGCTTTTGCGCTGAATGTGACCACTTCATCGGGCTTACATTGTTCCATCGCCACGATACAGGTCAGAATTTTTGTGGTACTTGCATTCGGCAGTGCTGTCTGTGCCTCTTTTCCATACAAAAGGCGCCCACTGTCACCATCCACCATGGCGCAGGATTTTGAATACAGTGTCTGCGCTTCGGGTTCTTTTTGCTTTTCTGCCAAAACCGGTTCGCTCATCAGACATCCGATTACCAGCAACAGACTTACTATTTTTGTGCAGATTCTTTTTTGAAACATAAAAAAATAACCATATACATTTTTATTCTATGTATATGATTATTCCTGCTTCTTTTATACGTCCAGTTTCACATGCATCTCTTCTTCTGCTTCCTGCTTAAACTCTTCCACCTGTACCGGACTGAGTACCGGCAGATCATCGATTGAATGTACGCCGAAACTGCGTAAAAATTCTTCTGTTGTTCCGAAAAGTAACGGACGCCCCGGTGCATCAAGTCTTCCAAGTTCACACACCAGATGATATTCCACCAGTTTGTTTACCGCATGATCCGATGACACGCCACGTATTTTTTCTATTTCCATCTTTGTCACCGGCTGCTTATATGCAATAATGGAAAGCGTCTCCAAAAGAACATCGGTTAAAACCCGGCGTTTGGGCTGCTTTGCAATTTTAATCAGATATTCGTAAATTTCGGGTCTGGTGCACATCTGGTAGGCTCCATCCAGTTCCGTGATGGTAACGCCGCGTTTCTGTTCTTCCCACTCGTTTCTCATTTCATCGATCAGGTCCTTTGTTTTCTTCTGATCAAGTCCAAGAGTTCCTGCAATTTTTTCCAGTTCTACGGATTCTCCCATAGAAAACAGAATTCCTTCTATAATTGCCTTGTATTTTTTTTCTTCCATATTTTCCGTCCATCCTGCAATACATGATAATCTATGCTGCAACTTTCGAATCAATCTGGATATCATCAAAAATATGTTCCTGCGAAATCCGTATCGTTCCCATTTTCATCAGCTCCAGAATCGCAAGAAACGTAACGATCACTTCCACTTTCGATGACTGTGCCGTCAAAAGTCCCCGGAAACTGAAATGTCTGTGTCCGGCCGCATATTTTTTCAAATCCTCCATCTTGTCTTCCAGTGATACCTCTTCTTTTTCAATCTTTCCGAATTTTGACCGCAGAGGATCAATTTTATCCTGCTGTTTTTTCATAATGCTCTCAAAAATTTCATGCAGGCGTGAAAGCGTAATGTCCGATATCAGTTCGTGGATATCAACCGGCGGTTCATACGCACGCACTTCCTCCGGAATCGTCGGCTTCTTATACATAACACGACCGGCATCCATCTGCCGGTCTTTTAGTTCATACGCCATACATTTGTACATCTTGTATTCCAGAAGCTGCTGTACCAGTTCCGCACGCGGATCTTCTTCTTCCTCTTCACTGTCCGGATTCGACGGGAGAAGCATGCGTGATTTGATATCGACCAGTGTTGCAGCCATAACCAGAAACTCACTGAGCACCTCCAGATCCTGCCGTTTCATTTCCCGGATATACTCCATATACTGTTCCGTGATCTCCACAATCGGAATATCATAGATATTCACTTTATTCTTTTCGAGCAGATACAAAAGCAGATCCAGCGGTCCCTCAAATACCTGGAGTTTAACGGTCAGTTCCATCCCTCTCGTCCTTTCTGTCATAATCTATATTTTATCTTTATGTTGTAGAAAATGCAAGGACAATTTACTATATTTAGTGTTTTACAGAAGAGGGGCAAACAATTTCAATGCTCCCATAAATGTACGCACAAGAAACGATTTTCTTTGAAATTCCTCCAGGGTCACTTCGTGGCTTTCCGCAAATGTTTTTAACGCATCTTCTTTTACCTGCAAAACTGCCCGGGTACGATACATCCAGACGCCACATTCAAAATGCAGACACAGACTGCGGTAATCCATGTTTACCGTTCCCACGGTTGCCTGTACATCATCCGACACAAAACATTTTGCATGGATAAAACCTGGCGTATATGTGTATATTTTCACTCCGTTTTTGATCAGATACGGGAAATTCGACTGTGTCAGGAAATACACCAGTTTCTTATCCGGAATTCCCGGTACAACCAGACGCACATCCACGCCGGATTTTGCCGCATTTACAAGTGCCGTACGCATCTCGGATCCGATGATCAGATACGGAGTAAAGATGTAAAGATATTTTTTTGCCCTGCTGATGATATTCAGATATACATTTTCGCCGACATCTTCGTGATCCAGTGGAGAATCGGTATACGGCTGGACGAATCCTTTTTCATCTGCATGGATTTTTTCCTGCAACCTGTGTTTTTCCATGGAAGTTGCCCGATAAAATGTATAATCACTTTCTATTTTCAAAATATAATCCCACAGTTCCAAGAACATGCTTGTAAAACTCCAGACACATTCTCCGGTCAGACGGATTGCCGCATCCTTCCAATACCCAAAACGCACTCTGGCATTGATATACTCATCCGCCAGGTTCATTCCCCCGGTATAGGCAACCTTTCCGTCAATCACCGTGATCTTCCGGTGATCCCGGTTATTCTGGATAATTGACATCAGTGGGCGAAATGGCTGGAAACAGGCACATTTGATTCCCTTTTCCTGCAGATAACGATAATATTTATTCGGCAGTGTCTGGATACATCCGATTCCATCGTACATAAATCGCACATCCACACCCTCTTTTACTTTCTGTGCCAGAATTTCAACAATTGCATCCAGCATCTTGCCGGGTTCCGCAATAAAATACTCCAGAAAGATATAAGATTTTGCCGCTTTTAAATCTTCCAGAAACTGCGGATACATCTCTTCTCCACAGCAATAATACTGTGTATCCGCCTCACGGTACACCGGATACCCTGCATAACAGGTAAGATACTGTGCCTGCTGTCCGGCAGAATCATCCTCTGCCCTTAAAGCAGACATCACATCATCGGAAGGAGAACTGTATGCCCGTATCCTGCTGCTGACCACGTCCATCTTCATACGGGTCCGTTTTGTCAGTCCCGGACGGCCAAACAGATAGTATGCCGGAATTCCGAACAGAGGAAGTGCCAGTATCAGAAAAATCCAGGAAGTTTTATATGTGGAACGCATATCCCTGCTGGAGACAAACAATGCAAGCACAATGGATGCAATTTTAAACAATGCATCTACCATGGAACTGTATACGGTCGCACTGTACAACAGATAGACAAACCAGCTGAACTGCAATATAATAATCAATCCTCCAAGGACAAGTTTACTGAAGAGTTTATTTAATATTCGTTTCATCTGTCTCCTCCTTTGGTTCTCATAAAATGTCACCGACAGGCTTTTAGAGAGTATTTTATACCAATGCCAGCAAATTATCAACATCAAGAACGCCCCACGCCATGGACATTCCCGTTTCTTTCCGCGCCGATTCATATAATTTCAGTTTAAGTTCTTCCGGCCGCAGCTTTGGATTTTTCTGTAATGCAAGTGCCAGTGCCCCGCATACGACAGGGGTTGCCATAGAGGTGCCACTTTTTCTGGAATATAGTGCTCCGTGATGATCCAGACTTACAATATTCGTCCCCGGTGCTAAAATTTCCGGCTTCATAATACAGCATCCGGTCGGACCACTGCCACTGTAGCCACCACGCCTTTCCCCAGGAGAACTCCGGTCATCACTTGCCCCCACCGTAATCACTTTTCTCGAAATACCGGGAGCCGTGACTGTCCCGGCTCCCGGGCCATTATTTCCGGCCGCTGTGACAACCGTCACGCCATCATCCCACAGCTGTTCTAAAAGTTCCATAATCTGCTTCTGCTCACGGTCGAGTGCCCCCGGAAGAAATCCTACGGAAAAATTCAGAATCCGGATTCCCAGTTCTTTATGATGTGCAAGCACCCATTGCAGGCCACGAATCACCCGCTCCGTCTGTCCTCCTCCATCCTTCCCGAGGACTTTCAGCGCAATCAGCTGTGCCTGCGGTGCCATTCCCTTCATTCTGCCATTCGCACACAAAATTCCGCCAACATGTGTTCCGTGTCCATTATCATCATAACAGGCTCGTTTCATTGCCACAAAATCCAGAAATCCAACCACATTCTGCCGCAGATCCGGATGTAGATAAACGCCTGTGTCCAGTGTCACCACCCGGATATTTTTCCCCGTGTAACCCATACGATATACATTCTCTGCATGTACAAGCTGTTTGACACGATTCATATTTCAACTCCGAACTTTTCGAATCATCGCCTTTTTCTTTCATGGTATGAAAAAAGGGCCGCATGGT
>ULZY01005528.1_pt1 | contig 10204 bp, 8 predicted proteins | sample 1963571 | NCBI WGS metagenome assembly ULZY01 (sample SAMEA4835902, study PRJEB28245) | human gut metagenome | biome: gut microbiome; material: fecal sample | place: Denmark | collected 2008
TTCAAAAAGACCAGTGCCGCAAGAATGAACACGACCAGCCCGATGGCAATACCGGTTTTTGCGTCCATTATTCAGCATCCTCCTTTTTCTTCTTATTCTTGATTCCGAACACACCGCAGGTAACAGCACCCACAGCGGCAATGCCCATCAGGGCAATCCAAAGAGCCGGGTTGCTGTCATCGCCGGTTTTCGGGGTATCACGCAGTTCATTGTGCATTTCCACCTTGGTCACGGCACCCTCAAAGACAGTGGCCTTCTTATCCGCAGGCAGCACATAGTTCTGAGATGCGCTGTCTGAAACCTCGCTGATGGTGTAATCACCAATGCGCAGGCCCTCCACGAGAATTTCGCCGTTCTTATCCGTGGTGAACACCTGCTCATAGCCACCCACTCCGGTCACACGGAAAGAGAAACCTTCCACCTTGCCGTCCGAAGATGTCTTGATGATTTTCAGGCTGCCTACCTGTGCCGCATTGATAAAGCCTTTTCCGGCTTCATTTTCTACCGTCACGGTCTTGCCATGCTCGGTAATCTCAAAATAGTAATCATTGCTGTCCAGATAGAAGCCCTCCGGCGCTTTGGTTTCCCAGACCAGATAGCCGCCGTAGGTCAGTTCGCTCATCTCATAAATACCAGTGCTGACCTCGATAAGCGTTCCCAGCTTTTCGTCCTCAGCATCCAGCTCCTTGTTGCCGTTTAAGTCACGGTAGATTTCAAACTCCGCACCGGTCAGCTTGTTGTCCGGGTAATCCTTATCCACCTTGGTAAGCTGCACCGTGCCGCGAATCAGCGTGTTCTCAATCTCCACCTCGATCATGGCGCAATCAGCTTCGATGTTTACCGGGTAGGCTTCCTCTGACAGCACATAGCCTGTCGGAGCCTTGATTTCACGGACGATCCAGTTGCCGAGAGGAACCTGGGCAAAAGAAAAACTGCCGTCCTCTGCGGAGGTGGCAGTCAGAATCGCAGTATCGGTTGTAAATTCTTCGGTATCAGCGGCAAACAGGCCAATCAGCGCACCGCCCAGAGCGTTACCGCTGTCGTCCTTTTTCATACCCTGTACTTCACCATAGATCAGGTCGTTTTCAATGGCAGCGCCATCATTTGCCCTGATCTCCACAAGAGCCGTATCCTGTCCGGCATATTCAAATACAACCGGATACTCGGTATCGGAAAGAATATAGTGGCTGTCGGTGGAGATTTCTTTCAGGCAGTAGCTGCCAAAAGGCAGATCCGTCTTGCTGGCAGAATGGCCGTTTTCGTCCACCGAGAGGATTTCCAGCAGGCCGCCAGCCGGGATAACGGAACCGTCTGCGGCAGTCAAATCCCCTTTTGCATAAAGGCCAAAGGTGACAGCGGTGATTTCGCCGTTCATGCCAATGCCGAACTTCTCATTCTGCTCCATGACTTTATCCAGAGAGACAAGGACTTTCTGGCGGTCATTATAGAAGCTGGCGGATGTTTCAGTAACTTCGATTTCCTGACCGGCATAGACAAGCTCGACGGCGCGGACATCGGTATTCAGCACCATACCAAAAGGTGCAGCAGTTTCGCGGATTTCATATTTTCCGAGATACAGGGGCTTGCTTTCTGCCAACCCATTTTCATCTGTGGTAATGGTATCTACCACCTCACCGGCAGAATAGCGGAGGGTGCCGTCCAGCGTGACCACATCCTCTGCGGCGGTGATTTCATAGACCGCACCGGGCAGGCCCTGCACCTCGTAGACAGGCTGATAAATTCCGTCGCTTTCGGTCACGGTGGCAAACACTTCGCCGGATTTGCTGATCTTGATGATCCCTTTCTGTGCCATGTTAGGCTTGGTAACTTCCACTACTGTCACAGAACTTCCCTCTGTTGCGTTGTCAGCGGTCACATCAAAGGAAACCGGGTCAGAGTTCAGCACATACCCATACGGCGCGGATACTTCCACAAGGGAATACCCGGAACCATACTCCAGCTTTTCAGGCGTCACCAGATAGCCCTCGTCATTGGTATAGAAGGTATCAATGGTGGTCGGTGTCGGGTAGGTGAAGGTCATTTCCACCTTGCTGTCGTCCGGACGGAAAAGCTGGAAGCCCGCGCCTGCATAGGGAATGGTCTTGCCTGTCTCTGCATCTACCTTGATGACCTTGATATAGCTCTCAAAGTTGGCATTGTTGGCAAGGTAGCGGTAAACCTGCCCGTCCTTTGCAATATACACATCGAAGTCGGCAAGCAGCTCACGCCCCTCCCAGCCGGATACCTGATGAACGGTATAGATACCGTAAGGAAGCTGCTTGGTCTGTGCAAAGCCGTTCTCATCGCAAATGAGATAATCACGCTCGCTGTCTTTGGCGGCATCATAGCTGCCGGAGGATTTCAGATAAACGGAGAACTCTGCGCCGGCTTCCGGGGTTTCCAGCTTGGTTTCGCCGTCGTCCGTGTGCTTGATGAGAGCAATACTGCCCTTGATGACCTGCTCATTCACATCATTTGCGGTGGAGTTGTATTCCACGGTATAAAGCTGGGGTTCCGCACCTACATGGTAGGAGGTTTCGTCCAGCAGATAACCCTCGGACGGGCTGATCTCGCGGATGCTCCAGTCATCATCACAGACATAATATGCGGTGACAAACTGACCGTTAGCATCGGTGGCGTAAGTGTCGATGAGCTGATCGCCCTTGTAAATGCCATAAACAGCACCGGCAAGGGAGGCGTTACCCTGGGGCGTGCCGGTTTCCCGGTCACTCTTGGTCACGGTGGCGCTCCACTTTTTCAGCACATTGGTGACGCTCTTTTCGGTGACGGCATTCCACTCCACTGCCGCCGTCTGGCTGTCGGGAACCACATAACGGATCGGGGTGTCTACTTCCTCCAGCACATAGCCGGAGCCGATCAGGACATCTTTGAAATACGCCTTGCCACTGCTGTCGGTCACAGCGTATTCGTCCACGGCAATCCCGGAAAGAGAGGTTCCATACAGGTGGAACTTCATGCCCTCCACCAGACCGTCCTCACTGGTCTTGGTCACAGTCAGATCGCCGCGCTTCAGCACATTGTTGAAGGTCACCGTTGTGGTTCGGCCTCCGATGACCGTCACGCGCTGAACGCTTTGCGGCTCATACTTCTCATAGCTCTGCTCGGTCAGCGTATAAACGCCGGGAGTCAGGCCATCAATCAGGATTTCGCCTGCCGCATTGGTCGTGACCGTCTGTTTGATCCCATTGCCTTCCACTATGAAGGTGATGCCATCCACCTTTCCATCCTCGGAAGTTTTTTTCAAGCCAATGGTTCCGGTAGGTGTTTCCACATTCAGATAAGCACTCACACCATCCGTGTTTTCTACTCCTGTAACCAAATCCTGCAAATTGGGATCACCATAGGCAATCAGCTTGGCACTCTCGCTGACAACAGGAATGTTATTTCGGGTCGCCGTAATGCGTACCGAACCTTTGAACGGGTCGGCAGAACTGATTGTCAGCGTGTTACCGGACTTGGAAACACTCACGCTGCGGTCAGAGCTGGAAAAGTCATACTCGGACAGAACGCCATTGGTATCCGTCAGGGTCAGCGTGTATTTTCCATCCTTGTATTCCAGTTCCCTGGACGAGCCATTCATAAAGCTGGGAACCGTGTTGTGCCTTGTCAGCATGGATACGATCTGATCATAGGCTGCCGCTGCTCCGCTGTTGGGATAATTGGAGCCAAAATGCAGAGAGTAAACCGTGGTATCTGTCTGTGCATAGGAGCCTGTGGAATTACGGCACCCGGTGACAAGCTCCCATACAAGAGTCTGCGTGGCCAGCCACTTTTCATCGTCGCTGCCGGTCAGACTGTCACGATTGCCCTGATAACCATACAGAAGCGCCAGCCCCACAGCCTTTTTCTGACTGGCTGAAAGAGCATTCCATGTTTCAGATGAGTTTTCAGTCAACTGGTTTCCGGTTTTCAGCGGAACACCGGGCTGAATACAAAATGCCGTGGAACCATCCACATACATCCGGTACTTGTTCTTGCCCGTTCCACCGGCAGTATAACCATTGATCACGGCGCTGGAATTATAGTACATCGCATTTCCTGCCGAATCGTAAGTGCGGGTAAAGGAAATCGTACCCACATCCCCTGTCGCTGCGAACGCAGTCGCCGGCAACAGGGACAAAACTGTGACCGCAGCCATGACCATTGCTGCGGCCTTTTTGAATAACTGTTTGATTTTCATTGTTACCTTCAAATCCTTTCTGTGTGATTTTACCGGCTGAAAAGAAATCCAGCCGTGGTTTGACATTTGGGCCTTGGTCCCTGTCTCCATACCTCTATTCGTCACAAAGCCTATCTCTCTTTTTCGGCTGGTACAGCAGGTTTAGAGGGGGTGAGGTGTGGAGAGGGGGAGAACGCCGGGATGCCCCTTGCAGATAAATGGGCAGACTTCCCCCTTGGTGGCCCGGTTATCGTTCCATATCCCGCTGTCGCTTGCGGTACAGTTCCAATGCTTTCACGATGGTATCCTCCATTTTCTTCGCGGGCGTCCCCGGAGAGAAGAATTTTGAAATACGCTCCTTGGGCATTTTGAATTGCTCCACCTGATTAGGCTTTTCCTCCTGCATGATGGACAGCAGAACATTGGCGTCCAATCTGCCCTCCTGAGAAAACTGCCGCATTTTGATTGCCTGTGCATGAGAGGGTGTGCAATCCTCGCTTTCCATGATTTCCACCAAATCCTGCTGTTCTTCTTCGGAAAGGTAGGACAGTTCCACCGCAGGCCGGAGGGCAATCTGCAAAATGTCCTTTTCTTTAAGGACAGAGTTATCTACCAAATCCAGAATTTCAGGGATAAGGTGGGTTAAGCGGATATATCTGCGGATTTGGTCTTTGCTCTCACCGACTTGCTCAGCCAAAATATCTCTTGACTTCTTTCCGCTTAACTTGTGCGCCAGTGGCTCACAAGTTAAATCTGTCCGTTGTCCTTGCCGCTTCATAGCGTCCAGTTTCATCTTGTACGCAAAGGCTTTCTCCGATGGCAAAATCTGTTCTCTTTGCAGGTTGGAATCGACCATGACAATGGTGGCTTCATCGTCAGTCATATCTCGGACTATGCAGGAAAGCGTCTGCTTCTCTGCCAGCTCGCTGGCCATTCTTCGCCGGTGTCCGGCAATCATTTCATAGCCGCCCTCGGGTTTAGGACGCACCAGTGCAGGCACCAGCACACCATACTGCTTTACGCTGTCCACCATTTCCATCATGCTTGCATCCATTCGCACCTTAAAAGGGTGGTTGGGAAAGTCGCTGATTTCTTCCAGTGGAATATCCCGGACGGTTTCCCGCTGGGCTTCGTCACGTTCGGCCTGGGTGGTAAAGAGGCTACCTACACTGAGCAGATCTGCCACGTTGTTTTTCGCCAATCGCAAGCACCTCCTTTACCAGACCTCCGTAAGCCGCCGCAGCCTGTCCTCTGGGTTCGTGTTTGAAAATGCTCTTGTCTGCCGTGCTGACCTCTGCAAGGCGCACCGTTGCCGGAATGACCGTTTGCAGGACGGGCAGGTGCTTCCCAAAGTTTTCTTTTACCGCCCGGACGGTATCCCTGCGGAAGTTAGTTTCATTGGCCATCGTCAGGAATACGCCGCCGATTTTCAGCTTGGGGTTGATCTGACGCTTGATCTGCTGTACGGTGCCGACCAGCTCCGTCATGTCCTCTGCCGCCAGATAATCCGCCTGGACAGGGATAAGAACATAGTCCGAGGCAGCCAGAGCGTTGATGACGAGCATCCCCAGGGAAGGACGACAGTCCAGCAGTACATAGTCATAATCGTTTTTTACGCTGTCCACATACTGCCTTAACACCGTTTCGCGGCTCATAACATTTACGAGACCGGTTTCCACGGCAGACAAGGCACGGTTTCCCGGCACAAAGTCAAAGCCCTCATGGTGGTGCATGATCTCTGTGTGTTCGGCAATTTCTTTGCCGGATACCACATCACTCATCACATCACCGAGGGCGCGAGGCAGGTCATGGGGTTTTCTCAGGCCCAGCATCTTGGTCAAATCACCCTGCGGGTCAACATCGATCAGAAGGACTTTTTTGCCGTCTAAGGCTAGCCCTGCGCCAATACAGTACACGCTGGTGCTTTTTCCAACCCCGCCTTTTTGGTTGGCTACGGAGATTACTTTTGTTTTCGCCATAAATGGGTTCCTCCTTTTCTTAGATTTAGCCGTCTGCGGCGAAGCGGACGGCTATGTATGGGCATAAAAAAAGCCGCCTACTCTTTGCATAAAAGAATAAGCGGCATATGTAACCAATGCGATATTAAGTTTTACAGTGTATCTGATGCCTTCAAAATCAGTTCGTCCACGCAGTCCGTATATCGCCCCTGTTGCAGTAACTTGTTCTTGAAACGAATAAGGCTTTGCACAACGAGACGGGTTTCGTCATTGCTCAAATACAGGTATCTCTTTTCTTTCTTCAACATCACCATCAGCCCTCCTTTGAGTATAGCTTACAAAAAGAATGGTTGTCTTACCACTGTGCGATTCAATCTCATCGGATAAACTTCATTACATTTGGTCAGACTGTGCCAAAACAGTTCATTCCTTATCATTTGCTCAGCATCACTTTAAGGAAGCATTTTCAATAACAGACATCAGAAAACAGCAGTAAAAACACTCTCCAGGAACCCCCGATTTGGGGCAAAAGTTCCCCCATCTGTTAACTAAAATGGGGTCAAAAACGCTGGTTCCCCCATCGTTAACTACTAAAAACAGGGTCAAAACACGCCAAATCCTTTCAAATCATGACAAACAGTATCAGCGATTTTTGGCATAAGAAAACCCCGAAAAACCTTGATTTTCCGGGGTTTTTGAGCCATTTTGATATAGTCTGAGCAGTCGATTAACGCTTGCTGAACTGCGGAGCGCGACGGGCTGCTTTGAGACCGTACTTCTTTCTTTCCTTCATACGAGGGTCTCTGGTAAGGAATCCAGCCTTCTTCAGAACGGGTCTGAAATCACCGTCTACCTGAAGCAGAGCTCTAGAAATACCGTGTCTGATCGCACCAGCCTGGCCGGTGTATCCGCCACCGCGAACGTTAACCAGAACGTCGAACTTCTCAGCAGTCTCAGTAGCTGCCAGAGGCTGACGAACGATAACCTTCAGAGTCTCCAGACCGAAGTACTCATCAATGCTTCTCTTATTGATTGTAATATTACCATTACCGGGTACTAAATATACTCTGGCGATGGATTTCTTTCTTCTACCGGTTCCGTAGTATCTTTCTGTTTTAGCCATGATTTATTTTCCTCCTCTCAGTCCTTTAGAATGTCAGTACTTCAGGCTTCTGAGCTTCATGCTTGTGCTCAGGTCCTGCATATACGTGAAGTTTGGTGAACATCTGTCTTCCTAAAGGTCCCTTGGGAAGCATGCCCTTAACTGCAAGCTCGATTACCTGCTCAGGCTTCTTTTCTAATTTTTCTCTCAGGGTAGCTTCTTTTAAGCCACCAACGTAATCGGAATGATGATAATATACCTTCTGGTCCATCTTCTTACCGGTTACTTTGATCTTCTCAGCATTGATAACGATAACGTTGTCACCGCAGTCGATGTGGGGAGTGAAGATAGGCTTATTCTTGCCTCTCAGCACTTTAGCAACCTCAGATGCCAGGCGGCCTAAGGTCATGTCAGTAGCGTCTACTACATACCATTTTCTATCGATTGTAGCTGGACTAGCCATAAATGTTTTCATTATGTTCCCTCCATATTACTTTCGCCGATTCCTGATCGACTTTTTCAGTGTTCCGGTCTGATAGTAATCTGCAGATGTCCGGCTACATTTTACTTCTTCCCAAAACGGTTGAATACTTTATTTCAATGCTTCGTCGGGGCTTTGACTCAGCATATTGAAACACTGTCACAGTCATATATTATATGGCACCAAGCAATTAGTGTCAAGATAATTTTAAAACTTTTTACAGTTCAGCCGTAAAACGTAACAATGCGGCTTTGCGGATGACGCATGCTGAACTGTCACAGAAACTCGTATTTCATCAGCGTCAGTCCATGGGCCGGTGCGGTAGGTCCCGCTGCACTGCGGTCTTTTGCCTCGAGGATCGTGAAAATATCCATGGGGTCCCGCTTGCCCTGTCCGATATCTAACAGGGTTCCGGCAATGATCCTCACCATATTATATAAGAAGCCATTACCACAGACCCGGATCACCAGATCATTTTCTCCCTGCTCTTCCACTTCCACGGAATAGATGGTGCGTACGGTGGATTCCACCTGGGCACCGGTCTGGCAGAAGCTTTTGAAATCATGTTCTCCCTCCAGATAAGCCGCAGCTTCCTGCATCCGGTTCACATCCAGTTCATAATAAGTAAACAGCGAATACAGACGTTTCACCGGCATGGGGAACTGTGCCCGGTAGATCCGGTATTCATAGGTCTTGCGGCTGTCGCATCTGCGGGGATGCCAGTCATCCGGCACCTGTTCGGACTTTTGTATCCGGATATCCTCCGGAAGTCTCTGGTTCAGCGCATAAGAAATTTTCTCCGCAGGCATCCGGCTGGTCGTGTCAAACACAGCGATATTCCCCAGTGCATGCACACCGGAATCTGTCCGGCTGGCACCGATGACCTCAACAGGCTCCCGCAGCAGATCGGTCAGACACCGGTTCAGTTCGCTTTCGATGGTGATCCCGTTATTCTGGATCTGCCAGCCGTGATAATTCGTACCGTCGTAGGCCACGGTCAGGCGGACACGCTTTGTTGTTTTTTCCAGTTGTGTTCCCTTTTCCGCTTCCACTGTGTCTCACCTGCTTTCTCTCTAATCATCTGTTCATTGTCATATGTCTTCTGTCCTGTCTTTTCCAGGCCTTTCAGCATATCGCCCGCTGCTACTGCCACAACTGCATTTTACGGCAGAAACGACAGACGTCCTACCACAATGCTGATCACCATATATGCAGCAATACAGCCGTAAGCAATGTAATCTCTCTTATGATAGATCAGCGGTTTCATCTTCGTCCTGCCCTCTCCGCCGCGATAGCATCTGGCCTCCATTGCCATGGCAAGGTCGTTGGCTCTGCGGAACGCGGAGATAAACAGCGGTACTAAAAGGGGCACCATTGCCTTGGCACGTTTGAATATATTGCCGCTCTCGAAATCCGCACCTCTGGCGATCTGCGCTTTCATGATCTTATCCGTTTCTTCTAATAATATAGGAATAAAACGAAGTGCAATGGACATCATCATGGCCACTTCATGTACGGGCACCTTGAATACTTTTAAGGGTCCCATCATTTTCTCCATACCGTCCGTCAGATTGTTCGGTGTGGTAGTCAGCGTCATCACAGAGGATCCAATGATCAGTAGTGTCAGGCGGATTGCCATGGAAATGGCCATCTTCAGACCTTCCTGCGTAATGGTCAGCTTCCAGATCGTGAATAACGGTGTGCCCGGTGTCAGAAAGAGATTGAACACCACTGTGATCAGCATGAGCATAACAATGGTCTTCATTCCCTTTACCATGAATTTAAAAGGTACCTTCGACAGACGGATCACTAATCCCAGGAAAAGTGCCGCAATCACATACCCTGCATAATTTTTGAAAAAGAACAGGGAAATGATAAATAAAACGGTACCTCCCAGCTTTACCCGGGGATCCATCTTATGAATCAATGATTCCGTCTGATAATATTGTCCTAATGTAATATCTCTAAGCATATTGCTCCTCACCAGAGTTTCTGCCCGGCTCCTGTCGGGTCAGAACTCGTATCTTCTCTCTGCTCATGCTGCAATTTGAGCATTGCAGTTCAAATCATTACTTCTGATTGTTCTGTTTCCAGACTCTTGCAATTTCTTCCGCAGCCTCTTCGATCGTTGTGGCATCTACATCCACATCCGCTCCCCGTGCTTTCAGCTCATGCATGATGTAGGTGACCTGCGGTGCAGCCAGTCCTACTTCTTCCAATTCTTTGTAATGTTTGAACACTTCTCTCGGGGTATCGTCATACATGACGCTTCCCTTGTTCATCACAATAATACGGTCTACGTATTCCGCCACATCCTCCATACTGTGGGATACCAGCAGAATCGTAAGTCCTGTCTCGGTCTGCAGCTTTTTGATCTGCTGTAAGATTTCATCTCTTCCCTTGGGATCCAGCCCGGCAGTGGGTTCATCCAGAATCAGCACTTCCGGCTTCATTGCCAGTACTCCGGCGATCGCCACACGACG
>ULZY01048384.1_pt1 | contig 10203 bp, 7 predicted proteins | sample 1963571 | NCBI WGS metagenome assembly ULZY01 (sample SAMEA4835902, study PRJEB28245) | human gut metagenome | biome: gut microbiome; material: fecal sample | place: Denmark | collected 2008
TTCAATTTCGGTGGAAGCTCCGCCGTTGCTCTTCTTGTGAATTACGCTCATTCAAAATTCCCCCCGATCCCCGATACCCAGCAAGCGGTCAGCGCGTCGCCGCGCTGGACGGTTACGCGGATATTCATTCCGTACTGTGCCGCCGTGTTGATCTTATTTGTGAAAACGTGTGCAACGCCTTGAACAACCGCGTTCGTGCAATCCTCCCAAACGGGGGAAGCGTCAAACGGATTATTCGTAACTTCAACCTTGAACGTGCCGCCCGCCGGAATGTCGCGCGTTACCTTGACATTTGCGCGTGTCGGCTGGCTGTCGGCTTCCAGCGGCGCGGAAAGCGTGATAACGAAGCCCGCGATCGACTTCGTGAACGTCAGCGTCCGGACGGCGCTATTTCCTGCGCTGTCGGTCGCCGTAATTGTGATCGTGTGCTGGGCGTTCGTAAGCGCCGTGAAGGTATTTCCGGAAACGGAAAGCGTCTGCGTTGCGCCCAGCGTGATTGCGTTCTTCGTCGCGATTGTCTTTCCGTCGATCTTTTCAACAACGTTCACCGTGTCGCCGTCCGGATCGGTTACGCTGTATTGATAGGTGAAATCCCCGCGCTTCGTGCCAAGATCGGCGTTACTGCCGGAAATCACGGGCGGCTGGTTATGGATTACGGCAATATCTCCGCTTGTTGTGTACGCGGAATAATTGCCGTAGCTGTCCTTCGCGCGGACGCGGTATTTCAACGTGTTCCACGCGGTCGATACCGCTTCCGTGAACGTCCTGCTTGCGGACGCTTGAACCTGTGTCCACGCGCCGCTGTTGTATGAGCGCTCGAAACAATAGGTCAGCGCGTCGCCGTCCGGATCGGTCGCCGCCGCGCAAGAAATGTTGATGTTCTGCCCGCTGTAACACGTCGCTGGCGCGGTAATGCTGGGCGGCGCGGAAGGCGCGGAATTGTAGATTACCGTATAATTTCCGTCGCTGTTCGGGCTGTCAGATACCAAGATAGAAGATTTAAGATTACAAAGCGGGCGAACGCCCCAGTCGCCGCCGTACGCGAGGGAGTTGATCAAAGAGCCGTCCGAATGGACGTAGCGGACGAAGTGGGCGTACGACGAATAAGGCGTTCGAAGCCACCAATACCAGCCCTTTGACGTGCTGAAATTGCTGTTCGTGTACTCCGAATTGCTCACGCATTGCGCCGTAGGATAAGCGACGCGGGAAGCGTCGTTGCTGAATAGCGCAAGAAGCGTTCCTTCTGCGATATTGTTTTCATTCGCAAGCCCCACTTCTGTGGTGGACGGAAGGAACATTTTTGACGTTACCGTTTCATAGCTTCCGCCGTCGGTAACGGTATTTCTTGCGACGGTCTGCGTTGTTGTCAGAAGCTCCGCAACGAACTTCGGATCAAGCATAGCAAGGAAGCCCGCCCACGCGTCGTACTCGTTGTAATTGTTCCATACGTTCGCGTTTGTAGGCGGCGCGTCCGCGCTGTGCTTTGCGCTGTACCATGCGCCCGCCGTTGCGTTGCTATTCAGCCATTGCAGAATGTTTGAATGCTGATAACGGTTATTGCCGTATTGTTTCCGGTCGCTGTTGCTGTTGCTCGGCTCTTTCGCGTCGAAACACATTAACTGAATGATCTTTTCCGTAATCAGCGTTACGGAATTCGACGGGTAGCCGCTGTGGTTCTTGTCGGCGATCTTGAAAACGATCTTCGATCCGAAGCGCGATTGATACGCCGAAAGAACCGGAACTTCAATCTTCGCGCCCACCGTCAAACTGCCTAATGTTTTTGACATTGTGCCGCCTCCTTTGGTTTCATTAAGCTGTTGTAATAATGATCCGTCCGCCGGATCAAGTGATAGCTGTTTCCCTTTTCGGCGTGTCCTCTCCAGCTTTGATAGGATTGTTCAACGGTCTTTGCGTCGATCCGTCCCGCCGCGTGAAGGGCGGCTAATTTCTTCAACTTCCGCTTCATATTGTTTTTGCTCCTGCGGCGCACCTTGCGGATCACCGCGCCGCTTTCGGTCAAGTATGTATGAAAGCCCAAGAAATCAACGCCGTGTTTTAAGGGAAAGATATTTGTTTTCGCGTTCAGCGAAAGCCCGCACGCCTGTACGAACGCTTCAATCTGCTTCCGGCACTCCTGCAAATATGCTTTGTCGTGATGGATCAAAAAGAAGTCGTCCATATAGCGCCCGTAATATTTGATACCCAGCTTTTCCTTTACGAAGTGATCCAGCCCGTCAAGGTAGAGAAGGGCGAAAAGCTGTGAAGTTTGATTGCCGATCGGTATTCCGACGTTGCCTTCGGTGCTGTCGATGATAAGATCGACAAGCCACAAAACGTCCGGATCGGTTATCTTCTCGCGGATTAAGGCTTTCAAAACGTCGTGCCGGATCGAATAGAAATACTTTGAAATATCGCCTTTCAGTATCCAGCCGTCAATTCCGTTCTTCCTGTAAAACCTCCGCATGAACTCTTGAAGCCTGTCTAACCCGTAATGCGTACCTTTCCCCACCTGCGACGCGTAGTTATCGCGAATGAACGATCGTGTCAAAATCGGTTCAAGCACGTTATCGCAAAGCGAATGTTGAACAACCTTGTCTTTGTAGCTGTTCGACATAACCACGCGGCGCTTCGGTTCGTATACCTCGAACGTGTTATACGGGGACATGGTATAGCGCTTCGTTCTGATCTGCGCGCTTAATAGGTTCAGCGCTTCAAGAAGATTAACTTCAAACTTTGCCGCCGCTCCTTTCCACCTCTTGCCTTGCCGCGCCTTTCGGTAGGCATTGTATAGGCTTTCAAAACTGTGTATCTTTTCAAAGTCTGTCATAATAAAAAATCCTCGCTGTTTATAACCTTTGCCAGCCGCCGGAAGGCGGTATGCTCCGGTATCGGCGATCCTGTATTTGTCCCCGCCGTGGATAGCGGCGACGGGATACACCTTCCTTTGATGGTGGTATTCTGCTTTCGGCTGTGCCTACTCGTTCACATAGTCCACCGAAGCGGGCGAACGCCCCTGTTGCCGTTGTACGCGTTGTTGTTGTTCAAAGAGCCGTCCGAATTGACGTTGCGGACGTTGTGGGCGTTCGACGAATTAGGCGTATCAAGATGTACCCCGAACGTTTTTCAAGCTCTCGTTTTGTCCCGCTTCTTCCACGCGGTCGTCATGTACTTCACTTCAAGCGCAAGTTTTGACCAATATTCGCAACTGCTCATAGAAATAAATCCCATTTCCTGCGAAAGCTCTATGAAAAATAGAAGCTCCTTGCAATAGGTCAGCGCCTTTGCTTGTAGCTTCTGCCGTTGTCTGTATTCCTGCGCGTCCCGAAGGTCTAATTCGTTCGCTTCAAGGACGCATTCGTAAATGTCCACCGCTTTATCCTGTATCCTGTTTACAAGCGTGAAGCGGTATTTCTTCGGGTAGCGCTCCGTCGAATTCGTGATCGTGAAGGTGTGCTTTACAAGGTCTTTTGCTTTCACAATCACGTTGAATTCCGTCGGTTCTTTCCGCTCCCGCTCCGGTCTTTGCATATATGCACCGTCCTTTCCGCATTCGCTCGATCATAGCGGTATCGTCGGCGCACCCGTCGAAATCGAAGCCCGCTTCGGTAACGGTCAGCGTTGCCGCGTTCCCTGTAACCGTTGTTCCTGTGATCTGTAATACCTCCGCGCCGCAAGCCGCGCATGGCGGGGAAAGCTCCGCGAAGATGTTTCCGATCACGCACGACAATTCCGCCGCCGTGCAAGCGTACCGCGTCAGCATTCGATCCTCTGCAAACTCTCGTTCCAAATGCCCGTAGACGTTACGCCGTCGAGATCATCGAAGAGGATCAAGAACGGATTTGTCGTAATGTCATTGAAAAGCACCGCTTCCAGCATATCCACGCGCGCGTCAAGCGCGTTCGTGATGTTCAGAAGATTTGTTGCCGCGTTATCGTCAAGGACGTTTTGCAAGCCGTTAAACCATGCGTTGAAGTCCGCCGCCGCCTGTGTTTCAAAATCCGCCATGTGTTGTTCGAACGCTTCGTATTGCGTGTTACCCTGCAATTTCAGCGAATTCATATACGAAACAAGCGTGTTGTACTCCGCCGCCGAAAGGGATTGATATTCAGCGAACCACGCTTGAAGCTGTGCGTTAAAAGCCGCCGTGTCGATCTGCTGAACGACGGCGGCAACAACGCCGCAAAGCGACGTGTTCAAGCGTTGATCCGTGATCTTGCTTTGCGTGATAGCTGTTACGCCCGCGCCCACGTAGATGTCCGCCAGCGCAAGCTCGTAAATGTCCGCGTCCCTCTGCAATGCGGGCGCGGTAGGGGAAGCGCTGAACGAAGAAGATTTGACCTTCACCGACATAACGCGGTTTGTCAAATCCCAGCGCACGACAACGCGATCAATGCGGTTCAACTGTCCGTCCGCCGTGTCAAGCTCGACGGCAAGATCGCCCGTGTTGAAGTAGAAGTAACCGTTGATCCACGCTTTGCCCGTTTTTACGTTCAGCTTCATTCCGTCGTTTGCAACGACTTGAAGCCCCGTCGAAGGGACGGGGAAAACGCCGTTCCCGATGAACGAAGCAAAGTATTCCGCCCAATCCTCCGCCTTGTACGTGCGATCGTGCGAAACGCTGTTGAAGAAACTTGATTTTTCCATGCTGTGAAGCCCTCCTTTATTTCGTAATCTGCCGAATTTGTGTCAGAAGCGCGGGCAAGCTCTCGCCGAAGGTAATATCTATTTCTTCGCCGCTGGTTTCGTAGGTTTCCGCGATCTCCGTTATGCGAACGTCAATGCGGACGTTCCAGCGCTTATTGATACACGTTACCCGATCGCCCAAATCGTAGTCCGTGCCGTACTTCAAATTCGCGTTCGTGTTGATCTTCGATCCGAAAGCAAGCGTTTCTGCGTATTGCTCCAGCTCTTCAACGCCGCGCGCGGAAAGAAGCGCTAAATACTGCGCCGTTGTAAGCGTTACGGTCTGCCCGCTCTCGTTTTCGTATTCCTGCACGATGTCCGTTGCATTGATGAAAACTTCGTCGCGGGAAAGCCCCGTCGAACTGCCGCCGACTTCGGCAACCTTCCGCGTTACGCCTTCTTTTTCCTCTCCGCCGACGTAAGCCGTTGTTTTAAGGTTTTCAACGCTGTTCGTGTATTCCTGTTCCACGATGTTGTCGAACTCCTGCGAAAAGATACAAGGCGCGTTCCCTGCGGTATTGCCCGCCGTAAGATCGCGCCCTTCGTAAACGGAAAAGGTATGCTTGCCCGTGCGGGCATTTGTCAGAACCCGAATACCCAGCTTTGCCGCCTTCGCCGCCGTTTCCGCCGCAAGCTGGGCGTTCGCGTACTGCTCCGAAGTATAGTCGATCTGTCCGCTTCCGGTGTCTGCGTCGGTCGTGGATATGCTGAAATTCGGGATATTGCGCGCCGCTCCTGCGTTCGTGCAAGTCTGCTTCACAATGGCGTATAGAATGTTCTGTGTCGTGTCCTTCGTGATGATCTGCGTTGTCAAAATGCGCTTGCCGATCCATGAAAGAAGGAACTTGCCTTGAACCTCTATTTCCTCCATGCCCTGTGAATTCTTCGTGATGTGAATATAGCGGATTTCCGCCGCTTCGTTGCCGCCGCGCTTGATGATGATATTTTCCTTCACCAGCAAGCGGGCGTGTTCCTCCGTGAAGGGAACAAGCAACTTGAATTCGCCGCAACTCCAATAACGCCGCGTCCATATCAAGGACGAAATCTTTTCGACGATCCCTTGAAGTGTCATATCGCGGCTATAAACGTATAATTCCACCGCGCTACACCCCCAAATACAAGTTATTGTGATAGATCGAAACTTCGAGATTTTCGGCGTTCGCGTCCGCTGAATAACGGAAGAGATTGTCGCCCACGGCGATCTGCAAATACGAACTATCAACGTCGAGATAGCGGAACGCGTCTGTAATCGTGCCGCCACGGTTCAGCTTCACGGCTTTTTCACCGTAGCCCGTGGAAACGGTTAAGACGTCGCCCGCTACAAGCGAAATATTCAGCTTGATAAACTCCCGTGTATCGACGTTCAGCAATACGGGATTTGTAACCGCGCCGATCGCGCGGAACTCGATCCGGATACCGCTTTTCACGTCGCCGGAATTGTAGACGTTCACAATCAGCGACGGCTGGCGATAGCCGATTTCCCAGCCGTCGTAAAGCTCCAGCCCGTCCGGAACGGGGAATTCAAAGCCGCCGATCCACGTTGCTATGTCCTCGCGTGTTTCCGTTTCCTCTCTCCAAAACGGATTAAGGCAAGACAAACTAACCGTGAATTGCTCGAAGATCGGCTTTCGCTTGAAGATCGGCGCGTCGTCGATCTTGCACCCGATCACCCGCCGGAAGTCGCCGAAAACATACGTCAACGTTGCTTCGTACTGCGGATTTAATATGCGGTTCAGCTTCCGGCGTAGGTTCTGCGCCGCTTGCTTGTCCCGCTCCTTGATGTATCCCACGATGTCAATATCGCGGCTTTCGATCCGATAGCCCAAGTATGTGTCGCCGTCCTGCCCCATGCTGTTGGTGCTGTAAATAGCGTTCCGCACGTCGGAAAGTCCGGTAACGTCCTTGAAGTTTACGTGATACGAAGAAGCGGGGGAAAACTCTATGCTTTCCCCGCGCTCGTTCGTGTAGATCAATTTTTCTTGTGTCCTCATGCCATAACCTCCCGCGCAATCTGCCGGAACTGCCGCGCCGCCTGTCTTTGCTGTTCGGCGTAGCTCGTTTCGTTCGCATAGATGTTTTGCACGACTTCAACGGAAGGCGTACCGCCGCCGCGCGTGTCGCGTCCCTCTCCGGAACGGAATTCCGGAACGGCGTTCGACGTTTCGCGCCGGATCGAACTTTCAACGTCGCGCATTTCGCGGGCGAAGCCTTCGCCCAAGCCCTGCGCCATGTACGAACCGATACGGGCAAAAACCTTCGACGGGGAATTGATGTCCATTTCCTCTTCAACCGCCGCCACAATATCCCTCATCATAGAGCGGACACGGCTTTCAAGCCAGCCGGACATATTTTGAAAGCCCTGCCAAATGCCGCGCACCATCTCTTCGCCCGCCGCCGTGAACTGCGATACGTAAGAGCGAAGCGCGGTAATAATAGGCTGAATAATTTGTGCAACCTTGCCCGTGATCTGTGGGATACCCGCGATCATTCCTTGCGCTATGCTCTTGTCGATGTTCGTTCCTTCGGTTACGAACTTTTGATGTTGTGCCGTGAATGCGGTAATAATGCTTTGCGCGATCTGCGGTACTTTCTGCGTGATCTGCACGATACCCGCCACCATGCCGGAAGCTATGTTCTTGTCGAAGTCCTGTCCGGCTTGATTGAAACGTTGAGCTTGCGCCGTCAGTCCGGTAATAACCCGCTCGACGATCGCGTTCACCGCTCCGGACAAGCCTTCAATATTCGCAATAATGCCGTTGTTCACGGCGTTTACTGCTTCCGCCGCCGTCAGCGCGCCCGCTCCGCCCATTGCGGCGGTCATATCGCCTTCAACGCCGCCCATGTTGTCGGTGAAGCCTACGCCCACGCCGTCCGCCATGTTGCCGCCGATTTCAGCGAATACCGTTGACGGGGAATGAATGCCGAAGAAGTCCTTGATACCCGAAACAAGGGACGAAGCCCAGCCGGATACCTTTTCCCACAACCACGAAGCCGCGCCGCTGATACCTTCCCACAAGCCGTGAAGAAGGTTTGCGCCCGCGTTTATCATTTCGCCGCCCAGCGACGCGAACGCTTGCACAATGCCGGAAACAATCTGCGGAACTGCCTTCACGATTTCAACTATGATCGTCGGCAAATTCTGAATGAGCGCCACGAAAAGCTGAACGCCCGCCATAATGATTTGGTCGATGTTGCCGATCAGCGCGTTTACAATGCCGCTTATGATTTGCGGGATCGCTTGAACGATCGTCGTTATAATCTGCGGCAATGCCTGTATGAGCGCGACAAGAAGATCAATGCCCGCTTGAATGATAAGCGGTATGTTCTCCGTAAGCGCCGTGATAATGCCTTCAATGATCTGCGGGATCGCTTCAACAATCGTTGTGATGATCTCCGGAAGGGCGGTAATTAACGCCGTCAGAAGGTCGATACCCGCTTGAATGATCTGCGGGATTGCGGAAAGCAAGCCGTCGATCAAGCTGGTTATCAACTGCGGAAGCGCCGCAACAAGAACGGGGATCGCGTTTATAATGCCTTCCGCCAGCCCTGTTACAAGCTGTAAAGCCGCGTCGATCAGCAACGGGATATTGTCGATCAGAACTTGCACGATGTCCGTTACAAGCTGAACCAGCGAAGGAACAAGCGTCGGCAACGATTGAGCTATGCCCGTAGCGATATTCGCGATCATCTTCACCGCAAATTCAAGGAAGGTCGGTAACATTTCCGTTAGCTTTTCGATCGCGAACGTAACCATACCCAGCAAGCCGTCTGTGAAGTCCTCCGCCGCGCTCTCTGCACCGGAAAGCGCACCCGTCAAGCCTTTTCCGATAAGCTCGACGAACGGCGTTATTTCCTGCAAAAGCTCCGCTGCAAGCTGTTTCAGCTTTGTAATGATCGGTTCAGCAATCGCGCCCAGCGCCGCCATAGCGCTGTTCAGATTTGCTGTTGCCTTCTGCGCGTCGATAATGTCGCCGTTTACCTCTCTGTACTTGTCCGCCGCTTCGGAATAAAGCCCGTTCAATGTGGACGTGATAAGGGCTTGCCGCTCCTGCTCCGATGTGCAAGCGTCAAGGCTGGCTTGAAAATCATCTTCGGAAACGCCCGCCCAATTCAGCGCGTCGGCAAGATTACCCGTGATTGATCCCGTCTTTGCCGTTTCATTCGCGGCTTCGGTCAAACCTTCAATCGGTAAGCTGTCGCCGAATGTCGCGTAAACGCCCGTGCAAATGTTTGTCCAGTCCGAAAGCTCTTTTTCGTTCGTAGTCAGCTTCGCAAGGTGGGCGGCGGCTTCCGTTGCCTGTCCGTCGTCGCCAAGAACGCCGTACAACTCCGTATAGGTGTTTTTCGCGTCCTCTGCCGAATGTCCCGCCGTCGTGAAGCTGGTTTCAAGTTTACCCATGTTTTCGCGGGCTTCGCGTGTTTCTTCGGCAAGCCCGAAAAATGCCGCACCCGCCGCCGCAATCGCCGCACCCATAGCCGCGCAAGCTGCGCCGATCGCCTTTCCTGCTTTGCCGACGGTTTCGCCGACGCTCTCCCAATCCACCTTTGAGCTTTTCAGCTTTTTAGAAGTGTCGTCGATTTCCTTTTGAATTTTCACCATGTCGGCTTTGGTGTTGTTCAGATTTGTTTGCATTTTCTGATATGCGGGATTTGTCGGTTCGATACCGTTATCGCGCATTTTCTTCAATGCCTTTTCCGCCGCTTCTGCCTTCTTCGCTTGTTCGTCGAACTGCTTTTGTAATAGCTTCTGTTTCGCGGTCAGCGCTTCCACGCTGTCTGCGTTGTCGGCGAATTCCGCCGTCGTCAGCTTCATTTCCGATCCGATTTCGCGAAGGGAAGAATTTATGTTAGTGCAAGCGGCGCGATACTCTTTTTCGCCTGTAAGGTCGATTGATGTTTTGATCTGCTCTTCTTTCGCCATTTATATCCCTCCCAGCACGTCGTCAATATCAACTTCTTTCGGAACGGGCTTGAAACGATCCGGATTGAATTCACGATGAATTTTGAAAAGCGTCAAAATTTTATACGGTGTCATGCGCCATACTTCGGCTTCGCTCCAGCGAAGAAGCGTTACGCCGATATAAAGAAGGCGGGCAAGGTCGATTATTCCTTGCCCGCTGTTGCGTTTTTTTCGATGTCCTCTTCGTCGTCCTCTTCCTCTTCGTCCCGTTCGGGCGGATCGGGCGTTCCGTTGTTGCCCATAGAAAAGGATTTGAAGATCGCCGCTTTCACGTCGGCAAAATTGCCCGTATGAATGAGCTTGCCCACCTGTTTTTCGGTAAGCGGTTCTTCGTCGTCCGCCGCGCCCTCATTCAAAAGCACGGTCAGAAGCCAGCGAAGATTTTTAATGCTGTCCTTGCCGGAAAGCACGGTATCAAGGCGATCGAAGCCGCCGAATTTGTCTTGCATTTCGTCGATCGCGTTCAGACTGAAAAGAAGGTGTCTTTCCTTGTCCAGCATGATCGGGAAACGTCCGTCTTTAATTGCGCTCATAGCAGAATAAGGCGGGAAGCCTTTTCA
>ULZY01048302.1_pt1 | contig 9632 bp, 9 predicted proteins | sample 1963571 | NCBI WGS metagenome assembly ULZY01 (sample SAMEA4835902, study PRJEB28245) | human gut metagenome | biome: gut microbiome; material: fecal sample | place: Denmark | collected 2008
ATCAAAAAAAGTTAATTTAAAAATATTATTTATAATAGTAATAGCTATAATTTTAACTTTAATTATATATAATTGTTTAGGTAAAGTAGGAATATTGCAAAAGCTGAATGAAACAATAAAACCAGAAACACCAGAATTATTTTCATATATAATTTATGATAATCAAGATGAAAAAAATATAAAAATGTTAATAGAAGTAAATGATGAAAAAGGAATAGAATATATAAAAGAATCAGATGGAAAAACAATAAATTGTAATGGAAAGACACAAGTATCATTAGATTATGTTGTAACTAAAAATAGTAATTTATCATTTACAGTAAAAGCAAAAGGAGAGCAAGAAATATCAAAAAATATAACTTTAAATGATGAGACTATAAGTAATAATTCTGTATCAATCAGCAAAATAAAAGACATTGAAGGCTATAAAATATTCGAAATAAAAAATAATCTTAGTTTAATGGCAGATAGATTTAAAAACTATTATAAAATAGGCGAAAATGGAGATTGGGTAGAAGGAACAGGAAAAATATCAACATTAGATTATGATTTAACCCAAAATGGTAAGGTAAATGAAGAAGACAGTACAGTAACAATTTATGCAAAGATAGTAAATGAAATAGACAAAGATAATAAAATAAATGATGTAGTTACTGTTAGTCAAAAATATGAAGTTAATACAGATTCAACCCAATCTTCGCTTGAGGCAGATAGTTTAATAGATGCTGTTGAAAAATATAATTTAGATGATGGAGAATATAGTGTAAAAGTAGCTGAAGAAACATATAATTTAAAAGTACATACATTTAATCAAAATTTAGAAATAGATGCTAACACAGAAATTGGTTCAGAAAATGATGTTGCAACAGAAAATGAAAATGCTAAAAGTATGGTAGTTTTAAAAGTAAATGGAGATTTAACGATAAATGAAGAGGCAAAATTAACAGCATATGCTAGTAAAAATGGTTATGGTGGACCAAAAGGAATGATGATTTATTGTACAGGAACATTAACAAATAATGGTACAATAAGTATGACAGCAAGAGGAGCTAAGGCAGAAGGACAAGATGTTTATTTATGGAAAAATAGTGATAATAGTTATGAATTCGTTCCAGCAGTTGGTGCTAGTGGTGCTGATAGTGCAACAATAACTACATCAGGTTCTAGCTTCTGGGGAGGAACAATTTGTGCAGTTGGAAAGACAGGAAATAATTCTATTAATAGACAAACTGCAGGAGGTGGCTCTGGTGCAGCAATAGCCAATGGAAGTGATTTATATGTATACAATTCTAAATCTGGGGCTGGTACAAGAGGAACATCATATTCTGGTGGAACAGGTGGTGGATCAGCATTAGGAGATACATATCATTCAGGCTATATAGCAGAAGCAGGAACTATAAATGGCGGAAAAGGTGGAAAGAGTAAGAGTAGTTATTTAGGAAATGCCGGAAGTGGAGCTGGAAATCCTGGTGGAACAGATGGAAATGTTGGCTCAAAAGGAAGTAATGGAACTGGTGGATTGCTTATAATATATGCCAATAATATAATAAACAATTCAATAATAGAATCAAATGGAAGTAATGGAGGAACAGGGTATTGGAATGCTGGAGGAGGAAGCTCAGGAGGCGGTTCGATAAACATATTCTATAAAGATAATTATACAGAAAATAATAGTTCAATAACTGCAGATGGTGGAATTGCAATGTGTGCTACTGGTTATAAAGGTGGTGCAGGAGGAACAGGTTCAATTTCAGTAGGACAAATATTAAATGGAACATATACAAGTACGTATACAAATTATTAAAAAATAAAGCTTTATTATACTAAGATAAATTATGATTAGTAGATAGAGCTTTTTTATTTTACACTATTTAGTTTTTCCAATATTTGACTTTTAACAAATTTTATAGTATAATAACCAAGACATTGCCAAAGGGCAAAAAATGAGATTTTTTTAAAACCTAAAAAGTTTAAATATATAAATAGAGAAAAGAAATAACAAGAACGGATTAAAAATTAAATAAAAAGGAAATTATTATAAGCAGAGAAGTTATAATAAATTATTTGTGCTTTCATTTTTCAATGGAAGAATTTAAACGATTAAAAGGATTTAATGAAATTCAAAATAAATTAATAAAAAGAAAGAGAGGAGAAAAAATGACACAAGAGAACTTAGACAAAAAGATAGAAGAAAAGACAGAAAAAGTAGAGAGAAAACCAGAGAGAAGAACAAGAGCACCAAGAAAAAATACAGTCGCAACAAGAAATACTAGAACAACAAGAAATACTAGAACTACAAAAAATGCAAAAGAAGAAAAAATAGAAAAAGGAGAAAAAGCAGAGGAAACAACAGTAAAGAGAGAAAGAAAAAACGAAAATAGAATAGGAAAAAGAATAGAAAAAAGAGAACCAAGAAAATCAAGAACAAATAATAATAGTGTATTCAAAAAAGGAAAATTAAAAATCATTCCATTAGGAGGATTACACGAAGTAGGAAAAAACATAACAGTATTTGAATATGAAGATGAAATAATAGTAGTAGACTGCGGATTATCATTCCCAGAAGATGATATGTTGGGAATAGATTTAGTTATACCAGATATAACATATTTACAAAAAAATGTAGATAAAATAAAAGGATTAATAATAACACACGGACACGAAGATCACATAGGAAGTGTACCATATGTATTAAAACAAATAAATATCCCAGTTTATGCACCAAGACTTGCAATGGGATTAATAAGAAATAAACTAGAAGAACATAAAATATTAAGAAGTTCTAAATTAATAGAAGTAATGCAAGGAGAAACAATTACATTAGGAAAAAACTTTAAAGTAGAATTTATAAGAAGTACACATAGTATACCAGATTCTGTAATGTTAGCAATAAAAACACCAGTAGGAACAATATTACACACAGGAGACTTCAAAGTTGATTACACACCAATAGATGGAAAAATAATGGACTTTGGAAGAATAGCAGAATTAGGAAATGAAGGAATATTAGCCTTAATGTCAGATAGTACGAATGCTGAAAGAAAAGGATTTACAATGTCAGAAAGTTCAATAGGGCCAGTATTTGATAACTTATTTGATGGATGCACAAAAAGAATAGTAGTAGCAACATTTGCATCAAATGTTCATAGAGTTCAACAAATAGTAAATTCAGCAGTAAAATATAAAAGAAAAATTGCTGTATGTGGTAGAAGTATGATAAATATGATAAATACAGCAAGAGAATTAGGGTATATAGATTGTCCAGAAGATTTATTTATAGACATAGATATGATGTCAACATATAATGATGAACAATTAGTAATAATTACAACAGGAAGTCAAGGAGAGACAATGTCAGCATTAACAAGAATGGCTGCAGGAGACCATAGAAAAGTAAAAATAACTCCAAATGACTTAGTAATTATTTCAGCAAATCCAATACCAGGAAATGAAAAATTAGTATCAAAAGTAATAGATGACTTAATGCAAATTGGAGCAGAAGTTGTATATAGTGCATTAGCAGATGTTCACGTATCTGGACATGCTTGTCAAGAAGAACAAAAATTAATATTTGCATTAGCAAAACCAAAATTCTTTATACCAGTACATGGTGAATATAGACAATTAATTGCACATGCTGAAACAGCTCAAAGTATGGGAATACCAGCTAAAAATATAGTATTAATGGAAAACGGAAGAGTTGTGGAATTAAGTGAAGATGAAATAAAACTAGCTGGAATGGTTCCAAATGGAAGAGTATTAGTAGATGGACTAGGAGTTGGAGATGTTGGGAATATCGTATTAAGAGACAGACAACACTTATCACAAGATGGGTTAATAGTAATAGTATTAACAATGGACTCTTCAACAGGAGAAGTAGTAGCAGGACCAGATGTAATTTCAAGAGGATTTGTATATGTTAGAGAATCAGAAAACTTAATGGATGAAGTAAAAAGTGTAGTAAGACATGAAATTAAAAAATGTGAAGAAAAAGAAATTAGAGATTGGTCTACAATAAAATCTACAGTTAGAGAAAACTTAAGAGATTATATATTTGTAAAAACAAAAAGAAATCCGATGATCATCCCAATCATTATGGAGGTTTAATTCGGAGGGAAAAAGGAGAAATAAACATGGATTATAAAGATTTAGCAAACTTAATATTTCCAGATGCAAAGGAAATATCATATTATGAAGAAAAATACCCAGAAAGGAATTTACCAGAAGGAGCAATAGTAACAAGATTTGCTCCAAGTCCTACAGGATTTGTTCATATTGGAGGTTTATATCAAGGGTTAATAGCTAGAAAATTAGCAAATCAAACAAATGGAGTATTCTTCTTAAGAATAGAAGATACAGACCAAAAAAGAGAAGTTGAAAATGGAATTATCGGAATAGTAAATTCTTTAAAAGATTTTGGATTTGAACCAGATGAAGGAATGATTTCTGAAAATGAAGGAAAAGGAAATTATGGACCATATAAACAAAGTCAAAGAAAAGAAATTTACCAAGCATATGCAAAATACTTAATTGAGCAAGGAAAAGCATATCCATGTTTCTGTACTCCAGAAGATGTTGAAGAAATAAGAGCTAAACAAGAAGCTGCAAAAATTAGACCAGGTTATTATGGAGTTTGGGCAAAATGTAGAACTATTCCAGTTGAAGAAGCTATGAAAAGAATTCAAAATGGAGAAAATTATATAATAAGATTTAAATCTCCTGGAAGAGAAGACAGAAAAATACAACATCATGATGTTATTAAAGGAAAGGTTGATTTCCCAGAAAATGACCAAGATATAGTAATTATAAAAGCAGATGGTTTACCAACATATCATTTTGCACATGCAGTTGATGATCACTTAATGCATACAACACACGTAATAAGAGGAGATGAGTGGTTATCATCAGTACCACTACATTTACAATTATTCCACGAGTTAGGATTTAAAGCTCCTAAATATGCACATATTGCACCAATTATGAAAAATGATAATGGTAATAAAAGAAAATTAAGTAAAAGAAAAGATCCTGAGGCTGCGGTAAGTTATTATGCAGAAGAAGGAATTCCGGCAGAAGCGGTTAAAGAATATTTATTAAATATTGCAAATTCTAATTTTGAAAACTGGAGAAGAGCTAATCCAGATAAAGCAATGAACGAATTTGAATTACAATTAAATAAAATGAGTGTTAGTGGTGCATTATTTGATATGGTTAAATTATTAGATGTATCAAAAACTGTAATATCAAAGATGACTGCTGAAGAAGTATATGAAAATGCTAATATGTGGGCAACAAAATATGATGCAGAATTAAAAGAATTATTAGAAGATAAAGAATATGCTTTAAAAGTTTTTGGAATAGAAAGAGGAAACAAAAAGCCAAGAAAAGATATTTCAAAATGGTCAGATGTAAAAGAAAATATTTCTTATATGTATGATGAAGAGTTTGCAAAAGATGAAAATGAATACCCTTATCAAGTTATAAATGATAAAGAATCAATTTCAAAAATATTAAAATTATATGTAGAAAAATATTATGATGAAAATGATGATAAACAAGCATGGTTTGATAAAATAAAAGAATTAGCTGGAGAAATGGGTTATGCAAAAGAAGTAAAAGAATTTAAAGCAAATCCAGATATGTACAAAGCTCATGTTGGAGATGTAAGTACAGTATTAAGAATAGCTTTAACAAAAAGAACAAATACTCCAGATATGTATGAAATTATGCAAATATTAGGAAAAGACAGAATGGCTCAAAGATTTAACAAAGCTATATAATTTATTATAAAAGTAGAGGAAAATTATGGAATATAATAAATATGAAGTAGGAGATATTGTTAGAACAAAAAAACAGCATCCTTGCGGAAGTAAATTATGGGAAGTTACACGAATAGGAGTTGACTTTAAATTGAAATGTCAAGGATGCGGACATATAATAATGTTGCCAAGAGAAAAGGCATTGAAAGCAATTACTAAGAAAATAGAAAAAGAAGAAAATTAAAAATAGTATTTGTTGAGAGGAAAAAATATATGGAAAAGAAATATCTTGTTTCAGAAACTACCAAAGAAGAAAGAAAAGAAATAGTGAAAAATGCACTAGGGATTTCTTTATTAGGAGCAGATATGCCAAGTGATGATGTTCTACAATTAGCTAAGCAATATATTGATGGTAAAATTGAAATTGAAGAAATTCAAAAAAAAGTATTAGAAAAATATACAAATGGAGGTAATAGATAATGAAAGATCCATATGTATATGAAGATACAGGAACATTAATAAATAAGTTGGGAATAAAAGATTATGAAAAACTTAGAAAAGCTGAATCAGATTTGTCTTTTGTTAAATTGTTAACTGTTGATGCTAATGTAGATTGCCATAAATTTGATTTAGAATATATTAAAAATATTCATAAATATGTTTTAGGCGATATTTATGACTGGGCTGGAGAATTTAGAACAGTTCCAATGGAAAAGCCAGAAGAAGTATTAGGGGGAGATACAGTTAGATATTCATACCCAAAAGAAATAATTCCAAAAGCTCAAAAGTACATAAATGAAATAAATAGTATAAATTGGAATAATATAGAATTAGAAGATAAAGCTTTAAAATTTTCAAAATTAATTGCTGGATTATGGCAAGTTCATCCATTTAGGGATGGAAATACTAGAACTATTATTACATATGCTTTTAGATTTGCTGAAGAGCATGGATTTAAAATGGATAGAAATTTAATTTTAGAAAATTTTGGTTATGTAAGAAATGCTTTAGTAAAAGCTTCTGATGGTGAATATTCAGAATATAAATATTTAACACATATAGTAAGAGACTCAATAAAAAATGGTCAAGAAAGTGTTGAAAATAATAATACAAAAGTAGCTAAAAATAAAGAGGAAAGTGAAGAAGAAAGATAATAGGTAACATTCTACAAATTTTGACATAGTATATAGTATAACATCATAAAAAATAAGGTGTTATATGGAGGTGACTTTTATGGAGCCACAAGAAGTATTTTACTGTAAAGAAAAGAAAGAAAAATGTAATAATAACAAATGCTTCGGTATTGTTACTATTATATTAGCAATAGCTTTAGCTTTTGTCGTAGGATTGTTAGTTGGTGCTGCTGCTATAGGTTCAGAAATCTTAGCATCTTTTGCTGCAATAATAGTATTAGCTGTAATTCTTGCATTACTTTTAATATTATCAATAATAATAATGATTTGTAATAGAAAGAAAGACAAAAAAGAAAAATGCTGTCACTAAAATTAAAAAATAAAAGTTTGGGAGAAATGGTATAGCCATTTTTTCCAAACTTTTTATTTTTAAATTCTAAATATATTTTTCTATTTCATTCCAAACATCATCCATATAAACTTTTCTTTCAGAAGAGAAAGGAAAAGTAGGAATATCTCCAATAGGGTTTAAAGCTTTTTGTAATTTTGTAGCTTCAGCAGATACTTTAGTAACTGCAATTTTATCAGCTTTATTAGCCAAAATTATACAAGGAAGACCTGAACGAATAACATAATCGTACATTAATCTATCATTTGCAGTAGGTGTATGGCGAATATCAACTAAAAATATTATTAATGCAATTTGTTTTCTATTGAAAAGATATTCTTCAATAAAATTACCAACTTGTTCTTGTTCTTTTTTAGACATTTTACTAAAACCATAACCAGGTAAGTCAACAAAATAGAACTTTTCATCCATATTATAAAAATTGATTTGTCTTGTTTTCCCAGGTTCACTACTTGTTCTTGCTAATTTTTTTCTATTTATCATAGTATTTATAAAACTAGATTTTCCAATATTAGATTTTCCAACTAAAACAATTTCAGGAAAATCATTTTTTGGGTATTGAGCAGGTTTTACTGCTGAAACTTCAAATTTTGGATTATTTATTATCATTTAAAATTTTTCCTCTCTTTTTATTTTTTAGGAACTATTTTTTCAGCTCCACCCATATATGGTCTTAAAACTTCTGGAATTGTTACACTTCCATCTTCATTATAATTATTTTCTATTACAGCGATTAGTCCTCTAGGTGTTGCAACAACTGTATTATTTAATGTGTGTAAGTAATAATTTCCTTTTTCACTCTTTACACGAATTCCTAAACGTCTAGCTTGAGCATCTCCTAAATTTGAGCAACTACAAACTTCAAAATATTTTTGTTGTCTTGGGCTCCAAGCTTCAATATCACATGATTTTACTTTTAAATCAGCTAAATCACCAGAACAACAATCTAATTGTCTTACAGGTACATTCCAGCTTCTAAATAAGTCAACACTTAATTTCCACATTTTATTGTACCATTCCATTGATTCTTCAGGTTCGCATAAAACAATCATTTCTTGTTTTTCAAATTGATGAACACGATATAATCCTCTTTCTTCTAATCCATGAGAACCAATTTCTTTTCTAAAACAAGGTGAATAAGATGTCATACATATTGGTAATTCATCTTTTTTAATTAATTGTTCTTTAAATCTTCCAATCATAGAATGTTCAGATGTACCAATTAAGAATAAATCTTCACCTTCAATTTTATACATCATTGCATCCATTTCTTCGAAACTCATAACACCATTTACAACATCACTACGAATCATAAATGGGGGAATTGCATAAGTGAAACCATTATTAATCATATAATCTCTAGCATATGCAAGCATAGCTTCATGTAGTCTGGCAACATCACCAATTAAATAGTAGAAACCAACACCGCTTGTACGTCCAGCAGATTCTTTATCTAATCCATTAAATCTTGCAATAATATCTGCATGATGAGGAATTTCATAATCTGGAACAGTTGCTTCTCCAAATCTTTCAACTTCTACATTTTCACTATCATCTTTACCAATAGGAACAGATGCATCCATAATATTTGGAATTTTCATCATTCTTGATTTTATTTCTTCTGCATATTCAGTTTCTAATTTTTCATTTTCTTCAAGTTTAGAATTAATTTCTTGAACTTTAGATTTAATACTTTCAGCTTCATCTTTTTTGCCATTTCTCATAAGATTTCCGATTTCAGCACTTAAAGATTTTCTTTCAGCTCTTAAATTATCTCCATTTAATTTTGCTTCTCTATTTTTTTTATCTAAATCAATAACCTCATCAACTAAGTGAAGTTTGTGGTCTTGAAATTTATTTTTTATGTTTTGTTTTACCACATCAGGGTTTTCTCTTAAAAATTTTATATCTATCATAATTTACCTCCAATTAAAAATATTAAAATTGTTACTTTAAATAATCTTTTTCAATATCTTGTGCTATTTCAAATCTATGTTTTTGACCTGTTATATTATCAGGTCTATCTATTGGGATTTCCGACAAAAACATTTTTTCAGGTCTTACCCAAAGTTGTCTTTTATCAGCTCTTTCATATAAAGGTTTATATACTACTATTCTTTCTGTTGTTTCTGAATCGTATGCAATATTTTCTACAAAATAATAGTTACCTTTAAAATGGCGATAAACTTTTCCAATTTGTACTTCTTTCATAATTGCCTCCAATATCTATAAATAATACAGATATTATATAATATTTTTGTATAAATATCAATAAAATGTGGAAAAATTCTAAAAAGTAGGGTGGCTTGAGTGAAAGTTTTATGAATTGGG
>ULZY01013536.1_pt1 | contig 9462 bp, 9 predicted proteins | sample 1963571 | NCBI WGS metagenome assembly ULZY01 (sample SAMEA4835902, study PRJEB28245) | human gut metagenome | biome: gut microbiome; material: fecal sample | place: Denmark | collected 2008
AATTACCGTCATCTTGTATAGATTCAAAGACAAAAGGAAATGAAGCCGCTACTGTCGTTGTAGGCATAGGTAGTCCAAAATTTTCTTGAAGTGGCATATCAAGAGTTGGTAAACAAGTTTTTAAACCTTGTTCTTGCTCGAATATCAACTGTGATCCACGAAGATTTAAACTACTTAAAGCAGACTTTATTTCTTTTATTCTTTTTTGTAATTCTTCCAAACTTTCAGCATAAGTAAAAAACACTACTGACATCAGTAGCATTTTTTCATTTTCACGATCCATTTTATTTGTTAGTTTCTCATAATCTTCTAATTGATTTTTGAGTACTATTTGATCGTTTCTATCTTTAGAATTAATAAACTTACTTCTAGTTTCTGTCATTCCTTTTTTAAGAGTTTTATTAACTTCTATATTATCCATAGGATTAACAGAAATCATCATACGAGTATTTTTAATGTTAGATAACATACCTAACCAACTTCCCCTAGCGTAAGATGGGAAAGTATCAATTATAATACTTGTAGCGTATATGTCGCCAAGTAATATGTCTTTTTCATTAAACTTCATTGCAATAGGTGCAATTTTTTCTTTTAATGTTTTTAAACTACTGTCTTGTCTAAATACTTCAAGTGATGAAGTAGGATTAAGATAGACAAATAGTAATTCTTTTATTTCATCAGTTTTAGCTTGAGATGAAGATAGACCTATATTAGATAATTGAGATATAATATCATTTATTTTAGATTTTAACAATTTAACATTGTCTTTATCTTCATCAATTAATAAATAAAATTCACGATTGTTTACTAAATTATTATTCATTATTGTATCAGCATATTTTATATCTTCTTCTAATAATTCTTTTTTAATTTTATCATCAGTATTTTTAGATAAATATAATAAGTTTTCTATGTGTTCTGATAAACTAATCGGCTTATCAAGAGCAAGTATTTTAAAAGGATATTCTAAACTTAATAATACTTTTCTAAATTGAAATATTTTAGATGTTTGTTCTTCATTAGAATATAGTTGAAGATTAATGCTATTTACTTTTATAATACCAACAACTTTGTCATTATCAAGATATAATAAATCATTCCAAACTTCTTTAAAAGGCAACCATTCAAGAATAGATTTATCAATCTTTTTCTTTTTATTCTTATTCAAAATAACCCCCAAATATTATGAATTACATATTCATTTTCATAGTGTTATAAGTATCATAGAAAATACTATCTTTATTATCAGCACCAACTTCAAATAAGCAATCTAAAATTTCTTCACTAGACATCTTTGTAGCTATTGAATAATCTACTATAATATTATCTATATTTTCTACAATTCCATTATAATATGGTCGCCAATTTTCATTCTTAACTTTGTTTTTGGTATATTCGTATATTTTTTCTTTTGCTTTTAGAAGTGTTATATACACTTCATCAAGATTCTTATTCATAAATTTTATAACCCCCTTAAATTTTTATTTGTTTTGTTTCTTCAAATTCCTTTTTGAAAGTAGGAACAGAAGTTTTAATGTTATGATTAATAGATAGCTCCTTATTATTAGTTATATTTATATTTTCTTGTTTTTCTTTATCTAAACCTTTATCATCATTAACTTTATTTTGACTATCTAATTTATCTTGTTTAATCATTTCTTTTAGTTTATCCTTAACTAAACTTTCTATTTCTTTTTCATATTGTTTTTTAGTTTCTTTTTTTTTATGATTTTCAATTATTTTTTCTTTGGTATTTTTGATATGTTTAGGTATATTTAAGAAATCTTTAACTTTATCTAAAAATGTTTTTTCAACTTCAATATCATACAAAGAAAAAGTAATATCTAAAATTTCTTTACGAGACATTTTATTATTCATAGTATAATCGACAATAATATTATTTAGTCCTTTAATAGTGTTCTCATAAGAAGTATTACTATTATCATTTAAAGCTGCTTTTGCTATGAATTTTTTTGTTTCTACAAGTTTATAAAGTACATCATCAACTTTATTATTCAATTACATACCCCCTTATACTTAAGAATTATATTTCTTATATTTTTTTTGACTTGTTCTAAATTTTAACATTTTAATTAGAATACTTAAAATATTACCATTACCATTAGGCATAGGTAGAGTTATTAAAAATGTAAGTATAGGAAAAAATGAGAATAAAAACACTTTTAATAAACCTTTACCAAATAATCTAGCTAATAAATAACCAACAAAGATTGATATTCCTAAAAAGATAATTTCTTTAACACCATAACCTTTAAAAATCTCTCTTTTAACTCTTATGTTCTTTGGTATTAGATACATTTATATTCCCCCAATCAACATTAGTTTTATATGTAGGTGTATCATCATTTAATGATGAATAACGATTATCCATAAAGTCTTTATATGTATCAATTCTTTCTGATAAAGATGTAGTAGTATCCATATTGACATTATCACTTATATTACCAGATAAATCACTTACTTCAGGATCAGAAGAAGATATATCACTAGAACTATTATCAGGACTTTCATTATTAAGATTACTATTAGAATTATTATCTTCATTGCTAGAAGCACTATTTGAAGCACTTTCTAAATTTGAAGATGAATTATCCATATTAGTATTAGCACCAGCTCCAGAACTATCACTATTTGAATTGTCGGTATTAGAGTTTGAACTTGTAGAATTATCTACTGTCTTACCATATTTAGACATAGCGATCATACTTGTACCTAAAGCAGCTAATGTATGTAATTCACTCATATTTGCACCAGCACCAGTATTTGCATTAAGTAATGCAGAAACTAATTGAGGAGATGCTATTATAAATAATAAAGCACCTATAACAATTAAAATAACTGACATTACATAATTTGTTCCAGATGATACTTGACCGAAAACATTAAATAAGATACCTATACATAAGTATTGAACTGTCGTGACTAAAAAAGTACCCATAACACTCTTGCACCAAACTTCAAAAGCGTGTGATTTGTTCGACACTAAAGAAGTACATACAAAAGGTGCTATGGCCTTATAGAGAGCTAACTCTATAATCCTTTTAGCAACTTGTATTCCTATAAAGAAAAGAAGTACTACAACTACTAAACCTACCAGAAATATTGGAAAAGTACTAAAGCTATATTTATAAACACCACTATCAAATAAACCGTCATCTTCAACTTCGTTATAATCAGCGGTAAACCAGTTTTCTATAAAATATTTTTTATGTTCTTCTTTCATCTTGTCATCATCAGCAAAAGCATTAAGTATCATTGATGACATACTAGATTCAAAAGAAGTAGCACTAGCAGTATTATTTGATGATACAGAAACGACATACTGTGTCATTTTAGAAGATAAATCATAACCCCAATTAAATATAGGTGGAATTAAAAACATCATAACGACACAGAAAATAATACCTTTAAACACCCTAGTAGGTGAGCTATTATCATCTTGATCTACAAAATATCTCATAATCAGTTCTAATATAACTTTTAATATTAACCAAGTACAAGCAACAATAATAGCAGATGAATAGATTTTATTTACATAGGGATTATCAAAAAATTTAAACTTCCATATATCATCAATTATTAAAAACATTCCGTCTAGTAGAAGTAATACACCTTTAGCAAGAAACCAGAAGATAGAACGGACAGCGTCCATTAACCAACTTGCCGATTCTTGTTGAACGACTAATACTTGTAGCATAATATTACCTATATAGTTTTAGTATAATCATTAACTAATTTGATTTCTAAACTTCCAATATCTTTAAACATTCTTTTAGTTATATAAATGGCGTTAGGTGTTAGTTTTCTTTGCCAAGCAGAATTTTTTGGAGACCATTTGAAACCACGAGACTTTAATTCATCTCTTGTTTTTTCGTCTGGCTTTTCATCAAAGAAAACTTTTACTCTCATATCTTCTTTATCAAAACTGACTTCGCCATTATCAAAATAATAACGACCTGTTTCTATGTTATCTATTTTATCTAGTGTTTGTAATCTATCTTTAACAGCTTTCATATTTTGATTAGAATTAGCAAGAACATAAGGTGGTAATTGTTCCGTTTTATTAAGTCTTGCTTTTTTATTAAAATCTAAATATGATTGATGTTTAGTTTGTAAGTATTCTAATTTTGCTTCTAGTTTTTCTCTAGCTAATGGATCATCAGAACTTATTGGCTCATTATATCCATTCTTATATTTTAATATTATTTCATCTTTTGAATAAGCATTTTTCAACATATTTTCAGTATTATCATAGAACTTATTTATTTTATCATTTATTTCATCTATTTTTTTATCCATTCTATCAGCAACTTTTTCAAACTTATTAGAATTATATTTTGCTGGTCCAGCAACATTAACAGGAACAAAATTAGCAGATATACTCAAATATTCATTATAAATATTTGTTATTAATTCTTTAAATTGTTCTGTCCTTTTTTTAACAATTTCTAATTGCTGTGGATTAAGAGTACGACTACTAAAAGTATCTATAAACTTTTTATAATCACTTTCAGCACTTTCTTTGATATGAGTACCACGATTATACATACTTTGATTATTACAACGCTCAATCAATTCATTATTTAATTCTATATTCATAAAACCCCCTTAAATTTTTATAAACCTTTATAATAACCAGATAACTTTTTATTTATATTTTCAATTTCAAATGTCTGTCTATCTATAATAGAATTAACATAAGCAATATCATTTAACTTTAAATCTTGTTTTATTAAAGTTCTTATATAATCAGACATAGAAATATCTAACTCTTGAGATCTTTTTTCTAACTTCTTTTTCAAGTCTTTTGAAATATAAAAAATAAATTTTGTATTATATCTTCTCATTTTTTTACCCCCTTAACTTTGCGACTACAATTAGTCTTTTATTACCATTATTTTTACAAGTAATTAATGTCAATATTTTTTCATTATCCACACTTTTAAAATAAGACATATCATCATCATTAATTGTATGTTTTTCTACTATTTCATAAATATATGTAGCTTTATGAGATACAATTTTAATCTTATCGCCTATACTGGAGTAGTGCAAACTTTGAAATGTATTATAAACACTATGACCGGCAATTATGAGATTACCAAATTCATCATCAATTCCCGCAGAAGTACTTAATGTTCCAACTAAACCCTTATCTAGTGTTTTCTTATCTGTTCCAGAAGTTATTAATCTTTGAATACCAGATTTTAATTCTATATATCCAAGATAATTGTTAGTTAAATGTATTTCTTGTTTTTTAGGTGTTTCTACAACTTCTTCTGTTTGTTCTTCTTTATCAGTAGGTGGTAGTGTATCTTCTTCAAATATTGTTTCAATTACTTGTTTTGTTTCCTTATCTATTTTGTAATTACAATATATATTTTTAAAACAAATAAGGGCTGATATTAAAATCAATATCAACCCTAAAATTTGTATAATTTTATTTATTTTTCTTTTTTGCATATATTAATAATCCTAAACCAAGAATAGCAGTACTAATTATAATAATTGAGCTAGTTAAATCAGTATTAAATGTTTTTGGCATTTCTACTTTTTCATTAGTCATAGTAGCTTTAACAACTTCGCCATTTTCTCTAATTTCAAAATACATTTTTTCAGTATTTAAAATATAATCAGGAGAAGCAGTTTCAACTTCTTTAATATAGTAGCGACCATATTCTAAATTATCAATAATGATTTTACCTTTTTCATCAGTTAATCCAGAATAGATTAATTCGTCAGTATCAGCATTATAAATTTCAATTTTAGTATTAGGAATAGGATTACTTGTTGATAAATCTACTTTAGTAAATTCTAAACTACCTTTGATTTTTTCATTTTTCATATTAGCTTTAACAATTTCGCCATTCTCATTAATTTCAAAATACATTTTTTCTTCATTTAATAAGTATGATGAATCAGAAGTTTGCTTTTCTAAAATATAGTATCTTTTACCATTAGATAAAGGTAAATCTTTAATGATAGCCATTCCTTTATCATCAGTTGTATAAGTACCCATTAAAACATCATCTTCTGTATAAATCTCTATGACCGTATTAGGTAGTGCTTTATCAGTAGAATAATCAGTTTTAGTAAATTCTAGTGTTCCTTTTGGTAGATAATTTTTTAATGTAAATGTTTTAGTAATAATAGGAGTATATTGATTCTTATATACTAATTCAAATTCATAAACATTATTATCTATTAAATGAGATAGAGAACTAGATACTTCTTTCAAAGTATATTTTTGAAGTTTCAAATTATCTAGTCTAGCATAACCGTTTTTATCAGTAGTAATAGTTCCAACTAAATTATTGTTTTCGTCATATACTTCAAATACTACATTAGGAAGTGGTATTGTTTCATAGGTATATTTACCATTTTCAATAACTAACTTTTCGCCAGTTTTCTTTATTTCAATAGCACCTTTAACTTCTTTATTTGTAAATTTTAATTCTAGTATTTTATCAAAATCATCACTACTAATAATATTAGATTTCTCATTAATACTAAATCTTAATGGCTCACTATTCCATAGATAACCATTAATTTTTTGATCCACTTCTTCAAGTTCATAATTGCCACTATTAAGTGGATATGGTGTAATTAGCATACCAGTATCATCAGTTTCAAATTCACAATAAGTTTTACTATTAGGGTAAGCTACTTTTTGACATACATACTTACCAGTAGATAATTCTTTAATTTTGAATTTTATACCAGCTATAGCAATTCTATTACCCGAATCATCAACTTTAATAATTTTTACTCTTGAAGTTATTTCGGCATTACTAAATACTTTATTAATAGTAGGACCACTTTCTGTTATAGAAAATTTATAATCATCAATCTTTTCAAAACCACTAGGTGCTGATAATTGTCTTAAAATATAACCCCCAAATGGTAAAGTGAAGTAAATTTTACCGTCGCTATCTGTTTTTAAAGTTTTGATTAAATTATTGTTGTAGTCATATATACCAAATTCAACATTTACTTCTGGTGTCATTATTTGAGTTTTATTAGAAGCTACAACTTTTGTTATTTCATATTTTCTTTCAATAACTTTATTGCTGATATTTATACTAACTAGTAAATTGTCTTTATCTAATTTAAAATAATATTTTTCAGTATTTAGAACATAACCTTTTGGAGCTTCAAGTTCTTTAATATAGAATACATTTAAACTAGGAAGATAATCACTTATTGCATAAGAATTACTATCAGTAGTTAAAGTAGTAATTAAATTATCATTAACATCATAAACACCAAATTTAGCACCAACTAAACTAGCTTGACCGCTTGGTGTAGTTGTACCAGTATCAACGTCAGTCTTAATAATTTCAACACGACCACCTTTAACATTTAATTTAACTTTTGCTACTACAGGATCGTGTACTCCAAATATTCCCATTTTTTGACTTTTACTATCTTTACCTACGAAAATCATTGTAGGATTAGAAGTGTATGTTTTCTTAATTAATGATACAGTAATCTCGCCAACAGCATTAGGAGTTATATTTAATGTATTTCCATTAATACTAGAAGTAGCATTATCACTTCTATAAATTTCATATCCAGATAATACACCAGTATTATCAGTAAATGATACTGTTTGACCTATGATAGCGTCTTTTGTTTCATTGTTAAAAGAAGGCATTGTATAATGTGAGTTTACTAAAGACATTATGGCATTTCTTTCTTTATTAAGATTTATAAAACTACCATTACCATATTTTTCAGTCCAGAACTCTACAATTTGACCGCCTGTTGTTTCCCAAATTAAAGATTGAGCCGCAGCTCTATATCTTAAAGTTTGGTGTCCTGGATAGTTGTATCCATAATATCCAATTAATCCAATCTTTTGATTTATTTCATCAGAGTATGGTGAGTTGATATAACCAATCGCACCGTCGTAATCGTGAATAGTAATATTTACACCCGGCTCTATACAATAAGCAACTTTACCATCTATATCATATAAATTCCACTGAGCTGACATATAAGGTTTTCCACCACCACGACGAGTATAAAAGTAATCATCAACTGGTGTTTGAACTAATGTAGCAGCAAAGACATTTGTAAAACCTACTAAAAATGAAAATGCACCAACTACTAAAGCTAGCACACTTTTTAAATTCAATTTCAATTTTCATTCCCCCTTTAATTAATATAAAAAAGCGACCAAAATTAATTGATCGCTTTAAAAAATTTATTTGTAATATTTATAAGTACCGTCATTATAAAATATTTGTATTTTATAACCAACCAATTTACCATTATATGCAAATTGTTTGCAAGATGTATTTCTAATATTATCTGTATCAGATAAAGCAATATCAATACTATCAGTATGACATTTGTTAAATTCATCAGCTTTATAATCTACAAAATTAACTAGATTATTATATTCGTCATCAACTTCAGGTACTTGTTCTATTACATCATTTGTTTTAGTTTCATTTTTATTTGAAATATTATTTATTTGTTTTTCTTCATTTTGATTGGATTTTTGTTTTTGTTCTGGAATAGTATTTTTTATTTCTTCATTTTGATTATTTATTACTTTGTTATTTGAAGTATTATTTTCTTTAACTTCTTCTTTAGATTCATTATCACTTATTATAGATGATATTATTTCTTCATCAATAATATTTTGCTTTTCTGTTTCTATATTTTCTTGAGCTACTGATTTATCATTTTTGAGTTTATTACTATTGTAATGAATACCCCTTATATAAGCACTTATAAAACCTATAAAAACAATTACTAAAAATACTTTTAAAATTTTTCTTAACATAAGACACGTCCTTTCTTTACAAACACTATAACGCACTTTTAAAAAAAATACAGCGCCTAAAATGAAATTTATATATATTTTTTTATATTTTTAATTCTTTTTCTGTTGAAATGTCATCTTTTATTGACTTTGAAGATAAAAAAGTTATCCTTTCAGCAATTATAGAAATAACATTATCTTTACTTTGCAATCTACCTTTGACACCAATTAAATCGCCCTTACGACAATGTTGTGATGTAGTTTCAGCAATGCCATTCCATATTGCAACTGGGAAGAAGTCTGTTTCATATTCGCCATTAGCATTTTTAAATGGTCTTTGGACCGCTAGTGTAATATTTGATACTTTTCCTTTTTCAGTTTCTTTAAGTTCTGGATTATTAACAATCCTACCTATAATTAAAGATTGATTCATCATTCGCATACCCCCTTAAATTCTAAATTTAATCTTATTTTTTCTAATTCTATTAGAAGCTTCTTTAATCTATTTTGATCTAAAGAATTTCTATATCTTTTTAATTTCATTTTTTTATAAAATATGTTAAGTAAATTTTCTACAAAGATAATATCATCTAAACCGTCGATTATCTTTTTTTCAACAAAGTAGTTATCAATATCTCTTTCTACTATTTTAAAGTACTGACAAG
>ULZY01013402.1_pt1 | contig 9132 bp, 5 predicted proteins | sample 1963571 | NCBI WGS metagenome assembly ULZY01 (sample SAMEA4835902, study PRJEB28245) | human gut metagenome | biome: gut microbiome; material: fecal sample | place: Denmark | collected 2008
AGGAAACCTTTTTTCTTCTTCTGTGGTGTTTCAAGAGAACCACGGATTCCTTTTACGCCAACGATGTAAAGACCGCTGACTTCGGCTTTGATCTCTTTCTTAACCGGGATCAGATCGAATACTTTCTCATCTGCGATGAGGATGCTGATCTTCGGACCAACTTTAGCTTTTACGATCGGAAGTTTGGAGCGGCGCATAAGCTTCGGTGTCTGGTCAATGACCATCTGTGGAAGTCCGGAATCTTTCAGTGGCATCCGCTTTTTATCGATGATCAGCATGGAAACTGTCTGCTTGTTGGCCTGGATCTGAGCCTGCTGTTCGTCCTGTTTTTTCTGAGCTTTCTTTCCGAAGAAGTAGAGTGCGATTACTGCTGCGATCAGAATAACGAGGATGACCAGAAGAACAATGGTAACTGTACTCATTTGAGAATCCCCCTGTATGTATATTTGTTTCGCAATCGGTTACATTACGTACAAAACATTTTAGCATTGTTTTCTTAAAAAGGCAAGATAAAAGAAAAGCGAAAAAGACAGGAGGAACGGTGGAAATTTCAGTATTTACAAGGTATAATGAATGTGCTGCGGTTTACAATACAAACCGCAGGATAGATGGATATTCAGATACAGACAATGTATTTATACACAACAGATGGAGGAAATAAAGTATGGAAGAGAAAAAACACCGGAAACCCAGACCGGAAATGGGAACTCCGGAGTATGAGGAATGGCGTAAACGTATGCTGCAACGCCGCAGAGAGAGGCTGAAACGGGAACGCAGGAAACGGCTGATCGCCATAGGAGTGGCAGCGGTACTGATCGCAGGTGGAGTGTCGGCAGGCGCAATTGCTTTAAGCAACAGGTTTGCTTCCGGATCAGACAGGAAAGTGGTAACTTCTGATACGAAAAAAGAAAATAAAACGGAAACGGGAACAGACTCCGGCGAAGCAGTTTCTACAGAGGCTTCCGGTGATTCATCCGGTGATACAGTTTCCGGCGATACTCTGGCGCAGGCGGATCTTCTGGCTCAGCAGTATGATTATGATAAAGCCATTGATCTTCTGAAAAATGATCCTGCTTATGGCTCAGACCAGAAGATGCAGGCAGCTGTAAAAGAATACGAAGATACAAAAGCAACATGTACAGCATGGCCATTGGAACAGGTGACACATGTCTTTTATCATATTCTGATAAAAGATACATCCAAGGCTTTTGACGGAGATTATAAAGAAGCGGATTATAACCAGGTTATGACCACGATCGATGAGTTCAATAAGATCACTCAGACCATGTATGACAAGGGCTATGTCATGGTAAGCATTAAAGATATGGCAAAAGCAGATGAAAACGGCAATATCACAGCAGGAGAGATCCTTCTTCCGCCGGGGAAAACGCCGTTTGTCCTCTCACAGGATGACGTGTGTTATTATCATTACATGGATGGAGATGGATTTGCCACAAAACTGGTTGTGGATGAAGAAGGGAAGATCCGCAACGAATATGTGGAAGATGATGGAAGTGTGTCTGTAGGTGATTACGATATGGTTCCGCTGATCGACCGTTTTGTGGAGCAGCATCCGGATTTTTCCTACCGTGGTGCCAAGGGAATCGTGGCACTCACCGGATATAACGGAATCCTGGGATACCGTACAGATGAGAGTTATGAAACCCGCCCGGCAGATCTGGACGAAAATAAAGTACAATGGCTCGATGCACATCCGGATTTCAGCCTGGAAAAGGAACGGGAAGGGGCGAAGAAGGTTGCCGATGCCATGAAAGCAGAAGGCTGGGAATTTGCAAGCCATACCTGGGGACATCAGAATGTTGGACAGATCTCTCTGGAGAAACTTCAGGCAGACACTGAAAAATTCAAAAAAAATGTAGATCCGCTGATCGGGGGAACGGATATCATTATTTTTGCTTTTGGAACAGATATAACAACAGAACCAGAGTATTCCGGTGATAAATTCGAATATCTGAAGGGACAGGGATACAATTATTTCTGTAATGTGGATTCCAGCCAGTATTATGTACAGATCCGGGACCGCTATTTCCGTCAGGGAAGACGAAACCTGGACGGATACCGGATGTATTATAATCCGGAACTTCTGGAAGATCTTTTTAACGCAAAAGATGTTTTTGACCCGGCAAGACCAACGCCGGTACCACCGATGGGATGATCGGATTTTGAAAGATACGAGGGGACTTAAAAGAAAGGGGCTAGTTATTTTATGAAGAAAAAAATTGCAGGGGTCCTGACAACAGTACTTGCAGCATCACTTTTTGTCAGTGGAAACGCACCAGTTACTGTTCAGCAGGATAATATGACCGCACAGTCGCAGGACAACGAGGATACGCAGTCAGATGAGGCAGATGCGGAAGATACACAGTCGGATGAGGCAGACGCAGAGGATACACAGACTGAAGTGGAGGAAGAAGAGGCTAAGGTAGCAGCAGATCCGGAAGACCGGCCGGCAGCAACCGAGACACCGGAAGAAGAGAAAGAGGCTGAAAAAGAAACACAGAAACGTGAGAAGTCAGAGGACACTTCCGGCAGTACTTCCTCCAATGAAAAGGCACTTCTCGCAAAGGCAAAGAAACTGGCTCAGCAGTATGATTATACAGGAGCGATTTCTGTTCTGAAGAACAACTGGAAATTTGCCACCAGTGATAAAATGCAGAAGGCAGCTGCTTCCTATATGAAAAAAAGAGATGCCTGTGTAGAGTATCCTCTTGAGCAGGTGACACATGTGTTTTTCCATTCCCTTATCGTAGACACCTCTCTGGCTTTTGACGGGGATTCTGATGAGGCAGGATATAATCAGATGATGACGACAGTCAGTGAGTTCAAAAAAATGATCCAGATTATGTATGATAAGGGATATGTTCTGGTAAGCCCTCACGACATGGCGGTAGTGAATGATGACGGAACCATGAGCAGAGGCAAGATCATGCTTCCGGAGGGCAAGATTCCTTTCGTACTTTCTGAAGATGATGTCAGCTATTATCATTACATGGATGGAGATGGATTTGCCACAAAACTGGTGATCGATGATAATGGAGACATTAAATGTGAATATAAAAAGGCTGACGGAACGGTTGTGACCGGCGATTACGATGTTGTGCCGATCCTGGATTCTTTTATTAAGGAACATCCTGATTTTTCCTACCATGGAAGAAAGGGGATCCTGGCAATGACCGGTTATGACGGAGTGCTGGGATACCGTACAGATGGTGCATATAAGTCAAAAAAGAACCTTCAGGACGACCAGAAAGCTTTTCTCAAGGCTAACCCGGATTTTGACTATAATAAAGAAGTAAAAGCAGCCAAAAAAGTGGCAAAAGCCATGAAAAAAGACGGCTGGGAATTTGCAAGCCATACCTGGGGCCACAGAAATGCAACTTCTTCTACTGCGGCTGAACTGAAAACAGATAACAAGAAATGGGAGAAATATGTAGCACCGATCCTTGGAAAAACCGACATGATCATTTTTGCCTTTGGCGCAGATATCGGCGACTGGGAAGGATATACCTCTGATAATGCCAAGTATGAATATTATAAGAGTCGTGGCTACCGCTATTTCTGCAATGTAGATTCCAGTCAGTATTTTGTGCAGATCACAAGTGAGTATTTCCGACAGGGAAGACGGAACCTGGATGGTTATCGTATGTATTATAATCCGGATATGCTCAGCGACCTGTTTGATGTATCTGAAGTCTGGGACGATTCCAGACCGACACCGGTTCCAGAAATGTAAGGAAATAGATTTTACAAAAGTATACAGAAAATGTTTATAATCTATTATGGTTAGAATATATGTGTATTTTCAGATGATTTTGATATGAAGGGAGTAAGATATGAAGAAAAAAACATATCTCGTTGTGCTTGCATTGTGTACAGCGCTGGCGATAACAGCCTGCGGCACATCTGCAGACAATAAAGGGGAAACAAAATCTACAGCAGAAACACAGGATACAGCCGATAAAACAGATTCAGCAGAATCAGGATCGGATTCAGATAAAAACAGCAAAGATACAGCTTCCGGAGATACAAGACTTGTTTCTGTGGATGATGTGAGCAAATATATAACGATCGGACAGTATAAAGGCCTGACACTTGATAATTCTGTAGAAGCTGTGACCGATGACATGGTTGATGGAAGGGTTCAGGAAGAACTTCAGAATAAGGCAGAGGAAGTAACAGAAGGTACGGTTCAGAACGGTGACATTGTTACGATCAATTACGTAGGAACCAAAGACGGAGTAGCTTTTGACGGAGGTACAGCCAACAATTATGAGCTGACGATCGGTTCTGGAACTTTTATTGATGGTTTTGAAGATGGAATCATCGGAATGAAAAAAGGCCAGACAAAAGATCTCGACCTTACATTTCCGGAAGAATATTCATCCGAAGAACTGGCAGGCCAGGAGGTTGTGTTTAAAGTTACATTGCAGAGCTTCAAACGTGCTCCCGAACTGACCGATGACTGGGCAGCCAAGAATACTGACTGTAAGACTGCGGAAGACTACAAAAAAGAAATCCGCAAGACACTGGAAGAAGAAGCAAAAACAAGCGCCCAGAATACTCTTCGTGAGACAGCATGGAACACAGTGCTCTCTGCTTCCGAAGTAAAAGAATACCCACAGGATGATCTGGATACGGCAAAAACAGAATTTAAGACTCTGTACGAAAATTATGCAAAACAGGGTGATATGACCCTGGAGGATTTTGTAAAGGCACAGGGCATTTCCATGGATGATTTTGAAGAGCAGAGCAGCCAGTATGCGGAATATAAGGTGAAACAGAACCTGATCGTGCAGGGAATCATGGATGCGGAAAATATGACACTTGAGGATGAAAAATCTCTTGGTATCCAGAACGAACTGATCAAATCATATAATGTAAAAGATATCGCGGCACTGGTAGATAAGTATGGCCAGGCAGCTGTGGATGAATCTATCGGACTGCTCCGTGTGGAGGACTTTATCATAGATAACGCAACCGTTGAAGAAAAAGTAACTGCCGGTGACACACAAGGTGTGGACGGAGATGATCCGTCTGTAGATGGAAGCAGTGCTGAGGGAACTGTTGACGAAGAGCTGGAAACGGCAGAAGCGACAGATATGGTTCCTGAGGAAGAACCGACAGAAGAGGCAGACAGCGCATCAGATGCATCAGCAGAATAACAAAAAATCACACGCATTATGTGATGCGTACAAAAAAGTGCGGGGCCCGGGAGAATTTCCGGGAACCGCTTTTTTGACAGTAACACATAAAAAGAAAATTAAGAGATTCTTTCGGGAATTACCATTGTATTTGAACATTAAATGCGGTATGATTAAGTTCAGACATTAAGGAAAGTTATAAATATATAGACGGGGATATAATCAAATGGACAAAAGAGTTTTGCGCGAGAGAATGCGCAGAAAGCAGCAGCAAATAAGACGGCGGCGGATGATGAAGCGGATAACCTGTGTGGTTGCGGCGATTCTTCTGCTGGTTTTTGTTGTTCGAGGAGTAATTTTACCAATCGTCAACCGTGTAGGCGGAGGAAGCAGTAAGGGTACGGAGACTGTGAATGTACAGGCGAATACAGCAGGAACTTCCTCAGATGGAAGTACGGAGGATGCATCTGCATCGGCTGATTCGGCTACATCGGATTCATCCGGTGACAGCAGTACAGATGCTGTGGTGATGCCGATAAAGGGCAGTACAGCAGGAGACAGACTTTCTGTTATGACACCGGGATGGCATGAAGACTCCACAGGAAAGTGGTATCAGAATCCGGATGGTACATATTATATCAATGGTTTTGCCGAAATCGACGGAACTACATACAGTTTTGATGAGAATGGTTATATGCAGACAGGATGGGTTGAGAAAGGTGTGAAGGATTATTACTTTAATGAAGATGGTTCTTATGATCCTTCCAAGAAACGTCCGATGATCGCACTGACCTTTGATGATGGACCGGGAGAGTATACAGAGACTCTTCTTGATACAGTTGAGAAATATAATATTCATGTTACCTTCTTTATGCTGGGACAGAATGTTGAGGGACGGGAATCTACTGTACAGAGAATGTTACAGCTTGGATGTGAGATTGGTAACCATACTTGGGATCATCCGGAGCAGACTCTTCCGAATATGGATCTGGATTCTGTTGTACAGGAATTCCAGAAAACAGATGACGAGCTGGTGAAAGCCTGCGGACAGGCTGCAACCGTGTGCCGTGCACCGTATGGAGCAATCACAGAAGAACAGATGGCAGCAGTAGGCAAACCGTTTTTCATGTGGTCCACAGACTCCCTGGACTGGAAACTGATGGATGCGGATGCGGATTACAATGAGATCATGAACAGCGATCTGAGTGATGGTTCTATCATTCTGATGCATGATATCCATGAGCCATCTGTAAAATGTGCTACTGAGAAGTTGATTCCGGAACTGGTCAATGAGGGATATAAGCTGGTGACAGTCAGTGAACTTGCAGCAGCTAAAGATGTTACTTTACAGAGTGCTTCCTATTCTGACTTCTGGGACAGCTCCCTTCAGGCAGGACGTGTTGCAGGATATGCAGGAAATTCCAGTGATTCAACAGACAGCAGTGATTCTTCTGACGGAAGTATAACTTCTGATGACAGCGCTTCTGCAGACAGTACCTCCGCAGATAGTACAGACGTCAGTGATGGTTCCACAGACAGTACAGTCAGTGACGGATCGGACGGTTCTTCTGATGGAAGTGGTGATGGATCAGATGGTTCCACAGACGGAAGCAGTGACGGATCGGATGGTTCTTCCGACGGAAACTATGATGATGGAAGCTACGATGACGGAAGCTATGATGATGGCTCCTATGACGATGGTTCCTATGATGACGGAAGTGAAGAATACTAAAGAATAATACCAGGAGACCTGAGTGACAAAATGTGTGTCATTCAGGTCTCTTTTTTGACTTTATACGACACTGTCGGATAATAGACACATATTATATGGGAGGGTTTTTCCTTGACTGAAAATAGGGGGATTGGTATAATTATAGAATAAAAAACTCCACTTAAAATTGGGGAATGGACGGTGGCAGAACTATAAAGGGAGGTACCTGAAAATGGGAAAGAAATTACAATTTACGGAGCTTGACCAGTATCTGTTCGGTCAGGGCACGAATTATGATATTTACAGGAAGCTGGGAGCACATCCGGACACGCAGAACCGGAAAAAAGGAGTTTATTTTGCAGTGTGGGCACCTAATGCACAGGCGGTTTCTGTTGTAGGTGAGTTCAATGAATGGGACACAAAGAAGAATCCCATGAAAAAAGTTGGACCCATTGGTGTTTATGAGACATTTGTACCGGGAGCGAAGATTGGACAACTGTATAAATTTTACATTACAGGTGCACATGGCGAGGAACTTTACAAGGCAGATCCCTATGCCAACGCTGCTGAGATGCGTCCTGGAACAGCCTCCCGTGTTACCGACATCACCAATTATAAATGGAAAGATGATACCTGGATGAAGAACCGTGAGGCCTTTGATCCGGATACAAGTGCCATGTCTATTTATGAGGTGCATCCGGGTTCATGGATGAAACATCCGCAGACTGCAGAGGATGAGGATGGTTTTTATTCTTACAGAGAACTGGCGCCGAAGCTTGCCCAGTATGTCAAAAAAATGGGTTACACACATGTTGAGCTTATGGGCATCGCAGAGCATCCTTTTGACGGTTCCTGGGGTTATCAGGTTACCGGCTATTATGCACCGACCTCCCGTTACGGAACACCACAGGATTTCAAATATATGGTTGATTATCTCCATCGCCAGAAGATTGGTATTATCCTTGACTGGGTACCGGCGCACTTCCCGAAGGATGCACACGGACTTGCCAACTTTGACGGAACTGCAGTATACGAGCATGCAGATCCGAGACAGGGCGAGCATCCGGACTGGGGAACTAAGATCTACAATTACGGACGCCCGGAGGTGAAGAACTTCCTGATCGCAAACGCTCTTTACTGGGTAGAGGAATGCCACGTTGACGGTCTCCGTGTAGACGCGGTTGCGTCCATGCTCTACCTGGATTACGGTAAGAAAGACGGTGAGTGGGTTGCTAATAAATACGGCGGAAACAAGAATCTGGAGGCTATTGAATTCTTCAAGCATCTGAATACCGTTGTTCTGGGAAGAAATCATGGAACTGTCATGATCGCAGAGGAATCTACCGCATGGCCGATGGTAACAGGTAAGGCAGAAGACGACGGGCTTGGTTTCTCCCTGAAATGGAATATGGGCTGGATGAACGATTTCCTGGAATATATGAAGCTGGATCCGTATTTCCGTAAATTTAATCATAATAAGATGACATTTTCCATGACTTATGCATACAGTGAGAAGTATGTTCTGGTTCTTTCCCACGATGAGGTAGTACATCTGAAGTGCTCCATGCTGGAAAAAATGCCAGGCGAACTGGATGATAAATTCAAGAACCTGAAGGCTGGCTATACCTTCATGTTCGGACATCCTGGTAAGAAACTTCTGTTTATGGGACAGGATTTTGGACAGCTCCGGGAGTGGAGTGAGGCCAGAGAGCTTGACTGGTATCTTCTTGGAGAGGAGAATCATCAGAAACTGCAGCAGTATGTCAGTGATCTTCTTCATATTTACAGGAAATATCCGGCACTTTATGGTGCGGACAATGATCCGTCTGCATTTGAGTGGATCAATGCCAACGATGGCGACAGAAGCATCTTTAGTTTTGTGAGAAAATCCCCCACAAGACGTAACAACATTCTGGTTGTATGCAACTTCACGCCGGTAGCACGTCCGGATTACCGTGTAGGTGTACCGAAGAAGAAACAGTACAAACTGATTATGAATGAGCAGGGACTTCTTCCGAAAGGCAAGGCATTCAAGGCAGAGAAGAAGAACTGCGACAACCGGGAATTTTCTTTTGCATATCCGCTGGAAGCTTATGGAGTCGGCGTATTTACATACTGATATTCCGGGTTGACAAATGTCTTTTTGGACAGTATAGTAAGCCATATAAAGGGGAGTAGCTGGCACGTCAGTGTTCATGATGTCGTCAATCTCGATGGGTATCTACCTGTCCGTATCGTGATGAAACAGCGAGACTTTTA
>ULZY01020611.1_pt1 | contig 9049 bp, 9 predicted proteins | sample 1963571 | NCBI WGS metagenome assembly ULZY01 (sample SAMEA4835902, study PRJEB28245) | human gut metagenome | biome: gut microbiome; material: fecal sample | place: Denmark | collected 2008
GTAGCACTTATGCTTTTTGTAGGCATTCCTATTCCGGGAACGGGAGCATGGACGGGAACACTTGCAGCAAGTTTCCTTGATATGGGATTTAAGAAGAGTGTAATAGCTGTTTTACTTGGAGTTCTTATGGCAGGAATAATTATGGGACTTGTAAGTGCAGGTGTATTTACAGCAATTTTCAGTTTCTTATAGAATATAACCAATTAGAATGTAATACATTATTTGATTTAAAATATAATCAGCCGGTGTTTTATGAAAATTTAACTGCCGGCTGATTGTATTTATAAAAGTACAAAAAAAACAAAAAAAGTGCTTGCATTATTATAAAAATATGGTATTATAAGAAAGTAATTGCTACGGCTTATTGGTCAAGCGGTTAAGACGCCGCCCTCTCACGGCGGAAACAGGGGTTCGATTCCCCTATAAGCTATTGTGTATATTTGTTTTGGAAGAGTGGGCTTATGTCCACTCTTTCGTTTTTGCCCTGGAATTAAAACAGGCAGAAGCAAATACACTACATACAACTAAATAGAAAGACAGGTGATGAATGAATGGGCAGAAGCGAAAGCTATGAGGCAAAAACTGAGCAGTTGATTCAGCCTTTAATTGATGCAAACAATTTTGAACTGGTTGATGTCGAATTTGTAAAAGAGGGCAGTGACTGGTATTTAAGAGTTTACATCGACAAGGATGGTGGAATTACAGTTGATGACTGTGAACTTATAAGCAGGGCATTTAACGAGATACTTGACAGAGAAGATTATATTTCAGAACAGTATATTTTTGAGGTCAGTTCGCCGGGACTTATGAGACCATTAAAGAAAGAAAAAGATTATAAGAGAAGCGTTGGAAAACTGATAGACATAAAGCTTTATAAACCGGTTGATAAGTGTAAGGAATTTACAGGAGTTCTTGATTCTTACGACAAGGATACGGTTACTATAAAGATGGATGATGATACACAAAAAACATTTGACAGAAGCAATCTTGCCATGATAAGACTTGCATTTTGTGAATAAGTTTGCCTGAGGCACAAGGAGGAAATAATGAGTAAAGAATTAATTACAGCACTTAATGCGTTGGAAAAAGAAAATGGTATCAGTAAGGAAGTTATGCTTGATACAATTGAGAAGTCACTTAAAGATGAGTTTAAGAACCAGTTTAATACAATTGAAAACTGCGAAGTTGTTCTTGACAGAATTACAGGTGATTTCCATATCTATGCCAACAGAACAGTTGTTGATACAGTTACACCGGCGGAAGAGATGGAAGAAAACCGCGGCAAGAAAGAAGCTGAAAAGTTTGTATATGGCAAGGAAATTTCATATGCAGATGCTAAGAAGATTAAGCCTGACTGCCAGATTGGTGATGTATTAAGAGTTGAGATTAAGTCAGAAGAATTTTCAAGAAGAGCTGCTAAGAGTGCTAAAGGAACTATCGTTCAGAAAATCCGTGAAGAAGAAAAGAATGCTATTTATAATGAATATCATTCAAAAGAACATGAGATTATAACAGGTATTGTTCAGAGAATTGATGATAAGGGAAATATTCTTGTTGATATTGGCAGAACACAGACAACATTAAAGAAAAATGAATGTGTTAAAGGTGAGAATTACCAGAGAGGAGACAGAATCAAACTTTATGTTCTTGAAGTTTCTAATGGTAATAAGAATAACAATAACGACCCTAAGGCTGACAAAGAAAAGTCTGGTCCGCTCGTAATACGTGTTTCAAGAAAGACACCTTACCTTGTAAAGAGACTTTTTGAGGAAGAAGTTGCAGAGATTAAAGACGGTGTTGTTAAGATTGTAAGCATCGCAAGAGAAGAAGGCTCAAGAACAAAGATTTCTGTTAAGGCAGAAGTTCCTAATGTTGATCCTGTAGGTGCATGTGTAGGTATTAACGGTGCAAGAGTTAAGGCTATTGTAAACGAACTCGGCAACGAGCAGATTGATATTATTGAATGGGATGAGAATCCTGCACAGTATATCGTTAATGCTTTAAGTCCTGCAAAAGTTGTATCTATATCAGCATGTGATGATGAAAATGGCAAGAAGGCTACAGTTGTTGTTTCAGATCAGCAGCTTTCGCTTGCAATCGGCAAGGCCGGACAGAATGTAAGACTTGCAGCAAAGCTTACAGGCTATGGCATTGATATCAAGAGCGAATCACAGATTGAAGATAGTGCAAAGCCAGAATCAGATGATGAGACAGATATAGATGATGATATGCTTGTATTTTCAGAAGATACAGATACACAGGCTGAGACTGACGCTGACGAAGTGAACGAATAATATAGACATAATCTTTAAAACCGGGAGTGATGAAATTGGGCACAACAAAGAAAATTCCACAAAGACAATGTGTCGGCTGTCGTATGATGAAGAATAAGAAAGAACTTATACGCATTTTAAAGACAGATGAAGGAATTATAATTGATGATACAGGCAAGAAAAATGGCAGAGGTGCATATATATGTCCTAATGCACAATGTTTAAAGAAAGCGATAGAAAATAAAGGTCTTGAGCGTTCTTTTAAAATGCCTGTTGATAAGGAAGTGTATGATAATTTGAAAGGAGTATTTGAGAATATTGAAGCAGGATAAAACATTGCTGATGCTGGGACTGGCACAGCGTGCGGGAAAAGTTGCCAGCGGTGAATTTTCAACTGAAAAGGCAGTGAAATCTAAAAAGGCATTTCTTGTCGTAGTTGCATCAGATGCTTCAGACAATACAAAGAAAATGTTTTCAGATATGTGCACTTTCTATAAAGTTCCAATTGCATTTTACAGTGATAAAGTTTCACTTGGTCATGCAATTGGAAAAGAGTTTCGTGCATCACTGGCAGTTTTGGATGAAGGTTTTGGAAAGCAGATACAAAAACACTTGGAAATTGGTATGGAATAATGCAGATGTTAAATTAAGAACATTGTGTTATTCGGGAAAGAGGTTAAATGGCTAATATGAGAGTTTATGAGTTGGCAAAGGAATTAAATATAACGACAAAAGATATTGCGGATTTGCTTGACAACAATAATAAAACATATAAGACAATGAGTGGTCTTAATGATGATGAAGTTGCAAAAGTCCGTGGAAAGTTCGGACATAAGAGTGGTGCGGCAGGCAATGCATCAAAACCAAAGAATGAAAAGGCAAATGAGGCAAAGATGACAGAAAACAATACACCAAAGAAAGATATAACAAAAGAACCTGTAAAGGATACAGCAGATAAGAAGTCACATGTTTCTGAGCTGTATTTTCCACAGAACAGTTCTAAGGGTGGAAAAGATAATAAGAATGTAAAGAATGATAATTCTGGTGCAAACCGTGGCAATGCACCAAAGAATGGTAATTCAGACAATAGAAATTCACGTAATGATAACCGTCCAAACCAGAATGGTGACAGAAATGGAGACAACAGAGGTTTCCGTAATAATGATAACCGTGGCGACAGAAACGGAAATAACAGAAATTTCCGTAATAATGACAACCGTGGTGACAGAAACGGAAATAACAGGAATTTCCGTAATAATGACGGACGTCCAAACCAGAATGGTGACAGAAACGGAAATAACAGAAATTTCCGTAATAATGACAACCGTGGCGACAGAAACACAGATAATAGAAACGGAGACAACAGAGGTTTCCGTAATAATGATAACCGTGGTGATAGAAACGGGGATAACAGAGGCTTCCGTAATAATGATAACCGTTCAAACCAGAATGGTGACAGAAATAATAACCGTCAGGGTGGATTTTCAAATCAGGGCAGAAGAAATGACAGAAGAGATTCGGCACCTAAGGATGATTTCCTTTTTGAGACAAAGCCTGATTCAAGAAGACCTGATTCAAGAAAAGATAATCATAAAAATGACCGCAAGAAAGATGTGGAAGTTAAAGAAAATCTTAAATTTGCAAACAGCCAGTTAAAGAAGAATGTCAAGAAAGAAGAAAAAGAAGAAGATACAATCAAACAGCTTGTTCTTCCGGACAGCCTCACAATCAAGGAACTTGCAGATAAGATGAAAGTACAGCCTTCAGTAGTTGTAAAGAAATTATTTATGCAGGGCAAAGTTGTAACTATCAATCAGGAGATTGATTATGATACAGCTGAGGAAATTGCACTTGAATTTAACTGTATCTGTGAGCATGAAGTTAAGGTCGATGTGATTGCAGAACTCCTCAAAGAGGATGAGGAACCGGAAGAAAAGATGGTTCCAAGACCACCTGTTGTATGTGTAATGGGTCATGTCGACCATGGTAAGACATCTCTTCTTGATGCAATCCGTGAGACACATGTTACAGATAAAGAATTCGGTGGTATCACACAGAAAATCGGTGCTTATACTGTAGATGTAAACGGTCAGTCAATAACATTTCTTGATACACCTGGTCATGAGGCATTTACAGCTATGAGAATGCGTGGTGCACAGGCAACAGATATTGCTATTCTTGTAGTAGCAGCAGATGATGGTGTTATGCCGCAGACAATAGAGGCTATTAACCATGCAAAGGCAGCTGATGTTGAAATTATCGTAGCAGTAAATAAGATTGATAAGCCTAATGCAAATGTTGAAAAAGTTAAGCAGGAACTTACAGAATACGGTCTTATTGCAGAAGACTGGGGCGGTTCTACAATATTTGTACCTGTATCAGCACATACTAAGGAAGGTATTGATGAACTTCTCGAGATGATTCTTCTTACAGCAGAGGTGCATGAGCTTAAAGCTAATCCTGACAGAAATGCAAGAGGTATTGTTATCGAGGCAGAGCTTGACAGAGGCCGTGGCCCTGTGGCAACAATTCTTGTACAGAAAGGTACTCTTCATGTAGGCGATAATGTGGCAGCAGGTGCAAGTTATGGTAAAATCAGAGCTATGATTGATGATAAGGGACGCCGTGTCAAAGAAGCTGGTCCTTCAACTCCTGTTGAGATTCTTGGTCTTAATGATGTGCCTAATGCAGGTGAAATAATTATGGCTATGGATAGCGATAAAGAGGCAAGAAATGTTGCAGAGACATTTATAAGTGAAGGCAAGAAGAAGCTTCTTGACGATACAAAGCATAAAGTTTCACTTGATGCATTATTTGAGCAGATTCAGGCAGGTAATGTAAAAGAGCTTGGTCTTATTATCAAGGCTGATGTACAGGGTTCAGTTGAAGCTGTTAAGCAGAGTCTTGTTAAGCTTTCAAATGATGAAGTTGTAGTTAAGGTAATCCATGGCGGTGTCGGTAATATCAACGAATCCGATGTTGTTCTTGCATCAGCTTCAAATGCAATTATTATCGGATTTAATGTAAAACCTGATAATCAGGCCAGAATCGTTGCTGAAAGAGAAAAAGTCGATATGAGACTTTATACTGTAATCTACAATGCTATTGAAGATGTAGAAGCTGCATTAAAGGGTATGCTTGAACCGATTTATGAAGAAAAAGTAATTGGTCATGTTGAAATCCGTCAGATATTCAAGGCTTCAGGAATAGGTAATATTGCCGGATGTCTCGTTACAGAAGGCCGTGTTACAAGGGATTCAAAAGTACGTCTCACAAGAGATAAAGAGCAGATTTATGAAGGACCTCTTGCATCACTTAAACATTTTAAGGATGAAGTAAAAGAGGTTAAGGCAGGTACTGAATGTGGTATTGTATTAGAAAACTTCAATGACATTCAGGAAGGTGATAAGTTAGAAGCATATATCATGGTTGAAGTTCCAAGATAGGAGTTAGAGAGTTTATGCGTAAAAACAGCGTGAAAAATACCCGCATTAACGGCGAGGTTTTGAAAGAATTAAGCAATATTATACGCAGTGAAATTAAGGACCCAAGAATCAACCCGATGACATCAGTTGTCGCGGTTGAAGTTGCTCCTGATTTAAAAACATGCAAAGCATATATCAGTGTGCTGGGGGATGAGATTTCACAGCAGGATACAATAAAAGGTCTTAAAAGTGCTGAGGGCTATATCAGAAGACAGCTCGCAAAAAATATTAATTTGAGAAATACTCCTGAGATTACATTTATACTGGATCAGTCAATTGAATACGGAGTAAATATGTCTAAGCTGATAGACGAGGTTACTAAAAAAGACAGAGAAAATGACAGAGAGAATGGTGACTTATGATATTAAGTGATATTTTAAAAGATGTTAAAAGTGTCGGAATTACAGGTCATATAAGACCTGATGGTGACTGCACGGGCTCTGTTCTTGCATTATATAATTACATTGTGGAGAATATGCCTGAAACAGATGTTGATTTATATCTTGAACAGCCGGGCAGTGAGTTTTACTATCTTAAAAATATTGACAAAATAAAAAATACACCTGAAGATAAGAAATATGATGTGTTTTTTGTCCTTGACTGCAGCAGTCTTGACAGAATAGAACCATTTATAAGCTGTTTTAACAATGCATCCAAGACAGTGTGCATTGACCACCATGTCAGCAATACAGGATTTACAGATTTGAGTAAAATTGAACCACAGGCAAGTTCAGCATGTGAAGTTTTATATGGTACTATGGATGCTGATAAAATCAGCCGTAATGTGGCAGAATGTATTTATACAGGAATTATTCATGATACAGGTGTATTTAAATACAGCTGTACATCAAAGAAGACAATGGAAATTGCCGGCGAGATGATGGAAAAAGGAATTGATTATTCCGATATTATAGATAATACATTTTACAAGAAAACATATGTCCAGAATCAGATTCTTGGAAGGGCACTTCTTGAAAGCGTATTGTTTTATGATGGAAAATGTATATTTACTACTGTCACAATGGATGAGATGGAATTTTATGGCGTTACAGGCAGAGAACTTGGAGGCATAGTTGAACAGCTTCGTCTTACAGATGGCGTTGAGGTTGCGATATTCCTTTATCAGACAGGTGAAGAAGAATATAAAGTAAGTCTTCGCTCAAAGAAAAAAATCGATGTTGCAGCAATTGCAACACAGTTTGGCGGCGGCGGACATGTGCGTGCTGCCGGATATACTGCAAAAGGTTCGGTATACCAGATAATAAACAGTATAGGCGAATTGATTGAAAAGCAGTACAATGCAATGTGAATTAGCATATAAAGGGGATTTATGGACGGTATTATAAACGTATATAAGGAGCCTGGTTTTACATCACATGATGTAGTTGCAAAACTGCGTGGCATTCTTCATATGAAAAAAATCGGTCATACAGGTACGCTTGACCCGGATGCACAGGGAGTTCTGCCTGTGTGTCTTGGAAAAGCAACAAAATTATGCGGCATGATTACCGATTGGGGAAAAACTTATGAGGCGGTTATGCTGCTTGGAAAAACAACAGATACTCAGGACATATCAGGCTCTGTTTTATCTGTCAGTGAAGTAAATGCTGATGAGAGAAAAATTATTGACGTGATTATATCATTTGTCGGAGGATATGAACAGGTTCCACCTATGTATTCGGCATTAAAGCATAATGGCAAGAAACTTTATGAGCTTGCCAGACAGGGAATTGAAGTTGAAAGAAAATCGCGTCATGTTGATATCGGATTTATAAAGATTAATGAAATGAATCTGAATGATGATGAAAAGACAGTCACATTTACAGTTGCATGTTCAAAAGGAACATATATAAGAACTCTTATTGATGACATTGGAAAAAAACTGGGCTGCGGTGCATGCATGCTAAGTCTTAAAAGGACAAGAGTCGGACAGTTTGAAATTGATGACAGTCTTACATTAAATCAGATTTCGGCACTTTTACTAAAAGGTGAACTTGGAGAATATATAATTGCAGCTGATGATGTGTTTGATTATCCAAAACTTTCAGTTGATTCAGAATATAATAAACTGCTGTATAACGGTAATAAGCTGCCGGTTGATGCAGTACGTGAAATTGAGCGTACACTGACACAACAGGCAGAACAAAAATATCGTATATATGATGAAAATGGTATTTTTATAGGAATTTATGAATACATTGATTCTATGCTTGTACCTGAAAAAATATTTTACAGTGGTGAGCATGATGAAATGTGAGGTGGCTCGGATGAAGTATATTCATGGCACAGAGGATTTTACACTTGACAAAGATTCAGCAGTTACGCTTGGCAAATTTGATGGTGTCCATATGGGACACCAGAAGCTTATATCAATTGTAGAAGAAAAAGCAAAACAAAATAATATATTGGCAGCGGCATTTACATTTGACAGAATTCCGTTAAGTATCTGTCCGCAAAGACAGCAGCATTTTATAACGACAAACAGTGAACGTCGTGCATTTATGGAGAGTCTTGGAATTAATGCCCTTATTGAGTATCCGTTTACTGAAAAACTTATGAATACGGATGCCGGGGAATTTATTGAAGATATAATAATAAGAAAACTGCGTGCGAAAGTAGTGGTTGTAGGAACTGATTATCACTTCGGCAAAGGCAGGAGCGGTGATGCAGATATGCTTGTAAAATGTGGTCCTGAATATGGTTTTGAGACGATTGTCGTTGAAAAAGAAAAATATCAGGACAAAGAGATAAGCAGTACATATGTAAGAGAAGAACTGGTGCTTGGACATATGGAAACTGTTAATGTTCTAATGGGAAGACCATATTCTATTGAAGGAATAGTGTGTCCGGGTAATCAGTTTGGAAGAAAAATTAAGATTCCTACTATGAATATTTATCCGCAGGAAAGCAAGCTTCTGCCGCCAAATGGTGTCTATGCATCAATAACACAGATAGACGGAAAAGAATATGGCGGTGTGACTAATATAGGAACAAAGCCTACGGTGAGTACAGATCAGGTTATTGGAGTTGAGACTAATCTGTTTGATTATGAAGAAGATGCATACGGAAAACATATTAAAGTAAAACTGCTTCATTTTATACGTCCGGAGATGAAATTTGAGTCAATAGAGGCTCTTTCAAAACAGATGGAAAGTGATGCACAGTTTTCAAAAAGCATGCTGATGCTATAATAAATGCTTGCAATTATGATTTTTTTATGATATAGTAGCAAGGTATGTGAGCCGTTATTCAGTTTCAGGACACTCCGACCTGATTCTTAGTAACAGGCGG
>ULZY01039698.1_pt1 | contig 8756 bp, 6 predicted proteins | sample 1963571 | NCBI WGS metagenome assembly ULZY01 (sample SAMEA4835902, study PRJEB28245) | human gut metagenome | biome: gut microbiome; material: fecal sample | place: Denmark | collected 2008
CGGCTGATAACAGAATCCGGAACACCTGCCAGCTTGGCAACCTGAATACCATAACTCTTGTCAGCACCGCCTTTGACAATCTTTCGAAGAAAAACAATATCGTCGCCCTTTTCTTTGACTGCAATACAGTAGTTGTTCACTCCCGGAATCTTGCCTTCCAGCTCAGTCAGTTCGTGATAGTGTGTCGCAAAAAGAGTCTTCGCACCGCAAAGTTTTGTATTGCTGATATGTTCGATCACTGCCCAGGCGATGGCAAGTCCGTCAAATGTACTTGTACCACGTCCGATCTCATCGAGGATCAGAAGGCTTTTTGCAGTAGCATTACGGAGAATATTTGCAACCTCTGTCATCTCTACCATAAAAGTACTCTGACCGCTTGCAAGATCATCAGACGCACCCACACGGGTAAAGATACGATCCACGATACCGATATTTGCTTTTTCTGCCGGAACAAAGCTTCCGATCTGTGCCATCAGAACGATCAGTGCCGTCTGGCGCATGTAAGTAGATTTACCAGCCATATTCGGTCCCGTAATAACAGAAACACGCTTTTTCTGGTTGTCCAGATATGTATCATTCGCAATGAACATGTCATTTTCAATCATCTGCTCAACGACCGGATGGCGTCCGCCTTTGATGTCAAGGACACCATTTTCGTTGATCTTTGGTTTCACGAAATTGTTGCGTTCTGCCACAAGTGCAAGTGAAGCAAATACGTCGAGCGCTGCAACTGCTTTTGCAGTCTTCTGGATACGTACAACTTCCTGACCGACCTTTTCTCTTACATCGGCAAACAGTTCATATTCCAGGGCATAGAGACGGTCTTCCGCACCAAGGATCAGATCTTCCAGGTCTTTCAGTTCCTGTGTAATATAACGTTCTGCATTTGCCAGGGTCTGTTTACGGACATAGTTGTCCGGAACCTGGTCTTTGAATGAATTAGTCACTTCCAGAGAATAACCGAATACACGATTATATTTGATCTTGAGGTTCTTGATACCGGTACGTTCTTTTTCTCTTGCTTCAAGTTCCGCCAGCCATTTCTTGCCGTCTGTACGGGAACGACGGTATTTATCAACATCCGTATTAAAGCCCTCCCGGATGATACCTCCGTCTTTCTGTGCAAGCGGCGGATCTTCTACAATCGCACGTTTGATCAGATCCGTCACATCTTCCAGCGGATCCATATCTTCATAGATCTGCTTCAGGACAGGCGATTCAAAATCTTTCAGAATCTGACGAATAAACGGAAGCATTTCAAGCGAAGATGCAAAAGAAACCATATCTCTCGGATTTGCGGACTGATAGCTGATACGGCTGACCAGTCGCTCGAGATCATAAACAGGATTTAAGTATTCTCTGATTTCTTCGCGGAGCATCGGTTTTTGTGTCAGTTCTTCAACTGCTGCCAGTCTCCGGTTGATCTCCTGAGCATCGATCAGTGGCTGCTCTACATAACCACGCAGTGTACGGGCGCCCATCGCAGTCTTTGTCTTATCCAGAACCCACAGAAGAGATCCACGTTTCTGTTTTTCGCGAAGTGTTTCTACAAGTTCAAGATTTCGTCTTGTAGAACTGTCAATCAGCATAAATTTATCTGCGGTATACGGGTGGATCGTTGCCATATGTGACAGCGCTGTTTTCTGAGTCTCGTTGAGATACTGGAACAAAGCGCCTGCTGCGATCACGCCGCTGTCATAATCCTGCAGTCCCAGTCCTTCCAGTGTATTTACATGAAAATGTTCTTTCAGAGTACGCTGGCAGAGGCTGTCATCAAAATACCAGTTATCCAGCGGAAAGATGCAGATTCTCAGGCGTTCTTTTAAATCTTCTGTATCAACTCCGCTCATAAAAAAGGCGTCATTACAGATAATTTCTGCCGGAACGAATTTGTTGATCTCGTCAAGCAGTTTCTGTGGTCTGTCTACCTCAGTGAGGAAACAGTCACCAGTCGTAATATCTGCAATGGCACAGCCAAAATGGTCTTCGAGTGAAACGATCGACATCAGATAGTTGTTTTTGGATTCATCCAGTGATGTGGCATCCAGCGTTGTTCCCGGTGTTACCACACGGATAACTTCACGCTTTACAAGTCCCTTTGCTTTCTTCGGGTCCTCGACCTGTTCACAGATTGCAACCTTATGCCCTTTTTCGATCAGTCGTTTTATATACACTTCGGATGCATGGAACGGAATACCGCACATCGGCGCACGTTCTTCCAGTCCGCAGTCCTTTCCGGTCAGTGTCAGTTCCAGTTCTTTAGATACAAGAAGTGCATCGTCAAAGAACATTTCATAAAAGTCACCCAGCCTGTAAAAAAGCACACAATCCTTATATTTTTCCTTTGTTTTGCAGTATTCCTGCATCATCGGTGACATGTTCTTACTACTCATAAAACTCCTTATTTATGCGGCTTTACACCGCCTTTATCTTAAATCTGACCATGTTTTTGACACAGTAAAAATTAGATTAATAACTGTGTGTAAACATGGCCAGGTAGTGGTTAGTTACATCTTTGAAACTTATTAAGTTTAACATAAATAGACACTGGGTTCAAGGTGTCGTGATGAGAAAATTTTTCTTGCTATCAAAAGTGTGATGAACTCACGCTTCTGGAAAGCAAATATCATCTTATATAAGTTTACCCATGTAAGATAAGTAGGTAATTGTCCACACCTTAATCTTCTAAAATAAGCCGTCCATATTAAATTTCTCCAATTGTTAAACCAACAGTCTAACAATTGAAAATCAATACATCTCATGTCTATATAAATTATATTTTAATAAATTCTTTTCATTTTCATAAATTTCATTAAAAAAATTTATTCCTTCTCGTATATACTCAGATAGTTCATTATTTTTATCTTTATCTACCAATAATTGTACAAATTTCTTTTTATCTTCTTGGGTTCTCCCTATAGTGTCACTATCCAAATTTAATACTATCGGCAAATTTTGATTAAATGTTTTTGTCATATCATATTTATCTTTATTAAGATACAATTGACTAAGAATATCTATTGTAGTCACAATATTATTTTCTTCAAATCCCAACAATAGAGGCACATTTATTTTCCCATCATCATACTTATCTAATTTAGCAGAAAGAGTATTAACTTCTTTCTTCAAAATATGAATAGATAAAAGCATTGTTGTCATTATTTTTCCTATTCTGTTTGTAAATATTCCCCATATACCTGCAGTGATATTTTGTGTGCAAATTGTTTTAAAATATGTTTGCTCATTTTCCTCCAGAAGAAACATTCCTAATACTTCCTGTGTTTTACTTCCATCAATATGGTATAAATACAATTTGATTGGTAATAACTGTACTTTTTTTAAACAATCATTTGGAGTTTTGCATATTCTTATTCGATAAGCAATCGTTTTCCAAAAATCAATCACAACATACCTGTATCCATCAATATCATCATATTGAAAGAATGAATTAGTTCCTATTTCTGATAACCGATCTATCATCACATAATAATTACCGTCAATTATAATATCAACAATCTCTTGTTCTGTATTTCCTAAAATATAATCAACAATTTCTTGATATTCTTCTTTGTATTCTTCAATATTGTTGATATAACAATACCATTCATATGCCATCTTTGCCATAACTTTTTTATAGAATATTCAACTGTTTTCGATTAATTTCATTCTCTAATATTTCTTATCTTCTTCTCACACGTCCCATAAGTAATTCCTAAAATCTTCGCAAGTATAAACAAATTCGTGCCTTCCATATACTTCTGATAAATAAACGTGTTCCTGAGAATTGTGCTTGTCACATCACAATTCCATTCATGTTTCTCCCACAACAACGCAGACACTTTTCTTAATTCATCGGCAACATACTTACTGGTAAGTTCTTTTCCAGTTCTGGAAGTAAAAATTATTTCTTTCGAGGTATCTTCTCTTTTCTTACGATTTTCAAGTAATTCCTTTATTTTTAGTTCCATTGGAATAATTCTCTTATGACTTCCTCTGATTTGAAGAAAATTATTTTTCCAGTCAATATCTTCCCAATTCATTAAACATGCCTCTTTAATTGTAATCCCTGAATACAATAACAATAAAAACAAATCACAATATCTTCTTCCCTGGCAAACTTGTTCGAATATCTTTATTTCATCCTGTTCAAGATAATTTTTTTCAACCAGTTGTTTATGTTCAGAATATATTTTAATGCCTTGCATTGGATCATATGACACAGATCCGTTTTCACATGCTCTATAAAAAATTTTCCGTAACATATTAACAATCTGCCTATATGTGCTCCATGAATATTCCTGTTGCAATTCATTGATAACAGATTGTACTTTTGCTGGTGTCACTTCGTTTAATGGCATGTTTGCCAAATATTGACTAAGTATTCTGTAATGATAATCATAATTTTTCAATGAATCTTCCTGAATATGTCCTGCCCATTCTATTCTCAGCATACTATAAATTTCATCTATTCCACATAAACTAATGTCTTTCTGTTTTTTACTATATTTTTTGTGCACGACCCTTGCTTCAGATGCTGTTTTTACATAAAAGCTTTTAGAAACTCCATTTCTATATATTCTTACCTCATAGCGTCCATCTTTGCGTTGATGAATTCCTCTTCCAAGTTCTGTTCCTTTCAAATCTTTTCCCATCCGAATGTCTCCTGTCATTTTTGATTAAATTACCCCTTCATAATAAAAGAATAATAAATTCCATAAAATTCTGTAAAAAAATCAATTTTTTAATGAACTTCATGTTGACGCAATATAAATTCATCAGACAGACGCGTATAATGCTGCGTCATTCTTATTTCTGCATGTCCTGTGATTTTTCCAATCATCACAGGATTCATTCCTTTTTCTACGCACTTTGTTACATAAAAATATCTGAATAGGTGAGGATGGATATGTATAAACTCTGATTCCCGATTTTCTGACAGAGCCATCTGCTTTTCTCTTCGATTTATACAATCAGATATTCGTTTGCATTCCTGTGTTGCATATCCCGGTAAATATGTTTTTCCTGGAGATGTCGTAAAAATCAAATCTGGAAAATCTTTCAATAGTTCATTTTTTATTCCCCATTTTCTACCCCATCGCTGTTTATCTGCAAGCTGTTTTGTCTTCCATGCAGCAAATGCATTCACTGTTTCATCTGAAATAGGTACTATACGATAACTGGCCTGTTTTTTGGGTGAAGTAATCTGTGCTACCATTTTAGAACTCTCCATTTTTCTTCCTTTAGAATCATAATATTTTTTTACTTTATTAACTGTCTTATCAATATAAATACATTTTCTTTCTAGATCGACATCCTTCCACTCCAGAGCACAGGCCTCTCCAATTCGGAGTCCTGTTCTGGACAGGATATAAAACAATTCATAATATCTTGTATGTCTGCACACATCTAAAAATCGTTGAACATCCTTTTCAAGATTCTGACTTTCTTCTCTCTCGATTATTTCCTGATGTGTTCTTTCTGTCGGTGCCCGCATTCCCTCACATGGATTATACAAAACAGCTCTAACTCGATATGCCATTGAAAACATTACCTTTAATATTGTAAATGTTTGTTTGATTGTTGCCGGTGCATAACCATTTTCCTTTAGTACACATATCGCACTCAGAATATTATTTGATTTTATATCTATAACTCTGCAATCTCCGATTAAAGGCTGAACTCTTTTAAATCCATCCCAGTAATTTCTTATAGTTGTTGCCTTTAATACCGGCACATTATATATTTCCATCCATTGCTCAAACCATTCCGTTACAGTCATACTTATATCCCATTGTGAAGTTCCTGCCAGAGCTTGATAAGTACTTACTTTATTTTTCAACACTTTCAGATTCCGATCATATAATGTAATTTCTTTTTTACTTCCTTTTATATGAATCCTACCCATGTATCTGCCATCTTTTCTCTGCGTAATTCCTCTTCCGAGTTCTTTACCGTTTAAATCTTTTCCCATTTTCAGCCTCCATATATTTTTTACATATATGATAACTTGCTTTTCCAGGAACAAAAAAGACAGAGGGTATTCCATTCATCAAACACCTTCTGTCTGTATTATAGTATCAATTTCAAATTTTTAAGTTACTAAATTTTGATTTAATGAATTATAGAATACTTCTACTATATTCATATTTAAAGCATCTTACTGTATATTGCCCTAAACCTTTCTTCTTAAAGAAATTCCGGTGGAAGATCGTTTCTTTTTTTAGTTGAACGAGTATAACTGTAAATACCCGATTTTTCATTAAATTCGTATGATATAATAAAACGATTATCTTTAAGTGCATTTAACAATTGCTTATGCTCATTATTCGCTGAAATCCTAGGACGAGTTTTGTTGTCTAAAAGTTTACTTACTTCTTCATATCCTGCAATAATCAATGCTTCCTTAATCCTGTCAGGTTTATATTTTTTAATTATTTCACACAAGAGAATAACCTTATTTGTATGTTGTATATTATCAGAAGTGAGAATTTTTTTAAGAATATTGAAATCAATATTCTCCATCGACTCTACAACTTTATTCATTCTGGAATCTGATAATTCAATAATAGCATTTTGAACTTTCGCAGAATATAAGAAAAACTTTTCAAGCAATGGAATAAATTCATCTTCCGAAAAACATTCCCCTAAAATATACGCAATTATATCATCACTATAATCATGATCTATCACCTTCAAAGTAGTCGGCAATATATCTATTAATTGCTTAGCATCTTCAATTTTTAGTATATCCCATGTAAGAATTTCTTCTACTTCATCAATTTCAATATATTTCTGAGACATTATTTCACAATACTCTCTCAGATTTTTTTCAATAAAATGAAGTACGCAATCTGGATAACATTGCCGCAAGCGCCGTAGATTAGATATATTCATTTGCAGTTTACATTCATCAATGAGAATTTTTACTTTAGCTTCATCCAGGTCCATAGCACTAAAGTCTGTCAATACTTTTCCTTGCGCAGAAACTATACTTCTATAATGTGTATTTACAATTTTATTACTTGCTTGTATACATTCTGCAAATTGCTGTATTATATTCTCATCATAATCTACCAATGAAAAATCTAACTCATTTGAAATTTCATTAATAAATCTAATCAATACATCTGTTAACGATTGTTTTGAGAAATATTCACATATATTTTCTGCCGATTCATCTACTAAATGTCTGTTTAATAAATTATCTCTGCAGTTCTCATCCATTACCTTACTCAAATCATGTAATACCGTTTTTAATAAAGAAATGTACATTTCTTTTGTTTCTTCATTCACTTGCTCTGAATTCAGAATATAAAGAATAATCTCTTCATCATCAACTCCCTCTGTAGACATAGCATTTATAATCTCTATAGTGTTATTGAGATTGCTGCAAACATATTTACATAATGGTTGATCTTTCTTTGACATAATATACTTTCAAGCAATTTGAAGTATAGAAAATTATTCAATTTACCACGAATTTACCACGATTGAGTGAGCCTTGATATGACAATAAAATAGCACTAAAAAGACACCCTTAACACCTAAGCGGTGTCTTTTATTAAAAAGCAGTCAATCCTAAGACTAACTGCTTTGTGTGTATGGATATGAAATTGTCAAACTGGAATTTCTTGCTATTTCCCCAATATACTTGATAAAATAGCAAGTGTAATCATTTCAATACGGCTTGATACAGCATATCATAGTGGATATAATGCATTATCTAAAAATAACATTTTACTTAGGCACATCTACTGAGTAGCTTAGAAGGTCACCTCTTTTGTTACTTTGTAAGTCATTGTAATACCACATATACATAACTGTACCATAGACCTCATATTCTATTATCCCATCTGGCTTTTGTCCTTCTACCTCTAGGGAATAAATTTCTTTTTCTCGTGCGTATCCAAATACAAAACGTTTTTCTGGATAATCAGGATTTAAATCTTGCTGAACATCACTTAATGTCAAACTAGAATGAATAAATTTTTTAAAATCTCCACCATAAGTGGTGGCTGGTGTAGTTGTGGCTGGTGAGGCATTTATAAATGCATATTGTATATGCCCATTCTGTACTTGTTTTTTACAACGAGCCATTACTAAACCTTGAATGTCATCATTATCATTTCCCGCCCGATAGAATATCGTATCATAATTTTTACCTTGCCATATATGCAAAGTTTCATCAACATGATTTAGAAAATCTTTAGGTGCAGACAATTCTTCATGTTCTTCTTTCAACGGAGAATTCAAAATAGCTTTCTCTATAGAATTATAATATGTAAGTTCCGAATCAAGCTCGTCATTATCTTTCATATTAAACTCAATATATTCATTTCCATTATTTTCATCTTCTGGAACATAAGTATAACGACCGTTTTCAATATGGTCATCATATTCAAAATCAACAAACACTCCAATGCCTATCAGAGCTATAAAAATAAAAAAAATTGTTCCAATTATGATTAGTATTATTTTCCAAAATTTTTTCATAGTATTTACTTCCCTAGTTACTTCAAATTCTAATTTGCCGATTTCTTCATATCCATATTATACCATTCGCATATCAGCACCACAATAAAATTTTATGCACCAATAATCTTATTGAACAGCTCTAACAGTACATTATTTCATCACTCCAATCTAAAATTTAGGTAAGAGAAAAGCAGTCAATCATACAACTAACTGCTTTGTATAATGGATATGAAGTTGTCAAACTGTAATTTATATAATTATTCCTCTAACTTTCCCCATTT
>ULZY01020916.1_pt1 | contig 8700 bp, 8 predicted proteins | sample 1963571 | NCBI WGS metagenome assembly ULZY01 (sample SAMEA4835902, study PRJEB28245) | human gut metagenome | biome: gut microbiome; material: fecal sample | place: Denmark | collected 2008
ATTACATCATTGCATGGCAGTGTCTGCGATTCTGCTTCCACCGTGCAATCTTTTAAATAGTAATAAACGCATCTGGTTTTCGGTTCTATCCGATCAATCTTTCCCGCCAGGCGAACCTCCTGGCCATCTGTGAGTTTCTGCAGGTACTGCTGCCTGAAATCGATCTGTCGCTGCATCTGCAGCATCCCCAAAAGAAACATACCGGGAAGTCCTGCCGCAAACAGAACTTTCCGCATCCCCCGTTCCTTCCATGGAGTGGTATATACCAGTAACAGAACTGACAGCACACCCCATGCCGGCAGCTGCTCTCTGACACACACAATCCCCAGCAGAAACTCTGTGGCAAGCAAAAGAAATGGTCTTTTCCTCACGCTTTCTTTTCCTATTCCGTAGATTCTACTTTCTCATCGCTTTCTTTTGTGACCAGACGGTCATCTGCCTTGTACATCTTTGATAGTTTATACGTGTAACGGCATTTGCCACTGGTGTCTCCGTTGATGGAAATCTGTACTTTATCGATTCCCGTCAGTTCCGTCAGGGAATCCACGATAGAGTATAAAACAACAGGTTCTGAGATTTCCTGATTCTGATTCAAAAACATTTCATCCAGATTGACATAGCAGACCCCATCCACCACTGTGATCGTAATCAGTTTCGTCTCCGAAGGAATCGTTGCCAAGAGTCCGCTTTTTCTTGGTCCCTCAATCAGCTGTTCCATCACCAGTTTTTCCAGTGAAATGTTGGAACTGTAATGTACCTCTCTGGTTTCCGGAACCAGTCTGGTACCCGCCTTATTTGAAAAATAAAGTTTCAGTGTAGCTTTCTGGCTGGAATTGATCTGTTCTCCCGGATTTTCCACAAAACTGTCCAGATTCATGGCACCTACATTTGCTCCCGAGGCATCCACAAGTGGTTTTCCATCCACAGTAAAGGTCACATACTGGCTCAGCTGCAACAGTGTCTTTGCAATTGCAGCCCTGGTCAGAATCTCTTCCGTCGGTTTCATATCGTAATATTCCTTGCTGAAATCCACCGTAATCTGATAAGAGATCAGATCTATATTCTGGATTTTTACTTTGCGTGGAATGGTTCTTCGAAGCGTTGCATCCTCCGGCTGTGTCTGCAGATCTTTGAGCAGTTCCTTCACCTGTGCTTTGCCGGATGAAGTATGCTGCAGGGTAATCTTTTTCGCAACAACCTTTGTCAGCTCATTGTTTACATAAAATACAAAATAGTCTTTTTTATCTTCTTTTTTTCCACATCCGGCAGCCATTGTGAGTACCATTGCCACAAGGAGTATGATTGAAATTATTTTTTTTCTCATCTTTTTCCTCCTATGCAATATAGTTGAGCGGAATACGAACATCAAAGGTTGTTCCCTCGCCCATCACAGAATGTACTTTAATTGCGCCGCGATGCATCAGTATGGAATTTCTTGTAATCGCAAGTCCCAGTCCGGTTCCTCCGATCTCACGGGAATGGGATTTATCCACCCGGTAAAATCGTTCGTAAATATGATCCAGAGACTCCTCCGGAATACCGATTCCGGAATCTTCTACTTTCAGGTAGAAATACTGGTGATCCGCATTCAGCGATACGTGTACCCAGCCCTCTCCGTCATTCCGGTTATATTTTATTGCATTCTCCACAAGATTTGTGATCGCAAGCGTGATTTTTACCTCATCCACTTCTGCGGTAACCGGGCGGAAACTCTCAAGGACAAGTTCCACTTTCTGCTTATCCGCAATCGGCTGCAGACGTTTTAAAATCTGCTCTAAAAGTTCATTGATATTGACGGAAGATACATTCAGCCCTGCTGCAGACTTATCCATCTTCACCAGAGAAAGCAGATCGTTGATGATCTTTGTCTCACGCTCAATCTCGTTGGTGATATCTTCCATAAATTCCTGATACAGTTCCTTCGGCGCATCCGGCATGCTATTGATCGAATCCGCCAGCACCTTCATGGATGTCAGCGGTGTCTTTAATTCATGTGACACATTCGATACAAACTCCTGCCGGGAATCATCCATGACTTTGATCCGGCCAAGCATCTGATTGATCTTCTCACAGATTCCCGCCGTCTCCGTGTAATCATTGACCTGAAGATTGTACTCTCCGTATCCGTTTTTGATTGCAGCGATTCCCTCTTCAATCTTCTGCAACGGCTTCAGGAAATACAAAAGCAGAAGGATTGCAAAAAACACAATTGCAATTCCGACCATGACCATAACGATCACCGCCACCTGTCGCATATATGACTGGTTGATCACAATATTGTCCGTAGAAACACTGATCAGCATAACTCCGATCACCGTTTCACTTTTATCATCAGGATCGCTGATCGGGATCGTCATCTCAATGTAATGGTTCTCCGAATCATAATGCACAATATCCTCGCCCTTGAAACTGCGCATGACCTCCTCTGCAATGATCAGCTTATGGTCATCGAGATTATACGTGTCATAATAAACTTTGCAGTTGTCATCCACAACAATGACACGACCATCATAGATGGTCGTGAGCATATCAATCTGTGTCTGAATATTGCTGGACGATACATCCGCCCCCAGCTTCATATATTCACTTGTCGCTATCTGATTTGCCAGAATTTTTGCCTGGCTTAAGATTTCACTTTCCCGGATAGAAACGGCACGCTTTTCGTAATATTTTAAAACTGCTGCCGAAAGAATCAGACTCGGTACGACCGCGATCACAACGATCAAAAGAATCAGCCGAAACTTTAAACTTTTTAAGAACTGAAGAAACTGTTTACTCTTCTGCATGGAAAAACCTTTCTGCCTTCTCGTCTATTTCTGGTAATAATAATATCCCACACCCCATTTTGTGTGCACGTATTTCGGTTCACTTGGGTTGGTTTCGATCTTTTCACGCAGACGACGTACATGCACATCCACTGTACGCACGTCTCCCGGATAATCTTTTCCCCAGACCAGTCCGAGCAGATTTTCCCTGCTGTATACTTTATTTTCATTTTTCACAAGAAGTTCCAGCAGATCAAATTCTTTTGCGGTAAGGTTTACTTCCCTGCCTGAAATAAACAGCCGTCTGCTGTCACAGTCCAGACGCAGATCCCCTTTCTCCACAATCGAAGAAACTTCTTTCTTTTCTCTCGGTCCTGCGGTACGACGCATGATCGCTTTGATACGCGCTTTCACCTCAAGAATATTAAACGGCTTTGTGATATAGTCATCGGCACCATAATCGAGTCCCAGAATCTTATCCATATCGTCGCCCTTCGCTGTCAGCATAACAATCGGCATATCAGAAAATTCACGAATCGCCTGACATACTTCGAATCCGTCCATCTTCGGAAGCATGATGTCCAAAAGGATCATATCATACTCATTTGCTTTCGCCATATTCAGCGCTTCTTCTCCATCGTATGCACAATCCACTTCCATCCCGTCCTGTTCAAGACTGAACCGGATTCCTTTTACGATTAATTTCTCATCATCTACTACGAGAACTTTCTTTGCCATATTACACCTCAACGAATCGTTATATAATCTTTCATTTTCTCAAAAAGTGTGCTTTTGATTCCGGATACCTGCATGATATCTTCCACTTTCGCAAACGGGCCGTTTTTCTCCCGGTATGCAAGAATTGCCGCCGCCCGTGTCTCTCCGATTCCCGGAATGGTCACAAGCTGCGCGGCATCCGCCGTATTGATATCGATCCGCCCGTCCGATTCCTCCTGCACAGAGGCACCGGCTGCCTCTGCCGATGCTTTCCGCTCCCTTGCCTCTTCCTCTGTGGGAAAATAAATCATCTGTCCGTCCGAAAGCTTCTCGGCAAGATTCCAGTATTCGCGGCTGGCAGCTTTGGTCAGTCCTCCTGCCGCCTCCACCGCATCGCAGATGCGCATACCGTCTTTCAGCTGATAGACGCCGGGAGCTGCTACCTCCCCGCATACATATACCTGTACCGTCTGGTCGGATTTTAATGTTTCTTTTTGTTCCGTTCGTTCCGTTTCCTCAGTCTGCTCCTGTGTCTGCGTGGTATCCAGATATGGCACTTCCTCCCTGCCACATCCCGTCAGATACAGGCATGTCAGAATCATACAGCACTTTTTTATCCAATGTTTTTTCATCTCATTTCTCCCTTTCCGGGGCGAAACGAGTCTCAATGCATTTCTATTTTAACGATTTTTTGTTACTTTTACAAGTGTAAGTTATTCCTGCACCGAAAGTAATGCTTTTTCCAGCTTTTCAATCATTTCATCCACATGCTGTTTTTCGATGACAAGCGGTGGAACAAAACGAAGGACATCCGCTCCCGCTGTGATCACGATCAGTCCCTGCTCAAGTGCTGCGGCTGCCACTTTTCCAACTGGAAGCTTGCAAACCACACCCTGCATCAGACCTTTGCCTCTGCGTGTTACAAGGAAGTCATATTTTTCTACCAGCTCATCCAGTTTCTGTTCCAGATAAGGCGCTACTTCCTTTACATGACCTAAAATGTCACAGGCTTTAAACTGATCAAATACTGCCGAAACGGCTGCTCCGACAAATGGGTTTCCACCATAGGTCGTTCCGTGGTCTCCCGGTGCCAGCGATTTGTCTGCCACACGCTGTGTCAGGAAAAATGCACCGACCGGCACTCCACATCCGAGTGCTTTTGCACAGGTCATGATATCCGGTTTTACTCCGTAATTCTGCCATGCGAACATCTCGCCGGTACGTCCCATGCCACACTGGATCTCATCTAAGATTAACAGAATATCCTTTTCATCACAGAGCCTGCGCACGCCCTCGATAAATGCAGGATCGGCCGGATAAATTCCGCCTTCTCCCTGTACCGTCTCCATAATAACCGCACAGGTCTTGTCCGTTACCAGTTCTTTTACACTTTCTAAATTGTTATACTCTGCAAATTTCACACCCGGCATGAGCGGAGCAAACGGTTCCTGATAATGGGCATTTCCGGTTACGGAAAGTGCTCCGATACTTCTTCCGTGGAAAGAATGTTTCATGGCAATGATTTCATGGCCGGCATGTCCGTCTCTGGTATATGCATATTTTTTTGCAGCTTTGATGGCTCCCTCAATGGCCTCCGTACCGCTGTTGGTAAAGAAAATACGATCCATTCCGCTGGCTTTTAGTGCTTTCTTTGCCGCCTCAATGGTCGGGACATTGTAATAAAGATTTGACGTATGCAGCAGTTTATCCACCTGATCCTTCAGCGCATTTTTATACGCCTCATTGCTATAGCCCAGCGCACATACGGCGATTCCGGCTGCGAAATCCAGATACGCTTTTTTATCTGTATCGTAAAGGTATACGCCCTCACCATGATCAAGTACAAGTGAAAAACGATTGTAGGTATGCAGCAGTTCCTGCTCCGCGGTATCAATATATTCCTGTTTATTCATTGTTTATCCACACCTCTTATCTCTTATTCATTGTAAAAATGATGTTCTTCATCACCCAAAATTGCAGTACCGATTCCGCGATTGGTGAAGATTTCCAAAAGCAGACAATGTGCGATTCTTCCATCGAGAATATGCACACGGGATACTCCGTTTTCAATAGCGTCAATGCAGTTATTCAGCTTCGGAAGCATACCGCCGCCGATATATCCGTCTGTAATCAGTTTTCTTGCATCGGAAACCGTAAGTTCGGAAATCAGAGTGGACGGATCTTCCGGATCTTTGTATACTCCCTCGATATCGGTTAAGAATGCCAGTTTCTCTGCGGAAACCGCACGGGCAATCGCACATGCCGCATCATCCGCATTGATATTATATGTATCATAATTGTCATCAAGACCGATCGGGCAGATAATCGGAAGGAAATCTTTCTCCAGCAGATCATACAGAATCTTTGGATTCACTTCCTTTACTTCTCCTACATATCCGATGTCCTGACCATCCGACAATTTCTTTTCCACCTTTAACAGACCACCGTCTTTTCCACTGATGCCGACCGCCTGCACCCCAAGTTCCTGCACCATGGATACCAGTGATTTATTGACACGGTTTAACACCATCTCTGCAATCTCCATGGTAGGCGCATCCGTCTTACGCAGTCCATTGATAAATTCCGGTTCCATTCCTGCTTTGGCAACCCATTTGCTGATCTCCTTGCCACCGCCATGCACAATGATCGGTTTGAATCCAACCAGCTTTAACAGGGTGACATCCTGGATGACCTGTTTTTTCAGTTTCTCATCTACCATCGCTGATCCACCGTATTTTACAACGATAATCTTGCGGTTAAAACGCTGGATATAAGGCAATGCCTCAATCAGCACCTGTGCTTTTTCCAATGCGTTTAAATTCTCACTCATAACATTCTCCTTACTGATTAAATCTCGTAATATTTGCTTCGTTCAATGTAAAATCGTAATAGTTTAAGTCTTCCCGGAAACACCAGCCGGCATCTTTCCAGAAATGATTTCCCAGCTCATTGCTCTTAAATGCGATCAGGCTGACCTTGTTGATTTTTTCTTTCTGCAGGGCGCGCATACATGCGACTGCCATGGCTTTTCCGATTCCGTTCTTCCGGTAATCTTCATGCACACAGACATGATACAGACATCCGCGTCTCCCGTCATGTCCGCAGAGAATGGCTCCCACGATCTTTCCATCTGCTACCGCTACCATACTCGTGGTCGGATTTCTTTTTAAAAACCGCTCCACGCCTTCTTTGGAATCATCGATGGAACGGATTCCAAAACCGTGGATGCCCATCCACAACGCATACACCTCATCATAATCTTCCAGTGTCATCACACGGATTGTATATTCTTTACTCATTATTCACCTCATTATAGAGCTCATTGTATGAAAGTTCCTCTTACGCGGAAACAATGAGCGTAGGAAATGCATCAAACAGATGCCTTTCATTATGGAAACATCGGAACCATGGAAAGTCCTTCTGCCTCATCAAATCCGAACAGCAGATTCATGTTCTGTACGGCCTGTCCGGCTGCACCCTTGACCAGATTGTCCAGTGCACCCATCATCACAACTCTGCCGGTACGCTCATCAATGACAAAGTTTACGTCCACGTAATTGCTGCCCTCTACCCACTTGGTCTCCGGGCAGACACCTTTCTTTAATACACGCACGAAACGTTCCTTTGCATAATATTTATCGTAAGCAGCCTTCAGTTCCTCATAAGAAGGATAGGTACCATCCGGCTTTTTGATCAGGGTTGCATACTCTGTCGCAAGAATTCCGCGGTTCATCGGAACCAGATGCGGTGTAAAATTCACGGTAATCTCTTTTCCTGCCGCATAGCCGAGCTGCTCCTCAATCTCCGGTGTATGTCTGTGTGTTGTCACACCGTATGCTTTCATGCTCTCGTTCACTTCGCAGAACAGGTTCGGTGTCTTTGCCCCACGTCCCGCTCCGGAAGTACCGGATTTTGCATCAATAATCAATGTATCCGGATCAATCAGTCCCTCTTTTACCAGCGGATATGCTGTCAGAATGGAACAGGTCGTATAACATCCCGGATTTGCAATCAGACGGGTCTGGGTGGTCACCTTATCACGGTTAATCTCACAGAGTCCGTAAACGGATTCCTTAATAAACTGTGGGCTTTTATGCTCAATCTTATACCATTTTTCATAGGTAGCAACATCTTTGATTCGAAAATCCGCACTCAGATCAATGATCTTTACCTTATTTAAAATATCCTCATTCAGCACACCTGCCAGAAATCCCTGTGGTGTTGCCGTGAAAATCACATCCACGCGGGAAGCAAGCTCATCCATGTTATCACCCAGACAGTCTGCATCGACAAGTTCAAAAAAGTTTCTGTAAATATCTGCATAATTTTCATCGATATAGCTTCTTGATCCAAACCATTCGATCTGTGCCTCTTTATGATTCAATAAAATACGCACCAGTTCTGCTCCTGCATAACCGGTCGCTCCGATAATTCCTACCTTTACCATGTTTCTTACCTTTTCTTTCTTTTAAAAATATGATTCTATCCTATAATAGTCCATCTTTTTCCATCCGTAAATAGCAAATATTCACAAATTTATGTATATTTATGCAATTTTATGTATATTTTTTCACTTGTGTTTTCATTTGGATTGATGTATAGTAGGGTTAGTCGTACGAGAGCGTACAATTCCATATAGAAAGAAAGGATACAATCTTATGAAAGAAAAAGTTGTTTTAGCTTACTCCGGCGGACTCGATACTACCGCTATTATCCCTTGGTTAAAGGAGACTTATGGTTATGAGGTTGTCTGCTGCTGTATCAACTGCGGACAGGGCGAAGAATTAGACGGACTGGAAGAAAGAGCCAAATTATCCGGCGCTTCTAAATTATATATCGAAGATATCACAGATGAGTTCTGTGACGATTACATCGTACCTTGTGTACAGGCTGGTGCTGTATATGAGCACAAATACTTATTAGGTACTGCCATGGCACGTCCTGGTATCGCAAAGAAACTGGTAGAGATCGCCAGAAAAGAAAACGCTGTTGCAATCTGCCACGGTGCTACCGGAAAAGGAAATGACCAGATCCGTTTCGAGCTTGGTATCAAAGCACTTGCTCCGGATATCAAAATCATTGCTCCTTGGCGTGATGACAAGTGGCAGATGGATTCCCGTGAGGCAGAGATCGCATACTGCAAAGCACACGGAATCGATCTTCCATTCGGCACAGACCAAAGTTACAGCCGTGACCGTAACTTATGGCATATCAGCCA
>ULZY01054215.1_pt1 | contig 8698 bp, 7 predicted proteins | sample 1963571 | NCBI WGS metagenome assembly ULZY01 (sample SAMEA4835902, study PRJEB28245) | human gut metagenome | biome: gut microbiome; material: fecal sample | place: Denmark | collected 2008
GGCTGTCTTTGATAATGCAAAAGAAATGAAAGAATTGGCACAGGTACATAAAAATACAAGACTGAAATAAAAAGATCTACAGATAATAAGAGAGGATGATCCAAAAGGATCGCTTCTCTTTTTTTGTGTAATAGGAAATTACTTCGTGTGGAATATGTCTGCTAAAGCAGACTGCATCTGGCGCGCAAAGCGTAACAAGTCCTTCAAAGATTGATGGATTCAGGGAGTTTGAAGCGGACTTGTCCGCTTTGTTCTATGGAGAGAAGTTTACAAAAGAAAGGATGTGGCAGAGTGGACAGAAAGAAGAAATACCGACGCCTGCTTCTGTGGTTCCTGTGTCTGGATCTGCTTGCAGTGGTGTGGTTTGGATATCGTTATCTGGAGCGCAAGATCCCGGATGAACTGTTTGTTTCAGAAGGAAAAGAAGAACAGGTAAAGAATGTGCTGGATTTTCCATTTTTAAGTTTTGATGATGCAATTACTGTATCGGGTGACGGAAGCTATCTTCTGAAAGCCCGGATCCTCGGTGTAATTCCATTTAAAGATGTGAAGATTACCCCAGCGGACAGTGAATCTGTCATGGTATCCGGTGACACGGTCGGAATCTATATGGAGACAGACGGTGTACTGGTGATTGATACCGGAGAAATTGTTTCGCAGGAGGGATTTACACAGGAACCGGCAAAAAATATTGTGAAGCCGGGTGATTATATTGTGGCATTTAATGACCAGACGGTGCACAGTAAAAAAGAGCTGATCGAGGATCTTTCGAAGCTGGATGATTCACAGGTGACACTTGAGGTCATCAGAAACGGGGAAAAAATCCCTCTTTCGATTACTCCGGTAAAAGATGTCCGGGGAGAGTACAAGCTGGGAGTCTGGGTGCGGGACAATACACAGGGAATTGGTACGCTGACTTTTGTGGATGAAAAGGGGAATTTCGGCGCACTCGGACATGGAATCAGCGATGTGGACACAGGAGAACTTTTGCATATAAATGAAGGCGCACTGTATCAGGCAAAAATCATCGGGATACAGAAAGGCAGCAGCGGAAGTCCCGGCGAGATTTCAGGGATGATCCATTACGATGCGCAGCAGGTGATCGGTTCTATTGATAAGAATTGTGATCAGGGAATTTTCGGAACATTAAACATCGTTCCAAAGCCACTTTCACTGAAGAAGATGGAAGTTGCATACAAGCAGGAACTGGAAACAGGACCGGCGACTGTTTTGTGCGGTATAGATGGTGAAGTGAAAGAATTTGACGCAGAGATCACAAGAATTGATATGAATCATGAGGATTCGAATAAAAGTTTTGTGATCCAGGTGACCGATCAGGAACTTCTGGATATGACAGGAGGTATCGTGCAGGGCATGAGTGGCAGTCCTGTGATCCAGAATGGAAAGTTTGCAGGTGCGATTACACATGTGTTCGTGCAGGATGCAGCCGGCGGTTATGGGATTTTTGCAGAAACGATGATAGAAAATGTGGAAAAAGAATAAAAAAATAATGGCAGAAAAAGTCATGTCGAAGATGCGAAGAAAAAGAAAAAAGCAGAAAAATATGAAAAAAGAAGCTAGGAAAATGTCGTTTTCGGACGAACGAAAATGCTGTATTTCAGCCAGTTTCGGCTTGATTTCGCGAAGGCCTTTCCACTATAATGTCCTTGTTGTAAGGAAGTAGAATGCTGTAGGTTAGGAGGGAAAGGCCTCATGGAAAAATTAAATGTGGCGATTGCAGATGATAATGAGAGAATGACAGACATACTTGGTCAGATGATCGAAGAAGATAAAGAACTGGCGCTGGTCGGCAAAGCACATAACGGAGAAGAAATCTGTAATATCATAAGAGAAAAAGAACCGGATGTGGTGATTCTGGATATGATCATGCCGAAAATGGACGGACTGACCGTTATGGAGCAGTGCAGTCATGATCAGACAGTCAAAAAGCAGCCGGCATTTATTGTGATCTCAGCAGTGGGACAGGAGAGAATCACAGAAGATGCATTTAATCTGGGGGCTTCCTACTACATGCTGAAACCTTTTGATAATCAGGTATTACTGAACCGCATCAAACATATCCGCAAAAGCAGTGTAAAGAGATTTCGTGAGCCTGTACGTCAGACAGTACGGGAAGAGCCTGCACCGTATGGCAAACGTAATCTGGAGGCTGATGTCACCAATATTATCCACGAGATCGGAGTTCCGGCGCATATCAAGGGATACCAGTATCTGAGGGATGCGATCATCCTTGCAGTCAATGATATGGAGATGTTGAATTCTATCACGAAAGTCCTGTATCCGACGATTGCAAAAAAACATCAGACGACCCCGAGCAGGGTAGAACGTGCCATACGTCATGCAATCGAAGTTGCATGGAGCAGGGGCAAAATGGACACGATCGATGCACTTTTCGGCTATACGGTAAGCACCGGAAAAGGTAAGCCGACCAACTCGGAATTTATTGCTCTGATCGCAGATAAAATACGTCTGGAATACAAAAATCACTCTTTCAATTAGAAGTGTTTTAGGGTATAATAAACATAAAAATCCGGCATAGACCGAGAAAGTCAGATAATTTTCTGACAGCGGGAATCAAGGAGGGGTATTTACAGATGAAAAGAATCTTATTTGCAACATCAGAAGCAGTACCATTTATCAAGACAGGAGGTCTTGCAGACGTAGCAGGTGCACTTCCGAAATGTTTCGATAAACGTTATTTCGATGTACGCGTGATTTTACCGAAATATGCCTGTATGAAGCAGGAATGGAAAGATAAAATGGAATATATCACCCACTTCTATATGGATCTGGGATATAAGAATTGTTATGTTGGAATTCTTCATATGGAATATGACGGAATCCAGTTTTACTTTATTGATAACGAATATTATTTCAGCGGTCCGAAACCGTATGACAGTGCACCATGGGATCTTGAGAAGTTTGCTTTCTTCTCAAAAGCAGTTCTCTCCGTGCTCCCGGTGATCGGATTCCGCCCGGATGTGATCCACTGCCACGACTGGCAGACAGGTCTTGTTCCGGTATATCTGCATGATTCTTTCCAGCAGAATGAATTTTTCTGGGGAATCAAGACGGTTATGACGATCCACAATCTGAAATTCCAGGGCGTATGGGATGTCAAGACCGTACAGGGTATCACAGGTCTTTCTGATTACTATTTTGCCCCGGATAAGCTGGAAGCATACAAAGATGCAAACTTCCTCAAAGGTGGAATTGTATTTGCAGATGCAGTAACAACAGTAAGTAATACTTATGCCGAAGAGATCAAGACACCGTTCTACGGAGAGAGACTGGACGGACTTCTCTGTGCGCGTGCCCATGACCTTCGCGGTATCGTCAACGGAATCGATTATGATGTATTCAATCCGGAGACAGATAAATACATTACACAGAATTATAATGCAAAGACCTTCCGCAAGGAAAAAGTCAAAAACAAGCTTCAGCTTCAGCGTGACCTCGGGCTGAACGAAGATCCGAACGTAATGCTGATCGGTATCGTTTCCCGTCTGACAGACCAGAAAGGCTTTGACCTGATCGCATATATCATGGATGAACTGTGTCAGGATGCTGTTCAGATCGTCGTACTCGGTACCGGCGAAGAACGCTACGAAAATATGTTCCGCCACTTTGACTGGAAATATCATGGAAAGGTATCTGCTCAGATCTATTATGATGAGCCGATGTCCCACAGAATTTATGCAGCGTCAGATGCATTCCTGATGCCATCATTGTTTGAACCATGCGGTTTAAGTCAGCTGATGAGTCTCCGTTACGGTACCTTACCAATCGTGCGTGAGACAGGCGGCCTGAAGGATACGGTAGAGCCATACAACCAGTACGAGGGAACCGGTACAGGATTCAGCTTTACAAACTATAATGCACATGAGATGCTTGCAACTGTCCGCAATGCCGAAAAGGTATTTTATGACAACAAACGCGAATGGAATAAAATGGTTGACCGTGCAATGGCAGCAGACTTCTCATGGAGTCATTCCGCACAGCAGTATGAAGAAATGTACAACTGGCTGATCGGGGACAAATAAATAATACAGATATCAGGAGGTATCGGGGAAACCCGGTACCTCTTTTGCCATTTCAGGGAGAAAAATGTCAAAAAGTTTTGCTTGACTTTACAGGAGATTTATAATAGCATATAAGAAGAAAACACGAACATAGGTTTGGTATTACGCATAAATAAAAATCAAAATAAAATTAAGGAGAATCCTGAAATGATGAACGAAGAGAAACAGAAGGCGCTGGAAGCAGCCCTTGGACATATTGAGAAGCAGTACGGTAAAGGATCCGTTATGAAGCTTGGAGATTCCAGCTCTAATATGGTGGTAGAGGCAGTTCCGACCGGATCTCTCGGACTTGACATTGCTCTTGGTGTGGGCGGTGTACCGAAGGGGAGAATCGTCGAGATCTACGGACCGGAGTCCAGTGGTAAGACGACTGTTGCCTTACATATGGTTGCAGAGGTACAGAAGCGTGGCGGAATCGCTGGATTTATTGATGCAGAGCATGCACTTGATCCGGTCTATGCGAAGAATATCGGTGTTGACATCGATAACCTCTATATTTCACAGCCGGATAACGGTGAGCAGGCACTTGAAATCACCGAGACGATGGTACGTTCCGGTGCAGTTGACATCGTAATTGTAGACTCTGTTGCAGCACTTGTTCCGAAGGCAGAGATCGAGGGGGATATGGGAGACAGTCATGTAGGTCTTCATGCACGTCTGATGTCTCAGGCACTTCGTAAACTTACTGCAGCAATAAGCCGTTCGAACTGTGTGGTAATCTTTATCAATCAGCTCCGTGAAAAGGTTGGTGTTATGTTTGGCAACCCGGAGACAACGACTGGTGGACGTGCTTTGAAGTTCTATGCTTCCGTACGTCTTGATGTCAGAAGGACAGAGACCCTGAAGCAAGGCGGCGAGATGGTCGGTAACCATGTAAAGGTTAAAGTTGTTAAGAATAAAGTTGCTCCGCCGTTTAAGCAGGCAGAGTTCGATATCATGTTCGGTACCGGTATCTCCAGAGAGGGTGAGATCCTTGATCTTGCAGCAGAATGCAATGTAGTGAATAAGAGCGGTGCATGGTACTCTTACAATGGAGAGCGTATCGGGCAGGGACGTGAGAACGTCAAGATCTTCCTGAAAGATCATCCGGAGATCTGCGAAGAAATCGAGAAGAAAGTAAGAATCCAGTACCATCTGCTTCCGGGCGAAGAACCGGAGAACGCAGAACAGAACGGAGAAGAGCAGGAATAATTAAATGACAGATATGGAACAGCAGAGAAAGGCCCGTAAGAAGGCACTGCGTCTTCTGGAACATATGGATCGTACGGAGAAGGGATTGACGGATCGCCTTCTCCGTGCCGGTTTTTCAGAAGAACTTGCAGAGGATGCCGTCTCTTATGTAAAGGATTATGGTTATATCAATGACCGGAGATACGCACTGAATTATATCATGTACAGGATTCACGATAAGAGCCGTCAGAAGATATTTCAGGAGCTTTCCGGGAAGGGAATCGACCGTCAGACGATACAGGATGCATGGGAGGAAGCAGAGGAGCTTGAGACACCGGATGAAAGGGCACTTCTCCGCCAGATGGTCGGGAAAAAGTACGAGCCCGGAGCAGAGCTTGATGAGCGTGAGATGCGCCGTCTTTACGGATATCTGGCACGGCGTGGATTCCGTTCCGGAGACATTTTTTCGGTGCTCGAAGAAATGGACATAACACAAATAAAAACTTGACATAATTCTCAAAAACAGCTAAACTTGTATTGTTGTATTTGTACAATGAAAACTTAATAAGGAGGTGCTCCTGTGGCAATTACAATCATTGTAGCAATTGTCGCTGTAGCGGTCGCACTGCTTATTGCGGTTCCTATTACTTGCAAGGTTGCTGTTAACAACAAAGCACAGAAAGATGCAGAAGTTGTTGGCACAGCAGAAGACAGAGCAAGAAGCATCATAGATGAAGCTTTAAAAGCTGCTGAAACGAAAAAAAGAGAAGCTTTATTGGAAGTAAAGGAAGAATCCCTCAGAACGAAAAATGAACTTGAGAAGGAAACCAAGGAACGAAGATCAGAACTGCAGAAATACGAAAGACGTGTCCTGTCAAAAGAAGAATCTGTTGACAAGAAAGCGGATGCAGTAGAGAAGCGTGAAGCAGAGTGTACAGCAAAAGTTGCTGAGTTACAAAAAAGAGAAAAGAAAGTAGACGAACTTGAACAAAAAGGAGTACAGGAACTGGAAAGAATTTCCGGTCTGACCTCCGATCAGGCAAAAGACGAGTTACTCAGAAGTGTAGAAGACGATGTCAAAGTAGACGTGGCAAGACTCTACAAAGAGCTTGAGAGCCGCGCGAAAGAAGACGCCGGTAAGAAGGCAAAGGAATACGTAGTAAATGCAATCCAGAAATGTGCAGTAGATCATGTTTCTGAAACTACAATTTCCGTTGTACAGCTTCCAAGTGATGAGATGAAGGGAAGGATCATCGGCCGTGAAGGACGTAACATTCGTACCCTTGAGACACTGACAGGTGTTGACCTCATCATCGATGATACTCCGGAAGCAGTAGTTTTATCAGCATTTGACCCGATCCGACGTGAGATTGCCAGAGTTGCTCTGGAGAAATTAATCGTTGACGGACGTATCCATCCGGCAAGAATCGAAGAAATGGTAGAGAAAGCACAGAAAGAAGTAGAAGCACAGATCCGTGAAGACGGTGAGAATGCAGCAATGGACGTTGGAGTTCATGGCATTCATCCGGAGCTTCTGAAACTTCTTGGACGTATGAAATTCCGTACCAGCTATGGACAGAATGCATTGAAACATTCTATCGAAGTAGCACAGCTTTCCGGACTTCTTGCAGGAGAAGTCGGAGCAGATGTCCGCATGGCAAAACGTGCCGGACTGCTTCATGATATCGGTAAATCTATTGACCATGAAGTAGAAGGATCACATATTCAGATTGGTGTGGATCTTTGTAAGAAATACAAAGAGTCAGCAGTTGTTATCAATACTGTTGCATCACATCACGGAGATGTGGAACCTGAGTCTCTGGTTGCATGCATTGTACAGGCAGCTGATGCGATTTCCGCAGCAAGACCTGGTGCAAGACGTGAGACACTGGAAACCTATACTAACCGATTGAAACAGCTTGAAGATATTACAAATGAATTCAAGGGTGTTGACAAGTCATTTGTTATTCAGGCAGGCAGAGAAATTCGTGTAATGGTAATACCGGAACAGGTAAACGATGCAGATATGGTTCTGTTGGCACGTGATATTTCCAAACAGATCGAAGCTGAACTGGAATATCCGGGACAGATTAAGGTTAATGTCATCCGCGAGAGCCGCGCAGTAGATTACGCGAAATAATTCTTTCTGAAAAATAAACGTGAAAGTTCAAAAGAGTATGATGTCCATACAGGATGTCATACTCTTTTTTTGTATGTATGTAGAAGAGACTTTGGCTTTTGGTTCTATTCATACTTACGTGTTCGTAAACTGATACGGGGTGAGGCAATGAATCGTGAAATTGGAGTTTATGAAAGAAAAAAATATCCGGGTCAGTTTTTATTTGGAATGGGCTTTCTGATCGGAGTGATTCTGCCAAATTTTATCTACCGCACACAGTGGCGCCAGAGTACTGTATCGTCTATGTATCTTATGGGGATTTTTTCAGGAGATAACAGTGCAGAGTATTTCTGGAAGGTACTTAAGATGAGAGGGGGAATCTTTCTGCTTGCAGCCTGCAGCGGTGTGACGATATTCGGAATGCCGCTGGCCATCATGGGGATGCTTGCAGGCGGTGTACTGATCGGAATGCTGCTCACTGTATCGGTTCTCCAATTTGGTCTGAATGGAGGTTTGATTGGGGCAGGACTTCTTTTTCCACAGTATCTTCTGTATCTTCCATGCATGTTTATCGGACTGGAACAGATTTACAGCTGTTCAAAAAGGCTGTGGAAAAACCGATCTTTTTCGGCAGGACAGATTACCGGATATCTTCTGAGAATGCTGTTATGCGCGGCACTCTGGCTGGCGGGGATTTTTCTGGAAGTATATTGTAACCCGAAAATTACAGAAATTCTGATAAAAAATTTAAAAATTTTTTGAGCGGATTTTACCAGATGTGGTGGTGGTTTACCATAAAATCTCGATATTTGGTGGAAGATGTCGAAAATGCCTGTTTTGCAGGCTTTTCATGCAAAAATAGTGTTTGATTTTATGTAAAATAATCAGTATAATACAGGTACATTTTCAGGAAAATATGTAGAAACAGAGTTGGGATGAAGCAGAATGGAAAGAGTAGTTGAGGATTTCATTTTATATTTACATGAGACGAAAAATACCTCTAAAAATACAGAAGTGTCGTATGAACGTGATCTGAAAAAACTGATTCGGTATTTACAGGAGCAGAATCTTACAGGTTTTTCAGAAGTGACATGCACAGACCTGCAGGGGTACTTAAATAAAATAAAAAGTGAAAATCTGGCGGCATCGACGATTTCCAGAAATATTGCGTCGATCCGGGCTCTGTATCATTATCTGATAAAGACAGGAATTGTATCGGAAGATCCGACAGAGGCATTACATACACCGAAGATTGAGAAGAAACTGCCGGAGATTCTTTCTGTTGAGGAAGTAGACCGTCTGCTGA
>ULZY01003788.1_pt1 | contig 8601 bp, 9 predicted proteins | sample 1963571 | NCBI WGS metagenome assembly ULZY01 (sample SAMEA4835902, study PRJEB28245) | human gut metagenome | biome: gut microbiome; material: fecal sample | place: Denmark | collected 2008
AGGCTTGTTGGTTTGGAAAAAGGAAAATACTCTATGAAAATTTATGCTGTAAATTCCTTCAATAAAGTCAGCACAGATTTTTTAATATCAGAGTTTGAAATTTTATGAATCTTGCTGCTCTGAATGTCAGATTAAAACATCAAATAACCAAAGGAATTTAATGCTTCAATCGTTATAAGTATAATGGCATTGAGCGTATACATCAGGATTATTCCTGTGAGAAGTACGAGGACTTTGCGGTCGGTCCGTCCGGTTCATCACTCAAAAACAGCATCATTATTTCAAGGGAACAATATCGGTGAAATTGCAAAGGCAGTCAACAAATATTCTGTTGCCGAGAACAATGTTATAGGCGGGGGCAATATGGGCTTTTTGTTGATGCATGATTTAAATTACGGACTTGAAGATATTACCGTTCAAAATAATTTTGTTGATACCAGTAAAAAGTTTATCAACAGCTACAAACTTGATAAGAATGTGAGATGGTCTTCTCATTCAAAACGAAATCTTGTTGTAAGAAACAACTATACAAGTTTAAATTCAAAATGGAAGGAAAACAGAGAAATGATTATCGAAAATGCAGGCAGACGCAGTAAATAATAAGAAAGGAAATCTTTATGAAAAAGAAAATCATAATTTCCGTAATGTCTGTGGTATTGGTTGTTGCCATAATTGGAGCATCGGTGGGTGTATATATGTCTTACATAAATAAATATGAACCCATAGCGTCCCCAACATCACTTGCTTACACAAAATCTGACAGTCAAAAAGAGCGTGTTAAAAATGCGGATTTTTATGTATCCGTAAACGGTGATGACAACGGCGACGGCACGCTTGAAAAGCCTTTTAAGACAATTAAAAGAGCACAGCAGGCTGTCCGTGAATCTATTGAAAATTCCGATGAAAGCAAAACATCAATTACTGTTGCAATAATGGCTGGCACATATTATGAAACGGGTGTTGAGTTTGACGAAAGAGATTCTTCGAAAAGCACATCCGTTGCCTACGCAGCCTACGGCGACGGAGAAGTTATCCTTTGTGGAGGCATAATTTTATCTTCTGCCGATTTCTCTCCTGTCGACGGTGAAACCGCCAAAAGGCTCAGCAGTAATGCGAAGGATAAGGTGAAGATGATTGACCTGAAAAAATATGGTCTTACAAAATCGGATTACGGCAAAATCAAGGCAACAGGAGGATTTAATACGGAAGAGTATTATGACAATGCAGCAGCTGAAAATCCCTGTGAATTGTTCTTTAACGATAAAAGAATGACTGTTGCACGCTATCCTAACGATTCGTATATAACCGTAGGCAAGGTGAGCGATATCGGCGACTGCTATGAGCCGAATGCTCCCGGTCCTACCGACGAATCGTGGCTTGAAAGGCGAAACCAAAGAGGCGGTACATTTGCTATTGATGAGGATGCCTACAACAGAGTGAAAAGCTGGCAGAATACTGACGATTTGTGGGCGTTTGGTTACTTTTACTGGGACTGGGCAGATATGTCTACACCGATAAAAAGCATAAATGACGATAAAACAGTAACTACTGAGTATTGCAGCAAATACGGCTTTAAAGAGGGAGGGTATTATTATTTCTTCAATGTTCTTGAAGAACTTGACATACCGGGTGAATATTACATAGACCGTGATGACGGAATATTGTATTTTTATCCTCCCGATGAAAATGAAAACAGCAAAATTCTTCTTTCAACAAGCAATGAAAATATAATCAGCATTACGGAAAAAGCGTCTAATATAACCATAGGCGGTCTTACATTACAGGGTACAAGAAACGATGCACTCATGGTTGCAGGTGAAAACTGTAAAATCGTAAACTGTGCGATTAAAAATACGGCTGAATGTGGAATCAATGTGAGCGGCAAAAATAATCTTGTTGAAAATTGCGAGGTTACTTTTATCGGTAAGGATGCAGTTATGCTTTCTGGAGGCAGTGAAGAGGGCTTCATATATGGCAATAATACTGTTACTAACAACAGCCTGCATGATTACGGTGAAATTCAGAAAACATATATTGCAGGTGTAACTATAAGTGGTATCGGTAACACTGTTTCCCACAATGAAATTTATAACGCTCCACATATGGGCATTTACTATATGGGAAATGAAAATGTAATGGAATACAATTACATTCATGATGTAGTTTTACAATCTTCAGATGCAGGTGCGATTTATACGGGCTACAGCTACAGCACCTACGGAAATGTTGTCCGCTATAACTGCATTGCCGATATTGGCTCAAGCGATTTTACACCAAGCGGCATTTACTTTGATGACAATTCCTCAGGTCAGACGGCTTACGGAAATGTGCTTATCAATATACCTGGTTACGCTTTTCTTATCGGCGGCGGCAGGGATAATATGATTGAAAACAATCTTGTCATCAATGCAGGAAAGCAGATTATCTATGATGACCGTGCATATGACGGCTATCACAATGACGGCTGGTATGCTAAAAACTGTAAAACGCCCGACAGCCGTTTGTGGCAGCTCATGAATGAGGCAAAGGAATTTAATGCTTCAATCGGTCATAAATATGACGGCATTGAACGTATGCATCAGGATTATGAAAGGGAAGAAGATGAAGGCTTTGCAGTTAATCCGTCAGGCTCATCACTTAAAAACAACATCATTATTTCAAGGAAAAACAAGGTCGGTGAAATTGCAAAGGCAGTCAAGAAATATTCTGTTGTTGAAAACAATCAGACATTCACATTGCACAGTGTGAAAAGCTCCTTTGTCGATTACGAAAACGGCGATTACAGAATCAAGGCAGATAGTAAAATTTCAAAAAAATGCCCCGGTTTTAAGGAGATTCCTTTTGATGAAATCGGCAGAAAATAAACGGAGGTAAGAAAAAATGTATTTCAATAATATCGAAAAAATCAAATTTGAGGGCGTAAATTCAAAAAATCCTCTTGCTTTCAAGTACTACGATGCAGATAGAATTATAGCAGGTAAAAAAATGAGCGAGCATTTAAAATTTGCTATGAGCTACTGGCACACAATGTGTGCCGACGGAACAGATATGTTCGGCAGAGGAACAATCAACAAATCCTTCGGCGGAAAAACGGCTATAGAGATTTATGAGCACAAGGTATATGCCGCATTTGAGCTTATGGAAAAGTTGGGTATGCAATACTTTTGTTTTCACGATCGTGATATTGCTCCCGAGGGCGCAACCTTAAAAGAAACAAACGAGAATCTTGAGAGAATCGTTCCGATTATCAAGTCAGAAATGAAAAGAACAGGCATAAAGCTTCTTTGGGGAACGGCAAACTGTTTTAACCATCCGAGATATATGTGTGGCGCAGGCACTGCTCCGAGTGCCGATGTGTTTGCTTATGCGGCGGCGCAAATTAAAAAAGCCATTGAAATCACCGTAGAACTTGGTGGTCAGGGCTATGTGTTCTGGGGTGGCAGAGAGGGCTATGATACGATTCTGAATACCGATATGGCAAAAGAGCAGGATAATATGGCATATCTTATGCGTATGGCTGTTGATTACGGCAGAAAAATCGGCTTTACCGGTGATTTTTACATTGAGCCAAAGCCGAAGGAGCCAACAAAGCATCAATATGATTTTGATGTGTCAACCGTTCTTGCTTTTTTGAGAAAGTATAACTTGGATAAAGATTTCAAAATGAACATAGAGGCTAACCACGCCACACTTGCAGGACACACTTTCCAACACGAACTGAGAATTGCAAGAGATAACGGCGTTTTCGGTTCAATTGATGCCAATCAAGGTGATATGCTCCTTGGCTGGGATACTGACCAATTCCCTACCGATTTGTATAACGCTACCATGTGTATGTACGAAGTGCTTAAGCAGGGCGGCTTTACAAACGGAGGACTTAATTTTGATGCAAAAGCTCGCAGAGCAAGCAATACCGTAGAAGATATTTTTATTTCCTATATTGCAGGTATGGACGCCTTTGCTTATGGCTTAATTGTGGCTGATTTAATGATTAAAGACGGTGTTCTTGATAAATTTGTTGATGACAGATATGCTTCATACAAAGCCGGTATCGGCAAAAAAATTTCAAATCACACCACATCGTTTGAAGAACTTGAAAAATACACCCTTGAAAGCGGTGAACCTACTGTTCAAAGCGGTAAGCAGGAATATCTTGAAACGCTTATTAATCAATATATTATTTTGGCGGGTAAAGAAATATGAACTATTTTATAGGCGTAGATGTTGGCACATCGGCAACCAAATCTGTTTTATTTGATGAAAATGGTAGTGTTATAGCAAGTGACAGTCAAAGCTATGAATTAAAACAACCATATAACGGATGGGCACAGCAAAATCCTATAGATTGGAAAAATGCTGCAATTAAAACAATCAAAGAAATATCAAGTAAAGTTGACGCTGAGTCAATTAGAGCAGTTGGTGTATCCGGTCAAATGCACGGTTTAGTGGTTTTAGATCAAATCGGTGATGTGTTGTATGACAGCATAATCTGGTGCGACCAAAGAACGCAAAAAGAAGTTGACAAAGTTATCAGCGTTTTAGGAAAGCAAAAATATATTGATTTGACTTTAAATGCTCCAAATACTTCATTTACGCTTTTCAAGCTTTTATGGTTGCGAGACAATGAACCGGATATTTTTTCAAAAGTTAGAAAAGTACTTCTTCCAAAAGACTATGTAAATTTTGTGCTAACAGGAAAATATGCAACTGATGTTTCTGACGCAAGTGGTACAGGCTATTTTGATGTAAAAAACAGAAAATGGTCCGGTGAAATACTTAAAACATTTGATATAGAAGAAGAATTTTTGCCGAATGTTTACGAAAGTTCACAGGTTATAGGAAACATAACTGAGGATATAGCAAGACAAACAGGCTTGTCTGCAAATACGGTTGTTGTTGCAGGAGCAGGAGACCAAGCCGCTGCTGCAGTGGGAAACGGTGTTATTAAACCAGGTTGCACAAGTGTCTCGCTCGGTACAAGCGGAGTTGTATTTACTGCAGTAGACAAACCTGTCTACGATAAACTTGCAAGAACTCATACCTTTTGTCATGCAGTTAAAGATATGTGGCATATTATGGGTGTTACTCAGGGGTGCGGACTATCAGTCAATTGGTTTAAAAAGAATTTTGCAGATGAATACAGTTATCAGGAACTTGAAGAAAATTCAAGAGAAACGAGTAGCGACGGAATAATTTATCTGCCTTATCTTATGGGAGAAAGAACTCCACATCTTGATCCTGACTGCAGAGGCTCGTTTACGGGGATTTCATCAAATCATAATCTCTTCAATTTTTACAAGGCAGTTTTAGAGGGAGTATGCTTCAGTCTCAAAGATTGTTGTCAAGTTATCCTTGAAGCAGGAATTGATTTGAATATGGTGAAAGTTGGCGGAGGTGGTGCAAAAAGCAATTTATGGCTGCAAATTCTTGCTGATGTTTTAATGAAAAATCTATATGTTTCTCAGTGTTTAGAAAGCGGAGCTTTAGGAGTGGCTATTCTTGCAAGCATAGGAAGCGGTTGTTATAATTCGGTAGAGGAAGCAAGTGGAAAAATGACCGATAGAAATTTTGCAATTACAAGATTTAATCCCGAAAAGATCAATTATTATAATTCAATTTATAGTGTATACAAAAATCTCTATTTTGCAGTGAAATCAGTAAGGGGATGTAAAAATGAGTGAAAAACTAAAAATGTTTAAAGAGATGTGGAAAACACCGCCACAGGGTAGATTTCTCACAATAAAGGAAATGCTAAGTTATTCAGTTGCAGGTGTCGGAGTTTCCTTTATTGTCAATGTTATCAGTATTTTCTTAACGGCAGAAATGATACCTTATATGTATCAAATTGATGTTATTCATGGAAGAAATATATTTACAATATGTGCAATAGTTAATATTATTGTTCAGCCAATTTTAGGAAATATTCTTGACAATACAAAAACAAAGTGGGGGAAATTTAAGCCTTACATATTATTTTTGGCTCCTATAATTTCCGCGCTTGTTATGTTGTCTACTTTCATTCCGCAAAATATGGAAGAGTCGCAGAGAGTCTTATATGCGTATGCAACCTGTATTCCTACTCTCATAATATATGTTTTTTGGTATAACGCTTACAATATGGTTGCTGCTGTTATGACTCCTGTATCACAAGAGAGAACCGATATGCTATCCCCTGTTGGATTGGTTCTGGGCTTTGCTCCAACACTGATAAATTTAGTTACAGGTCCTATTCGCTCTGCTTTTATCAAAATAGGAAAAGAGTATTGGGCGTTCAGAATAATAGGATTAGTAAGCTGTGTAATCGGAATTGTTTTTGTTTTACAAATTCTAAAAATAAAAGAGCGCGTATATCAGGCAAAGGAACAAAAGGAGAAAATCAGTTTTTTTGAAGGATTGAAACTGGTATTAAAAAACAAACCGTTTATAATTTTTATAGCAGCTACAATAATAGGCTCATTAAGAATTGTAATGGATTTGAATATGGGATATGTTGCACAATTTAGATTTGATTCCGATCCTGGAAAAGCGTTGACTATACAGTCATTTGCAAGTTTAATATGGGGATTCGCTGCAACTCCGGCAATGCTTTTATTGCCCTTATTTACAAGAAAAATGAATAACAAAACTATTTTAATTATTTGGCAAGGTGTTGCCTGCATTGTTTACGGATTGCTGGGAATTATAGGCTTCCAAAATATCAAAATCGGTATTACGAGCGTTATAGTTATTACAATTTCTCGTTTTCTTGTGGGCTTTAATGCTTCGGGAACACTTAACCCGATTATTATGTCAGAATTATTTGATTATCAACAGTACAAAACAGGACAGAGAATCGAAGGCTTTATGCAAAGCTTCTTCACAATTGCAACAGGTTCAATTAGTGCGTTCCTTCTTTATATTCCCACAATTATTCAAAGAAAAATAGGGTTTCAGCCTGCTAATTATCAAGGCGAAGGGTATGTTTCAAATATTCATGATATGGGAATAATGACAAGATGGTTTAATATAGCGGCAATAATTTCCTGCGTCAGTGGAATTTTGTTTATTGTATTAATTCTGTTTTACAATTTAAATAAAGATAAATATCAAAAAGCAGTTAAATCACTTCGAGAAAATGCGATTTCTTTTTCAAATGGCGAGGTATAGGAAATGACTAAAAGTAAGAATATAACAAAAAAGTCCAAAACTGTAATATCGGTTGTTGCCGTGATATTGGTAATTGTAATTGCTTTCTTAGCAATTTGAATGACTCCTGTAAAAGGAAAAGAAAGTACAGATTACTGATGTAGCACAATGAAGTATACTGATGAATATGCTGTTTCAATGAAAAAGGCACAGGGTAAAGAATTTAAAATCCTTGCTTTATCCGATCTGCAACTAAATGATGCCTTGGCTTGCTTTGGAATGAAGGGAACAGCATACAGTACAGCAGAAAAGGTTATAAAAGAGCAAAATCCGGATTTAATTGTGGTTATGGGCGATACGGTTTGGGCGGCATTTACTAAAGCTTCGGTTAAGCAGTTTGTAAAATTTATGGATAGCTTTATTGCGGAATCCGAAAGGAACTTTATAATGAACGCTACGACGATGTTATTGTGCCTGAGCAGTTTGATTTTATCGTAGCAGATTGCCAAAGAGGAAAACGGTGACGAAAATAAGATTGTACCAGCGCTTTCATTTTTCCATATTCCAATGGAAGAATATATGGCGAGATATAAAGACGGCGAGCGTTTGTGGGGTCTTAAATTTCCGATAGCGGATGGCACCCCTGCCGTTGATGATGAGATGTTTGAACAAATATATATGACATATAAGCTCTATATATAATAGGGACCGCCAGCTCTCAAACAAGACTTGACGGTCTCATATTTTATGATTGTATTTAAGGAAATCGCTCCGGTGTTCTTTCTTTCGTAATTGATAACCTTGTGCTATAAGCGTATCAACTTTCAAAGCGACTAAGTTGATGTCGGAACTCATTGCCCGTGCAATTTGTTGAATGTCATAGCCATTCTCAATATACTCTAAAATGGTATCATCCGGGAGCGAAGCTTGTGAAGCAAAAATGTTGGCTTCGTACTCCATATGGTTTTCACGCATATCGAACAAAACAAATTCTTTGAAACCACCGACTGCAATAGCTTCTTTTCTGTGGAGAATATCGTGTCCGATTTCGTGCCAACACACCATCTGTTCTTCAACCGGTGTCATTCCTTTTTTTAAGAAAATAAAGCGGTTCTTTAATATTACTTTGTATGCTCCACGTTGCTGGGCAAAATCCCGGTAAATGATATTTATGCCAAGTTCCCGTGCAACCTTGTATGGGTCACGAGTTCCGCAGCGTTCAATCAGCTTGTTTGCGACTTTTACAATCTCAACCGTAGTACAATACTCCAAGACGGTTCACCTCCTTGCAGGATAATTATAACTGATATTCACCCTATAATAAATAATAAACTAATAGATGTCCTAAAATACGGACTCAAGCCACTTCGGAGATTATTCGTCTTTTCGATATTTCTTCGGGGTGTATTTTTTATTATTTTTCTTCGCAATAAGATAAGCTTCTTGAATAGCGTCAACCATTTCACGCATATCTTC
>ULZY01006707.1_pt1 | contig 8162 bp, 7 predicted proteins | sample 1963571 | NCBI WGS metagenome assembly ULZY01 (sample SAMEA4835902, study PRJEB28245) | human gut metagenome | biome: gut microbiome; material: fecal sample | place: Denmark | collected 2008
AACTATACTAAACCGCTAGAATACCGTGGTATGAAAGTACCAGAAGTACTTTTAAGTGGCCACCACAAGAACATTGAAGAGTTTAGACATAGTGAAAGATTAAGGTTAACTAAAGAAAATAGACCAGATTTATTAGGGGGAAATAATGAATAAGAATTATTTTATAAGTAAAGATAACAAAAATGGTGAAGTAGTATACTTAGAATACAATAAAAATGGTTATAATGTTAAACCAAAAGTAAAAAAAGAAGATGCAATTGAAGTCAGTAAGATAGTCTTCGTTTCACCAACACTTACTGAAAAACTAATAAAGAAAAAAATAAATAATAAAATTTCTAGATTGCTATTAGAACTTAATACCACTTATGATGATGAGTCCGATGGTGGTGAAGCTAGATTTAGAAATATGTATAAAGAAGCTGAAAAATTACGTACTTATTTGATGAACACTTATGCAAAGTATTTAGGCAAAACCTATGCCAACTTAACACTAAAAAAATTAGAACTAATTATTAACGAATACAAAGAAAAGTTATATATAATAAATGAACATAAACAAAAAGAAATGTTTATGCGAATGTTCGGAATGAATATGGAAGAAGAACATGAAAAGAAAGGTAAAGGAAGATAATTATCTTCCTTATTTAGGTAGTAAATATGAAAATTAAATATACATTATTACATAAAGATAAAAATACAGAGGCTAGATATGGTACATTAGAAACAAACTATGGAACATTTGAAACACCAATCTTCATGCCAGTTGGTACACAGGCCACAGTTAAAACACTAGACCCTGATGAACTAAAAGAAATAGGTTCCGCAGTAATACTTTCTAACACTTATCATTTATGGCTTAGACCAGGAGCAGATATTGTAGCTAAAGCAGGTGGACTTCATAAGTTTATGAACTACAATGGTCCAATTCTTACTGACTGTGGTGGCTTTCAGGTATTTAGCTTAGCTAAACCAAAGGATATAAGTGAAGAAGGAGTAACATTTAAGAGTCATATTAATGGCGAAAAGTTATTTCTAACGCCAGAGATAAGTATTGGGGTTCAAAACAAACTAGATAGCGATATTGCTATGAGTTTCGATGAATGTCCACCATATCCAGTTACTCATGATTATATGAAGAAATCTGTAGAGAGAACACTTAGATGGGCTAAGAGAGGAAAGGCTGTCTTTAATAATCCTAACCAAAGTTTATTTGGCATAGTTCAGGGTGGAGAGTTTGAAGACCTTAGAGAATGGTCCTGCAAGGAAACTGTAAAATTAGATTTTGATGGTTATTCTATAGGAGGAACTTCAGTAGGAGAAGATAAACCAACTATGTATAAAATGATAGAATATGGTATTAAGTATTTACCTAAAGATAAACCTAGATATCTAATGGGAGTAGGAGAACCTACTGATTTATTTGAGGGAGTAGAAAGAGGAATAGATATGTTTGACTGTGTTCTTCCGACAAGACTAGCCAGACATGGTCATGCATTTACTAGAAATGGTAAAATTAATCTAAGAAATGCTAAATACAAAGAAGATTTTACTCCAGTAGATGAAACTTGTGATTGTAAATGTTGCAAGAACTATACTAAAGCATACATAAGACATCTACTAGTGGCTAATGAAACTTTAGGTCAAAGACTTTTATCTATTCATAATCTTAGATTTTTGATTAAGATAATGGAAGATATTAGAGTTTCTATTAAAGAAGATAGATTCTTAGACTTTAAAGAAGAGTTTTATAAAAACTATAAAAAATAATATTTATTTTATTATGTTCACTGTAAGCCTATGGTCTTACAGTGTTCTTTTTAGTCTAAGGTCTAAAAAGAATATATCTACATATCTATTATATATAAGCCATATCTATATATTGAGATATTAGTGGTAAATGGATGCTTTACAACACTACCTCTACTATGATATACTTATTTTAGAAATATGGTGATAAGATGAAGAAAATTATTAAACTTAACTTAATTAATATATGTTTATTATCTTTTTTGGAATTAATATTCGGTATATTAATGTTTGATACTTTTATAAGAGATACAATAATTAGTGTATTTATACATATACTTTTCTCTTCATTTATAATAACACTTCTTACTACTTTATTTAATAGAAAAATAAATAAAATAATAAATTATATAATATATGTTTTTATATGTATTATATTTGCATTTCAATTTGTTATGAAGAACTCTATGGATTCTTTTATGTCTTTATCAATGTTTTCATTTACTGACCAAGCAGTTGATTTTCTGGGAGCAGCTTTTAAAATAATATTCAGTAACTTATATGGAATTATAATATGTTTTTTACCACTTATATTTCTTATAGTATTTAGAAAGAGAATAGACTTTGATATAGAAAGAAAAGATAAGTTATACTTACTTTGTTATATAGTACTTATTCCTCTTGGAATACTAGGTTATAGATTATATATAAATACTAAGAAGGATACTACTTTATCTATATATGATTTATATTATAATATTAATAATAATGATTTAAATATTCAAAAACTTGGAGTTATTTCTTCATTTGAACTTGATTTATATAGAACAATATTTGGTTTTGAAGATAAAGTAATTAATGTTAATTTTGAAGATAATTCTAATAAAGAAGATGAAATATTTTTATACGATAAGAACATACTTGACTTAGATATTGCTAATAACATAGATAGTAATATAAAATTATATATCGAGAATAATCCTGGTACTAGTAAAAATAAATATACTGGTATATTTAAAGATAAAAATCTTGTCTTTGTAGTAGCAGAATCTTTTAGTACTATTGGTGTAAGAGAAGATTTAACTCCAACATTATATAAACTTACTAATAATGGTTTTGTATTTAATAATTATTATGTACCTTATTTTCTAAGTACAATAGGAGGAGAATTTCAAGCAGATACTGCTTTATATCCTAATATTAATTCACTTAGTATATGGAGAAGTGGTAATAATAGTTTTCCATATGGACTTGGTAATAGTTTTAATAATATTAATTATAATACTTATGCTTATCACAATCATAGCGGTTATTTTCAAGATAGATATAAATACTTAAAGGCAATAGGTTTTAATAACTTTAAGGCTTGTGCTATGGGACTTGATATTAACTGCGATGTATGGCCAGAGAGCGATATTGAAATGATAGAAAAGACTTATACTGACTATATTGATAGTGATAAACCATTTATGGCTTATTATATGACAGTATCAGGTCATATGGAATATAATTTCTTTGGTAATAATATTGCTAGTAAAAATAAGTCACTAGTAGATAATCTTAATCTTAGTACTTCAGCATCAGCATATCTTGCTACCCAAATAGAACTAGATAGAGCTTTAGAACTTTTAATTAACAAGCTAGAGGAGGCTAATAAACTAGATGATACAGTAATTATTTTAACCGCAGATCATTATCCTTATGCTTTATCTCTAGAGGAAATGAATGAGTTATCTACTTTTAAAAGAGATAATCTATTTGAAATAAATCATAACTCTTTAATTATTTGGAATAACAAGTTAAATAGAGTAGAGATAGACAAAGTTGGTATGTCAATAGATGCTCTTCCAACAGTATATAATTTGTTTGGAATTGAATATGATTCGCGTCTTTTTGCTGGTACTGATCTTCTATCAAATAGTGATGGCTTGGTAATTCTTAGCAATAGGTCTTGGATAACTGATAAAGGAAAATATAATAGTATTACTAATGAGTATATTGGTATTGGCGATGTTGATTATGTCAACAATATTAATAAAACTATACAGAATAAGATTTCTTTTAGTAGGAGTATGATTACTAATAATGGATATAAGTATATTAAAATAAAAGAAAAGTAGGAATTACTTTTCTTTATTTTATTACTAGTTTTTTTACTTTTTTACTATCTTTTCCACATTCATCCCAAAAGTCTTTTTGCTCAAATAGTATTTCTTCTGGTTCAAAATATACTATATTACCTTTACTATCAGAATATATATCTAAGAAGTATCCTCCAACTATATTGGATAATCCTTGTTTTTGTTGAAACTGGGTTTTACTACATAAACTTGGTACTTCAATACATCTAACATTACGATATACAAAGAAATAGCTTTTATGATAATGTCCTATTAAAAGTACTTTTGGTTTATGTCCTGACTCTAATATCTCGATTCTTTTTTGTGGCTTATAAGATAATGATTGAGAAGAACCTCCACCTGGGTGATCCATAACAAACTTTATACCATTGATATTTGTAACAGCAGTATCTTGACCAAGATATATCATATCGTCACGACATCTAGATACCCATTCATTAACTGTAGCACCACCATTTTTGTAATGGGTCTCATCATGACTACCTAGGATATAGTAGGTGGTGATATCTTTTACTTTGGGATACATATCGACAACATAACTTGCTTGCTCATCAAAGTTATGTAGAAATTGCTGTCTAGGTTGCTCTGGTCTATTAGGATAATTTCCATCTACTATATCACCGCAGTGGAGCATGGTAGTAATACCACGATTATATGCTTCTTCATAGAAGTAATTTACTAGATGAAGTTGCTGATGGATATTACCAAAGTGTGTGTCAGAAACAACACCAATTTCTGTATGAGTAAGTTCATCACTATTTATATCTATTTTGGTATTATTTATTATTTTAGGAGTACTTTTTTTAAATACTAGAATATTATTTTTATTTTCAATATTTATTTCTTTACCATATATTTTACATAGTTCTATTAAACCAATTAATTCAGAATAACTGAAATGAAATTTATCCATAAATGTTTCTATTTGCATATCGTTTTTCATATAACGATACATTTTATTTACATAGATATAGTCTATTTTTTTTGTTTCTTCCATTATTTTTCCTCCTTAGTTAGTTTTAATATTTTTGGTTTCTTATAATCATCTTTATTTGTTACATAATATACAGATTCCATTGCTTTAACTGATTCTAAATATCCTTTATTATCTGTTCTTATTGTTATGTACCAAGCACCAATAGTGTTTGAATATCTTCTATCTAACATTTCTTTAGTAGTGGCACAGACACTTGGTACTGAGATGCAATCTACTTCACGATATTTAAATTTTTCCATTTGTAGGAGACCTCCATATAACATAATATTGGGTTTGTCTTCACTTCTAAAAGAGTCTACTTGTTGTTGCGGTCTATATGATACAGTATATGTTTTATTTAGTTTTGAATTAAATAATAGTACTTTGGTTTTATCTATGTTTATAATACAAGAATTACTGCCTAGATAAATCATATCCTGTCTTATATCACTAATTCTTTTGCCTATATTTATTTTATTGGCTTTAAGATGTCTTTCATCTCTAGCCCCAGTTATGAAATATGTTTTCATTCCTTCTATTTCTGGATAGTACTTGGTTATATAGTCTATTTGTCTTAATGAGTCATCTAGAAAGTATGTATCAGCATAGATATTTGTGATAGGGTATATACCAGCGGATATATTGCCGCAGTGGAAAATATTGTTGTACCCCATACTTATTCCTTTGGCACATATATCGTTTAGTATTGATAATTGTTGATACTTTGAACCAAAGTAGGTATCAGATATGGCCATGAATTTAAATTCGTTGTTATTATCTGTTTTTAAGTTATATGAGTATTCTTCAGTTACCTCTCTTTCTCCATTATTAAACATATAGATATCATCATCAAACATTTTGGTAACAATGTTTATGCCACTATTACGTAATTCGTTAACTAATGATAATACCTGAAAGGAATTGAGCTTTAATGTTCTACATACCTCTGATAGACTTATTTCTTTTGAACATAACTCTTTGAATTTTTCTAATAGTTCTGTATTCATATTTGCCTCCTTATAATAAAAAAATAGGGCGTAAAAGAAAGTACGCTCTATTTTAACAGAAAATGTGAAGTGAATAGGTTTTTATCTTTGTGATTAATATTAAGCATTTTTATCACTTCCCTCTACTATAATTTTATTTTATCAAAATTATATTATTATTGCAAGTTATTTATTATTATTTTTTTTATTATGCTTACTATAAACCTTATTCTAAGCCTTATTAGTGTTATTCTTAGATATTTTTTACTAGATCAAAAGTATATCCTTTTTCTTTCATAGTTTTAATAAAATTTTCTAGTGCTAGATAGTTTCCTTTGCTAGTGGGATGTAGTAAGAATATGGCTCCATTATGTACTCTTTCTATCATAGAAGTAAGTGCTTCTTCTTTAGTTAATTTATCATCCCAATCTTTATATGCTGAGCTCCAAAAGTAAGTACTATAACCTAAATCTTTCATTATATTTAAGCTTCTTTTTGAAAATTCTCCTCGTGGTTCTCTATATATTTTATCTATTTCTCTACCAGTAACTTCTTTAAAAGTATCTTCTACTGAAATTATTTCTTCTAAATATTTAGAGAAGTTTTCTTTAGAGGCTAAGCTAGGCATAGAAAGATGTGAGGCGGTATGATTACCAATAGAATGACCACTATCTAACATTTTATTTATTAGTTCTTTGTTATTTTTAATATAGTTTTTACATAGAAAGAATGTTCCTTTAACATTATTTTTATTTAATACTTCTACTATTTGAGGTAAGTATGATGTCATGGTTCCTTCATCAAAAGTTAGGTAAATTACTTTTTTATCAGGACCCATAGCATAAGCATTATATTTTTTAAGTTCTTCATTTGAAATATCAGTATTTGGTCTATTACCATCTTTTTTATTATTTGTTCCCCAACTTAGGGTCTTGTTATCTATATTGTTGTATTCTTTCTTATAAGTAAAATCTTTTGTTAATTTTACTTTAACAAATCTTTTTACTTCAATACTATTTCCTTTAGAATTAGTTACTTTATATATTATTTCATAAGTACCTGGCATATTTTCATTAACATTATTTTTAACTTCTACTTTATTTGTTATATCTTTATCTTTACTATCATAAGCAGTATATCCTAGTTCAGTATATTTATCACCAATGTTTATATTAATAATGGTATTTCCTGATAGTTTAATTTTTGGATAACTACTTGGTTTCTCTTTGCTAGTATTACTATATATTAAATAATAAATAAAGAAACTTAGTAATAATACTAATAATACAATGGAAAATATAATTATATATAATTTTAATTTTTTTATAATATCACTTCTTTCTTTACTTAAATTATATTTATATTACTGCTTATATAGAAGTGGAAAATAAACTATTATTATAATTAGTAAAATAATATTGTCATAAGTTATTATGAGGAGGGGTATTATGATTGATCCTTATAAAAAGATTACTACTGATACAGAATGCTTGAAAAAGAGATGTTTATGTACTCCAGTTATTGTTGGGCCAACTGCCCGATGTAATAAATCATCTATATATATTTTTAAATGGTAAAGTTCCATATTATTTTAATATCCCTTGAATTTGTTGTTTCATCATAGCTCCCTATGAGAATTTTATCAATAAAATCTTCAACAATTTCAATAGATAATTCTTCTATATGTCTGTACTTTTTAAAGATATTCTTTTTAGTTTTTACTGTTTCTTTTTTTGCTAGTGTAGATGATATTTCTTTCTTCACTATTTTTTGTCGTTCTTCTAACTTTTCGTTATCATCTTTATACTTATTCATTAATATTAAAAACTCTTTTTCTGGAAGTATCCCATTTGTACGATCTTCATATAGCTTTTGAAAATATGTACTTTTACCTTGTAATTCCTTATTAATACTTTGTAATTCTTTTTCTAATGAATTTAATTTATCTTTGTATAAATCTTGTTCTATTACTTCGTTTTGCATTTCTTTAAGATCATCTTCTTCATAAAATTTCTTTAACATTTCATTCATTTTTTCTAATATGAATTGATGTAGTTGATCTTCTCTAATAGAAGCTTTATTATCACAATTAGACCAGTTTGTCTTTTTATCTTTACAACATAAATATCCAGTACCGTCAGATCTACGATTTCCTGTTTTGGTAAATATTTGATTGCAATTAGAACAATACACTTTATTACATAGTGGGTGTACTGTACCACCTTTGCAACTTCTAGCGGTATTTTCTAATCTTTCTTGAACTGTGTACCATATATCTTTAGCAATGATTGGCTCGTGTGTATTATCCTTTCT
>ULZY01030906.1_pt1 | contig 8109 bp, 13 predicted proteins | sample 1963571 | NCBI WGS metagenome assembly ULZY01 (sample SAMEA4835902, study PRJEB28245) | human gut metagenome | biome: gut microbiome; material: fecal sample | place: Denmark | collected 2008
CCTTCGCGAGGATACCGGCTGGGGATTAAAACAAGAAATATGTTTTTTAGCCTATAAGTTTTTCTTCATACTCATCCATATTATCTACGAAACCAATTTTCAAAACAGGAGGAAAACAACATGACAAGAGGTTATTTTGTGTTAGAAATGAAAGGGCTTTTACATGCAGCAGCATTGATGTCTGATGCATATTTGGAAGGCTATGGGAAAGAAATCATTGAAGCTTTCTTAAACAACAATGAGGAAAGATTGTTAGATACCTTACGAGCGAAAATGAACGAAAAAGACAGGACAGAGATGGATAGATATATCTGTCCTGAATGGTATCGTATTACAAAGAAATCCGAGGCTAAGGATTATATTGCTGAATATGGATATGTTATTTCGGCTGAGAAATTAAAAATCTATAATAATGGCAAATTGTTGATTACAATGGACAAGATAACTGCCAAAGAATGGCTTTATCTTATTGACCATAGCGATAAAGTAGATGCCTGTTATTTTTATTCAGATGAAAAGCTGCATAGTGATTATAGCAACGACCGAAAAATTTATCGTGTGTTTGAGAATGCCTTTGCTAATGGTGTAAAAGCATCTCAGTTTGATCTTATACCTAAAAAATACAGCGATATTAGTTTAAGTGATGACCATTGTGTTGATTGCTGGCATCGAATAGACAGCCCATCCTATGAGAAATTCTTATCCTTTAAAAAAATTCCGGGTCGTATCAAGTTCATTGTCTCTAAAGAATATACTGGCTGGCGGGCACATATACAGTTGCCGTATATAAGAATACCTATCTTAACACCAGGACGTTCAGAAAGAACTGTCATGAATATGCTACGGGAACATATTAAGCGATTTACAGATGAATATATGGATTTTTTGAGATTAAGTAATTTATATAACGAAATTTACAAGGAAATACGCACAGGAGTAGTTACAAAAAAGGAAGATATATTTTTCATTAACGGAAAAACCATAACAGAATATATGGATAGGATATCAGATTATGCTGCTGATAAAAGCTGGTTTTTACAGGGGAAGGATTTTTCATTATCAGCTATTAAAGAGAATCTATACCATAGTTGGAATCGAATTGTTCAGAAAAATTGAGCTAAACGATTGTCATAAAGAACAGGGGGTTTACCCTCTGTTTTTTTATAAAAATTTTTTTAATTCAAATCATTCAAATTAATTGTGCAGGAAGCAACGAAAAGAAAGGCGGTGTCATTATGAAAAAGTTTTTAACAAGAAAAAACAAGGATTCTCCTAACCTCTAAATGAAATGTAGGTAGTGAGATGAATTGTAGAGTTAACATAGCGGCAGTAGTGAGCGGAGATATCGGTATCTCCTACTGCCAAGAGGTAAGCACCGCCGGGAGGAAACACCGGCATTCAGTCTCCGTCAATACCGGCTGGGGATTAAAACAAGCCCTTACAAGAAATGGTAGGTGATTTAGATGAAAAGATTAATGACATGGGTATTGTGTACAATGATGTGCTTTAGCACAGCGATAACTTCAATTACGCCTGTTACTGTTTTAGCCAAGTGCGCTCACAAGCATACCCAATGGGTAAAATTAGTCAACACTACATGCACTAAAGATGGAAAGACTGTATATGTGTGTAATGATTGTAATAAAACATTAAAAGTGGTAAAAACACGTCATTATGGACATAAATTTGTGAACTACTATGTAGCTCCTACCTGTAAAAAAGGAGGAGCAAGCGGACAATACTGTAAACGTTGTAGAAAAAGAACTATAACAAAATCTTACCCAGCAAAAGGTCATAATTGCAAAATTCAGACTTCTCCTGCTACGTGTACAAATCCTAAAATTGAAATTAAGACGTGTATTCGCTGCGGTGCTAAGTGGGGTTCTACTAAAGGAAAAGCTTTAGGACACAAGTGGCGTAAGTGGACAGTTGACCCGGTATCATTGTTAAGGGGGCACAAAGCTAGACTAATAAGGACGTGTAGTCGATGTGGTAAGAAAGATTATAGATACAAGTAGAGTTGGAGAGGAGAGATTATTATGAAGAAGTTAGTAGTAGCTGTACTGTGTGCTTTGATGGTCTTTAGTTCGGCAGTATCTGTTGCTCCTACAACAGCTTTAGCCAAGTCCAAATGTTCCCACAAAAAGACTAAGTGGGTAACTTTAGTTAAAGCTGATTGTACACAAGAAGGTAAACGAGCTAAAATGTGCACTAATTGTGGAAAAACTTTAAAGACTGTGAAAGTTAAAAAAACTTCCCACAACCTTAGAAGACAGGTGCGTAAAAAGCCAACCTGCTCTTCCCCAGGCGAAGTAGCTTGGTATTGTACTAATCCAGACTGTATCTACGGTTACAGAAAATACTACAAAACTAAACAAATCAGACCATTAAATCATAAATGGAAATCTAAGACTTATGCAGCTACATGCACAACGCCAAAGGTTGAAATCTCTATTTGTAGTAGGTGTCATGCACAGGATTCTTTCGTTCAAGGAAAGGCTTTAGGACACAAATGGAGTAAATGGAAGCTAAGTGCAACAAGTATGGTAAAAAAGAAACCTAAGAAAACAAGAGTGTGCAGTAGGTGTCACAAAAAAGAAACGGTTTACATTAAATAGTAAATTAGGGCATTGGGGTGCTATGGACCCTTTGCTCTTTAGCAAAGAGATCCTAATAAATCTTTAGCAAAGTTGTAACTACGTTGAAGCTGAATTGGGGACTAAAAAGGAAAGGAGGAAATCACTATGAAGAAATTAGCGACATTAGTATTGTGTGCACTGATGCTATTTAGCGCAGTGATGCCAGTAACCACTTTAGCAAAGACTAAAAAGTGCACTCATAAAAATACTACCTGGGTAACAACTTCTAAAGCTACATGTACAGCTACAGGAATAAAAGTAAAGAAGTGTAAGAACTGCGGAAAAATCTTAAAGACAAAAAAGATTGCTAAAACAGCACACACTTACAAAAGTAAAACTTTTACTAAAGCTACATGTACAACCCCTAAAATTGTCGTTAAATTTTGCACAAAATGCAAAAAACAGCTAGCTTTCGAAAAGGTTGGAAAACCGCTTGGACATTACTGGCACTCATGGAAGAAAAATCCCATTACAGGAAAAGTAAGTAGGGGTTGCTATCATTGCAAAGTACGGCAGTATAAGTAAATCACTAGAGATTAAAAAGGAGGAAATCACTATGAAGAAATTAGCTACATTAGTATTGTGTGCATTAATGCTCTTTAGCACAGTGATGCCAACAACCACTTTAGCAAAGACAACTAAGTGCACACATCCAAAAGAAGTTGTAAAAGTAGTGAAAAAAGCCACTTGTACTAAAGATGGTAAAGTAACCTACACGTGTAAAAAGTGTGGTAAGCTACTTCAGACTTCTAAGGTGAAAAAGCTAGGTCACAAATGGAGTGATTGGAAAATTACTTCAAAGGCGAAAAACAAAATGGTTAACATCAGAAGAAGCTGCAAACGGTGTAAGAAAGTGCAGAAGCAGACTTGCCCAGACGTTGGATACTGGGGATGGTATTAAGCAATAAGATGGTATTAATTAAATAAAATTCTAGTAAAAGAACTAACAAAGGAACTCTAGAGGTTAACCAAGAAAAGGTAGGTTTCAACACCTACCTTTTCTATTCGCACACTTCTCCAAGTTGGCAATAGTTTGGTGCATTGCCAACTTTTAGCCAAGAGGCTCATAGACATAAGAAAAGCTCTGGTATATACCGGAGCTTTTTTTATGGAAAAAAGGTAGCAAAGTTTTTCTTCGTTCCTTTCCATATTAAAATCGTAAATAAATTTTCAAAATAAGGAGGAACAAGAAAATGAAAACAAAGTATTACAAAATCAGAAAAGAAAAAATAACCAAGAAGTCTTATGAACCAAGAAGCAGCATTTTATGTATGCAGGAGGTGTGAAAATGGGAGCCTGTTATAGCGTAAATCTCAATATCACCCTTAGAAATGAAACCGCAGCCATAAAAGCAATGCAGGAATATATCAAAAAAGAGCAATTCCATATAAATTTTGGTTTAGAAGACAACAGGAAACGTGGTATCGGCATCGGTACTTTTGCTGACCTGTTACAAATCTTTTTCTCATCCTGTAACGGACCTGTCAATGATGTTTTGAGGGAAGACGATCATATCGTTTATGATTCTGACTTTGATGCTTCTTACAGCTGGGAATCTGTCATGACAGAGATATTTGACTGTATTGCTCCATTTTTAGAAGATGAGTCTTCGTTAGGTATCTATCCAGATAATGAAAAGATACAACTTGTCGTTAAAAATGGAATTGTTTTAGAAGTATAAAAGGAGAAAAATATCATGTTTACAAAAAACAAAGTCTTTGCTTATGAAAACAGTGATGGTGATAAAGGTATCATTATTGCAAGATCTATTAATGAAGCCGAAAAAATCTTCCATGAAAAATATCCAGAACGCAAGATTGTTGATAACTACTATGACTATTGTCAGAACGGAGCGTATTTGTTTGAGATGGACAAAGTGGACAACAATAAATTATATTGTTGTTTTCCATGGTAATGATATTTACAAGACAAGAATGGAGAGAATCATCATGATTACAAAAGAAGCCATAAAAAATGGATTTGAAAAGGGAGTTATTTCCATTGAGGATGACTATGCAGGTTGTTTAGGAGCTTGCTGTAGGATAGGAGATAATGCTTTCTATTTTATTGATGCAGAGGATGCTTATTTAACAAAGGAAGAATATTGGAAGTCAAATATCCGGGAGTATGTATTATTCCGGGACGGACACATCTGTCAGTGTTGTAAGGGAAGATCCAAAGACAAGATATTAAACGTCCACCATATTGAAAGCCGTAAGACAGGAGGCAATGCCCCGAATAATCTGATCACGTTATGTGAGACCTGCCATAAAGGGTATCATAATGGCACTGTTATACTGCCAAAGAATATCAAGCATGGCATGCAATTTAAAGATGCTGCATTTATGGGTATCATGCGCTGGACATTCTACAACACACTGAAAGAACAATATGAGCCAGATATTCCGGTATCGATGACTTATGGGTATCTGACAAAGAATACCCGTATCGAACATGGCTTACCGAAAGAACATTATATTGATGCAAGATGTATCAGCGGGAATCCAGATGCCGTCTCGGATGGGACTTACTATTATCAGAAAAAAGTCCGCTGCCATAACCGGCAGATACATAAACAGACGATCCTGAAAGGCGGTATACGAAAGTCCAATCAGGCAGAGTACCTTGTAAAAGGTTACCGGTTATTTGATAAAGTCAGATACCAGGGCAGGGAATATTTCATTTTCGGAAGACGCAAGAGTGGATTTTTTGACATCCGGACATTATCCGGAGAAAAAGTAAACAAAGGCAGTATCAGCGTGAAGAAACTTACTTTTGCTGATACAAGAAAGAATTATCTTATAGAAAGGAGAACCGTCTGAAGACGGTGGCGAATTCCTCCCCGGCTTAAGAACCCGGGATATCCTTCGCCTAAATTTTTGATGAAGAAATATGGAAATAGAACAAATGTAAATTTTTTCGTAAATTACATCGTGCCAACACTTTGTTTTATAGGCGGCTGTATTATAGTTGGAAGAGGACTTGTTTTTTACACAAAACACTTCTATCCAGTCACAAGTGTATTGCTAATAATCGGGGGTATCGCAGTTATATTGTGTTGTGTATTTCTGTTTTTCCTCACTATTAAAGAAAAAAAGGAGCAATCACCATTACGAAAGAAAGCGGAAAAAGATGAAAATTAGAATTTATCACGAATCAATGCTTTGCGAATAAAGAAATGCAGAGCAAAAAAGGAGGGGCAATACAGCTTTTGGCAGAAAAGATTTAGTAGCCTTCGTAAAAATACTCTCAGTTATTAAAACAATCAAGGAGAACACATTATGAAAAGCTTAAAAAATAAAATATGGTTGGGTGTATTAGTAATTTTAATATTTATACTATTTCTACAACATTTAAATGGTAACAATTTAGATAAATTTCGTGTTTTAGATAAGAAGCCATACTATTCAATTATGTTTGACTACACTGGTAAGCCAAATCTTCCAGAAATGATTGGAGTAATTCGGCCAAACATAATAGGTGTTAAAAGGTTATTTGCAGAAAAAGATTATGAATTTGCAGACAACACATCTAAAGAAAAATCAAAAACAGGTGGAATTATAGAATTGAAAGGGAAAGGGAAGTATCGTGGTACAATGAAGGTCAAAATTTATGTTTATGATGGTGAAATAAAAACAACAGAGGCACCATCTATCATTATTTCTAAGCATGATTTTAAAGATGGAAAATGTGTAAAGCAACTCGATACGCCAAAAGTACTCGAAATGTCAGATGAATCGCTTCCAACTTTAAAGTGTAAATTTCGTATATCTAAAGAGAACTCTAAAGCAATTTCTATAGATCCAGCAACTGGAACAATTGCAAGTAATAGCACTGAAGAAAAAATTTCTGTTTCTTCCGATGGTAAAGTAACAATAAAATCCACAGAAAAGGAAACATACATAGTAGAATGTGTAATTTCTGCAGACCATTACAAAACTTTAGCAAAGCCTATTTACATCTATGTGAGATGAATTAGGAGAAAGGAGAAATAAATGAAAATTAGAATTTATCATGAGTTAAATGGAACTGTTCGTATTGTAAAAGTAGTGGAACAAGGACCCGAAAAGGGGAAAGAAAGTTCGATGTTTCATAACTTAAAACCTGGGAGTATGGCAGAAGTTGAGATTGATGCAGTATTGCAACATCAGGCTTGTATGAAAGAGAGTAAAAGTGAATCCAAAGAAAAAGATGATTCCTGTAATTTACAGAAATTTTTACAAGTATATGCTCCGGATATGCCATATATCACAGTTAAAAAGACCGCTTCCAAGATGAAAATCTCGGTAGAAGATGCTGAAAAAATAATAGCAAAATGCAAAGAAAAGGGATTGTTAGAAAAGGTTTATATTGCTCGCTGTCCAGAATGTGGAAGTCTAATCAAGATGGATAAAGATAGATTAAAACTATTCTCTATAGAGGATTGTTATGTTTGTGAAAAGAATATAACATGGGAAGATGAAGATATTGTTCCGGTGTATGTATTATTAGAAAAAAGGCGTTCCAATTAAAAGAAAAGGAGTGATTTTGTTGTGGATATTGTAATTTATATGTTTAAAAAATCAGTTGTAACAGGAAAAATGGAAACGGAGGTGGTACGGATGGTGAGATTAGAAGAATAACGATAACATTAATGCAGGAGTTTGATAAATTACCGAATAATATCATTGTGCTGGCGGCAACAAATCGATTAGATATCCTCGATGATGCATTCATCAGCCGATTTTCTATTAAGCGAAAAATAAATTCGTTCACAGAAGAGCAAAATAAGAAAATGATACATTTGTTCTCGGAAAATGAAATCAATACCATTATAGGCAGCACACATAGTCATAAATGCGAAAAGATTTATTATCTTATTTTATATTAATTTTAGTAAATTTTATATTAATTTTAATAAATTTGAATAGTATTTTTGTAAATTTGAATATGCTTTCGTTGCTTTCGTATTTACATTAATTAGTGAACATATCATCCATACGCAACATAAGCATTTGTTCTCTCTTTTTATCCGCATTTCTCGTCATCATAAAAAATACCGCCTTTCTGATATTTATTATATCAAAAAAACGGTCTTAGTAATAGCAAAAAACCTGCTTTTGCGGGGCTTTGTCTACAGTCTGAACAGTCTGGAAATGAAATTCCAGGCTGTTTTTTTGTGTCCATTTTCCATGTCTTTTCCGTTATTCTACTATTTTTTTTCAATTCTATCATACTATTAATGCGAGCTAAAATCGCGGCATAATTTCTAATCTTTTGTATCTGTTTTCTTGCTCCTGTAGAAACATACTGTGGGAGCGGGAGATAGATAAAGATAAAAGGAAAATGCCAGTCTATCATACTATATAGGAAAGGAAGACATGCTTTATAAAAAAGCAAGAATTTCCCACTCTTTAGGCTGTGGGATGAATTGTAGAATTCGTAACGTCAGTGGTGGCGGAGAGAAAACGGTATCCCCTACTGACAAGAA
>ULZY01019256.1_pt1 | contig 7966 bp, 7 predicted proteins | sample 1963571 | NCBI WGS metagenome assembly ULZY01 (sample SAMEA4835902, study PRJEB28245) | human gut metagenome | biome: gut microbiome; material: fecal sample | place: Denmark | collected 2008
ATGTTCGCGCAGCGCCTCTTGTTGCTATGCCGCAACCGCTATGCTATTTGGTCAAAAATCGTGCAGCTTTTTTCAAGATTTTGAACACCCTACCTACTTACCATCGCCATGATAACGTTTGTAGTTGTCGGATGTCTGTGCAGGACATGCTACAGCCGTGACAAGTAATAGCAGCAATATGAATAGACGGGTTGTCAAATTGTCAGTTGTAAAAATCATTTATCGAGAATAGCTCCTGTCACCAACTCGTCAATGATATTCTTAACACCTGTGCTGTTGATCTGCTTTCGGAAGTGGACGGTATAACCATTTGCAGTCATGGCCTTGAAGAACTCCTCAGCACACGAAATCTTGGTGTCCTCATCAGGTGATATATGTGATTCCTTATCGTAAGCCTTCGTCTCAATCACGATGTTCAATTCTTTGGTTCCATCAGCCTTCTTGACCACATACATGAAGTCAGGACTGTAGTTGCTTGATGCCACAGTCGGAATACAGATGCTGTGTGATGGTATCTTGCCATATACGATGACTTCATCTATCTCTGTCTTGATATTCTGTAATTCCAAACCAGAGTCATGAGCATAAGCATCATAGAGGTACTTGACAGGTGGTTCGCCTGGCACGCTCTTATTGCCAATGTATGCCTGAACAACTTCGTCCTTCACTGTACCATCAGCATTAGTAAGCTTGGTTTCCTTCACTGTGTAGTTGGCTTGCTTATAGCGCACAAAACCAACAAGTTGGTCACATTTCCAATCATCTACAGCACCAATCAATCTGGTCAACGAACTATCATTGAACATTTCGTTGGTGAGATGATAGCCTCCATTTGCTGTTTCACATATAGCCTTATGCAGAATATGTACTGGAATATTGGTATATCTTGATGCTCGCTTCAGGAACTCATTATAGCCATAATGGCGGTCATGCAGTGTCAGTTCTGCATGAGTTCCTTCATTGGCAACAGCCACGTTTCCCTCGAATTCCAAAACCTTACGAGATGACTCTACAGTCTGAAGAGAGAACACGTGCTTATCCTTGATGATTGAAGGCAGTTCGGCTTCTATCTTTTTGTCTATCGCCCTATCAAAGTACAAAACGTACTTCCTATTCAACTGTGCCCACAGTTCTCGCAGTTCCTCAAATCTTGCCTTGCGGATATGAATCTTATCATTACGACTGCTGTTACGGTTGATGATACGATTGGTATTCACGCCACTTGTAACATCCTTAAACTCAGGATATTCAATCAACATATCATCAAACTTCTCTGGCACCACCTTCTTATCAAAGTCGACATAACCTTTAGTCATCAGTTCAATAAAGAACTTATTGACTTCGATATTGCGCTTCTCAGCAATCTTAATGATATCTTCTGCAGTGATAGAAAGCGGACTCTTTTGGTCAGCATCAAGTTCACCATTGATTTCAGCAACCAGTTTATTGGCAAAGTCCTTCTCTGTGAAGTCTACGATGTAGTTGAGCATGAAGGAAGAATCGCTGATGCGGTTTCCAACACTGTCAACGGGCAGACGCAGTCCACGCCCCACCTCCTGTAGCTTGCTAATCTCTGAACCACTTGAGCGGAGCTTACAGATGGTAAACACATTCGGGTTATCCCATCCTTCTTTCAATGTCCATTTAGAGAACAGGAATCGCAGGACGTTTGGCTTGCCCTTATCATCCGTAAAGCTCAAAAGTTCTTTCTTGCCATGAAGAATCACCTTCACCTCGTTGGCAATATTCTCATCCGAGTCGTTATTGTCTTGTGAGAAATATCCTGCACATGAAGCATCAATATTTTCAAGAGTGGCTTTCAGATATGCCTCGTATTCAGGCGTGTTCTGACGTGTCAGTTCCTTCTTCACTCTTGCCTCCAGCATATCGATGAACTTCTTTCTCAGCCAACCGTCGTTCTTGCCCTCAGGTCCGCGGAAACTTTCAATACTGTCAATAAAGAACAGAGCCAGTGTCTTGATTGGCAATCCTTCACGACAGAAGTTCTCGCGCTCAGTCTCAAAATGACGCATCAAGGCAAGTTCTATCATACCCTCCTGATAGGATACGCCATACTGATCAGGGAAAAACTCTTCGCCAGTCTGCTTCTCCTGACCATTGCTCAGGCTGACGCTGTTTTTGCTGATAGCCACTACGACAACGCCATCCAAATCATTATCAATAGAGCCAAGACTCTCACCCACATGAAGCGTGAAAGTCTTACCCGCATTGTCAGCACTTGTCAGCTTCATGTTGGCGCTATCACCTTTCACGGTTGATAGTACCTTCACCTTCTTTTCAGCCTTCTTACCGCCAGGCAATTCCAGATGCTCTTTGGCAACCCCTTTGATAAGTCCCTGATTAAATGAGTCGGCTGCATTCAAGTCGTAGATCAGTTCCTGATAATCCTTCACTGCATGCTTGTTCTTGCCCTTACCGACTGTCAGTTCAGGGAAGGTGGCACCATAGCGCAACACGAGTTGGGGACGGAAGTTCTCAATCAAAGCAGCATAAGATTTGCCGCCACGCTCAACACGATGTGGCTCGTCGATGATCAGCACAGGCTTCGTATCCGCAATTGCATCCACCGGACGATGGAAATCGCCCAACATCTGGTCATAGTCCTCACGAGTCAGCAACTTGCCATTGGTGATGAGCTGAGTGTTCAGCAATAGCACATATATCTTATGCTTGGCATGGTGAGTGCCATAAAAGAAATGTCCAACGGCAGAAGGCATATTCAGACGGCCATTCTTCTGTTTTTTCTGAGGTTCCAACAAGCACAATTCTATCTCGGTATTGTAGTTGCACACCATCTCAAAGTGGCGTTTCACCTCCTCATCCTTCAGGAATGATGCCGTACCAGCTTTGATAGGCAAGGTTGGAACGGCAATAATGAACTTATTGAAACCACAACGCTTGTGCAGTTCAAACATTGTTCGGGTATAGACGTATGTCTTGCCCGTGCCCGTCTCCATCTTGATGTCGAGAATACGATGATAAGGCAAGTTCTTAATCTTATCCGACAGCATATAGGGCGTCACCCTTTGCTTGGTGGCTTTATCCAATATATTGCCTTTCTTACGCACCAAGCGTAGAGCCTTACCATCGAGCTGTCGCTTCAATAGTGGGTTCTGGTGGCTCTGCTTAGCATGTTCATGTATAGAAGCCTCTACAATAGCAGCAACGCCGTCAACAGGCATCGTCTGATGTGCGAGGTTATTTTCGAGTTTTAATTCCATGTATCTTATACTACTGGGAGAAGTTGATCTAATAAATCTGCAATGACAAAATAGAACTCGCTATGATTCCCATTCGCATCACGTTTTTCCACTTCTTGGCGATATGCTTTCAAAGAATCTATATCAAGCATTTCCTGAGAATCCTTGGTCAAAAAAGAATAAGCCAGCATTTGTTCGCGTCTTCTTTCTTTCAGACTATGACAATTCAAGTTGAGAGTTTTAATATCCTCTTCAGCTTCCTTGTCACTCCCTTTTACTTCGCCATTCAGCTTATATAAAAAGTGCAAAGCGCAATCAGCTTGTAAAGGACTATAATTCAATTCTTTGTTGTCTTTAAATTCATCACAATGAAGAGCATTTTTTCTTTCCTTCTTACTGTAAATCGTTTCTTTCAATTGTGCCCGCTCAAACTCTGAACTGTGACAAGACAGCAATAGGTTCTTATATTCTCCTACCAACTCAGGAAACTTACTTCTTGGCTTAACGTGCTCAACACTATAATGTTGCGTATCTGGAAATTGAAGTTTCAAGCCACAATAGCAGCATACTCCACCTTGGTCTTGACACATTTGTGCCTGTAAGTCCTTCCAATGCGGAATACATCTTGTACTTCTTATTTGCTCTTTGTAGAGAAGATTGCCATCAAGCTTCTCTGTCTCTTTTCTTTTCAGAAGACTTGCTTCGTCAAGATTCACAGAGGCCAATTCCTGCTCGTGCTGAATAACAGTAGGAGTATCATAATGCTTTTCTATGTACCTCATTTGCCAATAATTTCAATACGGTTTATGATAGCACGCAGTTGTATCAATTCTATTTGGTCGGCTGGAGTCTTTGATTCCAACTCTGCAACGGTTTGCTTTGCTGCCTCTGTATTTTTCTCGGCCACTTCATCCCATGCCTTCTTGAAGAGTTTTTGAATCTCCGGTTTACGCTTACTCACATCCATATTCTCTTCCAGCATCTGATTGTAGTCAATGCCATGTACATTTCGCCATTCCTCTGGAGTGTCGCATGCAGGAGTCATCTTCAACACCCGATTTCTGCTATTTTGAGTTTCTATATCAGTTAGCACCAGTGGTGAATGAGTTGAAACAATAAATTGGACGAAAGGGAAAGTCCTCTTAAAGCAGTCAAGCACAACTTGTTCAAGTTGCGGATGCAAGTGCAAATCTATCTCATCAATGATTACAAGTCCATGATTATTTGCTGTTGACCTTTCGCTTAAGATATAAGAGCGGTATGCCAAGTCAAGAACGATATTGAAAAGGCGCTTATATCCAGCAGGCAACTTGCGAAAATCATATTCCGCGCCGTTGGGCGTTTGTATGCAGAGTTTTCCCTCGTTCTGCTTCGTTCTGCCCAATGTAAACATATTGAACTTAATAGCATTCTCTGAATCAAAAACACTGTTAGATGTAAACGCTTTAAAACATTCGGATATGCATTGCTGTTCATGAGATAATTCCTGAAACTCTGGCTCATCTTCCTCTTGCAGTTGGGCACGTGCAATGAGCCCCTGCTCATTTTTAACCAATCCCTTGGCAAGAAGAGCTGCTTGTTTAAATAGGTTGTTCTCCAATCTGAGAATCCACTCGTTGGTACATCCCTCTTCCTCGTCCCAGTCGAAATAGGCAAAATTGCGCAAAGCGCGAATCTTTGCCTTTACTTGGCTCTTCTTGTTGTCTTCCTTATGGGGAAAACCATCAGAAATATAAGCCAACAAGGGAAGTTGACCACCATTTTCTTGCCAAGAGTAAAAGGCTAAATAGGCATCCTCAAACTCAGTAGGGCGAAGTTTGCTATTGCTGGCCTTGGCACTCATTTTCCAATTCACATCCATCAAGTCCGGACCGAAATCGACAGTAGAGGCTATCTCGATGAATGAATCTTCCAGATTGTTGAAGTCGTCGTTCGCAAATCCCTTAGTGTGTAGATATGGGTTGTTTCTTGTAATTGTCTTATAGCCTACAAGTTTTTTCTTTCTTTTGCCCTTCACCGTAACGTTTTCATACTCGTTTTTAGTGTACATCAACATACTCAACGCCTTATGTATAGCATGTATCAATGTAGACTTGCCCGAACCATTCTTTCCGAACAGTACGGTAACACCTGGTGCGAACTCAATGGTGTAGTCGCGAAAGCAACGGAAGTTGCTGATATGTAATTTCTTTAGATACATCGTATGTCGTTTTTAATATCTTACATCTATGTTCACAGTCAAAGTCTTGTTGCCCTCCTTCAGCGTGCGGAGGTTCTTCTGCAGTTCCTCACGATGGGTAAAGCCGAAGCTGTAGCCGAAGATTACAATGTTGTGAGGAGAGAATGGCTCTCCATTATACTTATCCATTAAGGATGCGATGCTACTTTCGTCGAAGTCGTGGTCTGGATTTATCATATAGAGGTGGTCATCCTTCCAATAGGCTTTATAATTGCCAAGCATCACTTCCTCAGCATCCTCGGTCAAACCATATCCGTCAGCTACAAGCCATGTGCGGAGCACGGTCTCTAAGCCAAAGTCCTTTACTTCTAATGTAGTCAGAAGGTCATTAGATGGGTCAAAACGCTCCATTTGCAACAAAGCATCTTCCTTGGGTTCTTCCAAAGTATAATGCTTGAAGCCAAGGTCGCCTGCAAAGAGTGGGTTCTCATCATGAATCTTTTTGGCGGCTCGCTTGATACGTTCCATGCCGATTTCGTCGATGGTCTTGTAGCCAGCTTTGGCAGCTTCACTGTCTGGCTTGCACTCTTCTGGAATTTGAACAAGGATGTATTTACGGTTACCACCATCTCCGGAATTTAAGCCAAGTACAGTATGGGCTGTTGTACTACTTCCGCCAAAGAAGTCAACCACATAACTGTCTCCTAAATTCATAAAAGAAAGAATATGTTCAATCAGAAAGGTAGGTTTGGGATTTTTGAATATCTGCTTATGTTCTGGGAACAATACTCGCAACTCATTTGCAGCAGAACGCCCATCATATTCAAACACGCTCGAAAATTTATCTTGGTATTCCGAAGCATAAACCTTTATTTCCACAAGTTTTGTCTCATCCTTACCAAACAAAATACGTCCATCATCTATCATTTTCCTCATAGATGCCTCCGGGAAACGATAACCCATCAGTGGCTCTTTACATACCTTCTTTGTTATGGGGTGAATAATGTCATAGTGATAACCATTTTTCCCAGGGTTGTGAACACTTTGACTACCAGTGAAAACGCCACTTTCGTCTATATATTTGTAACGATCAAGTGGTCCCAACTGAGCTTTATGCTCTTTATACCATTTTCCCCATATTTGCTGCAAGTCTTGCCCATTGTAAGCGGAAGTCAACTCTTTGCCTATAGCTACCAAAATGTCTTTTATATCACTTACCTTTGACTTCCATGCCTCTGTTATTTTTACTTTGTCTTTACAATAGCATAAAATATATTCATGTTCAGATGTTATCTGTGTTGGGTTGTTATCTGTCACATTCTTCCAAATGACTTGACCGACCATATTTTCCTCTCCAAACACCTCATCACAAAGTCTCTTCAAATTAGCCTGCTCATTATCATCAATAGATATAAAAATCACGCCATCGTCAGTCAGCAAGTCACGGGCAAACGACAAACGAGGCAACATAAAGGTGAGCCAAGCCGCATGGCTGGCACTTCCACGACGAGTCATAGAGAGAATGCGCTCTGCACGTTCAGGAGTTACGTCCAAACGTTTGGCAAGCTCTTCAGCAGTGAAGTTGAACTTGTCATTATACACAAAGCCATCAGAGCCAGTGTTATAAGGAGGGTCGATATAAATCACCTTCACCTTGCCACTATACGATTTCACCAAATGCTGCAGCGCATCCAGATTATCACCACTGATATATACATTCTGGCTATCCTTGTTCTCTGGCTTAGCATTATGCTCCTCGTCAGGACGAATGAGCGTAGTGGTGTCCATGTTGGTAAGCATACGAGCGTAGTTCTTGCCCAACCAGTTGAAACCGCTTGTCTCATCCGTAATGGTAGTTCCTCCAGGCAATGCAGCCTTGAAAGCCTCTATGTCAAATTCGCCGTCAGCATGAAAGCACTGAGGGAAGTACTTCTTCAGCGCATCCATTTCTTTCTGTCCCGCTACTGCATCAGCGTTGTGATTCATTATATCTTTTATCATATTCAAGTCTTCTTATCGTTAATCGTTCACGGCCTCCAGACGCACCAGGTCGTTCACCTCCACACTTAGGAGCTTGGCAATTATCAGCAAGGTCTCTAATGAGGGCTGGCTGGCATTGGTACACCACTTGCTAACCGTAGCAGGGTCCTTGCCCAGCTGCTCCGCTAACCATTTGTTGGTCTTGTCCTTGTCAGCCAATGCGGCTTTGATTCTGTTCAACTTTCTGTTCATCGTAACTCATCTTTAGTGAATATTATATGATGCAAATATAGTCGATTCTTTCGAGAAACATGAACCATTCGCAATAAAAACAAGGTTGGGAGTGTATTTTTTATGTAGACAAGCAAGCATTCTTTCACCATTACTAAAAATAATTTTGACCACCAACTTATCAATAATTCTAAAATAACTATCGAACGGCAAGTCGGTATCTTATTTGTGATTAATTTTGTCAAACCTGCAACGATCTTGTCTTCTTCGGAGTTTGAAAGAATAGCCTGAACCATTTTTCACTATTCTTTAATATCATCAGGCTGCACTTACCTCATATTAAACACGCCTCCCT